>VOFH01000715.1_pt1 | contig 82001 bp, 111 predicted proteins | sample 5384091 | NCBI WGS metagenome assembly VOFH01 (sample SAMN12384727, study PRJNA508395) | human gut metagenome | isolation source: healthy gut G | host: Homo sapiens
ACCGCAAAAAAAGAAAGGAATGAGGAACAAGAAGAATCTGCTTCGGGAGAGAAATTAGAAGAAGTTGGTGAGTCAAAGGAATCAGAGGAGCTGGATACAATAAATGAACCAGAATCTCAAGTTGAGGAACATGAGTCAGATACACAAGATATTTCAGACGAACCAGCAGAGCCTACCGAGGAAATAGATTCATATGAAATGGAATCAGAAGATGATTCGACGGAGAGCGAAGGAGAAGAATCAGAGATTTCAGGTGAAGCAGATGAATAAGTGAATACGTGATTTTGTAAGGAAACCAAGAGCTGCAAGCTAAGAAATTAGTGAACAGCTCTTTTTTGATGCTTTGTTAGTACTCCAACAATCTCTTGGACCACTTCGGGAGCAGCATTTTCTATTTCTTATGGAATTTTAATATAAAAGGAAATATGCTTTCCCCTATTTAATATATTCTGAGGTATTCTTGATATGCAAAAGGAAATGAGGTGAATGATGTGAGTATTATAAAAGCGATTAAAAAGTGTGAATATGATTTTGAAGTTCGTGCAGAAAAATTTTTGTGGCATCATCCTGTACTTGGATTTTTTCCATCTTTGTAGGAATGCCTTTGATCGTGTTATGTGCTGTTTGTGCGATTACAATTGTTTTGCTTTTCCAATGTCATTGCTTTTTGGATGGATCTAATCTTTATTGTATCTTAAACTGTGGTTCGAATGATTTATGCCATATTAAGAGAAAAGGACTATGATAATGCATGGAAAAGTTGTAAAGGATTATAGATAGAAATTACAAACAAGAAGGATGTTTATGAATTCGAAGAATTCTTTATAACATAAAATAATAGATCAAGGAGGAAGGAAGCTATGATGGATGTATTGATGATAGCAATTTTATTAGGATGTTTTGGTTTGGTGAAGGCGTTTGCAGATTTTTGCGACTGGCAGATTAAACCAAAAGAAAAATAGGAGGATGAAATCAAAATGGATATGATTGTTTTAGGTGTTATGATTGCCGGAGTTGGGATTTATCTGGTGTATGCATTGATAAATCCAGAAAAATTGTAAAGAGCTGGTGAAAATAACTAGGAGGAGAAGACATGTTACAGATTATTTTGACACTTGCGATTTTTGTGATACTGGTCATTCCGATGGGAAAATATATGTACCATATCGCAACAAAACAAAAAAGACTTTTGCGGATAAAGTTTTTAACCCGATTGATCGCTGCATCTATAAAGTTTGTGGAATTAAGGGCGAAGATATGGGATGGAAGAAATATGCATTGACCTTGCTCTTGGTAAATGCAGTTATGGTATTTGTAGGATATGCAATTTTAAGACTGCAAAGCATCCTGTTTTTGAATCCGAATGGGATTTCTAATATAACCGACACTTTCCTTTAATACGATTATCAGCTTTATGACGAATACAAACCTGCAGCACTACTCAGGAGAAAGCGGTCTTTCCTATGTGGCACAGATGTGTGTCATTATTTTTATGATGTTTACATCAGCCGCAACAGGTTATGCGGCATGTATGGCATTCTGCCGGGGACTGGCTGGAAAGAAAATTGGAAATTTTTATGAGGATATGGTAAGGATTACGACTAGAATTTTAATTCCAGCATCTTTTATAGTCGGGTTATTATTGGTAAGCCAGGGGACACCACAGACGTTACAAGGAAACTTTACAATTGAAACTTTGGAAGGAAATTTCCAGGATATTGCAGTGACCGGTAGCAGCTCTGGAATCCATTAAACATTTGGGAACGAATGGTGGTGGATTCTTTGGAGCAAACTCAACTACGCCGTTTGAAAACCCTACGGTAATCAGCAATATTATAGAAATGATATCTATGATGCTCTTGCCGGTGACTGCGTGGTTACTTTTGGACATATGCTTCATGATAAAAGAAAAGAGAAAAAAGCAGAGAAAGTTGCCATGAATGCACAGGTATTGCCGGGAACAGCCCAAAAGAAAGTGATTTTTGGACGTCAGGGTGCAGTTGTCTTTGGTGCAATGGCGATTATTTTCCTGATTGGACTTACTATTTGTTACCAATCAGAAATGGCAGGTAATCCAGTGATTCAGGAGATGGGCATAGACCAGAGCCAGGGAAGTATGGAAGGAAAAGAAGTACGTTTTGGTGTTCTTTGACAACCGCATATCAGCATTACAGGTACGTTCCCAAAGATAGAAGCGTGACAGTATAAGCGCCAGGACGGATGGGGACAAGCACTGCAGGAGGATTATGACAAGGTCTGTACCAAGACTAGGGCGGATCATTTCGTGAGAAAACTGTCAGTGCCTGTTCTCATTCTGAGCGAGTCCTTATAGCTGTGAATGGACTTTTGCAGGTCTTTCGCCAGGATCATCTGCGGGGGATAATGATACGAATTTCTTCCCACAAGGAAGAGGATGGACTCCAAGTTGTAATCAGCAAGACTTTCAGAAAATCTGCGAGCGATGCGAAGCGAAGCATCCGCCTGTAATGTTCCCTGCCATAGATATGGTGCGGCAGCCGGGGAGTCGAGGACAAATACGGTGCTAAAGAAAAAACGATAAGAAATCAAAAAAGAGTGTGTCGTTGATATCAGATATATGCGGCTGTGGGAAATCCCACAGCCGTATCCTTGTGGTATTAACGTCATGCGGAAAGAAGAAGCAATATGTTTTACAAAGTTGAATATCAAAAGAGGGCGCATCAGGAAGTAGAGAAGATTTTCCGGGTGCTGCTTCCGGAACAGGGATTGGCGGTCAGGGAAGAACAGATCCGCTTGTGCCATGAAATGTTAGGATACCTTGCTGGGAGAAAGAATTGCACTGTGTGACGCAGGGGTAGGAATTGGCAAGACGTACGCTTATCTGGTAGCCTGCGTACTATTGCGGAAGTATTCTATGTTGACAGGAAGAGGAAATCCGTTGGAACAGCGTCCGGTGGTGGTGTCCACTTCCAGCATTGCATTGCAGAAAGCCATAGTAACAGAATATATTCCATTTTTGTCCAGGGTGCTGCTGGAGCAAGGAATCATTCAGTCTCCTCTTCGGGCAGTGGTGCGGAAAGGGAAGGAACACTTTGTCTGTGACAACAGGCTGGAACAACGAATCGAGGCAATCCGCCATAAACAGAAGAATGCTGCCCAAAAAGAAGCACTACTGTCTTTGCGGAAACATTATGATATGGATACGGTAAAAGGATTTGAGTGGATTTGACAGAAGGCTGGTATGTGTGCCGAAATTCTGCCCAAGGGAATGTCCGGGCAGACAGATGTGCCGCTATCAGAGGTATCTGGAAGAAGCCAAGAAACAGGATGTATTTATTTTAATCTGCAATCACAACTATTTACTGGCAGATGCGTATCATAGAGCAGAAGGATATAAACCGTTATTGTCGGATTATCGGACATTGATTGTAGACGAAGCCCATAAGCTGCCGGAAGCGGCCAAGCAGATGTTCGGGAAAAATCTGTGTATGGATGATATCCGGGAAATGGTGTATTATCTGGAACGGGAGCATCAGAAAGAAGAGGCAAGAATCCTTCGGACAGTGATGGGCGAAGCATTGCGTGTCGTTGGAGCAGAACAACGGATCGGAAAAGGAATCAGGGAAACATTCCGTAATACAACGAATAGTGTGGTTTCGCTGTGGGAAGGTGTAGAGATGCTGGAATTCCTTTTAGAAAAATTAGAGCGAAGTGTTCCAAAGTGGATACGGAACCGGTTTGGAAGAGGCGAAGGATGTGCTAGAGTGTTTTTGCAGCAGCGATGAGAAATATGTCCGTTATCTATATTTGGATAAAGAGCAGCTTCCCATTTTGTGTGCAGCCAGCCGGGAAATCCCAGAACTGCTTCAAAAGATGTTATGGGACAGGGAAGAGGAAATATCCGCAATCTTAACCAGCGGAACGCTAAAGGCAGGAGCAGACTTTTTGCGCACCCGACAGGTCACCGGGCTGGAAGCAAGGGCAGGGGTACAGGAATATGTGGCAGAGTCCCCATTTTCCTATGAGAAGAATTGTCTGCTATACCTGCCAAAGACGCTGGAACATTGCAGGAGAGGAAGCCGGGAAGAGGCAGTAATGGTAGCAGACCAGATCCATTCACTGATCTGTTCCACTTATGGACATACGCTGGTACTGTTTACCTCTTACACATTGATGGGAAGTGTGTACCAGATTTTAAGAGACAGCCTGCCATTTCCCATGGTGGAAGTATGGAGACATTCCCAGGAAGAAATTTTGCGCTTCAAGACCATGGAGAACGCGGTGCTGTTTGCAGCCGGCTCCTGCTGGGAAGGGGTGGACTTTCCGGGGGATATGGTATCTTCACTGATTATCGTGAAACTGCCTTTTGCAGTGCCGGATCCTATCAGCGAGGCGGAGAAAGAAACCTATGAATCCTTGGAAGCCTATATTCAGTCCATCATTGTGCCGGATATGCAGAGAAACGGTTGCGACAAAGGGTTTGGAAGAGCCATCCGGACAGAAACCGATACCTGCGTAGTGTCTATTTTAGATAATAGAGCAGTACAAGGTGGCAAGTATCATGAAGATGTGCTGAATGCACTTCCGAACTTGTCAGATGGCAGAAGAATTGAGAGAGGTACAGGCTTTTATCCGCAGCCGGAAGGGCGTGGAATATTATCTGTAATTGTCGGAAGAAATTCGTTTGCCGGAATTGTTGGTTATGCTTAAACTGAAACAAGTTTAACAGAGAAAGTTTAGTACAGTTTTTAGAACCCTTTTGGAGGGATTGTTGGTATTGATGAATAGACGTTTTGACATGAAGTGGGTATAATGTGTATAGCGTTAGAGGAAAGGACGGTGAATGGATATGAGAGCATACGAAGTAGAAATGATCAGAGATGGAAAAGTGAAATATTTCTTCATTCGGAATATGGAAACAATGGAGATAGAACTCCTTCCGACAAGATTTTTAACACATAAGACGCGTGCTCAAGAGTCTCCAAACACCGTAGGAAGTCTGGCGAGATCCATCTGTTACTATATGAACTTCTGCGATGGCAGACAAATGGGATTTACAGATGTCTGCCAGATGGATTATGAAGCACAATTTAATCATTTCACAGATTTCCTGCAATGGCTGAAAGCGGGAAACCATACAAAAAATCTGAAGAAAACGCCAAGAAACAGAACCTGTAACACATATCTAAAAAATGTGTTCGGGTTCTTTTCCTTTTAGAAATGGCAGAAGATCAATTTGGACCTTTGCAGGTACTCTCTTATGGCACGATCCATGTTGCGAATAGTGTGGGAGTGAAGCGAAGGTTAAGGTTTCGATCCTTTGCAGGATATTTGAAAGAAGAAGAACGGGAAGTCCGGGCTGCAGAGAAAAATGAGATCGTGACTATTTTAGAAGCGTGTACAAACTGCCGGGATCAACTGCTAATACTGATGGCGTCAGAACTGGGATTTCGGATTGGTGAATTGCTGGGGATTGATTATACAAAAGATATTGATTATGAAAATCATTCCGTTCGTGTCTGCTTCCGAGATGACAATGCTAACGATGCACGTGCAAAGAATGCAGAGGAACGGAAAGGCAGGTTAAGTGCAGACACCTATGATTTCCTGCTATTTTATATTTCGGAATACTGGGACATCCTTCGGCGTCAGAATTACCTGTTTATCAATATTACAGGTGAAACAGAAGGAAAGCCGATGCAGGTGGCAAGCGTATATGATATGTTCCATCGAATGGAAAAAAGACAGGAATTAAGATCACGCCTCACATGCTGAGAAGATATTTCGCTAACGCAAGATGGGATTCCGGCTGGCCGCTGGAACTTGTCAGCCAGTCTCTTGGACATCGACATTTAGATACAACGACCAGATATCTGAATTTAATGGATGACAAGCTAAAACAGGCAAGTACGGAATTTTATAACAAGCATTCTGCTTTATATGGAGTGCAGGAATTATTATAAAGAATCGAGGTGATATAAGATGCCAGTGCTTTCCACGCAGGCATGGAGATTATCACAGCAAAGATTGACAGAAGAAGAGCAAATCCAATTACATAAGGAGCTGGAAACCTGTATCGAGGTGGCAGGAACAATCCGGAATAGTGTGGAAAGCTACATGACAGAAAAAGCGATCCGGCACATAGAAGAGTTGGATTATCCCTATCGGCAGGAATATGAGAACTGGTTGAATTCGGAATTGACTCGTGGAACGAAGGTGAAATATCTGACAGGATTTGATTGGATCAAACGCCATGCAATCCGAGAAAAAGCAAATACATTGCTGGGAAGAAACCAGAAGATACTATATGAAAATAAAATATGGTTTCTTCTATATTATCCAGATCAGGAAATAGCTTCCAGATTTAACAAAAGTACAGATAAAAAAGCATTGATATGGGATTTTCAACAGAAAAGTCCGGAACGGATGAAAAGGCAGATTTTTCAGAGCCTGCAGAAATTGATTACCGATGATTATAGTAACGATTACAGGGTAGAAAAATTAGGACATCTGCGATATTTTTATAACTTTTGTTCTGAAAGAGGGATTGAGGATATTGAATATCTGGAAGCCGAAGAAGAGGTCGCATTTCGGCAATATCTGATAGAACGGAAGAAAAAGCCAAATCGCATCATTGATTACTGTAGAGAAGTGCTATTTACAGAAGCGAAAGAAACCAATTGGAATGCAAATGTGTGGTATCTTTCCAGATTCTGCTTTGAAAAAGAAAGAGTGAACCAGAGCAATATGGTGCGGACAGTTACTTTTCAAACGGTAAGACATTTGCAGAATAGAAGATTATTTCAAGAATATATGAAGTATGGGATTGGGTTATCTACATTGTCTCTGAGCAGTCTTCGGGAAGAAGCTCATTATATACAGAGTTTTCTGGCTTATTATAATGAAACAGAATTTGAAGATGCCAGAAAACTGACAGGAGAAAACATTGATCGTTTCTTTAAATATATAGGAGAAAAGAAGCTGCATCCCAATACGTTCAACCGCTATGTGAAAGCAGTCGATCATTTTTACCAATATCTGCTGACACGATACCAGGTTAAAAGAATTCCTTTTCATAAAGAATATTACTTAAAGACAGAAATATACAGGCATCATGACCGTTCGGTAGATGAAGTGATTTCTAAGGAAATCTTGAAGAATCTGCAATATTTTCCGGAAGATATCCGGTTGATGTACCTACATCTTTGGGCAGTGGGGATGCGAATCAGTGAAGTTTGTACGATCAAGGCAAAAGAGTATTACAGACAGGACGATGATTACTGGATGCAGATTTATCAGGTGAAAATGAGGAATTACAAACGGATTCCTATACCGGAAGTGTTATACAGGCTGATGCAGGTATATATCAAAAGAAACGGAGAAAGCCGGAGGATTATGTATTCCAAAATAAAAAGGGCGGTGCATTTTGCAGCTCTACCTTCCGGGAACGGATGAAAAAGTTATGTGAAACATACCAAATAGGAGATGGAACGTATATATTCCAGGCACATGGGTATCGGCATACATTAGCTACCGTATTTTTATGATGGGGAGTTCCGCTTCAAAGTGTAAGGGATTATCTAGGACATGCTTACGAAGAAATGACGCAGCAATACATTGATTATATGCCACGCTGGATTGATGAAGCAAGCAAAGCATATTTTAAGGAAACAGACAATTCGCTGTCTGTTGGATTGAAAGAGAGGTGGAAGCATGGAGGAAGTCATAGACATAAGGACACTACAATGCTACCAGAAAGCAACTGAAGAACAGCGGAAAAAATGTACCAGTAAACTATCTTTTGAAATAGGAAAACTGCCAACTTTAAAACTTCAAGAAGAATGGACATTCTATATCAAGCATTGTGGAGAAGTGAAATCTCTGAGCAGCGTCCGCCAGGAAACGGTATATTTTAAACGGGTATGTGAATTTATGAATCACCTGTCGGTAGACAGTATGAAGGTTCAGACGAAAGCAGTATGGGGACAGCAGTTTGAAAGCTGGGTTAGCGCACAAGGATTGAAGGCATACCGAGAATCCAATAAAAAAAAAACTGGAGAGAACGAACACCTATCGTTTTATACTTTCTGCATATGTTGGATTTTATTGATTCAGAAATGTCAGGACAGAGAATTTACTTCAAAGACTTAGCATGTTATCAGGAAGCCAGTGAAGAGGAACGTAAAAAGTGTGGGCGAGAGCCATACTTTGATCTGAGTTTACTGCCAACGCAACAGCTTCGGAAGGAATGGGGTGCTTCTACATTAAAGAAAGTGCCAGAATTTATACACTGGGAACATCATTCCAGCATCGGGTGTATTACAATCAGATCTGTAGATTTTGAAATAGCAGAATTGTTTGTGTGAAAAGTATGCGGGAGCAGTCAAAAGAGAAATGGGAATATCAGTTCAAACGATGGCTGATGACAGAAGGAATTCAGATAAACAGAAAAAAGCCAAAGTGTATATAGTAAGGAAGGCATTGCAAGAAATCCTAATATTTCTTATTTGCTGCGGATGGTGGATTTTACTTGTCCGAATATTTGGGAAGATGAGACAGAAAAAGATATCTGGGAGTTGGAGAAACTTCCCATAGAGATAAAAAACAATCCGATCAAGAAAGTGAAAACATTGAATTTTACAAATATCCGGCAGCCGGATATGAGGAATGAAATAAAAAAGGAATTTATTTACTGCTTCAGAAGGAAGCAATCGCTACGGTTACAAAGGGGATTACAGCAGGGAAACGATTAACAGAATATTTACATAAGAAGCATCCCAAAATGCAATCGCTGGGAGAATTAGACAGAGACATCTTTGAGGAATACCTGATCCATCTGAAAACGGACAGAACAAGAACGAAGTCACTGCATGGGGAAATCACAAGATTGCGGGCATTGCTGGAAGCAGTTGGAAAAACTTATAAGTATCCTATTTTGGAAAATCTGATCATTAACAGAGATATTCCACCGACTGCAAGGGCAGAATTCAGAACCTATTCTGATGAAGAATTAAAAAAAGACCGAATGCAGAAATTGTAAAAAATGAATGAGCAGATAGCCAGGCTAATGATCCTACATCAGATGCTTGGAACACGAATCTCTGACACACTTACACTTCGGACTGATTGCCTTAGAGGGCAACCGGGAGACAGAGTGGTTCATATCCGGCAGATGAAAACGCACTCATAAGAAAAACCTGTCAGCGAAGAAATAGCAATACTGATCGAGCGATCCATACAATATACAAAGAAAAATAGGGAGAGACAGAATACATTTTTGTGAGGGATTCCGATCCGTCTTTACCGGCACAATATAATAGGATACAGACACAGGTTGTGCAGATGATACGGGAGAAAGATTTACAGGGGATGATTATGGAAGATTATTCGGTTTCGGAACACATATGTACCGTCATTACTATGGCGTGAAGCTGACAGAAATGCATCTGGATGATTGGACAATCGCAAGACTACTGGGACACAGCAGCGTTCACAATGTAAAATATTATCGTAAAATGAGTAATCAGATCCTGGCGGATGAAACAAGGAAAGTGCGAGAAAGGTTATCGCAGCTGATTCTGGAAAATTTAGATGGATGGGGCGAGGAATATGAACAAGTACGATACGATGTTAGCTGTAAATAAGAAGAGAAATAAGAGAAAAATTGACACAGCGAAGAAAGAAATCTATAAAATGTTGGAAAATGGTGAAAAAGTCACTGTAACAAAGCTGATAGAGCAGACAGGTTTATCAAGAGGGTTTTTTTACAAAAACGAAGAAGTGCGAGCTTTGTTAGACCGGGCGGTGGAACAGCAGGCAGGTATGCTGAGTCCAAAGCGTTACATAGGAAATATCGCACAAAAAAGAAAAATTGAATTATTAGAGGAACAGAATGAAAAATTGTTAAAAGAAATGGCGGCGTTGCAGGAAGAAAACAACAGGTTAAAAAAGGCGCTTGGGAAACGAGCTTTGAATACGATTAAAAATTTGTAAAATTTGTAAAGAATGTAAAATAGCAAATTGCTGGATGGCAGACGCAGATCTATGCGTCTGTTGTCCGTTCACATAAATTTTACTTTGATTTAACAAACTGGTGGTAGTCGATTTTACATGATTTTCGTACAATGGTATCACAGCAGTAAAATTTAATGTTGTGAAAAATGAAGAAAAGATAGAAGGTATGAAAAGCAAAATGAGAAGAAATAATCGATCCCGAAGGGGAAAAAATACCACAAAAAGAGTACACAAAACACGCAATTATACGCCGTACAGCCCAGTGTTTACAAGGGGTTGAGGGCATCCTACCCAAAATGGTGGATGAACCGACATCGGCGCTTGACCCGATCTCCACATCAAAGATCGAAGACCTTGCGATGGAGCTGAAAAAAGATTATACGATTGTCATGGTTACGCATAACATGCAGCAGGCAGTGCGTGTGTCTGACAATACGGCGTTTTTCCTTCTCGGAGAAGTTGTGGAATACAACAATACAGAAAAACTGTTTTCAATACCGCAAAATAAAAAGACAGAAGATTACATTACGGGAAGATTTGGTTAATTGAATATGTCGGAAAGAGATAAGAAAAGCAAGTCTGAGAAGGGCTTGCTTTTTGTAGTTCAAAGGAGGCACATTGCAAATTGATTATAAGTTCCGAAATGTATAAAAAAGCATATATAATAGTAGAAAATGCACAAGATACATATATTGCCTGATGATATAATGGGTGCATAATATACCAAAATAATTCTGAAATACCGGAAAAAAATATCTACAATTCACAAAAAGAATGGAGGAAAGGAAATGAGGGATTGGAAGCGGTGGACTGCTGTACTTTTTGGCAGGCTCTTTAGCGTTTACAGCTGCAGATGATATGAAATTGATTGTTCAGGCATATGAAATGCAGAATGAACAAGGACAGGAATCGTATCAGGCGGAAAGCAAAAGTAAATTGGACGATTTAAAAGAAAAAGCAGTTCTCTTTCAGGAATTTCAGGGCGAAGAACAGAGATTTGACGGAACGCGCGCCGTCGATGTCAGCGATCATGCGGAACAAATACATAAAATAGAGACGGGAAGCGTAGTGTTCAGATTTAAAGCTTCCAAAAAGCGGACGGCGTTTTACTGGGAGCGAAAGATAAAACGATCGATCTTCCGACAGATCTTAACAGGGGAAGCGACTGTACTTCTTTCTTTATAAGGGCGAATGAAAAGTTTCGTATGGTATATAAACATACTGCGGCGGAACATGTAGGACCGGCTTCATTTTCAGATGGGAATTGGCACACTGTCGTTGTCAGCAGTCAGAATGAGAAGTCGATGCGTCTGACGATCGACGGACAGGAAATGTGGAGTAACACAGACGCAGGGAACAGAGGTCTTTTTTTCAAAGCAGTCGGTTCTGGATCAGGTGACGATCGGAGCGCAGAAAACAAAAGACGGACAGGTTTACAAAGGATTTCAGGGGAGATTTCTCACGTTATCATTACAAGTGAAACGTTGACGGACGCGGACGCGATCGCGATATCGAAACCGGAAACTTCCGGTGAGATCGCAAGCGGTTCGGCAGTGGGCGAGATGTTTCAAATTCAGTACGGCGATAACTCATGGGTATTTACAGGAGGAGAAGCCGTACAGGGAGGATTTGCCCAGACAAGAGGGGTAAGAAATTATGTAGGACAGGTTGAAGAGTATGTGCGGTGGACGAAAGCAGGAAATGAAAACGGGCGGCAGCGTTATACGATCAACACAGGAAAGGCCGGTCAGACTTTAAAAGACGTCGTTGACAATTATCAGACTTTAGTGGCGGATTACAGCCCGAAAGCGGCGGCTTATCTCGTCGGGAAAGAGGATTATCAGGCAGGAGAAGCAGGAATTGCTTCGTTTCAAGATTCATTGCGTCAATTTATCAACCTGTCATTAGGATTAAAAGAAAACGGAAAAGGATTTGCTGTGATCCAAAAGCCATTTGCAGTTAAAGATGATGCGGTAAATGCAACAATCATGCTGTACTGTAAAGCGGTAGACGAAGTTGTAAAAGAATACGAAGACGAGTCGGAGAAGCTCGATCGGATCGTTGTAGTCGATCATTTTGCACAGACAAAGCAGGATCATTTTAAAAATAATAACTTAAAAGACGGTCAAACGCTGAACGCAGCGGGACATTTTGAGATCGGAAAACAGTTTTCCGCAGCTACGATCAAGACGACGGACAGTTATCCGGGAAACGGAGTGACTCTGAATCTGAAAGAAGAAGAGCAGCCGGACGTATATTTGAACGTTCTTCCGGTTGTGACGGCGGAGAATGCCGGTCTGCATGTACAGATCCCGGAAACAAATGAAACGTCGTGGAGATACGAGTTGAGTATTGGAGATAAAAAATAACGGGAAGTGCGGATGGGAATACATTTACGATTACAGGAGCAGAATCGGGAAAAAGAGTACCTTTTCAAATGTATTTCATCAGACGGAACGACACAGCTTCAAACTGTGACAGGAAAAACGGAAGCAGGCAATGTCGGAATCGCGTATGGGCAGACGCTGGATGAAAAGCAAAAAGTGCTTTCGGAAAAGCTGAAAGAAAAGATAAGATGACATGGCTGTTCATGGGAGATTCTATTACACATGCGGCTTTGTGGACAAAAGGTTATGACGGGATCGCTCAGACTTTTTGAAAAATATTTGAAAGATGAGATGGGGAGAGCTTCAGATACTGTGATCAATACGGCTGTTTCAGGAGCGACGACAACAAGTACGCTGAATAATATTGAACAGAGATTGGAAAAATATACTCCTGACGTAGTCTCGATCATGCTTGGAACGAATGATGCGGCAACAGGAGGCATTACGGCGGATATATACCAAAAGAATCTTGAGACGATCATAGAGAAGATCAGAAATAAAAATAAAGACGCGGTGATCATTTTAAGAACGCCAACGCCAATGTGGAATACCGGTTCAAGAGAAGCGAATATACCGCAGTATATTGCAAAAATGAAGCAGGTCGCAGACGAGCAGAACCTGATCTATATCGATCAGTATACGGAACTTCAAAAAGCGTTTAACGATTACGGCTGGCTGAAAAAGATACTGTTTTATTCGGAAATAATCTGCATCCGGGCGCAAACGGACACCTTCTTATGACCAGACACTTTTTAAAAGGATGCGGATTGTGGAAAGAGGACAGCGCGATTGCCAATTTGTTTTATGAGATGCCGATCAATGAGAAAACATCTGAAATCACTCCGGAAGTTATAAAAACGCCGAACCGCATCGGCGTGTCTTTGGAAAAGCTGAAAGAAGACAGCAAGTCTCAGATAGGGGCGGTGCATCTGAAAGCGGTTTCCAAAGCATCAGGGCAGACATATGAGACAGATGCAGAAGCAGGAGAGAAGTTGATTGTTTTAAAAAACCTTCCCGAGAATCAGAAATACGAGGTAGAAGTGTCTGCATGGCTGAAAGACCGGGCGGAAAAACAGTATTTCAAAACAGGAGATTGAATTAAATAATACGCTTGAGGAAGCATTTGATATTTGTTTGAGTGATGAAAAAGTAGAAAACTTGAATGAAGGAACAACGGTGGGAACATTCACAGTTAATGAGATGGCTCCTGAAGGAAACTATGTTTTCTCTCTTTGCACAGGAGAAGGCGACACTCATAATCCATATTTTGCGATAGAAAACGGAGTGTTGAAAACAGCAAAGAAACTGGAGGAAGGAAAGACATATACGATCCGGCTGAAAGCAAAAAATGCAGAGGCTGAAAAAGAAAAAACATTTAAAATATACGCGGTAGGCAGAGGATTGGTTTTCAGAAAAGAGGATCAGAAGATCGCAGTAGGATCACCGGTAGAATTAAGTACAAAAGATTACGCAGAAAATTGATGAAGCTGGAAGAAGGTACGATTTTAGTACACTATACATCGACAAGCGATCAGGCAATTCAGTCTTTGTTTAGTGTTTCCAATGCAAAAGCAGGACATGAAAACAGACATTTTCATGTTTATATCAGACCTGAAGGAGTACTTGGCTGCGAAATCAGAAATGAGAGCGCGATGAATTATGGATTTAAAGCGGCAAATGCAGTGAAGGCAGATTATAAAGGAAAACCTGCAGAAAATATAATTGCGCTTCAGGCAGATAAAGAAAAAGGAACGTATCAGTTGTTTGCAAACGGAGAGAAAGTGCTGACGGTAGACGCCGCTGCATTGGGAGGATACCGCTTTATTTCTGAAATTACGGGATTAGATACTGTTTCTCTGGGGGCAACAAAAAGGGGAGGAATTAATAAATATACTTTCGGAGGAAATATCCATAAGATCGAAGTGTATGAGACTCCTTTAACAGATGAAGAACTGATCGAGGAAACGAAGAAGACCGCATATCCTGAATTACAGCAGATTTTCCATAAAAATGACGGAACAGGCGCGAACTATTACCGGATTCCGGCGCTTTTGACACTGAAAAGCGGTACAGTGATCAGCGCGGCAGACGCAAGGTTTGGCGGTACGCACGATTCACCGAATAATATTGATATTGCAGTGGCAAGAAGCGAAGATGGAGGAAATAACTGGAGCAAGCCGGAGCTTCCATTCCACTATGAGGATTATGAAGATAATACATTAGAAATTCCGGTAGGAACGCAGACGAGTAAATCAAAGTGCATCATTTATCGATCCGGTTCTTTTGCAGGACGAAGAGACAGAACGTGTATTTTTGATATCGGACGCTATGGCGGCTGGATATGGTTCTCCGCAGGCAGTTACAGGAAGCGGATATAAAGAAATTCAAGGGAAAAAATACTTGAAACTGCAAAAGGCAGGAGAAACAGATTATAATTATACAGTGAGGGAGAATGGTGTTATCTATAATGATACAACGAATCAGCCGACAGAGTATTCTCTGAACAGTAATTTTGAAATTTTGAAGGATAATGTATTGCAGACAGTCAAACAAAAATCGTCAAGATTCGATCCTACGAACGGTTCGGGACAGCTTGTAACAGATGAGACAGACAAAGACGTTCCGATGAACATTATGTATGCAGATGCAGTATTCAAAGCATTGCCTACGACATGGCTGTATATGAAGTACAGTGATGATGACGGAAAAACATGGTCTGATCCGATACTTTTAAACGGAATGGTCAAAGCAGAAGATTCAAGAGTGCTTGTCACAGGTCCGGGAAGAGGCATGCAGATTAAAAACGGAGAATATAAGGGGCGGTTGATCGTACCGGTTTATGATACGGCACAGTCGGGGAATTATTTACAGCGACGATCATGGAGCAACATGGAATTATGCAAAAGGACCGTCTACGAAGAAAGCGGCGATGTCAGAATCACAGATCGTAGAAATGCCGGATGGAACGCTTCGTGTTTATGCGAGATCAACAGGTTCTAAGATAGCGGAAGCAGTGAGCCTGGACGGAGGAAAACATGGACAGAAGCGGCGTATGTACCGGGAATGACCCAGCCGGGATGGGGATCGCAGTTATCCGTGATCCGCTATGGCGGTCTGATAGAAGGAAAGCCGGCGCTGATCATGTCCACTCCTGCCGGTGTGGGAAATTATCGAAGATACGGAAGAGTCAAGATCGGTTTGATCACAGATACCGGAAAAGAAGGAAGTGAAAAATATAAAATTGATTGGACTTACGATTATTCGGTAGACAGTAAGAATGCAGGGTTTGCATATACCTGCCTGAGCGAACTTCCGAATCACCAAATCGGTCTGATGTATGAAAAGTATGATTCTTACAATCCGGCAGAATTACATTCACAGGATATTATGAAATATGAAGAACTGTCCTTATCAGAATTAATGGGAAAAGAAGTTGTGGAAATCATACCGCAGACAGAAAGAAAGGGAACTGTTTCCCAAAGAAATACTGTGAAAAAGGGAAGCAAGATTACAATCGAAGCATATCCGGAAGAAGGATATCAATTTGTCCGTTGGGAAGATGAAAAAAGAAACCCGGTAAGCGAACAGGAAAAATATACGTTTGATGCAAAAAGAAAGCGCCGCTTTTACGGCTGTATTTGAACAGGAAAAAGAAGAAGTCGATAAGTCTCATCTTAAAGAGGCAATCCGGCATGCAGAAGAACAGATGCAAGATGAAAAATATCAGGATGTAATTCCGGTTGTGCGCGAAGAGTATGAGGAAGCGTATAAAAATGCAAAAGCGATTGATGAGAAGCCGGATGCAACAAGCGAAGAAGTGGAGACAGCGTATAAGACACTGATAGAAGTCGGGAAAAGGCTGACTATGTATAAAGGAGATCTTACAGAACTTCAGGCGGCATATGACTTATATGCAGGCAAAGATTTGAGTATTTATACACAAGACAGTAAAACGGTTCTGGAAGAAGCTTTTAAAAGAGGCGGAAAAAGTCTTAAAGCTTGGAGAAAATGCAGTAAAAGAAGATGTGAATGAGGCATTGGAAAAACTGCAAAAAGCGATAGAAGGTCTGGAAAATCGAGCCGAATCCACCGACAGATCCGGAATTCCCGACAGATCCGGATTCCGGTAATACAGATATTGTGAATCCAGATAATTCACTGTCGCCGGACGATACACCGTCAACGAATGGAACACCATCGGCAAGCGATGAAAAGGCTGTTGCGACAGGAGATAGGAAACGCCGGTCGGATGGACGACCTTAGGATTTTGCGGCAATGCTTGCGGCGGCAGGCAGATTCTTAGGCAGAAAGAAAAGGCGGTAAGCCTGACTGACAGAATAAAACATAATTTTACCTCCTGCACTTCTGATAATAAAGTCGGAAGTGGAAGGAGGAGAAGATCAAGTATAAGTCTTGATAATTTCTTCGGCAATGGATCGCTTTGGAATACAGCGATCCATTGCCTGTTTTTTCTATGTAGCGGTGAGCTTCCGGTTCACTCATAGAAAGTTCACTGATCAAAAACCATTTCGCTTTGTTGACCAGACGGATTTCCGCCATTTTTTTCCTCGATGGATAAAGATTTCTTTTCAAGCTGCCTTAAACGCTCGCGGGAACTTTCCATCCAGCTTAACGCCTGAAGGAGGGTCGGTTTTGAAGTTGGCTTTGGAAGTGTAAACACTCCATATTCGGCAACCTTGTCATGAATATCAGAGTGAATATCCCGTTTTACTAAAAGCAGAACGGCGATCTGTCTGGAGGAACAAAGGTCGATCGCAAAACGAACGCCGATATCATCAGACAGAGGAGAATTGATAATGACAAAATCGAAAGACTTTTCTTTTAACATTCGTTTCGCTGCGCTGACACTTGAAGCCGTAAGAACAGGATAATACCGGATTTCAGGAAGAGAGCCGATAAAGGCAGAGGCAAAACTGTCTGTCGAAGATACAACAAGAATACTGTATGTACGCTCTTTTAGACTCATTTTATGCTCTCCTTTCTTTGGAACTCGTATAAATTACTGTTTGCAATAAATGTTTAAGATCGCGTCAGGTATATATTTTTGATAAAAGAACTGTTTGCGGCAAGAAAGCAGGCTGTTTTAAAGTCTTTCGGAAGTTGGCCAAAGCGCGCAAGCGTATCTTTATCAGCCCGATACAGATTGATATCGGCAGGAGCGGGGAGCTTTGTTTTATTACGGATTCCGTCGAGGACCGCGTAAATGATCAAGGCAAACGCCAGGTAGGTGTTGGTGGACGGATCAGGAGAACGAAGCTCTACGCGCTGATATTCGCCCAGCGCCGCGGGAACACGGACGAGCTGGGAACGGTTCTCTTTGACCAAGAGATGTAGAGCGGCGCTTTATTTTTGTCCAAAACGTTCATAGGAATTTTCAAGCGGATTCAAAAAAAGAGTCATCTCCGAGATTTTATCCAGAATACCGGCAATTACAGCGTCCATATAATTAAATTCGCGATCGGATTTGACGGAAATGTTAATATGAAAACCATTGCCGGGCTGATCACGAAGGGGTTTTGGGGAAAAATCGGCACAGAGACCGTTTCTTAACGCAACAGCTTTAACTACAGTCTGAAAAAGTCAAGGCGTTATCGGCCGCCGTCATAGGGTCGGAGTAGCGAAAATCGATCTCATTTTGCCCCTTGGTCCTTGTTCGTGGTGGGAACTTTCGGGATGAATGCCCATTTGTTCAAGAGTCAGACAGATCTCTCGTCTGATATTTTCACCTTTGTCTTCCGGAGCGATATCCATATATCCGGCATGATCATATGGGATCATGGTAGGTTCCCAAAGTCGTCTGACCGGAAAAGATAGAATTCCTGTTCCGTACCAAAAGAAAATTGCAATCCCTCTTCAGAGGCTGCTTTAATGGCTTTTTTCCAGAAGCGCACGGGAATCATACTCAAAAAAGGCGTGCCGTCTTGATGCGTGATATGACAGAACATCCGAACTACACTGCCTTCTTCCGGTCTCCAGGGAAGAGGCATCAAAGTATCCGGTTCTGGATGAAGAAATAGATCTGAATGAGTCACATCACCAAATCCATCGATGGCGGACGCGTCAATGGCGATACCGTAAGAAAAGGCTCTTTGAAGCTCATCAGGCATGATGGATATGTTTTTCTGTTTTCCGAAAACGTCGCAGAAAGCCAGACGGATAAACTTAACGTCCTCTTCCTGAACATACTGTATAATTTCTTGCTGGGAATATTTCATAGTCTTCCACCTCTTTCACGTTAATTTGCTACATACATCTGTTTATACGGATTCTTGCTGTTCGGGGTGACAAGAGTAAAAGGAGAGGAGAGAATGGTTTTCAGGTCATAGTGAAAATCGCTGCAATATTCCTTCAGATCATCCATGATTCCCTGCAAGTCTTCAAAAGAAGCAATATCTGCCGTCACCTGCGGAGGAAATTTCAGATTCCTGCAGTCGCCCCGCAGAAACAGTTTTCCGCCGTGCATACCTGTACAGGGAAATTGCCGATGATCGGATGATGATCCTCATGTAATCCTAATACGATAAGAATCCCTCCGGCCTGATATTCCCCAGAAAACTGCCGGCACATCCTCCGATAATCATTACCGGAACTTTCTTTTTATATTCTTTCATATGAATGCCCGCCCGGTAGCCGGCATGATCCCGAACATAGATCTTACCGCCCTCATAGCGTATCCGACCGCATCTCCGACACTGCCATGAATCAAAATCTTTCCTGCGTTCATCGTATCGCCCACAGCGTCCTGCGCATTTGCGTTTACGGTAATAGCGGCGTCGTTTAGGTAGGCTGCCGAGCGCATTGCCGGAAATACCGTTGACGGTAATGTTCCGGTCAGACATTCCGGCTGCCGATAAAGCGCTGTCCGCAGCAGCCTTCGATCACATAATCGTGTTCCGGCTGCCGAAGGACTTCGTTTAAAGTTTTATAATCTAGTGCAGCAGCATCTATCACTTTCATAGTATAACACATCTCCTTGATAAAATGATATTGTTTTTATTCTCCGGCATGGGAAATGCCAAGTATTTCCAGTTCTTTTCGTTTAGTCCGATTCCGCGGAGCATAAGACGGTTGCCCCGGAGAGCTTCGATGGAGTTGATCCCCATACCTCCCATAAGTTCTTTTGATTTCACGTTTCCAGGCAGTCATCAGATTGATAAGCCGACGGCTTCCCGTCTGCGGATCAAGTCTTTCCACAAGTTCAGGATTCTGCGTGGCAATCCCCCAGTTACACCGGCCGCTCTGGCAGGTGCGGCACAGATGGCATCCCAGCGCCAGCAGCGCGGCTGTTGCCACATAACAGGCGTCCGCTCCCAGGGCTACTGCTTTTACCACATCGGAAGCGCTGCGGATACTGCCGCCTGCTACGAGCGAAACGTGATTTCGGATTCCTTCATCACGAAGCCTCTGATCCACTGCCGCCAGAGCGAGCTCTACAGGGATTCCCACATTGTCGCGTATTCTGGTAGGAGCGGCGGGTGCGTTCTCCGCGGAAGCCGTCGATAGCGATAATGTCCGCGCCGCTGCGTGCAATTCCGCTGGCGATGGCTGCGATATTATGGACAGCCGCCACTTTTACGATAATCGGTTTTTGTATTCCGTAGCCTCTTTCAGAGAACAGACCAGCTGCCGCAGATCTTCAATAGAATAGATATCATGATGAGGCGCGGGGGAGATGGCGTCAGAGCCTTCAGGGATCATTCTGGTGCGGGACACGTCTCCTACAATTTTAGTTCCCGGAAGATGCCCTCCGATTCCCGGTTTTGCGCCCTGTCCCATTTTGATCTCAATGCCTGGCGCCGGCGTTTAAATATTTTTCATGAACGCCAAAGCGTCCTGACGCTACCTGTACAATGGTGTTTTCTCCATAGCAATAAAAATCTTCATGGAGACCACCTTCTCCTGTATTATATAAAATCCCAAGCTCTTTTGCAGCGAGAGCCAGTGATTTGTGCGCATTATAACTGATAGAGCCATAGCTCATGGCGGAGAACATGACCGGCATAGAGAGTTCCAGCTGCGGGGAAGCTCACAGTCTAAAGAACCGTCCGCCATCCGATGCACTTGTTCCGGTTTCTTTCCAAGATAAATCCGGGTTTCCATAGGCTCTTAGAGGGTCGATGGGAGGATTGGTTACTTGCGAAGCATTGATTAAGATGCGATCCCAATAAACGGGAAGAGGATTTGGGTTTCCCATGGAAGAGAGCAGGACTCCGCCGCTGTTTGCCTGTTTATAAATTTCTTTCATCATATTTTCCGGCCAGTTGGCATTTTTCGCGTAGAGAACAGTCGCTCTTTTACGATTTTTAAAGCTCTGGTGGGACAAAAGGAACACATCTTTGGCAGTTTACACAGTTGCTTTCGTCACAGACCATCTGTTTGGTTTCACTATTGTAGGAATGTACGCCATTGGCGCATTGCTGCTGGCAGATACGGCAGGTAATGCAGCGGTTTTCATTTCGGATCACTTCAAACTCAGGGTAGATAAATTCAATGCTCATAATAAAACACCTTCCTTTACTGTTACGATAACCGGTTCTCCGCCGGCGGGAGCCCAGATATTTTCGGCATCCGGTTCCATGGCTCGGATGGCTGTTTCTTCACTGGCAATATAAACCATATCTTTTTTTTTTTCTCCTACGACCATGGAGCGGAGCTTCAGCCGGTCATTGAGCGCCATAAGTCCTCCGTTGAAACCGAAAACAATGGAGAAAGGTCCCGGTGATCAGAAGGCTGGGGAACAGAGTTCGTAAGTAAGTGTGCTTTTTCTGATCTGCAAGATCTGTTTTTGCTGCAATGGTGCTCCAAAGGGGGCGGCAATTACGCTGGCAGCTTCTCCAAGAGTCAGATTCTGCCTGCGGAGCAGATAGTCTAAAATATACGTGATGACTTCCGTATCCGTCTGAAGGGTACACTTATATCCAAACATTTCCATAAAACGGCGGTTGGCATCATAGGAAGAAATTTCACCGTTATGTACAACGGAAGAATCCAGAAGAGCAAAGGGGTGAGCTCCTCCCCACCAGCCCGGAGTATTGGTAGGATAGCGGCCGTGGGCAGTCCAGGAATATCCCTCGTATTCGTCTAATTTATAGAAAATACCGATGTCTTCCGGGTATCCCACTGCTTTGAAAGTTCCCATGTTTTTGCCGCTGGAAAAGACATAAGCTCCCGGCATCTCCGTATTGATCTTCATGACTGTACGTACCACATATTCCTTTTCATCCAGCTGCATAGACGTCAGAAGAGACTTCAAAGGAGCTACAAAGTATCTCCAGATGATCGGCTCATCTGTGATCAGAGGCGTTTTTCTTGTGGGGATAATTTCTGACTGTACGATCTCAAACCGTTCTTTTAAAAACGCCTCGCATCCTTTTCTGGCAGCTCTGCTGTCAAAAAACATATGAAAGGCATAAAAGTCTTTATATTCCGGATAGATTCCATAACCGGCAAATCCGCCGCCAAGACCATTGGATCGGTCATGCATGGGTTTCATAGCATTTGTGATCATTTCGCCGGATATTTTATTCCCGTCTCTGGAAATCATAGCTGCGATGGCACATCCTGAAGGAATCCTTACCTGACCTTCTGTTTTCATTTTCCATTTCATTCCTTTCTTTTTGATCTTATACAATAAAAACAAAGACGCTCATTTTGAAAGCAGAAAAATTCTGATTCCTAAATGAACGCCTTTGCTCATATGCATACTTATACAACGATTAGGAATGTTTGTCAATCATAATTTGATTGAGTTTTTGCAGAACGATGCGCGGATTCCTTTATCTTTCTTATTTCTTATGTGTTTCCGTAAGTGGTTTTCGCAGGCTGAACGGTTATAATTGTACTTGTAAAAATACAAAAAAAGGAATTGACAAAGAGGTTTGTCCGGTGTTATCATGCAACACGTAAAGGCAAGGGCGTCTTTGAGAACACAATCTCAGAGACGCTTTTTCCGTTGTTGCAAAGAAACAGATAGAAAAAGGCAAGGGCGTCTTTCATGTGGATAGCAGGAAAGGCATCCTTGTCTTTTTTCGTGCGAAAGGAGTGTCGTTATGAAGAAGAAAAATGTTTCCAAATATTTTGGCTGTATGGTGTTTGATGACAGGGTTATGAAGGCAAGTTTATCTTCAAAAGTATATCAGTCATTGAGAAAACCATTGATGAAGGTGAGCAATTAGACAGCAGCGTAGCAGACGTTGTGGCAGAAGCTATGAAAGAATGGGCTGTATCGAAAGGCGCAACACATTACACACACTGGTTTCAGCCGCTGACCGGAATCACAGCAGAAAAACATGACAGCTTTATTTCTCCTTCTCCAAACGGAGGCGTTATCATGGAATTTTCGGGTAAGGAACTGATCAAAGGAGAGCCGGATGCCTCTTCCTTCCCTTCCGGAGGTTTAAGAGCTACCTTTGAGGCAAGAGGATATACCACATGGGGATCCGACTTCCTATGCGTTTATTAAAGGAAAAACCTTATGTATTCCCACAGCTTTTTGTTCTTATGGAGGAGAAGCGTTGGACAAGAAAACGCCGCTACTTCGTTCCATGAAGGCATTGAATAAGCAGGCGCTTCGGATTCTCCGTCTGTTCGGCAATGAAAAGGTATCATACGTTATTACTTCTGTAGGACCGGAACAAGAATACTTCCTGATCACAAAAGAAATGTATGATCAAAGAAAAAGATCTTCAATTTACAGGACGCACTTTATTTGGAGCAAGACCTCCGAAAGGACAGGAGATGGACGACCATTATTTCGGTGTGATCAAGCCAAGAGTAGAGGCTTACATGGCGGACTTAAATGAGGAACTCTGGAAGCTTGGAATCCTTGCAAAGACACAGCACAATGAAGTGGCTCCGGCACAGCATGAGCTGGCGCCGATCTACACAACGACCAACATTGCTACGGATCATAACCAGTTGACGATGGAAATCATGCAAAAAAGTAGCCGCACGGCATGGATTGGTTTGTCTTCTTCATGAGAAACCGTTTGCAGGAGTGAATGGAAGCGGAAAACATAATAACTGGTCCATCTCCACTGATACAGGCGTAAACCTGCTGTCGCCGGGAGAAACACCTTATGAGAATGCGCAGTTTTTACTGTTTCTGTGCGCAGTGATCAAAGCGGTGGATGATTATCAGGATCTGCTGAGGCTGTCTGTTGCAACCGCAGGAAACGATCATCGTCTGGGAGCAAATGAAGCGCCGCCGGCTGTTGTGTCCATGTTTCTGGGCGATGAGCTGAACGGAGTCTTAGAGGCGATTGAAAAAGATATTCCTTATGAAGGAGCGGAAAAAACACAGATGAAGCTGGGTGTGGATGTCCTTCCGAAATTCAATCGGGATACTACGGACAGAAACCGTACTTCACCTTTTGCTTTCACAGGAAATAAGTTTGAATTCCGTATGTTGGGATCTTCCAACAGTATCGCATGCGCCAACATGATGCTTAACAGCGCAGTGGCGGAAAGCCTGAAGATCTATGCGGACAGACTGGAAAAAGCAGAGAATTTTGAAGAAACCCTTCATGCCATGATCCGCAAGACGATCAAAGATCACAAGAGGATTATTTTCAATGGGAACGGTTATGACGATGCATGGATAAAAGAAGCAACGGAAAAGCGCGGACTGATGAACTATCCGTCAACGCCGGACTGTATGCCGCATCTGCTGGATGAAAAAAATGTCAGGATGCTTACTTCACATAAAGTATTCTCCAAGGCGGAACTGGAATCAAGATGCGAGATTATGCTGGAAAACTACTGTAAGACGATCGTAATAGAAGCAAATACTATGGTGGATATGGTTAAAAGAGAGATCATTCCGGCTGTGGAAGCCTACGCAATGGAACTGGCAAGGACAGCTTCTGCGAAGAAACGTGTCGATGAGACATTGGCATGCCGTTATGAAAGCGGCCTGATAAAAAACTCTCTACACTTACAGACCAGATGGCAGTCAGGACGGATGATTGGAAACAGCTCTGATAGAACTTCAGGACGTGAAGGATATTGTGGCGCAGTCTTATCAGATCCGGGATACAGTATTGACCAGAATGCAGGAGTTACGAATTGCCTGTGATGAAGCGGAAACCGTTACAGCAAAAAAATACTGGCCGTTCCCTAACCTACGGGGATCTGCTTTTCAGCGTAAAATAATAAAAAGAGAGCGGATGTTTACAGCGAGCATGGGAAAGTGAGAGCCATGCGGCAGCCCTTGAAAAATGGAGGTAAAATGTATGTGTTCGATCATGGGATATTGCGGACCGGAAGTTGCTTTAGATAAATTTAAAGAAGGTTTCCAAAGAACCATTTCCAGAGGTCCGGATGACAGCCGGATCGTTGATACGGGAAATGGTCTTCTTGGATTTCACAGACTGGCCATTATGGGATTAACACCGTCCGGAATGCAGCCTTTCAATTGGATGGAAGTTACGTGGTCTGCAACGGAGAAATTTATGGATTTGAAAAGATCAAAGAAGAATTGTCTGACCGATATAGCTTTGCAAGCGATTCAGACTGTGAGATCCTTCTGCCCTTGTATAAAGAATATGGCACAGATATGTTTGCTATGCTGGATGCGGAGTTCGCATGTATTCTCTATGACGGCGATACAGGTGAATATATTGCGGCAAGAGATCCCATTGGAATCCGTCCTCTCTATTACGGATATGATGAAAAAGGTGTGATCCTGTTTGCAAGTGAAGCGAAAAACCTGGTAGGGCTTACTGACAAAATCATGCCTTTTCCTCCGGGATATTATTATAAAAACGGCAGTTTTACCTGCTATTGCGATATAACAAAATCAGAACACATATGCCGGGATGATTTAGAAACCGTATGCCGGAATATCCACGACCTGCTGATCGAAGGAGTAAAGAAACGGCTTGTAGCGGATGCGAAGGTAGGTTTTCTGCTTTCGGGCGGGCTGGATTCCTCGCTCGTCTGTGCGATCGCCGCTAAAGAGAGCCGGAAACCTATCCGTACGTTTGCCATCGGGATGCGTGAAGACGCCATTGATTTAAAGTATGCGAAGCAGACAGCAGAGTACATCGGAAGCGAACATACGGAAATATATATGACGCCGGAGGAAGTGATCGATACGCTGGAAGAGGTGATTCATGTTCTGGGGACTTACGATATTACTACGATACGTGCATCTGTGGGTATGTATCTGGTATGTAAGGCAATTCATGAGCAGACAGATATCCGCGTACTTCTCACCGGTGAAATATCGGATGAATTATTTGGATATAAATATACTGATTTCGCCCCCGGTCCGGAGGCGTTCCAAGAAGAATCCGTGAAAAGAATCCGGGAACTTCATATGTATGATGTACTAAGGGCAGACCGCTGTATCTCTTCCAATTCTCTTGAGGCAAGAGTTCCGTTTGGGGATCTGGATTTTGTGACTTACGTTATGGCAGTCGATCCGGAACTGAAAATGAATCATTACGGAAAAGGGAAATATCTTCTCCGTCATGCATTTCAGGAGGATTCGTATCTTCCGCAAGAAATCCTGTGGAGAGAAAAAGCGGCGTTTTCAGACGCAGTAGGTCATTCCATGGTGGATTATCTGAAAGAATACGCAGAATCCGTTTACACAGATCAGGAGATGGAAAAAATATCAGAAAAGTATACCTATGCACGTCCGTTTACGAAAGAATCTTTGTTGTACAGGGAAATCTTTGAAAAATATTATCCGGGGCAGGCGGAAATGATCGCCGGATTCTGGATGCCGAACAAAGAGTGGGAGGGCTGTGACGTCAATGACCCTTCAGCCAGAGTGCTTTCAAACTATGGAGAAAGCGGAAAATAATAGAAAGAGGAATGACAATTTATGACAAAGTATATTTTTGTGACCGGAGGCGTGGTATCCGGGCTTGGAAAAGGAATTACGGCAGCCTCCCTTGGACGGCTTTAAAAAGCCAGAGGTTATAAGGTGGCCGCTCAGAAGTTAGATCCTTATATTAATGTAGATCCGGGAACTATGAGTCCGTATCAGCATGGAGAGGTGTTTGTCACGGAAGACGGCGCGGAGACAGATCTGGATCTGGGACATTATGAGCGCTTTATTGATGAAAACCTGAACAAGTACTCGAACCTGACGACGGGCAAAGTCTATTGGAACGTGCTGAACAAGGAACGAAGGGGAGAATATCTGGGCTCTACCGTTCAGGTGATCCCGCATATCACCAATGAAATCAAAGAATTTGTCTATCGCGTAGGGAAACAGACGGATGCAGACGTGGTAATTACAGAAATCGGAGGAACGATCGGAGATATTGAATCCCAGCCTTTTTAGAAGCAGTCCGCCAGATTTCTCTGGAAGTGGGACGGGAAAACAGCCTGTTTATTCATGTGACACTCGTCCCTTATTTAAGCGGCTCGGACGAACACAAATCAAAGCCTACACAGCACTCTGTACGGGAACTGCAGGGAATGGGAATCCACCCGAATCTCATTGTACTTCGGTGCGATAAACCTTTGGAGGAATCTATTTTTCAGAAGATTTCTCTTTTCTGCAATGTGAAGCCGGACTGCGTGATCGAAAACCGCACGCTGTCAAATTTATATGAAGCACCCCTTATGCTGGAGCAGTCCGGCTTTTTCTTCCGTAGTCTGCAGAGAGCTTCATTTAGAGGCAAAGGAAGCCCGGCTTGAAGACTGGAAAAAAATGGTGGAACAGATAAAAATCGTACCCGGAAGTGCATATCGGACTGGTCGGGAAATATGTTAAAGCTTCATGACGCCTATCTGTCCGTAGTGGAAGCTTTAAATCATGCAGGCTATGCGCAGAATGCTTATATCCGTATTCATTGGATCGATTCAGAGAATATTACGAAAGAAAACGTAGCTCAGATTTTCCGGGGAATACAGGGGATCATCGTTCCCGGCGGTTTTGGAAACAGAGGAATTGAAGGAATGATCACTGCGGCTGAATATGCCAGAAAGAACCGGATTCCTTATTTCGGGATCTGTCTTGGCATGCAGATTGCAGTCATTGAATATGCCAGGAATGAGGCTGGACTTCCGGAAGCACATTCCGGGAATTTGATGAGCAGTGCAGGGACAAGGTTATTGATTTTATGCCGGGACAAAGTGATGATATCGATAAGGGAGGCACACTCCGACTTGGAAATTACCCTTGTGTGATTCAGCCGGGAACACAAATGGAGCATTGCTATCAGCGCTCGGTTATTCAAGAGCGCCATCGTCACCGCTACGAATTAAATAATCAGTACCGCGAACTGCTTACCGATGCAGGTCTGGTGATCAGCGGAACTTCTCCGGATGGCCGTTTGGCAGAAACCATCGAGCTTGCGGATCATCCGTTTTATATTGGAGTGCAGTTTCATCCGGAATTTACAAGCCGCCCCAACCGGCCGCATCCGCTGTTTCAAGGATTTATTTCAGCGGCTTTCCATGAAAATACGAAACAAGAGGAGTGAACAGATATGGCGATTCATGAAGAATGCGGCGTGTTCGGAATTTTAAGCAGAAAAAGAGAACGTCTTGGGAAACTGGTTTATTATGGACTCTATGCACTTCAGCACAGAGGGCAGGAAAGCTGCGGCATTGTTGTAAATGACGATGGCGTCTTTTCGTCGTATAAGGATTTGGGGCTTGTAAGCGAAGTATTTTCTGAGGATACTCTGGCACATCTTTCGGAAGGAAATATGGCCGTGGGACATGTGCGGTACGGAACGACAGGAAGAAATAATCGAAAGAATTGTCAGCCTATAGAGGTGAACCATCAGAAAGGGAAAATGGCGCTGGCACATAATGGAAATTTAAGCAATGCGTTAGAGCTTCGTGATAAATTGGAATTATCAGGAGCAATTTTCCATACAACCAGCGATACAGAAACGATTGCGTATATGATTACAAGAGAAAGGCTTACTGCGCCTAGTATCGAGGAGGCGGTAAGCCGCGCCATGACTTCTTTGGAAGGAGCATATTCTCTTATATTAATGTCTTCTGCTAAAATGATCGCAGTGAGAGATCCGTATGGATTCCGTCCCCTTTGTTACGGGAAAATGCCGGACGGCTCCTATGTGATTGCCTCGGAAAGCTGCGCCCTGACATCTGTAGGCGCGGAACTGATCAGGGATCTTCTTCCGGGAGAGATCCTGGTATTTAGCGAAGAAGGCGTCGAGTCGCGCCGGGAACACTGCGGCACGCAGAAACAGAAGACCTGTATATTTGAATATATTTATTTTGCAAGACCGGACTCTGTCATTGATAAGATCTCTGTATCAGCAGCAAGAATTCAGGCTGGGAAACTATTAGCACAGACAAAACCGGTCAAGGCGGATATTGTAATCGGCGTTCCGGACAGCGGTCTGGACGCGGCGCTTGGATTTTCTGAAGTTTCAGGAATTCCTTATGGAATCGGACTTGTCAAGAACAAATACATTGGAAGAACTTTTATATCTCCCGGTCAAAAAAGAACGGATCGATCTGGTGCGGATGAAGTTGAGTCCGATCCCATCGGTTATTCAGGGAAAACGAGTAGTTTTAATTGATGATTCCATTGTAAGAGGAACTACAAGCAGACAGCTTGTAAGTCTTTTAAGAGAGGCAGGCGCAAAAGAGATCCATCTAAGAATCTCTGCACCTCCGTTTCTGCATCCGTGTTATTATGGTACAGACATCGATTCGGAAGAAAATCTTATTGCATCCCACCATGGAGAAAAAGAGGTCGCCACGCTCATCGGGGCGGATTCACTTGGCTATCTTCCGTTGGAATGCCTTCATGAACTGACAGGAACGCATTCATATTGTGACGCTTGTTTTAGCGGGAAATACGCGACTGAAATTCCACAGATGTCCGAAAGGACCGGATTTGAACAAAAAATTATCCGAGAGGTGAAACAAATGGAAAAATGGAATAAGAAGCTTCTTCTGGAAGACGGAAGTCAATTTTATGGCTATGGGTTTGGCAGTCAGGAAGAGAAAATAACGGAAATAGTATTTAATACGGCGCCGGTTGGGTATCAGGAGATCCTTTCTGATCCATCCTACACATATCAGACCGTTGTTATGGCATATCCGTTGATCGGAAATTACGGGATTGCAAAAGAAGACTTTGAGACAAAACAACCTTCCATCGGCGGGCTTGCCGTGAGAGATTATAATGATATTCCTTCCAATTTCCGCAGCGCCGCCACGCTGGACGAGGTGATGAAACAGTATCATATTCCCGGTATTTACGGCATTGATACGAGAAAACTGGTAAGAAAGATCCGGGATTTCGGAAGTTGTAAGGCGCTGCTTACAGATGCGCAGACATCGCCGGAAGAAGGATTGAAAAACTGGCAGGATTTGAGATTCCGAAAGATGCCGTAGAAAAGGTCAGTTCTAAAGAAATAAGATACTGTGCCGCCAAACAGGAAAATTATCTTGTGGCGGCCATTGATTGCGGAATAAAAGAAAATATTATACGAAGTTTAAATGCAAGAGGCTGCAGCGTCATGGTATATCCATGGAACACTTCTTATGAAGAAATTCAAAAACAAAACCCGGACGGCGTCTTTTTGTCTAATGGACCGGGCAATCCGAAGGATGTAAAGCCGGTTCTGGAACTGGTACGGAAAATAAGACGAAACTTTCCATTATTTGGAATATGCCTTGGACATCAGATGATCGGGCTTGCCTACATGCGCCGGGACTTATAAGTTGAAATTCGGGCACCGGGGAGGAAACCATCCGGTAAAAAACTTAAAAACCGGGAAAATAGAAATCACGTCCCAGAATCATTCTTATGCTGTAGATTATGCCAGTCTGAAAAATACCGATCTGGAGATGACCCATATCAATCTGCTGGATCATACAGTAGAAGGAATTGCCTGCAGAAAAGATCATGTTTTCAGCGTCCAGTATCATCCGGAAAGCGCTCCCGGGACCTCAGGACAGCGGGTATTTGTTTGATCAATTTATACAGATGATGGAGGAAAACAAACATGGCAAAGCGAACTGATATAAAGAAAATACTGGTTATTGGTTCTGGTCCTATTGTAATCGGACAGGCAGCGGAATTTGATTATGCGGGAACACAGGCATGTCTTGCGCTGAAAGAAGAGGGGTATGAAGTGATCCTGTGCAATTCCAATCCGGCGACTATAATGACAGACCCTGCCATTGCAGATAAAGTTTATATGGAGCCTCTTACATTGGAATATATGGCAAAAATCGTCCGCCATGAGCGTCCGGACGCCATAGTACCCGGAATCGGAGGGCAGACAGGACTGAATCTTGCAATGCAGCTCGAGAAAAAAGGAGTTTTGAAAGAATGTCAGACAGAACTGCTTGGAACTGGAAGTGAAAGCATCCGGCAGGCAGAAGACAGAGAACTGTTTAAAGAATTGTGCGAAAATTAGGAGAACCGGTACTGCCGTCCCTTGTCGCCAATACAGCAGAAGAAGCCCTTCAGGCGGCAAAGACCATCGGTTATCCGGTAGTTCTGCGTCCGGCTTTTACTCTGGGCAACCGGGGGGAGGGTTTGCAGACGATGAACAGGAATTTCTGGGGCTTATTCATAATGCGCTTGCCTTGTCGCCGGTTCATCAGGTATTGGTTGGAAAAAAGCATTAAAGGTTTTAAAGAAATTGAATATGAAGTCATTCGTGATTCTAATGATACGGCAATTACGGTGTGCAACATGGAAAATCTGGATCCGGTAGGAATCCATACAGGAGATTCGATCGTAGTCTGCCCATCCCAAACCTTGACGAATAAGGAATACCAGATGCTGCGAGACAGTGCGCTAAGGCTGATCCGGGCTCTTAGGGTGGAAGGGGGATGCAATGTACAGTTCGCACTGGATCCTCATTCTTTCCGGTACTACGTTATCGAAGTGAACCCACGTGTTTCCCGTTCTTCTGCACTGGCGTCAAAAGCAAGCGGATATCCCATTGCCAGAGTGTCTGCAAAAATCAGCGTAGGTATGACTCTGGACGAGATCCCCCTTGTAAACACCCCTGCTTCCTTTGAGCCTGCCTTAGATTATGTAGTAACGAAAATGCCTCGTTTTCCGTTTGATAAGTTTGCAGATGCCAATCAAAAGTTAGGCACGCAGATGAAAGCGACCGGAGAGGTGATGAGCATTGGACGAACATTTGAAGAAAGTCTGTTAAAGGCGATCCGTTCCCTGGAAACGGGAGTATTTCATCTATATATGGAGAAATTCGATGAAAAGACAAGGGAAGAGCTTCTTTCCTATATAAAAGCAGGAACGGACGACAGGATCTTTGCCGTTGCACAATTATTAAGACTTGGCAGCAATGTTCAGCAAATTGCTTTTGAAACAAAGATTGACGGCTTTTTTCCTGGAAAAAATGAAGAAAATCATAGAAATGGAAAATATGTTAAAAGCAAATCCATGGAACAGGGACGTCCTGCATGAGGCAAAAGAGGAGGATTTTCCGATCGCGCTGTGGCATGGCTCTGGAATACAGACGAAGATACTGTCTTTCGCATTAGAAAAGAAATGCATCTGTTCCCGGTTTATAAAATGATCGACACCTGCGCTTCTGAATTTGACAGTTATGTCCCTTATTTTTATTCTACTTACGAAGAAGAAAACGAATCGATAGCAGAGGACAGAAAAAAAATTCTGGTGCTTGGATCAGGTATCCTATCCGAATCGGTCAGGGCGTAGAGTTTGATTATTCGACAGTTCATGCCGTAAAAACAATACGCAATGCCGGATATGAGGCCATTGTGATCAACAATAATCCGGAAACAGTTTCTACGGATTATACGACTTCCGATAAGCTGTATTTTGAACCTCTCTGTGTCGAAGACGTGATGAACGTAATTGAACTGGAGCGGCCGGATGGCGTAATCGCCTCGCTGGGAGGGCAGACTGCCGTGAATCTGGCAGAGCCTCTGGAATCCAGAGGCGTAACGATCATCGGAACAGACTGCGAGGCGATCGAAAAGGCAGAGAACAGGGAGTCCTTTGAGAAGCTTTTGGCCGCACTTTCTATTCCGCAGCCCAAAGGTCAGGCTGTAACGAATATTGAAGATGGTGTAAAGGCGGCAGCTGCAATAGGCTATCCTGTGCTGGTACGTCCGAGCTTTGTATTAGGCGGAAGAGCCATGCAGATCGTGGCAAAAGAAGAACAACTGCGGCAATATCTGAAAACGGCGGTGGAGATCAATGAAGAAAAACCGGTATTAGTGGATCATTATATCAGAGGAAAAGAAGTGGAGATCGACGGAATCTGCGACGGTCAGGATGTATTTGTGCCCGGCATCATGGAACTGGTGGAGAGAACCGGCGTACATTCCGGCGATTCCATCAGTGTGTATCCGAGTTACAGCATTTCAGACCATGTAAAAGAAGTGATTCTGGATTATACAAGAAGATTAGGTCTTGGAATCGGAATCAGAGGATTGTTTAATATTCAGTTTATTGTGGATCAGGAGGAAAACGTGTATATTATAGTAGTAAATCCACGCTCATCCAGAACCGTTCCGTTTTTATCAAAAGCCACAGGTTATTCTCTGGCGGATATTGCGACAAGAGTGATTCTTGGCATCAGCCTGAAAGAGCAGGGCATCGACACATGTTATCCGGAAGAAAAGAGTTTCTGGTATGTAAAAGCGCCCGCGTTTTCTTTTGCTAAGTTAAATGGAATGGATGCGTATCTGTCCCCTGAGATGAAATCAACAGGAGAAGCCATAGGATACGATCGAAAATTTCCTCGAGCCATGTATAAAGCCTTAATCGCTTCCGGTGTGAAAATGCAGAACTACGGAACGGTCATGGTAACTCTGGCTGATGAAGATAAAGAAGAGGCGCTGCCTCTTATTCGACGGTTTTATGAAATGGGATTCAATATAGAGGCAACAGTCGGAACCGGAGAGTTTCTGAAAGCGCATGGGATTCGCACTCGTATCCGCAGAAAGCTTAGTGAAAACAGCACCGAAATTCTGGAAGCGATAAGATCCGGCTATGTAAGCTATGTCATTAACACAAGAGCCATTTTATCCGGCGTTCATTATGAAGACGGACTGGCGATCAGAAGGACAGCCATCGAAAACAACGTAACGATGTTTACCTCTTTGGATACCGTAAAGGTACTTCTGGACGTGCTGGAAGAAATTACCATAGGTGTTTCGCCTCTTTACGCATAAAAACAAAAAAAGGAGAACTGCAGAATGATACCAAATATGAATTATCAAAATTTAAAAGAATCTTATTTGTTTTATAATATCGCCCAGAAAACAAAAGCTTATCTGGAAGCACATCCGGGAGCGCATCTCTATAGAATGGGAATTGGCGACGTTTCTCTGCCGCTTTGCGATGCCGTTATCCAAAAACTTCATGAGGCAGTAGAAGATCAGGCTCATAAAACACCCTTTCATGGATATATGCCGGAATGCGGAGATACGGAACTTCGGACAACCATTGCGGCATACTATCAAAAAAAGAGGAGTAAAATTAAGCCATGAGGAAGTCTTTGTCTCCAGTGGGGCAAGTGATGAGCTGGGAGATATTTTGGATTTGTTCGGAAAAGAAAAGACAGTGCTGATCATGGAACCGGCTTATCCTGCTTATGTGGATGCGAACGTGATTGCCGGAAACACGATTATCCATATTCCGGCGGGAGAAGAGAACGGATTTGTTCCTGTGCCGGATCCGGACATTGCGGCAGACGTGATCTACATCTGCTCTCCGAATAATCCAACCGGCGCTGTATTTGACCGGGAGGCATTACAGGCATGGGTGGATTATGCCAACAAAATGAATGCCATCATCCTGTTTGATGCCGCATATGAGGCATTTATTGAAGAAGATGACATCCCCACAGTATTTTTGAAATCCCGGAAGCGAGAACCTGTGCCATTGAAATTTGCTCTTTGTCTAAGACCGCGGGCTTTACAGGAACACGCTGCGGATATACAGTCATTCCAAAAGAACTGTTTCGCGGCGGAATGAGTCTGAACCAGATGTGGGTAAGAAACCGGACGACGAAAACAAACGGTGTATCTTATCTTATCCAAAAAGGAGCTTCGGCTGTATTTACGGAAGAAGGACAGCGGCAGATTCGGGAGGGGATTCAAATCTATAAAAAGAATGGAAGATGTCTGACGGAAGTACTGGATCGGCTCGGCATCTGGTACTGCGGAGGGAAAAACGCTCCTTATATTTGGATGAAATGCCCGAATGGAATGGGAAGCTGGGAGTTTTTTGATTACCTGCTTAATGAAATCCAGGTAGTGGGAACGCCCGGAGAAGGGTTTGGAGCGTGCGGCGAGGGATATTTCCGTTTCTCTACTTTCGGGTCGCCGGAAGATACGAAAGAGGCGGCTGGAAGGCTGGAACTGCTTCTTCAGAAACTGCTTTGATTTCGGGCCGTCATGAACCTGCCTGTAAGGGAGCGCGGTTTTAATCTTATAAATTTTACTTTGATTTAACAATGAAGCGCTAGTCGATTTTACATGTTTTTTATACAATGATATCACAGCGGTAAAATGTAATGTTGTGAAAATGAAGAAAAGATGATATGCCGTACATCCGGTATTTACAATGAGATGAGGAAATTTTGCCTAAAACGTAGGATAGGTTTGATCACAGACACCGGAAAAGAAGGAAGTGAAAAATACAAAATTGACTGGACATACGATTATTCGGTAGACAGTAAGAATGCAGGGTTTGCATATTCCTGCCTGAGCGAACTTCCGAATCACCAAATCGGTCTGATGTATGAAAAGTATGATTCTTACAATCCGGCAGAATTACATTCACAGGATATTATGAAATATGAAGAACTGTCCTTATCAGAATTAATGGGAAAAGAAGTTGTGGAAATCATACCGCAGACAGAAAGAAAGGGAACTGTTTCCCAAAGAAATACTGTGAAAAAAGGGAAGCAAGATTACAATCGAAGCATATCCGGAAGAAGGATATCAATTTGTCCGTTGGGAAGATGAAAAAGAAACCCGGTAAGCGAACAGGAAAAAAATATACGTTTGATGCAAAAGAAAGCGCCGCTTTTACGGCTGTATTTGAACAGGAAAAAGAAGAAGTCGATAAGTCTCATCTTAAAGAGGCAATCCGGCATGCAGAAGAACAGATGCAAGATGAAAAATATCAGGATGTAATTCCGGTTGTGCGCGAAGAGTATGAGGAAGCGTATAAAAATGCAAAAGCGATTGATGAGAAGCCGGATGCAACAAGCGAAGAAGTGGAGACAGCGTATAAGACACTGATAGAAGTCGGGGAAAAAACTGACTATGTATAAAGGAGATCTTACAGAGCTTCAGGCGGCATATGACTTATATGCAGGCAAAGATTTGAGTATTTATACACAAGACAGTAAAACGGTTCTGGAAGAAGCTTTAAAAGAGGCGGAAAAAGTCTTAAAGCTTGGAGAAAATGCAGTAAAAGAAGATGTGAATGAGGCATTGGAAAAATTAAATACGGCAATAGAAGGACTCGAATTGATTCCGGCAGATAAGTCAAGCTTACAGGAAATGGTAGAAAAAGCAGCGGTATGTGAAACGAAAATCGATGAATACACACCGGAGACTGCGGAGAAGTTTAAAACAATGCTTGAAGAAGCGCGAAAAGTGTTGGCGTTAGAATCGCCGAGTAAAGAAATGATCGATTCCGCATATGGCGCACTGCAGCAGGCGATTTCCGGGTTGGTTCTTCGTGCAGACATATACAAGGACAAACTAAAAGCGCTGATTGAGGAAGCTGAGAAAAAAAGATTTGAGCGGTTATACGAAGGAGAGCGTCGAAGAACTTAAAAAATACTTCTTGAAGCAAAAGCCGTTTTGGAAGATCCAAGTGTGGGATGGGAAGAAGCGGAGCAAACTTTGGAAAACCTGCAAAAAGCTATAGAAGGTTTGAAAAATCAGAGACAGACTCCCGGCGAGCCGGATTCCGGTAATACAGATATTGTGAATCCGGACAGTTCACCATCGCCAAGTGACGCAGCATCGGTAAGCAATGAAAAAGCTGTGAAGACAGGCGATAAGGAAACGCCGATCGGATGGGTAACTTTTGGATTTGCGGCGGCAATGCTTGCTGCAGCGGCAGGATTTTTAGGCAGAAAGAAAAAGCATTAAGCCTGACAGCTATAATAAAAACTCGGTCTCTTCGTTTTTGATAGTAAAACAGGAAAAGAGAGTTAAGGAGACGAAAGAGAACTGCGTATGTTTTTGACAATGGATCGCTTGGAGATTAAATAAGGCTTTCAGATCCGGTATGAAAAACTGAAGAACTTAAGAGAAAAGGTAAATTTTAAGAACGGGCGTGTCATCTTTGGACACGCCCGTTTCCGTCGCTGTCAAGAAGTGAAAGTACTTCTTCCTCGGTTGTATAGTTAATATCGCCGGGCTGTGTATGCTTTTAAAGCAGAAGCGGCAATGGCGAATTCAAGAGCATTTCGCAAGTCTTGCCCGGAAAGATAGCCATGGAGGAAACCGGCGGCAAAAGAATCGCCGCCTCCTACCCGGTCTACGATATGCAGTGGGTATGTACGTCCTGTATATAGACCGTCTTTACAGCAGAGCGCGGCGGACAGAGTATTGTCTGAAGCGCTGATGCTCCTGCGAAGCGTGGTGACGAGGCAGAGAAGATGGTATTTTTCCATAACTTTTCTCATATTTTCCTCATTTACGCAGATGCCGTAATCTCCGTTGATCAGATCGAAGCCGGGGACAGAGTAGCCGAGACATTTTGCGGCATCCCGCGCATTGCCGAAACAAATATCCACATAGGCCATCATCTCGGATAAGAACTGCTGCTTTTCCGGAATATTGTCTGTCCAGAGGCGTGCACGATAGTTCAGGTCGAAAGAAGTCGTGACACCGTGTTCTTTTGCCTTTTGCAGTGCAGTGAGTGTGAGTTGTGCCGTGCGTTTGCTCAACACCGGAGTGATGCCTGATACATGGAACAGATCCGCATCACAAAAAAGATATCGTCAAAATCAAAAGCATCGGGAGATATCTGGGTGATGGAGGAATCTTGTCTGTCATAGATCACGCTGGAGGGGCGGACAGAAGCTCCGTTTTCAAGAAAATAAATACCGAGTCTCCGGCCTTCGCGCACGATATGTGAACAGTTTACGCCCAGTTTTTTAATTGTCCGATTGTGGCATCTCCGATCGGATTGTCAGGAACTGCGGATAGAAATACCGCATGATGTCCGAACAGAGCAAGAGAGGAGGCTACATTTGCCTCTGCGCCGCCATAGCATATATCAAAGGAAACAGCCTGTCCTATGCGTTGGTATCCGGGAGGAGAAAGCCTTAGCATGATCTCTCCGAGTGTAACTATTTTTGCCATGATGTCCCTCCTTAATCAGAAAGCTGTCTTGCGTGTAATACGATGTCAGCGGCATTACGTACCAGACGTTCGATTTCATCAAATTTTTCTTCCAGGATAAGTTGCTCTTTACCATCCAGCTTCCACCGCAGGCAAGTACGGCGGGAAAGGAAAGATAATCTTTCACATTTTGTGGATTAATGCCCGGTCGGCATGAATCTGACAGAGGGATAGGGAGCAGAAACCGCTTTGATATAATTTAGACCTCCGGCAGGTTCTGCAGGGAAAAAATTTTACTACCTCAAGACCATATTCAAGAGCAGCCTCGATATCACTTGGAGTGGAGCATCCGGGAATGATCGGGATGTTTTGCTTTATGCAGTGTTCGACTACAACAGGGTTGAATCCCGGACTGACGATGAAACGAGCGCCAGCCGAGACGGCTCGGTCCGCCATGTCTGTCGTCAGGACGGTGCTGCACCTATGAGCATCTGCGGAAAATGTTCTGACATTATGCGGATTGCTTCTTCAGCGGCGCTTGTACGAAACGTAACTTCGGCGCAGGGCAGACCGCCTTTATATAAGGCTTCTCCCAGAGGAAGTGCATCTTTGCGCGATCAAGAACAACGACGGAACGATTCCGGTCTTTTTTATTTGTGTAAAAATAGTATTCATAATTTATGACCTCCGTTTGCAGTATTTTTTGACCGACAGGATATCAAGATCCTGTTGTCATTGGTTTTATAAGTGAAAATAGTGTTGTGCGTTGTCGTGACAGATTCCGCGGATCATATTGTTCAGATAATCCATATCTTTCGGATATTCTCCGGCATCTACCCAGAACCGATCTTGTTGCAAAGGATCCTTCGGAAGTATTCATGTCGTGGAAATGACAGAAAACTTCTGGAATCCGTGAGCATCCCTACAAAAGCGGAGATTAGACCGGTATCAGCGAGTGTGTCAAGCTGATATTCCATCCCGCGTTTGTGATCGCAAAACCACCATGCGCTTCCAAGCTGGAGTTTGCCTCTGATTCCTTCTTCATTGCTCTGAAAATTGCCTGTCATGGCAGCTAGCATAGGAGCGTCTTTTGGATTCAGATAATATAAGATCGTGCGGGGCAGACTGTCCGTTCGATCCATTGAATCTAACAGTCCGCTTAGCTGAGGAGCATAGTTAAAATCATTGATGCTGTCGCATCCGATGTCTGCCCCCAGATTTTCATACAGCTTTGTAGAAGTGTTGCGCAGAGCGCCGATGTGAAGCTGCATGACGAGGGAGTGGTCGGTATAGAGACGCGCAAGCTTGGTTAGGAGAAGTCCGCGGTATGCAGCGGCTTCGGTCTTTGTCAGTGAAGAGGATCTCAGCGCTTTTTGATAGATGAGATCAGCCTTCTCAAACGAGGCCTGTGACGAAAAAATCTGTTTCCAAGCTGTGATCAGTGACGCGGCATCCTTTTGATATAAAAAAGTCCAGTCGTTTTTCGAGGGCGTGAAGAAGCCCTTCTAAAGTGGAAATGTCCGTTCCGGCGATATCTCCGAGGCGGAATGCGTATTCGGCGAAGCCGGGAGCTTCGATGTCCAGTATACGTCCGGGTCGGAACGTTGGAAGCACGGAAAAGCCAAGAGAAGAATCTTCAGCGAGCAGACTGTGGTATTTCAGGTCGTCGGCGGGATCATCTGTAGTGCAAAGTACTTCTACCTGCTGCATTCGCAGAAGATTCCTTACCGAGTGGTCAGGACTTTGGAGCTGTTCGCGGCAAGTATTCCATATTTTTTCTGCGGTGGAAGGCGACAGAGTCTCATCAATACCGAAGTATCGTTTCAGTTCAAGATGAGTCCAGTGATACAATGGATTTCCGATACAATTTTGGACGGTGTCAGCCCATGCCAGGAATTTCTCATAAGGGCAGCCATCTCCGGTGATCAGACGTTCCGGGATACCGTTGGCACGCATGGCTCTCCACTTATAGTGATCGCCGTTGAGCCATACTTCGGTCAGGTCATTGTAGCTTCGGTCTTCATAGATTGCAGCCGGACTCAAGTGATTATGAAAATCGATGATCGGCAGGGATGCCGCGGCATTGTGATAAAGTGTTTTTGCTGTCTCTGAGGACAACAGAAAATCGTTATGGATAAATGGTTTCAATTTAAAAACCTCCGATCTTGTTGAAGTGACATATATATTTCATTTATGGCAGTATATCTTATTTATAGATTCCTTTCTGATTTACAGCCATACGTATTTTTTCAAAGTGTCTCGAACCGCACCTGTTCCTTTGATCATTTCCGAGAAATAACTGCATACGGGAATGGCGAGTCCGGCCTCGTAAAGATCGACACCAAATATGTTTGGATCTTCAAGGATCGGATGCAGGATTTTCTCTACGCTGCATTCATCTCCAAGATGTACAGATGCGAGGATGGGGCAGAGACTCTTTAGCATCGGATCAGGACTTAGTTCAAAGGGTTCTCCGTTATCGTCTACTGCCATCAGATAACGAAGCCATCCTGCAAGTACGAGTGGGATCAGTCTTAAATCTGATGTCTTGAACTCGGGAGAGTTTTCATATGCTTTGATCGTCTCTCCAAAACGGATTGGCAGTTTTTGGGAGGTGTCTGTGGCGATTCGCTGCGGTGTATCCGGCATAAAAGGATTGGGGATACGGACATTGAGTACTGTGTCTATAAATTCTTTTGGATTAAGGATGCCGGGGTCTGTTACGACCGGAAGACCTTCATTGTATCCTATGATTTCGACCAGACGTTTTAAATCCGCATCATTCATTTCATCTGAAATACGATGGAATCCAAGCAGGCATCCAAAGACGGCAAGGGAGGTGTGCAGTGGATTTAAACAGGTACATACCTTCATTCTCTCTGTTTTGTTTACTGTTTCGCGGTCGGTAAAGATAAATCCTCCTTTTTTCCAATGCCGGTCTGCCATTGGGAAAAGAATCTTCAATAACGAGGTATTCGCATTCCTCAGCATTTACGAAAGCAGCCACATAAGTATGTTTGGATGTGACAACAGGATCAGAGCTTCTACCCGTCTTTTTCAACATTTCTTCTACCGAAGTGTTGGCCGGGGAGTGATCTTATCGATCATAGTCCATGGGAAGGATACTTTTTCAGGATTCTCGATATAGGAGACAAATCCGGAGGAGACAGTACCGCCGGCGGCCCAGGCTTTTGCAAAAGTAAGGATTGCTTTTTTCAGTTTGTCGCCGTTATGGGAGCAGTTGTCCATACTTACCATGGCAATCGGAGTACCTCCGTTTTGGAAACGTGAAAAGAGCAGAGACGCTACCTTTCCCATATAACTGCAAGGGTGTTTTGGTCCTGAGGAGAAATCTTTTTTTATATCGGGAGAAATTCTCCGTGACTGTCAGTCAGACTGTATCCCTTTTCTGTAATCGTGAAAGTTGCCATCTGGAGAGAAGGAGAGGAAAAAATCTCATTGAGTCGGAGAAAAGCCTCTGTATCTTTCACGTCAAGGGGTAGAGATTCCACGATGCTGCCGATCACACTTTTTTCTACGGTACCGTCTGATTTTAAGGTGACAAGGATAGAATAATCATCATGAGGCCGGTTCATTTTCTCGATGATCTCATAGTCATAGCCTTCAGCGGCGATGAGCCCGCAGGTGAGTACGCCGGCATCTAATAAATGCTGCACAGTGTTTGCCTGAAATGCCCGTAAAATATTGCCTGTTCGAAATGAATCCAAAAGGATGTTTTTGTCTCCAGGCGTACCTTTTCGCGGTCGAATGCGGGAAGGCGATAACCTGCATTTTCCCATACATTTCGATTTTTCAGTCCTTCTTCATTTAGTTTCATGCTCTTTTTTCCTCCTTTGTAATTGCCTCCCAAAGACCATTTAAATATGCTGCCCGAGTGCGCGATCATATAATCCGTAACCGGGCATTGCTTTTTTCTCCCCAGATCATACGTCCATGGTCCGGGCGGATCGGTCCGTCAAAACCTGTCTCATAAAGCGCTTTTCATAATCTCAAACATGTCAAAAGAACCGTCAGAGGAAAGATGCGCTGCCTCCTCAAAATCTGTCGGTGAGTTGAATTTTAAGTTGCGGACATGGGCGAAGTGTATCCTGCCTTTTAAGGAACGTATCATATCGGGAAGATCATTTTCGAGATTCGTTCCATAAGAACCGGAGCAGAAAGTGACTCCGTTGTGTGGGTTGTCTACCATGTGCATCATCCGCAGGATATTTGTTTTGTTGATAAGGATACGAGGAAGTTCGAAGACGCTCCATGCGGGATCGTCAGGGTGGATCGCCATATTGATTTCGTATCGGTCGCAGACCGGCATGATGCGCTCAAGGAAGTATTTTAGGTTTGCAAAAGAGCTTTTCATTATCGATATTTTTTATACATAGCGAATAATTCTTTGATATGCGCCATACGTTCCGGTTCCCATCCCGGCATGACAGTTCCGTTTGTGTCTGAAACGATAGAATCAAACATATCCTCGGGATTCAGCGAGTCCACTGCTTCCTGTGTGTAGGCAAGGACAGTAGAGCCGTCTGAGCGTCTGCGGGCAAGTTCGGTTCTTGTCCAGTCAAATACGGGCATGAAATTATAGCAGACGAGGTGAATATCTTCTTTCCGAGATTTTCCAACGTGGCTATGTAATTATCAATGTATTTGTCGCAGTCGTCGCTTCCTGTCTTGATAGCGTCGTGAACGTTTACGCTTTCAATTCCGGAGATATGCAGCCCTGCCGCGGCAACTTCGTTTTTCATGGCGCGGATACGCTCGCGGCTCCATATTTCTCCGGGAGCGGTGTCGTACAGAGTGGTGATCACGCCGGTGACACCGGGAATCTGGCGGATCTGTTCTAAAGTAACGGTGTCAAAGTCGAACCGTACCATCTAAGAGTCATTTCCATGATTATATCCATCCTTTCTTGTTCTGGTCTGTTTTAGAATTGGAAACGGATTACATGACTGTCTGTTTTTCGGTCATGTAATCTGGGTTAAGATTAATTATATGGAAAATTTGTGAGAAGCAAATTGAAAGAGTTGTTGTATATATTGCAAAAATTGCGGTGGATGGTATTATTGTCATAAAGATACTGCGGTATGCGGGGTCTTTTCCTATTTAACTTATACCGTGGATGAGAGTATGCCATAAACGGCGTTCATATCCAAAAGAAAAGAAAAAAACGGACAGGAGGAGGAAAAATTGAAGAAAAATTTACAGACGAAATTCAACACAAGGCAGTATATGCTTTCCAGAGACTTTGAAATCTACTATTATAAAGATTTTTATCTTTCAAAAGTAGAAAATCATACCCATACCTATTATGAGATTTATTTTTTCCTCGAGGGCAATGTTTCGATTGAGATAAAAGGAGAGGCATATCCGTTGGAATACGGCGATATTGTAGTAATTCCTCCCGGTGTGGAACATCATGCGGTGATTCAGGGGACGGAGGTTATCGCAGATTTGTTTTCTGGATCAGTTGTGATTATATGAACAGTTTAATGGAGATATCGCAGGCATATGGATATCTCATGCAGACAGTACAGACAGGAGGCGGCTATATTTTCCATAACGACAGGATCGTTTTCAATACGATCCAGGCGAAAATGTTCCGGTTGATTGAGGAGATACATTCTACCCGTTTTGGGAAAGAAGCGAAGGTTTCCTGTGTGTCAACGATCTTGTACTGCATTTGAACCGTGCGATATATGAGCAAAAACATGAAAAGGCTTTATGGGAACAGCAGAACTTGTACGAGAGTCTGACAGATTATATTGAAGCCCATCTGGAAGAAGAGCTTTTCTAAGTGTTCTGGCAAGAAAATTTTTTTGTCAGCAAATATCATATCGCTCATATGTTCAAAGATTATATGGGTCTTCCGATTCATCAGTATATAAGGAAAAAACGTCTGGAAGCATGCAGGAGCGCCATCAGGGGCGGGATAAAGATCAGTGAAGCGTATTTGATGTTTGGATTTAAAGACTATTCTAGTTTTTATAGGGCGTTTAAGACAGAATACGGAATGTCCCCAAAAGAGTGGCAGGAGGCTGTAAAAGAGATTGCCCCGGAGGCAACAGATACATACGGGGACAAAAAGAAAATTGACGGCGTATCGGAAAAGTCGGAATTTTTCAGATCCGTAATAGTGTTTTTTCATTTTTATTGACAAGAGTATTTTTATAATGAAAATCAGAGGTAAAAAGAAGGAATATAGATTACTATGTCAGATGGAAAGATGATGGAATCAGGGAGAACTTTATGTGGATAAAAGAGATAAGAAAACGATTTGAAGACTTGTCATTGGCAAAAAAGATGCTTTTTAGTCTATCTGATCCTGCTGCTGCTCACTTTTGTCATTTCGATCACAGCATTACAGGCGAGTTTTAAAATTTACGATCAGCAGCTTTATGAAAAATCGCAACAGGAACTGGATTTTTTCTCGCAGAGAGTAAACAGCAGTTTGGAAGGATTAGAGCAGATCAGTATGGCAGTGGCAACAGACGCCATGATACAGGAACAACTCGCTAAAATGCAGGAGCTTCCGTATAGCTCATCTGCATATTATTATGAACTTCAGGAACTTCGGAGTATGCTGCAAAATAAGATAGGTTCTTATTCTGATATTAAAAATGTTGTTTATACGGACGGAGACAGGATCAGCATCACAGTCGGGACGGCAATCAGCGGATTAGAAAGTGAGCGTATAAAGGAAATACTCGACAGATTCCATGAGGCAGCGGGAAGTTATGTGTTTTTTTCTCCGACTGAGAAGTATCCGTATCTTGTTTCCGGCAGGGATATACGGGAAATCAAAAATGCAAGTCTTGATTATATGGGAAGTCTGATGTTTTCCAGTGATGTTGCGGGTATCTTGAAGAAAGAGGCGGAAACATTACAGGCAGAACACTCGGATCTCTATGTTCATACAGATACAGATATAATATACCGGGAAGGGATATGAGCAGGGCGGAACTTCCGGACATCTCAGAAAAACGGGGATACAAAATCATCAATCAGTCAGGAACAAAAAATGTTTTTGTGCTATGAAAAATCGGAAAAACAGGCTGGATGTATGTGAATATATTCCCCTATTCGGAAATATTCGGAAAGACATGGGCAGTACGTGTGCTCATGTTCGGAAGCTTCATAGGGTTGTTTCTAATATCTATAATCGCTTTGAGAATATTGTCAAGACTGCTTACAAAGCCTCTGGAGCAATTCCAGGAATCTATACGGATCGTAGAGAACGGAGACTTTCAGGTAGCGAAATTAGTACTCAAAGATACCGGCAGAAAGGATGAAGTAGGTATCCTGACCAGAGAGTTTAAGGTTATGTTGGATAAGATCGATACTCTCATTTATGAGAATTATGAAAAACAGCTTTTATTAAAGGATACGAAGTATAAGATGCTGCAGGCTCAGATCAATCCCCATTTTCTTTATAATACGCTTAACACCCTCAACTGGATGGTTCGGGGCGGAAAAAACGCAGACGTCTCTAAGATGATATTGGAATTAGGAAAGCTCCTTAGAGCGGCGTTTGCAAAGGAAAGTTATACAACGGTACAAGATGAGATCAGGACGGTAGAAAGTTATATGGCAATCCAGAAATTTCGCTATCAGAACAGAGTAGAATTTGAGACATATATGTCGGAGGATACAGGCGGATATATGGTCCGAGGATGATCCTGCAGCCGCTTGTAGAGAATTCGATCTATTATGGGGTGGATAAAGCCTTTCTACCTGTGTGATACGAGTAAGGGCAGAAGTGAAGGACACATGGATCGTCCTGAGTGTAGAAGATAATGGATCGGGTATGGAAGCGGAAGAATTGGAAGAAGTCAGAAAAGGTACAATAACGCCGAAAGGCCATGGAATCGGGCTGAAAAATATACGTGAGCGGATGAAGATGGCGTATGAGGACAGTGGATTTGTTATAGAAAGTCGGCCGGGGGAAGGTACAAGGAGAAATCTGGCTGCCAAAGCAGCAGTTGGACAGATGAAAAAGTAGAGGGAGGAATTGAGAATGTATAAGATATTGATCGTAGACGACGAGGAGATTGAAAGAGAGGGAATGGCACAGTTTATCGACTGGGCTTCTTTTGGCGTAGAGCTTATAGGAGCGGCACAGAACGGAGTGGAGGCTCTGGAGATGATAGCGATGGAGCGGCCGGATATTGTGCTGACGGACATTAAGATGCCGGTGATGGATGGACTGGAACTGATTCGGCGGGCAAAGGAAAGTTTCCCGCAGGTTCACTTTATCGTATTGTCAGGGTATGGGGAATATGAATTTACCAGTCAGGCAATGGAGCGTGGAATCAGGCATTACCTTTTAAAACCGTGTGATGAAGAGCAGATAGAAGTTGTTTTAGATGCAGTGAAGGCTGAGATCGAAGCGCAGCAGGGAGCAGAATGAGAGAGTGAATTCATATCATAAAGTAGTAGAACAGCTGCTGCCCAAAGCCAAAAAGCAGATTTTCCGTGATATGCTGCTTGATCCGGATTATATTAGGAATGGCAGGGAAGAAAGTGTGTGGAAAGAGTGGAAGGATGTGGTTTTGCTTTCTTTCTCGACAGAGAAAGGGTTCGATTATCTGGAGCAGTTTGTCATGAGCAACATATTGATAGAACTGCTCGGAGAGGAACATGTATATTTGTCTACGACAGCAAACGGAACGCTGTATTATCTGATCGGAGCGGGTGTTGTGCGGATCAAAGAGGCGGCGGAACGGATGATGCGGGAATTTAAAAAGGATGACGCCGGATGCAGTCTTTTGTGCGATGAGCAGAAAAGACGATGTGAAAAATCTGCAGAGCCTTTATGAGGAAGTGAGAGAACTGCTGAGAATCGGGAAGGCAGAGGAGAGGACGGGCGTGATCAGCTATGAACTGTTTCTGGAGAAAACAGAGAATTCGCGCAATCTGATAGATTATGAAAAGCTTCGTTCGGCGGAAGATTTTGCGGATATATTGTCAGAAATATATTTGGCATTTCTGAAAATGCGTTTGAACGGTTATACATTTGAACAGAAAAAAGACGTGGTGGACTGGTGTATAAAAATACTTTGCGGGGAAAGCTGCGGCGCGGAGAATACGGAAGAACCTGAAAAGGAGTGGCGGCTTATGGAAAATGTGGTCAATGTACTCGCTTCCTCTTTCGGAAAAGATCTGTCAGAAGGAAAGGAAGAACAGAGGGTGAAGGATATCTTGTTTGCCATGTTCAGAAAGATGCAGGATCAGGAGCTGAGTATCCGATATCTGGCAAAAAGAAGAGCTTTTTCATGAATGAGGACTATTTGGGAAGGCTCTTTTTGAAGAATAGGAAACAAAAGTTCTCTTCATTTTTGCTTGAAGAACGAATCAGACTGGCGCAAGGTCTTATGAGGTATGCGCCTTGGCTTCGTGTTTCACAGGTAGCAGAAATGGTCGGTTATTCTCCGGATGGGCAATACTTCTCGAAAGCATTCAAAAAAAGCGGCGGGCTGCTCTCCTACGGAGTACAAAGAGGAACTTTTGAAAAAGTCGGATTTTTACAAATGATCGTCCGTGTAATTCCATTCCTATTTTGTGGAGCGGCGGCTACAATATACTCAAGAAAGCTGAACAATAGCAAAAGAAAAGGAGAGAGTCAGTTATGAAAAAAAGAATGAAACGCATTACGGCTCTGGCGCTTGCGGCGATGATGACATTCTCGCTTGCAGCTTGCGGATCAAATGGAAAAAGACGCAGATGACGCCGGAAAATCAAAAGACGGAAAGACAACGATCAAGATCACATGGTGGGGCGGACAGAGCCGCCACGATTACACTCAAAAGCTTCTGGATGCTTATGAAGAGAGCCATCCGGACATAGAGTTTGAAGCGCTTCCGGCTGGATGGGACGGATATTTTGAAAAGCTGTCACACAGGCGGCATCGGGTTCTATGCCGGATATCGTACAGATGGATTACTTGTATATCTCTACATATGCAAAGAATGATTCGGTTGCCGACTTACAGCCGTATATTGACGATGGAACGATCGATGTATCGAAGATAGACGAGAATCTTTTGAATTCAGGAAAGATAAATGATAAGATGGCGGGGCTTGTTCTTTCAAGTTCTGTACTCGCGGTAGGATATAATCCGACTGTCCTTGAGAAGGCAGGCGTGGAAGCTCCGACAAGCGACTGGACATGGAAAGACTATATCGAACTGAACCAAAAAGCGGCTGAAACTACCGGAAAAGAGAGCGCGCTGATTGCCGCAGGAGTGACGGGAGATACGAATGTATTTAACTACTGGGTAAGACAGCATGGCGGACAGCTTTTCAATGAAGATCAGACAAGTCTCGGATATGACGATGATTCTATCACAGCAGATTATTTCGCTATGTGGAAAGACATGATGGACAAGAATATTGCTCCGGATCGGACGAATTCGCACAGATTAAGACACTTGGAGACGAGGCAAGTCCTGTTGTCAAAGACGAGGCAGCTACGATGATTGAGTGGAATAACTATACTGCGAAGATGAGTAATGTAAACGATAAGCTTAAACTGGCAACTCCTCCGCTGGGTGATAATGCCGATGACAAAGGACTTTGGATCAAACCTGGCATGTTCTTCTCTGTTTCAGAGAACTCAAAGGTGAAAAAAAGAGTGTGCAGAGTTTATTGACTGGTTCATCAACTCAGAGGAAGCAAATGACATTATAATGGCTGAGAGAGGAACACCGGTATCTTCCGATATCCGTCAGTATATGGTAGATTCAGGGAAACTCTCACCGCAGCAGGTAGATATGTTCAATTATATTGACGAGGCGGAAAAACTTTCCGGTACGACACCGGCTCCAGACCCGAGTGGTATTGCGGAAGTAAACGAGGCGTTTAATAATGCCGGAAATACTGTATTTTATGGACAGGCAACTCCGGAAGAGGCTGCGAAAACATTCAGGGCAGATGTAGAGGAGATACTTGCTCGAAACAGTCAGTGACGATATAAAAGGAAGGAGGGGAGGCGCTCCCCTCCTTTTTATGAGAAAAGAGGTATGGAAAGTGAAGAAAAAGAATTCTGTGGTAAAAACAGGGTATAAGCGCAAAGACAATCTGACCGGTTATCTGATGCTTTCACCATGGCTGATCGGATTCGCGTTCATGTGGCTTATCCCGATGATCATATCAATCTATTATTCCTTTACGAATTTTAATCTGCTCAATGATCCGAAGATAATCGGTTTTTCAAACTACATCCGTGTGTTTTCGCAGGATGATACATTTTGGCAGGCATTGAAAGTAACTTTTCTCTATGTATTGTTCCTAGTGCCTCTCAGACTTGCATTCGCGTTGTTTGTGGCAATGCTGCTGAATAAAAAAGCACAAAGGATTAGGACTTTACAGGACGCTGTACTATGTGCCGTCCATCATAGGAGGAAGTATCGCGGTATCGATCGTGTGGAAACAGATCTTTGGAAATGAAGGAGTGGTAATGTCCCTTCTGTCCGTTTTCGGAATAGATCAGAAAATATCGTTTTTGGGAAATCCGGATACGGCGCTTGGAGTTATCATACTGATGGGAGTGTGGCAGTTTGGATCCTCAATGTTGATCTTTTTATCAGCTTTGAAGCAGATTCCGCAGTCACTGTATGAATCGGCCATGGTAGACGGAGCGAAACCGAGAACGATCTTCTTTAAAATCACACTCCCAATGCTGACGCCAACGATCTTCTTTAACCTGATCTTACAGATCATTAACGGATTCCGCGTATTCACAGAGAGTTATGTCATTACCGACGGCGGACCGTTGGACAGCACTCTTTCTTACGTGCTTTATCTGTATCGCAGGGCGTTCAACTACTTTGACATGGGATACAGCTGTGCGCTTGCCTGGGTGCTGGTGCTGATTATTGCAGTATTTACAGTTATACTCTTTAAAACGCAGAAGAGTTGGGTTTACTATGAATCAGGAGGAGATGAATAAAAATGGGCGGTATGATGAGAAAAAGAAAAATCCATTCCGTTGTGTTCCATGTAGGAGCATGCGGACTCGGGTTTCTGATGATATATCCGTTGCTCTGGCTTCTGGCAAGTTCTTTTAAGAGCAATGAAACGATGTTTAAAAATGCATATTCCCTTATTCCGGAAGTATGGGACGCGGTCACAAACTATAAAAAAGCGGATGGGAGGGCGTAGGCGGCGTTCCGTTTACAACATTTCTCGGAAACACACTGTTAGTAACGCTGGTCGGTATGGCAGGTAGTGTAATGGTATCCCTGCTTGCGGCGTATGCATTTACGAGAATTAAATTCAAAGGTTCGAACTTCTGGTTCGGTTGTGTGATGATGACAATGATGATACCTCCACAGATCATGGTCGTGCCACAGTATATTATATTGAAACAGCTCGGATTGATCGATACGAGGATTGCGCTGATCCTGCCGTGGGTTTTCGGATATGCATTCTTCATTTTCCTTATGGTTCAGTTCTTCAGGGGAATACCAAAAGGAGCTGGATGAGGCAGCGGAGATCGACGGGTGCGGAAAAGTCGGAGTGCTTTTCCGAATACTTGTACCGGTTGTGAAGCCATCCATTGTAACATCAGCGATCTTCGCGTTTTACTGGATCTGGCAAGATTTCTTCCAACCGCTGATCTTTATGAGCAGTACGAATAAGTTCACAATTTCACTTGCGTTGAATATGTACCTTGATCCGAACTCTTATAACAATTATGGCGGTCTGTTCGCAATGTCAACAATCTCATTAGTTCCGGTACTTCTTTTCTTCATCATTTTTCAGAGATATCTGGTAGATGGTATTGCGATGGATGGAATTAAAGGATAGGAGAGCTGAAAATGTCAGGAATCTGTTGGAATACAAAAATCGTAACGGGAGAACGTAATGAAGAACCTGTTTTAAGGGCTGCAAAAAGTCTTGAACGAGATATACAAAAATGCTGTCTCAGGATACGGGATGAAGAGTCGGAAAAGATGTTCAAAACGGATATCAGACTTAGAAACGGAAATCAGGCAGACGAACGTTATATTTTACGTTTGGAAGACGGGAATCTCGTCATAGAATCAGGCAGCACGATGGGATTTGTCTATGGGTTGTATGGAGTAAGTGAAAAGATACTGGGAGTACAGCCGTTCTGGTTTTGGAATGACCAGAAAATGAAAGTGAAAGCGGAATATAGGATACCGGAAGATTTCTTTTTATGAGAGCAGACCTTTCGCAGTCAGACTAAGAGGGTGGTTTGTCAATGACGAGGTACTTATACATACGTGGAATGTGGACAGGAGAAAAGACGTCCCTTGGGAAATGGTATTCGAAGCGCTTCTGCTGCGGGGGAAATCTGGTAATTCCCGGAACAGATAAAAATTCGATCCTATACCGCAGGCTCGCATCAGATATGGGGCTTGCGATCACACATCACCACTCCGAGCCGTTGGGCTCGGAGATGTTTGCAAGGGCATACCCTGATCTTACTCCATCTTTTGCAAAATACCCGGAGAAATTCAGGCGTCTCTGGCAAGATGGGATTGAAGCACAGCAAGGAATGAACGTAGTGTGGAATATCGGGTTGAGGTCAGGGAGACGTTCCGTTTTGGAATGACGATCCGAGATACGATACGAAAGAGGCGAGAGGGGAACTGATGAGTTCTCTGACAAAGGAACAATATGATATGGTGAAAGCGAAAGATCCGCACGCTCTTTGCTGTACAAATTTATATGGAGAGACGATGGAGCTGTATCGGGAAGGATATTTGAAACTGCCGGAAGATGTGATAAAAATCTGGGCGGATAATGGATTCGGAAAGATGGTGACAAGACGGCAGGAAAATCATAATCCGCGTATCCCGGCGCTGCCGGAAAAAGGTGAAAAGGGAAAAGACGGGATTTACTATCACGTTTCCTTTTTATGATCTGCAGGCTGCGAACCATATGACAATGCTTCCCAATTCTCCGGAATTTATAAAAAGCGAACTGAAGAAAGTGTTAGAAAGGGTGCGGATTCTTATTGGCTTATCAACTGTTCTAATGTAAAACCTCACGTCTATTATTTAGATTTTATCGCCCGGATGTGGCAGGCGGGCGATGTGGATGTGGAAAACACCGGGAAAAGTATTTCAGTACATATTACGGGGATGAAAATGCAGGGATTCTTTGTAAGATACACAGAAACTATTTCAAATATGCTCTTTCGTATGGAGCGCACGAAGATGACCATGCAGGCGAACAGTTTTCTAATCATGTGGCAAGGATACTCATTCACCAATATGTAAAAGACAGGAGCAAAAGAGCGGAGGATCTGCTGTGGGCGACAGATGCCGGGACATTGGAAGAGCAGGTGGAATGGTATCGGATGCGCTGTGAGGAGGCGGTGAATAATTACAGTCAGTATATGAGAGAATGCGAAGAAGCGGACGCTCTTATCACGGAAGAAGGGCGGACGCTATACAGGGACAGTCTGTTTTTGCAGGCGCAGCTTCACTATGAGTGTTATCAGGGAGCTCTTGAAATTTGCAGGTCACTGTAAGCAGGCATTATGAAAAAATATCAGAAATCATTTTACCACGCGGGGATGGCACAACTGCATTATAAAAAGGCAGACGCCGCAATGAGAAGCCGGGAACATGGAAAATGGCATGAATTTTATGCAAATGAATGTCTTACGGATATGAAGCAGACTGCATGGGTTATAGCAGGGCTGATGAGTTATGAGAAATCTGGGAGACGGACCACATTATTATCAATGGCAGAGAGACTTTCTGTATGCGGAGGAGGATCGGAGAGTCATGCTGGTGATGAATATGGAAAATCACTTGACAGACGAAGAACTGTTCCGGTTGATGAGAGAGAAATGGGAGATAATATTAAAAGATAAGGGGCACGATTTCAAACGTGATGCCCCTTATCTTTGGCTAGAGAAGTTGTCGGAATTTATCAAGTGTAAATCAGCCTTTTTACATTAAATAAATCTTCTTTTATTTGTAAAATATTACATATAACTTAGGGAAGGAGAAGCAGATAATGAACAAAAGAAACAAGTGGGGAAGCGTATTTTGGCTTTACCCTGGCAGCAGGAATGACGGCTGCGTCAGTTCCGGCATATGCCGCTCCCGTGCAGAATAATGATGGCGGGCAAAGCGGCAGTGTGGATTTACCGGAAGTAAAAGAGATAACAGCGATTGATTTTACTGAAATGGGAGATCTGAAATCTTTGCCGGATGACTGGAAAATCGCCAATAGGCACCGGTACGAGCAGCCTGGTGGAGGATGGCGAAGGGAAAGCGCTGAAGCTGGAAAAAAGAAAACAGGAGGCAATGAAATCAGCCTGTCAAACAGCAATCTTGGTATCAGTGAAAGTGAGTATCGTTATGTCACGATCGATACGAAGATAAAGATGGGATCAGAAGAGCATGCGAATCAGTTCAGTATCCCGTATATACAGGATGAAAAAAGGAAACATTGTTTATACCCTTTATACAGACGGAGACTGGACACAGTATAAGTCCCATGTAAATGGAAAGAATGTGCTGGATGCAGGGGCTGTAAAGAAAGGCGAATGGCAGGACGTCCGTATGGATATCGACTTGAAAACGGATACATTCCGTGTATCTGTAGACGGGGAATATCTTCTCGTGGGAGTCAGGGCAAGGGCAAAGACAGACAATTTAAAGAGCTTGAAGTACTACGCGGACTCGTGGAATACAGGTACTATGTACTTAAAGTCAGTCGAAGTTACGGGACAGAAGGAACGCACGGAAAGCACGACATTTTATGTGAGCAATGAAGGCGACGACACGAATGACGGGCAAAGTACAGACAAGCCGTGGAAGACGATAGAACGTGTTAATGAAGAGCATTTTATCCCAGGAGATAAGATTTTCTTTGAGAGAGGCGGAATATGGGAGAATAAAACGCTTCAGCCTCAGGGAAGCGGTTCACATGAACAAAAGATACAGATCGGCAGCTATGGTGACGGAGAGCTTCCAAAGATCTCGGTTAACGGAAAGATGAAAGACGGCGTATATCTTTGTAATCAGCAGTATTGGGAAATAGGTGAACTTGATATTTCCAATACAGTAGAAGGATTTACTATGGTATCAAACGGGGGCATACCGAAGGAAAATGTGACGCAACGCCAGGAAAATCAGGGAAAACTTCGAGATTACCGTGGTATTCATATTGCCGGGCGGGATGTGGCTTCGTTGAAAGGATTCCGTCTCCATGACCTGAAGATACATGATGTAACAGGTGTTGTATCATGGATCGGAAATACAGGACTTAATGACGCCGGAATATGGAACAACGCAGGATTGATAATTCCAAGCGGACAGGAGGCATCCTTATAGAATGTCTGAGTCCGACAGGAAAACAGCCGACGCAGTTCAGCGATATCGTAATCGAAGATAATTCATTTATCAACAACTCTTTTGGCGCTGTCACGATCAAGCAGTGGAACGGATCGGGGAAACCAGTACGGCAATAATCCCGGATGGGCAAACAGAAACCGTTCAGGCGGTGCGCCGGATTATTACGATGCGAACTGGAAGCCGCACAGCAACATCATCATTCAGGATAACTATATTAATCAGGGAGCATCAGCTTATGCCTGCAATGGCATTTACCTGACAAGCAGCCGTGATTCTGTGATTCAGAGAAACCTTCTGGAAAATATCGGTACATGTGGAATCGAATTATATTTTACAGATAATGTGGCAGTTCAGTATAACGAAGTATCCAAGGTGGCGAAAAAAAAAGGAGGCGGAGCGGACGATAATGCGATCGATCCTGACTGGAGATCGACAAATGCGTTGATTCAGTACAATTATATTCACGATTGCGGAGAGGGACTTTTGCTCTGCGGCGTGCAGTTTAATTCCGGTGTGATTCGTTATAATTTGATTCAGGATTGTGGAAGAAGCTATATCCACTATTCTATGGGAAGCGGTTATTTCCAGATTTACAATAACGTATTCTACCGCAGTGCAGACGGAAACGGCACGAATAATTTTGATCCGTGGGGAGGCGGAAAAGCCTCTTATTTCAACAATGTGTTCTATGATGGAAAGAAGCAGGGCTTTAACTTCAGCGGAGGTACGAGTTTTTCTTATTATAACAACGCATATTATGGAACGAAGGCCCAAGTAAAGAATCAACCCGATCATTCTGGAGGAAGATCCGTTTGAAGGAGGTGCGCCGTCTATAGATCGCAAAGGAACTCTTGAGACAGGAGCGCTGCTTGAGGCTAACGGTCTGAGACCTAAGATGAATTCTCCGTTGATTGCGGCAGGTGCATCAAAAGATGCCAATGGAATCAGTATTGACGAAGGACTGAAATCCAAAGGAACTTATTTTAACTTTACTCCGCTTGATAAAGCGGATGTAGGACATCTTGGAGATTGTATCAATATTTCCAGAATGGATTATCCGACTTTTGAAAAACAGGAACGGAAGCAACACTTGATACGGAGAAAACGCAGACGGCGGCAGATAAGAATAATCCGACAATCGGAATGTTTGAAGTACCGTTGGATAAAGATGCTGTTATACTTCAAGGAACTGTATCGGATGGAATCAATCCTTTCTCAGGCGCAAAAGTAGAGGTAAAGGTAGGCGATAAGACTGTAACGACAACGACAGGAGATTCCGGAACTTATTCGATTACAGAAGGGCTTGCGGAAGGACAGGCGACAATCACAGTCAAATGTGAAGGAAGAGAAGACGTTACAATCACAGTGAAACTTGAGAAAGGCAAGGTAAATGTCGGAGATGTTAAAAGTTCCGCTTTTGCCTATGCCGGATGAATATAAAAATGTTGTTTTGATGACAAATTTGACAGCGCTCATTCTGAAAACTTTCAGTTTCACTGGGGCGCGGCAATAGAAAATGGTCAGATGCTGATCACGAAGGGCATGGGAAATGCAACAGCGGCAGTTTCTTATTTTACGCCTGAGATTGCGGCACAGAAAGGGATAGATTTTAGTTTTGACTGGAACGCAAAAAGACGGTGGAAATAAGATGGGACTTGAATTCAGAGATTCTTATGGAAAGCTTCTTTTTGCTGTATGTTCAGCACCTGGAAAAGGTGAACTGAGAACTTCTACCACGGGAGACGCAGTAGATGACGACAGGGCAGCGTCTGCGTCAGAGCCTGTATGGAGTCCGGTGCGTATGAGTACGGACAAGACATATACCTTCCGTGTTCATGCAGATTTTGAAGAGAAATCAGTAAGCTGGCAGCTTAAGGAAAAAGACGGGGATGTGCTTGCGCAGCAGCTTGACGTTCCGACGGATGCGGAGAACTTGACAAAGATGAACGCATGCAGCTGGTGGGATTCAAAACCGCAGTATATTGACAATTTCAGAATGACAGCGAAAGAAAAAAGAAGTAAAACTTCCTTTAAAAGATAAGACGGTTTATGCTTTTGGAGACAGTATCGTAGCAGGTCATCAGTATCAGAAGGGTAGCTTTGCTGATTTCACAGCAGCACAGGAAGGAATGAAACTTCGGAAGTTTGCGGTTAATGGAGCAACAGTTATGGATGCAGGCTATGAGGAGGACAGATTCTTTCACAGTTGGAAAAATCCCCGGCAGAAATACCGGATTACATCCTCTTTGACGGCGGAACAAATGACGCGGAATATCTGTTCAATAACAAAGAGATCAGTTATGGTGAGGTGACAGATTCAAAAGATCCGCAGACTTTTGATTTGAAGACATTTGCGGGGGCATTTGAGAATCTTGTATATCAGATGCAACAGAAATGGCAGGGTGCAGATCTTATATATGTGGCAGTTCATAAGATGGGCAGCAGAGACAAAGAAGTACAGGAAAAACTTCGTGAACTGGAACTTAAGATCTGTGCGAAGTATGGCGTTGCCGTGGCAGATATTTATGAAGATACTGAGCTTGACACAAATGATGTAAATAAGAAAAACGACTATACTTTTGACAGTCTGGCAGGAAATGGTCTGCCGGGAAGCAATGGTTCAGGAACACATCCGAATCTTAAGGCAATCAAGGAGTTCTATGTTCCGGTCGTAACAGAAGCGCTTAGAAATCCGCAGGAACATATTCCACCTGTAAAACCGGTGGACGTTGATAAAAAAGTTTTGGCGGAGAAGCTTGAGATGGCAAGAGAAGAAGCGGCAAAGACAGATAAATATACGGCAGAAAGCATCGAAAACCTGAAAGCTGTGATCGCAGAAGCGGAAAAAGTATATAACAGTGAAGAAGCGACACAGGAACAGGTAAACGAACAGATCGTTCTGCTGGAAAAGGGAATAGAAGCGCTTGAGGAATCGAAGCCGGAACCGAAACCGGTAGATAAGGGAGTTCTTGAACAGAAACTCTCGGCTGCAAAAAGAAGAGGCGGTAAAGACAGATAAATATACGGCAGAAAGCATCGAAAACCTGAAAGCTGTGATCGCAGAAGCGGAAAAAGTATATAACAGTGAAGAAGCGACACAGGAACAGGTAAACGAACAGATCGTTCTGCTGGAAAAGGGAATAGAAGCGCTTGAGGAATCGAAGCCGGGTAAACCAAAACCGGTAGATAAGGAGTTCTTGAACAGAAACTCTCGGCTGCAAAAGAAGAAGCGGCAAAGACAGATAAATATACGGCAGAAAGCATCGAAAACCTGAAAGCTGTGATCGCAGAAGCAGAAAAAGTATATAACAGTGAAGAAGCGACACAGGAACAGGTAAACGAACAGATCGATCTGCTGGAAAAGGGAATAGAAGCGCTTGAGGAATCGAAGCCGGAGCCGGAACCGAAACCGGTAGATAAGGGAGTTCTTGAACAGAAACTCTCGGCTGCAAAAGAAGAAGCGGCAAAGACAGATAAATATACGGCAGAAAGCATCGAAAACCTGAAAGCTGTGATCGCAGAAGCAGAAAAAGTATATAACAGTGAAGAAGCGACACAGGAACAGGTAAACGAACAGATCGTTCTGCTGGAAAAGGGAATAGAAGCGCTTGAGGAATCGAAGCCGGGCCAACCGAAACCGGTAGATAAAGGGAGTTCTTGAACAGAAACTCTCGGCTGCAAAAAGAAGAAGCGGCAAAGACAGATAAATATACGGCAGAAAGTATCAAAAACCTGAAAGCTGTGATCGCAGAAGCGGAAAAAGTATATAACAGTGAAGAAGCGACACAGGAGCAGATAGACGCACAGACAAAAGCCTTAGAAAAAGCAATCGACAACTTGAAGAATAAGGAAAAGAAGCCGGAGAGCGGCAGCAAAACGTCAGGTTTGGATACGGCAGACCGGGCAGTGGAAACAGGTGATAAGACAAATCTTGCTTTACCTTTGGTAGGCGGAATCTTAGCATTTGTGGCTCTGGCAGGAATGCTTGTGGTAAGAAGAAAGAAAAAATAAAAAGGATAAAAAGAGATAGAAAACTCTGGCACGGCAGAAGGATTGTACTGCCGCGCCAGAGTTTTTTAGAATAGAACAAAAAAGTCGGATTTTTACAAATGCAAGCACACCTTTTTCCATTTAACCGTCGTTTTTTTTCAAGTATTATTTAAGTAAGAAAAAATGTCGGGAGGTAGGTTCATATGCAGAGAATATTTGCGATGGATGGAAAGGTTGTTAATTTTTAAATAAGGTTGCAGATCTCGTTATGCTTAATATCTTGTGGCTCATATGCTGCGTTCCGATTGTTACGATTGGAGCTTCTACAACTGCGTTTTCTTATGTCCTGCTGAAGATGGTGAGGGATGAAGAGAGTTATCTGTTTAGTACATTTTTCAGAGTGTTTAAAGAAAATTTTAAGCAGTCTACGGTAGTATGGGTGATATTTATATTGATAGGAGCAGTTCTTTATCTGGACTTTTATGTGGTCGGAATTATGACAGGAGGAGTAAAAAGTATTTTGCTGACACTGTTTTTCATGATTCTGTTTTTGGTGGCAGCGACAATGTTCTATGTGTTTCCGGTTATGGCATTTTTTGAAAACAGTACGAAAAAGGTATTTAAAAACAGTTTTTATATGGCACTGGCACATCTGCCGTATACACTGTTGATCGTAGTTATCAATCTTTGCCCCGTAATACTGCTTATCTTTGGAAATTTTATAGCGGCGGGGTTTGTCGATGCAGTAATCGGATTTGCTCTTGCGGGTTGGATTAATGCACACATTTTCAGAAAACTGTTTGACAGATATTTGAAGAAAACCGAAACTGCCGTTTCTGTAGAGGAGAGGAATAAGGAGGGTTCTTCATATGGCAGTGAAATATGAATCGGACATGACAAGAGCGGAAAAGCGGAAGCAGCGTATAGAAACGATCAGAAAGCTTAAAGGAAAAGCAAGGCTGGAGTATCTCTGGACATACTACAGGTCATTTCTTGTTGTAGCAGCAGCATGTATATTCGGTTTCTGTATTGTGGCAACGATGATACATAATTTGACGCGGATACAGCCCTTTCTGTTGCGATAGTAGATGCAGTGCGTCAGCCCCGGCAGGCGGAAGAAGAACTGGAACAAAAGATCGGAAAGGCGATGGAACTTCCGGAAAAAAGAGAAGTGCAGATTGATGTATCAGCTTCTTCGGCTGATACGGATGAGAATAAGGCAAAACTGACGATGGTAATGTCTTCTGTGGGCGGGAACGATGTTGTGATATGTGGGAAAGATGTATATGATAAATATAAGAATGCGGGAGCGTTTCGGGATATAACGGAAATTTTAGGAACGGAGTATGACCGTTATAAGCCGTATATGACAGATGGCGAGCTGGATCTGACAAAATGTCCGGGGTGGATTAATAAGACATATATTACATATTCACCGGCTTATGTTTGTGTTTTAAATAATGCAGAACATATCGAAACAGTAAAAAAAGGTTTTTTTGAAAGCTTAATATAATGTAAAAATTTAATTACTATAGAATGAAAATTTTGACAATGGATCGTTTGGAAATGCGGCGATCCATTACTTGTTTGTAAATTTTACTTGGATTTAACAATTAGATGATAGTCGATTTTACATGATTTCCGTACAATGGTATCACAGAAGTAAAATGTAATGTTGTGAAATCGAAGACCTTGCGACGGAAGATTATACTATTGCTATGGTTACATATGATATGTGTCAGGTGATATGCGTCAGGGAGTGTGTGTCAATGGGGCGCTTTTTTCCTTCTCGGAGAAGTTGTGGAATATAACAATACAGAAAAACTGTTTTCAATACCGTCAGATAAAAGAACGAAAGACTATATCACAGGGAGGTTTGGCTAAGCTATGCGTAACAGATTTGACAGACAGCTTCATTTATTGGACGAGCAGCTTACCCATATGGGCGAGTTGTGCGAGACTGCGATTGCAAAAGCAACGCAGGCATTGAAGGACGGAAGCATTGAACAGGCAAAAGTGATCATTGCCGAGGATGAGGAGATCGATCAGATTGAAAAAGATATTGAACGTCTCTGTCTGAAACTTCTCCTTCAGCAGCAGCCCGTGGCAAAGGATCTTCGCAGGATTTCTGCGGCTCTGAAAATGATCACAGATATGGAACGTATCGGAGATCAGACATCGGATATTGCAGAGATCATTTTGTCGTCAAAAGGAGTTGCGGCTACAGATGAGATCCATGTAATCGGTACGATGGCATCTGAGGTGAGCAAGATGGTCCGCACCAGCGTCACGGCATATGTTGAGAAAGATTTAGAGCTTGCACGCAGCGTGATGAAGGCGGACGATGAGATCGATCAGTATTTCGAGGAAGTGCGGGATGAGATGATCGAGTTTATAAGAGAAGAAAAAGGCGAGAACGGGAAACGCATTTTTGATCTGATCATGGTGACAAAATATCTGGAACGTATCGGAGATCATGCGACGAATATTGCCGAATGGGTAGAATTTTCCATTACGGGAGTGCATAAGGATCATGCGATCATACATGCGGAATAATGAACAAAACAAGTAAAGGAGAACTGGAAGAATGATATATTGCGTGGAAGATGACGACAATATCAGAGAACTGGTCATATATACATTGGAGACAACGGGGCTTAAAGCCAGAGGGTTTGCGGATGGTTCGGCCTTTACGGAGGCTCTGGCGTTTGAAACGCCGGAGCTTATTTTGCTTGATATCATGCTTCCGGGAGAAGACGGTCTGGAGATATTAAAAAAATTAAAATGTTCGTCCAAGACGAAAAGTATTCCGGTGATTATGGTAACTGCAAAAGGATCGGAATATGATAAAGTGATCGGTCTGGATTCGGGAGCGGACGATTATGTGACAAAACCGTTTGGGATGATGGAGCTTGTTTCCCGCATCAAGGCGGTTCTTCGCAGAAGCAAAGGATCGCAGGAAAGGGAAAAACCGGAAATACAAGGAGTTCATATTGATGTGAAGAAACATGAAGTGACCGTAGATGGACGGACAGTACCTCTTACATTAAAAGAATTTGAACTGCTTGAAAAGCTGATGAGAAACGAAGGAATTGTTTTGACAAGAGATCAGTTGCTTACAGAAATATGGGGATATGATTTTGACGGAGAAACAAGAACTGTTGATGTACATATCAGGACGCTTAGACAAAAGCTGGGTGAAAAGGGAGAAATCATTCAGACAGTACGCGGAGTCGGGTATCGCATAGGAGGAAGCGCATGAGTATAAAGAAAAAATCCAGCAAAGCATGACTGTGATTTTGACGGTAACTCTTGTGCTTGCTTATGTGATCCTTTCGGTTATCCTTTATAATCGGAATATGAATCTGCTTCAGACAGAAGTAAAAACAGGAAGCGGCATATATTCGTGAAGCGATCAATTTGTCTGACAGCGATTATATGAAACAGATGGATAATGTTGTGGAAAGCACAAGGGTGACGCAGATCAAAGCAGACGGAACGGTTCTCTATGATTCACGCAGAGATGCAGACATCCTTAAAAACCACGGAAACCGAAAAGAAGTCAGAGAAGCTCTTTCTAAAGGAGAAGGGGCAGACGTAAGAAAGTCAGAAACGGTAGGGAAGGATATGTATTATTATGCTCTTCTTCTCAACGACGGAACGGTGCTGCGCGTATCCAAGTCGATTGATAATCTGGCAAGTACCGCAGTCAGTCTAATGCCGGTGATGGGAATTCTTGCCGTACTGACAATATTGTTCGCTTTCGCTTTGGCAAGATGGCAGACAAACCGATTGATCAAACCGATCAATGAACTTGATCTGGAACGTCCATTGGACAGTGATATTTATGAGGAATTAAGTCCTTTGCTGGAGGCGAGGACCGGCAGAACAGAGAAAAAGAAGCGGTTGCGAATATGAGGAAAGAGTTTTCCGCAAATGTATCTCACGAACTGAAAACGCCGCTTACGTCGATTTCCGGCTATGCGGAAATCATGAAAAACGGATTGGTCCGTCCGGAAGATATTTCCGGTTTTTCGGAACGCATCTACAAAGAGGCGCGCAGACTGATCACCCTGATCGAAGATATTATTAAATTATCAAAGCTTGATGAAGAATCTGTGGAATTGGAAAAAGAAGATGTGGATCTGTATGAACTGACGAGGAGATTGTCAGTCGTCTTTCGCCGCAGGCGGCACAGAAAAATATTCGGATCGAACTTTCGGGAGAATCTGTTCATTATCATGGAATCCGGCAGATATTAGATGAAATGGTTTATAATGTCTGCGAAAATGCAGTAAAATATAACTATGAAAACGGAAAAGTTTCGGTTTGGGCGGGAAATACGTTGAATGGACCGAAAATCAGTGTGTCAGATACAGGTATAGGAATTCCGAAAGAACATCAGGAACGCATATTTGAGCGGTTTTACCGAGTCGATAAAAGTCATTCAAAAGAGCGCGGAGGAACGGGACTCGGACTTTCGATCGTCAAGCACGGAGCGCTTCTGCATGGGGCGAAGGTCAGTGTGGAAAGTGAAGAAGGAAGAGGAACGAAGATCAGTATGCAGTTTCCGCGAATTTGTCAGAAATAAATAGGAACACCGATAAAACATAAAGGGTCTGGTATCAGGCTCTTTTTTGTTCTCTTAAGAAGCTTGAAAAATCCATCAGAAAAAGTTTAATTAAAAGTTTGAAAAATTATAAGATTGTGCTATTAATAGGTAATTGCGAAACAAGTCCGCAATCCTGACTGAAAACAGGCGAAGGCTCCTGTCATGCAGGATTCTTGGGATAGGAAGTGAAAATCGTTCATTTCTTGGCACAACAAATAAACCTCATGGGCTTATGAAGTTGGTAAGTCCTATGCTATGAGTGGTTTTAAACTTCGTATGTATTGATGCTGGTGAATTTTATCAGCAACCATGACAGTTATTAACTGAGAAATTCCTGCAAGCAACAAATCTGCATGTAGTGTTTTCTCATTTTGGGTTTTACGACCGGCAATACAGAAACTGTCTTTAAAATGGTTGATTGATTTTTCAACGTTTACACGGATTTTATAGGTCTCATCCCATTCTACGGAACCACGTTCCACACCGGGATAGGCACGCAGATTCTTTTCGGGGTAAATGTAAATCATTCTTCCACAGGAAGATGTGGTACAGGGGTTCTCACAGCGGCAGACACGGCGTTTCGTTTTGGTTGGTTGTATTCCCATTTCATTTTAGGGCATACAAACTTCATGCTGGGAAGTTTGCTTCTCAGATGAGATTTACTCCCTTCCCGTTTCATAGGAAGTGTGGAATCATGCGGACAGCAAGGAACACCATTTTCGTTGAAGGTGTAGCCATTTTCTTCCATTGATAGTTTTGTCCGGAGTGGAATAAATGCTTTTTCAAAGCCAAGATCATCCAAAAGGGCTTTGTAGATTTCAATGGTATCAAAAGCGGCATCGCCTAGAAAAGTTTTAGGGTTGATCAAAGGATGCTTCTGAAAGAAATCAATCAAAACAGGGAGCAGTGCCTTAGAGTCCGCAAGTGATTTATCTTCATCTGGTGAATCGGATTTCTTTTCAACAATGATATTAGGATGAGCATTTAGGAAATCTTTATTGTAGAAGGTAATATCGCGAACAATACCAAGACCATTAGTGACAATACCAAACTTATAGGCATAGCAGAAATGTCCGTTGATGTACATCTGTTGGATAGCTGGGTTAGCAGTAGCGTGTGCAGGCATTGAGCCGTAAGCAGCTTTGTAAGGATCAAAGTTTTTATCAAAGTTGTGAGCCTTTGCAAAGGCCTTTAACTGTTTTATGATACGGTTTGCGTATTTCGGATTATTTTCTGTTACCCATGCCTCAATTCCAGAAGTATCAAAGATACTCATGGAAGCAAGGTTAGAATCAATACGTTGGCAGATCGGTTCAGTGATATCAACTAAGTGATCGAACATCGATTGTAAGTCCATAAGAAAGTCCTGTTTAAAGCGGGTAAATTTTGAGGCATCAGGAACAACACGGAAGCCACAGAAATCCCGTAGTTCCTGAGAATATTTTAAAAATATAATCAGAAGAGTATCTGTCGGGATTGAGAAAATGCGCTGAATAAGGAGAGCCTTAATCATAGGATAAAGTGGATGCTTACGAGGTCTTCCTGTAGAAGCGTGAAAATGAGTAACAAAAGAAACAGGAACAATTTCATCAAGATTAATGGTTTGGTCAAGTAGAGAAAGAAACTGATATTTGTCATTATCGAATTTATTTTGGCAATCTTCAAAAACTTCTGCCAAAGCGAGCTGCTTATATGGTATCATATAGGTACATCTCCTTTCGGGTGGTTGGTTTATAGTTTCTAGGCAACTCTATTTTACCACAATCCGTTGAGGAGATGTTTTGTTTTATAAAAGTCAGGTGATGAAAAGACAGCTTCAGATCGTTCTTGCAAGAGGCTGTTGTAAAAATATTTCGAGGCAGGAAGTGCATGAACTGGTAGATGAGATATTCGATGATTATGAATAATTTGTTTTAGCAGATTTGAAAGCAAAATAACCGACAGGAGGAACTTATGCATATTTCATATACAAAACAGGCGGCAAATGCAGTCAGATATGCTGCGAAGAAAGCAAAGGAGATGAAGCATCCTTACATAGGTACGGAACATCTGCTTCTCGGACTGCGGGAGGAGTTTTCGGGGGTTGCGGGACAGGTGCTTGCGCAAAACGGCGTTGAGACAGAAAAGATCATGCAGCTTATGGATGAACTGATCGCTCCCCGGGAGGAGATGCCCGCATCGCAGAAACCGAAAGAAAGTCCAAGGCTTCGCTATATCCTCGCGAACAGTGAGAAGGAAGCGCATCGTCTCCGTACAGCCGAGGTCGGAACGGAGCACTTGCTTTTGTCGATGATACGGGATGTGGACTGCGTCGCCGCAAGAATTTTGATCACGCTGAATATCAGCCTTCAAAAACTTTTAAAAGATATTTTAAATGCATCGGGAGTCGATCCGAAAGATTATCAGGATGAACTTCAGGACGAGTCGAGAGGAAGCGGCTCTGTGATCGAGCAGTATTGTACAGATATGACGGCTCGGGCAGAGGAGGGAAAACAAGATCCCGTTGTAGGCAGGGAAGAGGAGATGTATCGCCTTATGCAGGTGTTAAGCCGCAGGACGAAAAACAATCCCTGTCTGATCGGAGAGCCGGGAGTAGGAAAAACGGCGGTTGTGGAAGGTCTGGCGCAGCGTATCGCGGCAGGCGTTGTTCCGGAAAAATGAAAGATAAGCGGATTTATACGCTTGATCTTCCGGGAATGATCGCAGGGTCTAAATACCGGGGTGAATTTGAAGAACGTATGAAAGGTCTGATCTCGGAAGTAGAGTCCAACGGAAATATTATTTTGTTTCTTGACGAGATCCACACAATGATCGGAGCGGGAGGAGCAGAAGGGGCGATCGATGCATCCGGCATCTTAAAACCGTCTCTTGCAAGAGGGGAACTTCAGTTGATCGGAGCGACGACGATCACGGAATACCGGAAATATATCGAGAAAGATGCGGCTCTGGAGCGGCGTTTTCAGCCGGTATCGGTAGAAGAACCTTCGAAAGAACAGTGTCTTGAGATATTGAAAGGGTTGAAAGGAAGATACGAATCGCATCATAAGGTGCTGATTAGAGACGAGGCGCTGGAAGCGGCAGTTTCGATGTCCGAGCGGTACATTACGGATCGTAACCTTCCCGATAAAGCAATAGATGTGCTTGACGAGTCATGTTCAAAAGTCAGTCTGAAAGGATATAAAGTACCGGAAAACCTGACGGCTTTGGATCTTCGCCTGAAAGAACTGGAAAAGCAAAAGAAGAGAGTATTAAAAACGGTTGTTTTGAAGAGGCTTCGCTTTTACAGAAAGAGCAGGAGGAGGCAGAGAAAAAATCGGAGCAGCTAAAAAACGTTTTCAGAAAAAAACATCTTCTTCTCAGCCGGAAGTGACAGAAGAAGATATAGCGGAAGTTGTTTCCGCATGGACAAAGATCCCGGTTCAAAAACTTGCGGAAAGCGATACGGATCGTCTTAAGAAACTGGAAAGTGTCCTCCACCAGAGGGTCATCGGTCAGGAGGAAGCTGTGAAAGCAGTTGCCCGTGCGGTAAAGAGGGGGCGTGTAGGATTGAAAGACCCGAAACGCCCGATCGGTTCGTTTCTGTTTTAGGACCTACAGGCGTCGGAAAAACAGAGTTGTCGAAAGCGCTTGCCGAAGCGATGTTCGGCAATGAAGAATCGATGATCCGTGTTGATATGTCCGAATATATGGAGAAACATTCCGTCTCTAAAATGATCGGATCTCCGCCGGGATATGTCGGACATGAAGAAGGCGGTCAGCTCAGCGATCAGGTGCGTACACATCCTTATTCGGTACTTTTGTTTGATGAGATCGAAAAGGCGCATCCCGATGTGTTTAATATTCTTTTGCAAGTATTGGACGACGGACATATTACGGACTCCAAAGGGCGGAAGATAGATTTTTCCAATACCGTTATCATTATGACATCAAACGCGGGAGCAAAAGCGATCATAGAACCTAAGAAGCTTGGATTTGCGGCAAAAGATGATCCTGCAGGCGATTATAAGCGTATGAAACAAAACGTGATGGATGAAGTAAAACAGATCTTTAGACCGGAGTTTTTAAACCGTATTGATGAGATCATCGTATTCCATGCTCTCGAGAAAACGCATATGAAAAAAGATTGTTACGCTTATGTGCCGGGATTTTACAAAAGGATCGAAGATCAGATGGATATCCGCCTGACTTTACGGGAGTCGGCAAAAGCGCTTATTGCGGAAAAAGGAACGGATGCAAAATATGGCGCAAGACCTCTTCGCCGCGCTCTGCAGACAGAATTGGAAGACAAACTTGCGGAAGCGATCCTGAACGGAGAAGTGAAGCGGGGAGACTGCATTGAGGCGGGAACTGTGAAAAAAGAGATTCGCTTCATTCGGAAAGAAGATCGTTTATAGGAGTAGAAAAATCAAATATTTTATATTATAATGGTACAAAGGTCAAAGGAATGCGAAAGACAATGATTTACACAAAACATATCCTGTGATCACATTGTGAAATACTTAGGAGGAAAATGAAGATGGCAGCAGTGAAGGAATTATTGCGCGCGGAGAATGACGGAAGTCTCAGTTTCGGAGACTACACTCTTTCGGAAAAAACGAAGAAAGATAATTATGAATTTGAAGGTGATATTTATAAAGTAAAAACCTTTTCGGAAATTACAAAACTTGAGAGGAACGGAATGTTCGTTTATGAATCTGTTCCGGGAAGCGCAGTGGAAGGTTTTAAAGAGACGGATTCAGAAGTTGCGTTTTCTGTTTCCGCAAAGGGAGACGTTCAGTTTACTTTGGAATTAGAGCCGGAATGTGAGTATGAAGTATTTATTGACGGCGAGTCCGCAGGAAAGATGCGTACGAATTTAAGTGGAAAACTCAGTGTCAGCGTGGAACTTTCAGAAGGACAGGAAGCGACAATGAGAGTTGTAAAATGTTAATATATTAACTGAAAAGTTTACAAATACTTAAATTGATTTCGGGGTGGATGCTATATCCACCCCGTTTGTCTGTAGGCAGATCTTATGCTGAGAGGCGTTTAGAATCTGTCTTTTAAGATGGATGTGTCAGATCTGATTGTTTAATGAGTGTTTGATTTTGAGAAGGAGAATGAATGGCAAAAGGAAAGAAAAGTGTGTTTTTCTGTCAGAATTGCGGGCATGAAGAGGCAAAATGGCTCGGTCAGTGTCCGGGATGCGGGGAGTGGAATACATTTGTAGAGGAAAAGATCGGCAGCGGTGTGACGAAAGGCAGTACACAGGGAGCAAAAGCTGTTCGCGAGCTTGTCAGAGAAGCGAAAGTGATCCCGCTTAACGATGTAACGGCTGAAGATGACGTGCGGTGCGCTACAGGCATCAAAGAATTAGACCGCGTGCTCGGAGGAGGGATCGTTCCGGGATCGCTTGTGCTTGTCGGCGGCGATCCCGGTATCGGAAAGTCTACTTTGCTGCTTCAAGTGTGCAGGATTCTGGCCGATAAAAAGAAAGTTTTATACATTTCGGGAGAAGAATCGCAGACGCAGATCAAACTAAGGGCAAACCGTATGGGAAACTTTGCGGACGGATTGTTTCTTTTATGTGAGACGAATCTGGAGATCATAAGAGGAATTCTTGAAAAAGAGCGTCCCGAACTTGTTGTCATTGACTCTATTCAGACGATGTACAGCGAAGAAGTTTCATCCGCTCCCGGAAGTGTGTCGCAAGTAAGAGAATCGACGAATGTATTTATGCAGCTTGCAAAAGGATTATGTATTCCGATTTTCATTGTCGGACATGTGACGAAAGAAGGAACGGTAGCAGGTCCGCGTGTCTTGGAACATATGGTTGATACAGTGCTTTATTTTGAAGGAGACAGACACGCTTCTTACAGAATTTTACGCGCTGTGAAGAATCGTTTCGGATCGACGAATGAGATCGGCGTGTTTGAGATGCGGCAGAGCGGACTTGAGGAAGTGGAAAATCCTTCGGAATATATGTTGAGCGGCAGACCGGAACAGTCTGCGGGATCGGTCGTTGCATGTTCTATGGAAGGAACTCGGCCTATTTTGATCGAGATACAGGCGCTTGTATGCAGGAGTAATTTCGGGATGCCGAGGCGTACGGCTGCCGGAACGGATTATAACAGAGTGAATCTTCTTATGGCAGTGTTGGAAAAACGTCTCGGAATGGCGCTGTCTAATTCGGATGCGTATGTCAATATCGCCGGAGGAATCAGAATGAACGAGCCGGCGATCGATCTTGGTATTGTTATGGCGCTTGTTTCAAGTTACAGAAACCGCCCGGTTGATGAAAAGACGATCGTGTTCGGGGAAGTCGGACTAAGCGGAGAAGTCCGCGCGGTCAATATGCCCGAACAAAGAGTCGCAGAGGCGAAAAAGCTGGGATTCGAGACGTGTATTCTTCCGCAGGTGTGCATGAAAATGGTAAAAGATATCAAAGGAATTCGACTCATCGGGGTAAAAAGCGTAAACGAGGCGGTCGGGATGATATAAGCGCCTGTTCATGAGTAAACCGCTGACGTTAGCTGCGATAAGCACGCAGCGCGGTTTTAGGAATGGCGCGGGCTGAACTGTTATGGCCTGAATTTTTGAATGGAAAAAATATGCGGTTGTAAAAATAGTATAAGTAGAGTATAATAGCAGTAAGTTAAAAGAGAAATAACCTGAGATGTGCGATAACCTTGTTATTTTGAACCTACATTAGTTTAAACGGGATTCCTATATTTCTGTAATATGTCAGGCCTCCGACAGCAGTGGACGACAGAAAAGCAGATGCGGTTGCCCACCTAGCCGTGGCTAGGACTCAAAATACAGGGAACGGCATTTTGGGGAGTTACAAAAGATAAAGGCGGCCGTCCTGTACGACCGCTTTTTGCAATGGCGATAAGTCGAAGTTTGGGTTTGCCCCGGAGCTTGGCAGCCGTTTACAATCCCGGTACGAGCCTTTGGTGATTCCGGTGATTCAAATGAAATTAAATGGAATTATGATGTGAATATGAAAAAAAAGTGGGAAAAGATAAAAAGTCAGATATTTAAAGTTATTATAACGATAAATTCTCATCACACAGGCGCTTATGCAGCACAGGCGGCTTATTTTTTTGTGCTGTCTTTGATCCCCATATTTTTGCTTCTCTTGACGATGGTTCGCTTTACGCCGATAACGATGAGCGAAGTTATGACAGCGGTTTTGAAAGTATTTCCGGAAAGTGTTGCGCCCATGATACGTTCGATCGTATCTCAAGTATATTTTCAGTCAGGAACGATCGTTCCGGTTACGATTGTTGTAGCGCTTTGGTCAGCGGGGAAAGGCGTTCTGTCTGTCACATCGGGATTAAACAGCATCTGTGAGAATATGGAGACGCGTAATTATTTTTATCTGAGGATAAGAGCATCGTTTTATACAGTTATATTCCTATTGGCTATCGTAAGCTCCCTTGTATTATCTGTATTCGGAAACAGGATCAGCGTGATGATATATGAGCACATTCCGTTTTTAAGCAAAGTTGTCGAATTTATTATTCGGATCAGGACGTTTGTTACATTTGTCGTGTTGACTGTTTTTTGGGATCTTGTGTACCGTTTTCTTCCGAACAGGAGAAATATGGCAAAGACAACTCTTCGCAAACAGCTTCCGGGAGCGGTGTTTACGGCATGCGGATGGCTGCTTTTGTCGTTCTTTTTTTCGGTATACCTTGATGTGTTTAAAGGCTTTACAAGTATGTACGGAAGTTTGACGACGATTATTTTGATCATGCTTTGGCTGTATGGATGTATGTACATTATATTGCTGGGCGGAGAGATCAATGCGCTTCTGGAAAAATTTTTGCAGAAACGGGCAGGCAATTTGAAAAAGAAGAAAGAGAAAGAAGTATAATCCCTCGGGCAAAAGCATAGTCTTTTTGTTACGGGGGTGATTTATTATTGATCTATGTTGTGGAAAAAGGAGATACGTTGTCCGGCATTGCGGTAAAATTTGGCGTGCCCGTTTGGAAGATCGTTTATGATAATCAGCTAAAAGACAAAAATCAGATCGTGCCCGGGCAGGCGCTTCTTTTGTTGGAAGTTGATGAGGGGCAGGCAGAGGAAAGTACACAGCCTGAATTGGCAAAAGGGAAAACGATCGGCGGATATGCTTATCCTTTTATAGATAAAGAAATTTTAGAACAGTCGTTTCCTGCGTTAAAAGAACTTCTTGTATTTTCTTATGGTTTTACATTTGAAGGGAATCTGGTTCCGCCTTTGCAAGACGATCTTTGGATGATAGAGACCGCATGGCGTCACGGAGCAAAACCGATCATGGTTCTTACGCCGTTTTCGGAAGGAGCTTTTAATAATCAGCTTGTAAAAGTGCTTACGGAAAATGTCGAGGTACAGGAAAGGCTTTTGGAACAGTTGACTGCTGAAGTAAGAAGGCGGGGCTTTGCGGGAGTCAATATTGATTTTGAATATGTTTTGCCTGAAAATAAAGTTCAGTATGCTGCGTTTATCGGGAAAATGAGAGAACTTTTAAGACCGGAAGGATATACGGTATCTGTGGCAGTTCCGCCGAAGGTGTCAAACGAACAGAGAGGGCTTCTTGTAGAAGGGGCGGATTACAGACTGATCGGGGAGAACGCGGATTACGTTTTTTTAATGACTTACGAGTGGGGGGATACGTACGGACCTCCGATGGCTGTCGCACCGCTTGATAAAGTACGTCAAGTTGTCGAGTATGCTCTTAGCCAGATCCCGGCGGAAAAATTGATTTTGGGGATACCAAACTATGGATATGACTGGCAGCTTCCTTATGAGAGAGGAGTTACAAGGGCTCAGACGATCGGAAATGTGCAGGCAGTGGATCTTGCTGTTGAAAACGGCGCGTTGATCCGGTATGCGCAGACTGCCCAAAGTCCGTGGTTTACATATAAGAAAAGCGGCATGGATCATGTTGTCTGGTTTGAAGACGTCAGAAGTATTCAGGCAAAATGGAAACTCGTTCAAGAGTTAGATCTGGCAGGAGCCTGGTATTGGAATTTGATGAGGAAATTTCGGGGCAACTGGCTGATGTTAGAGTCCCCGGATGCAGGAAGAAACACTTGACATGAAGCAGGGGAAAGGAGTATGATATCAAGAGAAGATAATGAGATAAATGAAAAGGAGACGATGTGATATGAACGGAAATTTTGTTTACTGCAATCCTACGAAGCTTTATTTCGGAGAAGATTCCCTTGATTTTTTGAATGAGGAGCTTCCTAAATACGGGAAAAATGTTGTACTTGTTTACGGTGCGGGTTCTATTAAAGAAAACGGAATCTATGATAAAGTAATAAATATATTAAAAAAGAATGAAAAAATATCGCTGAGATTGCCGGGGTTATGCCGAATCCGACTTTGGCAAAATTATATGAAGGAATTAAGATTGCCAGAAATCATAATGCAGATCTGCTGCTTGCGGTAGGCGGCGGATCGGTATGTGATTATTCTAAGGCGGTGTCTGTATCAGTGAACTGCACGGAAGATCCGTGGGAGAAATATTTTGTGCGGTTTGATGAGCCTGATTGTGAGATCGTTCCGGTCGGCTGTGTTCTGACTATGGTTGGAACAGGATCGGAGATGAATGCGGGATCGGTTATTACGAACGAAAAGACGAAGCAGAAGATCGGGCATGTGTTTGAAGATGAGAAGATTATGCCCAGATTTTCGATTTTGAATCCACGTTTTACAATGACACTGCCACATTATCAGATGACTGCCGGAATTTATGATATTTTTAATCATATTTGCGAACAATATTTTTCAGATACAGATGATAATACGAGCGATTATATCAGTGAAGGCTTGATGCGTTCTCTGATTCATTCAAGTAAGATCGCAAATAAAGACCCGCAGGATTATGAAGCGAGAAGCAATATTATGTGGACGGCAACATGGGCGCTTAACACGCTTGTCGCATGCGGAAAATCGACAGACTGGATGGTTCATATGCTCGGACAGGCAGTAGGCGGATATACAAACGCGACGCATGGGATGACATTGGCGGCAGTTTCACTTCCGTATTATCGTCATATTATGCCGTATGGTCTTGAAAAATTCAAACGGTTTGCGGTAAATGTATGGGGCGTGGATGCTTCGGAAAAAGAAGATCGGGAAATTGCGGAAGAAGGTCTGGCAGCTATGGAAAGCTGGATGAAAGAGCTGGGGCTTGTTATGAATCTGTCAGAACTTGGGGTGACAGAAGAGATGATAGAAGGGATTGCGGATGTGACGATCGTATTCGATACCGGGTACAAGAAACTGGATCGAACAGAAATTATCGATATTTTCAGGGAAAGTCTCATATAGTAACAGTTCAGTCTGCGTCATTCGTAAAACCGCACTGCATGCTTATGGCGGCTGATGCCACTGTTTTACTCATAAACGGGCGGCCATCTGTATGGCTGCACTTGTTACCTTATATAACGAGAAGTTGAACAGTCTGTTCCGATTATGCTATACTTGACAGAGAGCTGCCGAAAGGTTCGGCAAAGAATCATCTGTACTATTTTATAAAAGTCAGGCAGAAGATCGGGAGGTTGTGATGACGGGCGGTATTGCGAAAGTAGTCATATTCAGTTTTACAGAAAGAGGAACGAAGCAGAATCGATACATATATAGGAAATTAAAGATGCAGGGGTATATCTGTGAAGGATATGCCCCTGCAAAGTATGTTATGGGAGAAGAAGGCGGGGTGAAGCAACTTCCGAAAAAAAAGGAAGATTTGATTCGGGAACGCTGGGGAAAGTGGGCATTTTTATTTATCGGTGCGGCAGGGATCGCAGTTCGGTATATTGCGCCTTATGTGAAAGATAAATTTACGGATTCGGCTGTCGTCGTGGCGGATGAAGCCGGGCAGTATGTGATCCCTTTGTTGTCCGTCATGTGGGAGGAGCGGCAGAGCTCGCGGATCAGATAGCAAATCTGCTAGGCGCTGTCAGTGTGCATACGACTGCTACAGATGTGAGAAAAAGTTTGCGGCTGATGTATTTGCAAAAAAATGCATTGTATATTACGGACAGAGAGGCGGCAAAAGAATTTCCGCAGCGGTGCTTGACGGCGAATTGATCGGAATTTATGCGCAAGGCGATCATGCAGAAAATGCCGTAAAAAATTCAAAAGAGATGTTTTCGGATGAAGTTTGCATATGTAATACGATAGAAGAAGTAATGAAGTATCGGTATCGGGTCATTCTTGCAGATTCGTTTCCTGCGATAGATGAAAATACACTTCTTTTAAAGCCGAAAAATATTATTGTCGGACTTGGATGCAGGAAAGGAATTTCAGAAGAACTTTTAGAAAAAGGTCTTTTAGAAATTTTGAAAAAGAATCATCTGGATATGAATCAGATTGAAGCGCTTGTAAGTATTGATCTAAAGAAGAAGAACCTGCCGTTGTTTCGCTGGCGGAAAAGTATAAAGTTCCGTTTTTGACATATTCGGCGGAAATGCTCAACGAGGTGGAAGAAGTCTCATCTGCATCTTCTTTTGTCAAAAAATAACAGGAATAGATAATGTGTGCGAGCGTGCTGCGGTGACATATTGTAAGAAACACTGCGAGTATTTTGAACTGATTGCCGGGAAAAGCATCGAGACAGCGATGACTGCGGCAATCGCAAGACGAAATATATAAAGACAGAAGAGTGAAAGGAAAAAGGCACGGAGGAAGAAACAAATGGTATTTGAATTACAATTTTTAGATTGGCTGCAGACGCTGCAGACGACGATTTTAAACGAAATTATGAAAGCGGTCACACATCTTGGAGACGCGGGCGCTCTGTGGATTATACTGGCGGCTGTTCTGCTGGCATTTCCGAAGACGAGAAAAAGCGGGGCGATCGTTGCGGCTGCGCTTATTGTCGATCTTGTGTTATGCAACGGGATCTTGAAAAATATATTTGCCCGCACGCGCCCGTTTGATGTAAAAGAAGGGATTTCGCTGCTGATCACGGCGCCGAAAGATTTTTCTTTTCCTTCGGGACATACGGCGGCATCGTTTACAGCGGTTGCGGCGCTGTATTTTGCAGGAGAGAAGAAACTTTGGAAAATAAGCTGTGCTGTGGCTGTTTTGATTGCGTTTTCCAGAATGTATCTGTACGTTCATTATCCGACGGATATTTTGGGCGGGATCATCGTCGGAATCGTATCAGGACTTGTCGGGGCGTATATAATAAAACGGGTACAGAAAAGAGGCGTAGTTCCGAATTAGATAAAAAGACTTGATGAATATGCAAAAATGAACGAGAAGAAATAACAGGGAATTGTTATGATAATTTAAAGCTGTTCATTTGCAGGGAGACAGACATTATGAAAAATGAAAATCAGCATTTCTCAGCAGACAGACGGAAATTCGGCAGACATTTTTGGATCGGCGCGGCAGTGGCCGGAGCGCTTTCGGCGGCGGTTATATTTACGGCGGCGAGTGCGGTTTACCGAAAGAATCGTTTCGATCTGAAAATCGGAGAAGAAAAAGTTGGATCAAAGGAATATCAGCTTTGTATGGATCTTGTAAAATATGATGTGAAGATGGAGATCCAAAAGCGGTATGACGCTTTGTACGGTGAAGATTTTTGGGAGCAAAGCTATGAAGGACAATATGGATATGAGATTTTAGCGGATCACACGGTGGAAAAGATCAAGTATATTCATGCGGTGTATGATCTGGCGGAAGAATACGGCGATGTATCCGACGGAAGCTTTGCGGCGATTGAAAAACGGTGGAAGCAGGAAAATGCAAAAAGGCAGAAAAAGGTAGAAGACGGAGAAGTCATCTACGGTCTGAAAGAATACACGTTTGACCTTTATATGCAGTATGAGATCAGTATGTATAAAGAAATTTACTGTAATGATACTGACAGAAAAGGAATGGATCTGACCGAAGAAGAAGTAGCCGAATATTACAGTCAGGGAGAATGGGTTTTTCAAGACGACGGGGAAAAGGCTGATTTGGAAACTGCGCGCATTGCGGTTGAGAGAGAACTGCGTGAGAAAAAATATGATGCCATGATCGCTCAGATGACAGAAGATTTAGAAGTAAGCGGTGATTTGGAAGCAGTTGATCGTTTTACTTTGGATCATTTAAAACGATAACAGTCAAGGCGGCGCCGGCATATGACCGGGAATATAAAGAGGCGCTTTGGAGATTGTATCAGGTGGGAAGGAGAAAAGTATGAAGAAGAAATGGGTGAGCGGAATGCTCGCGCTCTTGCTTAGTCGGAACGACTGTCGGATCGATGATGCCGACAGAGGCGGTGCAGGCAGAAGAAAACAGTCAGGGAAAGACGTATTATGTCGATTCTGAAAACGGAAAAGATACAAACGACGGACTTTCTGAAGGAAAAGCATTTCAGACACTGAACAAAGTAAATGATCTTACGCTCGGAGCGGGAGACCGAGTTCTTTTGAAAAACGGATCGGTGTTTGAGGATCAGGCGCTTCATATTAAAGGAAGCGGAAGTGAAAAAACGCTCCTATTAAAATTTCTACATATGGGGATGAGAAAGACGGACGTCCTCAGATCAATACAAACGGTCATGGACAATGGGAATTAAATTACGGGCACAAACTTGACAATCAGAACCATAAGTGGCACGGAACAGTATCTTCGTCTATTTTGCTGAAAGATGTAGAATATATCGAAATCGAAGGACTGGAGATTACAAATGACCGGGATTCCGCAACAGATGCAGAGAAAGATAAAAATTATAAATACAATGACGCGGAATGCATGGACAGGACAGGCGTTGCCGGAGTTGCAAAAAACAAAGGAACGGTTGACCATATCGTATTGAACGATCTGTATATCCATGATGTGACAGGCAATGTTTACAATAAACATATGACAAACGGCGGTATTTATTTTATTGTTGAAAAGCCGGAGAACGAGACGCGACGGGAATTGCCAGATATAATGATGTGACGATACAAAACTGCTATCTTGATACGGTAAACCGTTGGGGAATTGCGGTCGGATATACATATGAATGGGCAAAATTCAAGGGCGGCGCTTTAAGTGATGAGACGATGAAAACATACGCGTCCTCAGACGTTGTGATCCAGAACAATTATTTGAATAATGTCGGCGGAGACGCGATCACGACAATGTATATCGACAGACCGGTCATCCAGTATAATGTATCGGAAAATGCGGCGGCTCAGATTAATACGACAGATTATACAGATCCGCAGCCACAGCTTGACGCAAACGGAAATCCAAACGGAAAGACGCATACAGGAGGAAGAGTCGCGGCAGGTATCTGGCCGTGGAAATGTAAAAATGCGGTGTTCCAATATAATGAATGTTTTAAGACGTTAAATGCCTCAAAAGGAAACGGAGACGGACAGCCGTGGGATGCAGATTATGGAGACGGTACAAATTATCAATATAATTACAGCCACGGAAATACGGCAAGTACGATTATGTTCTGCGGAGGCGAATCGATCAATAATACGTTCCGTTATAACATCAGCGTACATGAAGATATGGGACCGCTTGATCCGGCAGGAAACGCAGGAAATACACAGGTGTACAATAACACATTTGTGATCAAAGAAGGAATCCGGTCGATCTGGTACAGAGATTCCGCCCGGTTACGATGGAAAACAATATTTTCTATTTTGACGGAGAGCAGCCGGCGCAGATTACAAACTGGAATCCGCGTAATAATAAAGTTTATTCCAACAATCTGTTTTATAATGTAAGTTCTTATCCGGATGATAAGGCTGCTGTGAAAGTGGAAAAAGGAACTCCGGTTCTTGCAGACGCAGCGTCAGTGTCCGGTAAAAGCTGCAGAAGACAAACAGGCAAGACGGCATGAAGATCCGACGGAAATAACCGTTTTGATGGATTTAAACTGGCGGAAAATTCGCCGGCGATCAATAAAGGAAAAGTAGTGATTGACCGTAACGGTTATTCAATCGATCACGATTTCTTCGGACATGCAGTTACGGCGACGCCGGAAATCGGAGCTGCGGAAAGCGATGTGATCGGAGATCTCGTTCTTCGTTCCGTAGTTTATCAAATCGATCAGGAATCAAAGACGATCAGCGATATACCGAAAAATACAACAGTAGAACAGTTTTGCAAAGATTCGATTGTAGATACGGGAGTGACGATCACTGTTAAGTCAAAAGACGGCAAGCCGTTGGAAAATGCAGATATCATTAAAGGCGGCATGACAGTAACCGTTTCCTGTGAAGGAAAAGAGGCTGTTGTATATACGGTAGTTGCAAGTTCGGATAATAAACTGAAGTCTGCATATTATGAAGTGAAAGACAAAACGATCTATGTGCCGTTTACAGAGAAGAATCCGACAACGGCAGGCGAGCTGAAAGGAAATGTTCAAGCGGCTGAAACAGCGGAAGTATCTGTAGTAAGCGGTGAAAAACGTTGAAAGATCAGGAAAATATCGCAGATGCCATGACAATGAGGATCACGGCGGAAGACGGTAAGACGAACGATTACACGATCAAGCAGAAAAATACATATAACTGGGCGTTGGATTATGCAGGACCGCAGCAGGGAAATGTATGGTTTGGTCAGAAGAAAGCGGCATCAGGAGAGTGGACGGAGATAAAAGAGTATGACAGTCAGTATCCGAACTGGATGGTAAATACATACTACGGTCCGGGAATCGACGAGCAAAGCCATTCCGCAAAACCGACAGAAGCAACGCACGGTCTTCTTTCCGCTCCACCGAGCACAGGAATTTCTACTGCTATGGCGTATAGAGTGCCGAAAGACGGAATGGTATCATTCCATGTAAAGATGACGAGCCGTATTTGAGACAAAACGGAAACCGCGGCGGAACAGTAACATTAAAACTGTTAGTAAATGATGAAGAAAAGCAAAGTGTTATTCTTGAACAGAGTAAAGTTCAGGCAAAAGACTGGAAAGCGTTTGATAAGATTGAAGTGAAACGCGGAGATTATATCCGTGTTGCGGCAATTTCAAACGGAAATCCTACAAATCCGTCTGTTCATGTGACACCGATCATTACTTATCTTAACGAAGGCGGAACACCTGCACCTGAACCGACTCCGGAATTGAAAGCTCCGGTTGACGTGAAAGTTTCGGAAGTTACCGAGACAAGCGCAAAAAGTATCATGGAAGAATGCGGCGGACGGAAAAGAAGCGGCAGGATACAACGTATATGTTGACGGAACAAAAGTGAATGAAGAACTTATTGCAGAGACAACATATAACGTAAGCAGCTTGAAAGACGGAACGACTTACTCTGTAGAAGTGACAGCGATAGATGCAGACGGAGAAGAGTCGGCAAAATCAGAAAAAGTTGAATTTACAACAGTAAAGAAAGTTGTTGTCGATAAAGAAGCGCTGAAGGCGAATATTGAAAGAGCATCCGCTCTTCTGGAAGAGACAGACAAGTATACGGAAGAGTCTTTAAAAGCGCTTGAAGAAGCTTTGGCAGCCGCACAGAAAGTAAACAGTGATCCGAAAGCAGATCAGACAAAAGTAAATGATGCGAACACAGCGCTTGAAAAAGCAATCAAAGACTTGAAAGAGCAGGAGAAACCGGATCCCGAACCGACTCCGGAATTGAAAGCTCCGGTCGACGTAAAAGTTTCGGAAATTACCGAGACAAGCGCAAAAGCATCATGGAAGAACGCGGCGGACGGAAAAGAAGCGGCAGGATACAACGTATATGTTGACGGTGTAAAATTGAACAAAGAACTTCTTACAGAAGCATCTTGCGGATTGACAAATCTGAAAGCAGAGACTACATATTTTGTAGAAGTGACGGCGGTAGACGCAGCCGGAAATGAATCTGTTAAATCAGAAAAAGTGACGTTTAAGACATTGAAAGCTGAAGAACAGAAGGAAGATTCGACACCGGAAAATAATGAAAAACCGGGTGCGGTACAGACGGGAGATCATGCAAACGTATTTGTATGGATGATCGGACTTCTTATATCAGCGTCGGCGGCTGTGGCTGTAATGTTCAAAAGGAATAAAAATCGTTAAAAAGATATCATATTTATAATATGAATGCAGGGAGCGGTTAAAAAATGAACCACTCCCTGTTTTATTTCAAAACATGCCTTTTGGGCATATGAGGATCTATATAGACTTGCGATATTGTGACGGCGTTGTATTTACACAGTCACGAAATACTTTAGAATAGTGCTGGGAATTTGTAAATCCGGACTGCAGCGCTATTTCGGTCAGTGACAGTTTTGTATTTTGCATCAGGCTGATCGAATGATTGATTCGGTATACGTTAATATAGCTGGAGAGAGTGATTCCGATATGCGCCTTGAACAGTTTGCTTAAATAGCGAACAGAAATATGAAGCTGTGACGCAATATCTTCCTGTATGATCTTCTCGGTATAATGCTCCGCAATATAATTCAGCGTGTAAGCAACACAACTGTTCTGGAGCTGCGGGTTTGAAAAATGATGGGCCGGTTTTGTGTGATCCAATATGTACAGCATTAAGTTGATCAGAGAAATGTTAATATTGGCTGCCGGAAACAGACCGTCAGAGTCGGGATAAAGGCTGATCAGCTTGTCTAATGTACTGTCGATTACGTCGTCTGCCGAGAAACGGTAATAAAAATGCGAAGAAAATAAAACTGCATGCATTAATGTGATCGGATAAACGCCTTCGTTTTCTAAAATAATATTTGAAAACATGTTGGGATCAAAGTGGACGTGTTTAAACGTACAGTCAGATTTTTTGTTCAGATAAAAAGAGTGAACGATATTCGGCAGTATCATAATAAAATCGCCTTTTGTGCAGTGAAGTGTTTCCGACTGGACATCCATAAGACATTCGCCTGATATGATACGATAAATCTCTATTGTAGAGTGCAGATGATGCGGAAATGTGTATCCTGCCGGCTGTGATGTGATAGTTGCGCCTGATAAGATCGAATCGGACAAAGACAGTGATCCGATCGAATCGGTATTTTTTTTGTATGTTTTCATGAAACGTTCCTCTTGATCATTGCATAAACTTATATGTTGGTTATATACGGTTATATATAGATTAATTATACCAGAAGTTTATTAAAAAGTGACAAAAAATATAAAAATATGTAAATAAAATGAGAACTTATTCCGAATTATATAATTTGAAAAAAAATCTCGCAATTTAAGGTTTTTCTGTTATAATGTTAGTTGACGCTTACTAAAAGATGAGGAGTGAAGATTATGACATTGAAAGAACTTGGCATCGGACAGAAAGGAATTATCTTATCTGTCGGAGGAAGCGGAGCACTCAGACAACATTTTCTGGATATGGGATTGATACGGGGCGCAGAAGTGACAGTCGTAAAATATGCGCCTATGGGCGATCCGATCGAGTTGAAAATACATGGGTATGAGCTGACGATCCGTTTGGATGATGCAGAGAAAATAGAAGTAAAAAGAAATAAAGTCAGAAGAAAAAGAGAAAGAAAGACGGAACAAGGTGAAACGTTCTGCACATCCCGGATACGGTGAAGGCGGAAAGTACCATAAGCAAGAAACAGAAAATCCGCTTAAGGATGATGAGACGTTGACGTTTGCCCTGGTAGGAAACCAAAATTGCGGAAAGACGACGTTGTTTAATCAGTTGACAGGGGCTTCGCAGCATGTCGGAAATTTTCCGGGCGTTACCGTAGACCGCAAGGACGGCGTGATCAAAGGGTACAAAAATACATTAATCACAGACCTTCCGGGAATTTATTCCATGTCCCCTTACAGCAGTGAGGAGATTGTTACACGAGAATTTTTGTTAAATGAAAAGCCGAAAGGAATCATTAATATCGTCGATGCGACGAATATGGAGAGGAATCTCTATTTAACGATGCAGTTGATGGAGTTAGATATGCCTATGGTCGTTGCATTGAACATGATGGATGAATTGAGGGAAAACGGGGGAAGCGTTCATGTAAATGAAATGGAAGAGTTTCTCGGTGTTCCGGTTGTACCGATCTCCGCTGCCAAAGGAGAGGGAATCGAAGAGCTTGTGAAACATGCGGTGCATGTGGCAAAGTATCAGGAAAGTCCTCAAAAACAGGATTTTTGTGCGGATACGGAAAGCGGGATCCACAGAGGACTTCATGCAGTCATGCATTTGATCGATGATCACGCACAAAAAGCCGGAATCCCTCTTCGGTTTGCGGCAAGCAAGATCATGGAAGGCGATAAAAAGATTACCGAGAAATTGGATTTAAGCCGGAATGAAAAAGAAATGCTCGAGCACATCGTTGTTCAGACGGAAGAGGAGAGCGGTTTTGACAGAGCTTCAGCCGTTGCCGATATGCGATTCTCTTACATAACGGAAGTGTGTGAGACGGCGGTTGTAAAACCGCATGAGAGTAAAGAGCGTCTCAGGAGTAAACGGATC
>VOFH01000972.1_pt1 | contig 82001 bp, 76 predicted proteins | sample 5384091 | NCBI WGS metagenome assembly VOFH01 (sample SAMN12384727, study PRJNA508395) | human gut metagenome | isolation source: healthy gut G | host: Homo sapiens
TTATCTGGGAAATTGCGCATGTAATCACAGGGACTGTTGCGGTAAACAAGGTCATCCATATAGCCCTTAAAGAACATATCCGCCTGGTATAGGCCGCTCAAGGCAATGGTGCCATTATACAGGTCGGGACGGCGCAAGAAGAGGTTGACGGCATGCCCGGCACCCATGCTGGCACCACCCACAAGAACTTTGCCCATGTGGTCCGGCCCCTGCTCCCGATTGATTTCCAGCGCACGGGGGGTCAATTCCTCGCAGACATAATTATACCAGCGCTCCTGCATTTCAATGCGGGGGCGCGCGGGGCCGTCATTGTCCCAGCTTTCGGGATCGATGCTGTCAGCCGTGAAGATCTGCAGCTTGCCGCTGTCAATCCAGGGCGCGGCCAGGTTGCACATGTTTCGGTCTTCCCAATCATAAAAGCGGCCGCTCTGGCACGGGAAAATGATAATGGGGCGGCCGGCGTGACCGTAGACTTTGAATTCCATATCGCGGTTCAGGTAGCGGCTGTATTCCTTATAATAACGGATCTGCATGATACTCTCCCGTCTTGTACGGCAAAGCCGCACATTGTATTTTTCGGCAGCGCTGGAATAGCAGCAAACTGCTTTACATCATTTGTAAAAGAACTTTTTATTTAGGCTTAACAACCCCACAAGCGGTTGCATAAACCCTGTGTGTGAGGATTTGAAAAGCCAGTAATAGATAACGGCAGCAGCTTCCCGCAGGTAACAGGTGAGCACACTGCGTAAAGGAATCCCGGCGGGCAGTGCGTGGGCTGTGGTAAAACCAGCCATAGCCGCGTATACCCCGCCGCGGTAGCAGTGGAATGCGTTGGTTACATAGACGACCGGCTCCTGAGCACTGATGCCCTGCTGGACAAGAATCTCTTTGGCAAAGAGAAAATTTTCCTCGGTGGAAGTGGATTTGCATTCCGCGAGAACGCGCTGGGAATCCAGTCCTTTTTCAATCAGATAATTCCGCATAGCCTGGCCTTCCGGCACCCATTCATCCCTGCCTTGTCCGCCGGTGGTGATGACCAAGGCATCTGGATGGGCAACGGCGTATTCATAGGCTTTGTCGAGCCGGTAACGCAGCAATAGGCTGGGGCGGTCCTTGCGCAGACCAGCACCTAGGACGATCACAACTTTTTCTTGTCCGGTGGCGGGGTTGGCATAGCCGCTGAACGCTACAAAGCTGAGCAGCGCAGCATACAAAATGCCAAACACAAGCAAAAAGACGAACACAATTTTGCCGGGTATGGTACCGTGCAGCCAATGATGGATGGGCTGCTGCCAGATGGCATAGACATCTACTGCTGCGGTAAGCAGCCACACCAACAAGTTGCCCATGTTAAAGTTGGAAGTGAAAACCAGAGAAATGGAATAAATAAACAGCGCCAAGGCCAGCAGGCGGAGCAGAAATAACATGAAATGGCTCATTCCTTTTGTGGTGGTAACGTGTTTCGACATCATGCCTTGATTTCATTCCATACGCTGCACCCGGCCAGGCAGGCTTTTACATCCAGGGCATCGCATACGGTGTTGGCAATGGTGCCAAAGCAGTACCGGGTGCCAAGGTCAACACCGTGGCGCAGGTTCTTGCCGTAAATCAGGAACGGAACATATTCGCGGGTGTGGTCGGTTGTTTTGGTGTAAGAAGGATCACATCCATGGTCGGCCGTTACCATCAGAATGTCATCGGGGAGCATCTTGTCCATAAATGTGGGCAGCCAATCATTGAATTCGGCTGCTGCTGCGGCATAACCGGCCACATCCCGGCGGTGACCGTACAGCATATCGAAATCAACCAGATTCACAAAAGCAAGGCCGTCAAAATCACGGTCAGCCAATTCCATGGTCACTTTCAGGCCCTCCGTATTGCCGGAGGTGCGGATGGTTTCGCTCACACCCTTGCCAGCGAAAATATCGTGGATCTTGCCAACGCCGATGGTGGATTTACCAGCCTGCTGCAAAACATCCAGCATGGTATCTGCGGGCGGCACCAGGCTGAAATCATGGCGGCGCGGGGTGCGGGTGAAGTTGGCGGCACAATCCCCGACAAAGGGACGGGCAATCACGCGGCCAACGCCGTATTTGCCAACCAGCATGCGGCGGGCTTCGGCACAGATTTCATACAGCTTTTCTACCGGGACGATCGCCTCGTTGGCGGCAATCTGGAACACGCTGTCTGCGGAGGTGTATACAATCAATGCGCCGGTTTTCATATGTTCCTCACCATAGTCTTTGATGACTTCGGTGCCGGAGTAAGGCCTGTTGCACAGTACCTGATACCCGGTGCGGGCGGTAAACTCATCCAGAACTTCTTTCGGGAATCCATTCGGGAAAGTTGGCAGTGGCTCCGGGCTGAGCAGACCGGCAATCTCCCAGTGACCGATGGTGGTATCTTTCCCGGCGCTGGCTTCCCGCAGGCGGGCATAGCAACCGACAGGGGCATCCAGCTTTGTGCCACAGGTTACACCGTCCAGATTAAACATGCCAAGGCGGGCCAGTTGGTCCCACTTGAAATTGGGGTGTCCGGCAATAGCGCCCAAAGTGTTGGTACCGGCATCGCCAAAAGCAGGGGCATCAGGCTCGGCACCAATGCCAAAGCTGTCAAGAACGATTAAAAAAATACGTTTTGCCATAGTGTTCAAGCTCCTTGTATTGTACCATGTTCTGCGGGAAAACAAAACGAGAACACGGATTTGTGTAAAAAAGCATGATCCTTTACGCCGTTCGCAGGGATAAGAAACTCAAATGGCTGATTTTTTGTATTGATTTTATTATACCCTATTCCCACCCAAAAGTAAAACAAAACCTTTTATTGTGCTTTGCAGTGTAAATTGGAGAGAAATACAGGATGACAAAACCGCAAGACGTACGTTGTAAAATCTGCACAAAAAATGTTTGCGCAAAGGAATGCGCGGCTTGTACTGGCTTGACCTTTGTATTATAATGCTTGTGTTAGGATTTTGTATGGAAAGTACCTGCTGGAATACTGGACTTAAGGCAATACCGCATAATCCTAAGTGCCGATACGGCGAGCGAGGTGCGGCAGTTGCTAAGCCAAAAGCGCAGATAATACTGGATGTCTTATCGAGCATTTTGGCAACGCAAATGCCGTGCCGCAGCCGCCGAAGCGGTGCTTAAGCCGTCAGGCGGGAATTGTGCGGTGTTGCCTTAAAACTCTGGCAGATAAAAATCCTGTACAATAGCATATTTTCAGGAGGGGTATTTATGCGCAAAACTAAAATTGTATGTACTTTGGGGCCGTCTACCGACCAGCCCGGCATTCTGCGCCAGCTGCTGGAAAACGGGATGAATGTTGCACGCTTCAATTTTTCGCATGGCGATTACGCGGAACACAAAGGCCGTTTGGATCAGCTGCGCGCACTGAGCAAAGAGCTTGACGTTTCCATTCCGGCAATGCTGGATACCAAAGGCCCGGAGATCCGCCTGGGCGAATTCGAGAACGGCAAGGAGCAGCTGACCGCTGGGCAGAAATTCATCCTGACCTCCCGCAATGTTAAGGGCACGAAGGAAATCAGTTCCATCACTTACAAGGACCTGCCGCATGATGTCAGTGTTGGTGGCCGCATTATGCTGGATGATGGCCTGATTTCCCTGCGCATCGAAAGCATTACCGATACGGATATCGTCTGCACCGTGGAAAATGATGGTGTGATCAAGACTAAGAAGGGTGTCAACGTTCCCGGTGTGCACCTGTCCATGCCGTATATGAGCCAGCGTGACCGCAATGATATCCTGTTTGGTATTGAACAGGGGTATGACCTGATCTCCGCCAGTTTTACCCGCAGCGCACAGGATATTATGGATATCCGTCACCTGCTGGATGAGCATAATGCCAATATCCGCATCATTGCCAAAATTGAGAACCAGGAAGGCATTGATAATATTGATGAGATCCTGACTGTGGCCGATGGCATTATGGTTGCCCGCGGCGATATGGGCGTTGAGATCGACTTTGCCGAAATCCCGTCCATCCAGAAGCACCTGATTGACCATGCCATGCAGATGGGCAAAATCTGCATCACGGCAACCCAGATGCTGGATTCCATGATAGTGAACCCCCGCCCCACCCGTGCAGAAATTACCGACGTTGCCAACGCCATTTATGACGGCACCGGTGCCGTTATGCTGTCCGGCGAAACTGCCGCAGGCAAGTATCCGGTAGAGGCCCTGAAAGCTATGGCAATGATTGCCGAAACCACCGAGAGCGATACCAACTATGAATCCCTGTGCCACCATGTCGGCATGGATTCTACCCGCCTGACCATCAGCGCCGCTGTCAGCCATGCGGCCTGCACCACGGCTTCGGATATCAGTGCTTCTGCCATCATTACGGCATCCAAGAGCGGTGAAACTGCCCGTCTGCTGAGCCGTTTCCGTCCGGATGCCCCCATTATTGCCTGCGTACTGGATGAAACGACATGCCGCCAGATGAACGTTTACCGCGGCGTGACTCCCCTGCTGATGGATTATGCCCATTCGACCGATGAGCTCATCAGCATGTCCGTCAAGGCGGCGGAGGATGCTGGCTTGATTCATTCCGGCGACCGTGTTGTGGTTACGGCCGGTGTTCCCGTTGGCGTTTCCGGAACCACGAATATGATTAAGGTACACTTGGTTGGGGATACCCTGCTGACCGGCATCGGCATCAATCCGGGCCTGAATGCCAAGGGCGAAGTTTGCGTTTGCCGCAATGCCGAGGAAGCCGCCAAGAAGTTCAAGGCAGGTCAGATTTTGGTGGTCCCGTTCACCACCAACGATACACTGCCGTATATGCGCCAGGCTGCCGGTATTATTGCCGAGGAAGCCGGTGCAAATAGCCATTCCGCCATTGTTGGTCTGACATTGGGTAAGCCGGTTATCATTGGTGCAACCCACGCAACCCGTACCCTGAAGGATGGTATGAAAATTTCGATGGACTGTGCCCGCGGTGTTGTACAGGCAATGTCTGAATAAGGAGAAAAAACATGGAACGCATTGCAAGCTTTTGTGTTGACCATAACGGTCAAGTTTTTCCATATTAGGGATGTTCTTTCATTAGCGAATATGGTATACTTGGCGTAGCCCGGTAAATCGGAAGTTGAGGAGGAAGTAAGTATGTTAAACAACAAAGGGTTCGACTTTTGGGCTGATGGTTATGACAAAACTGTCGGCATTTCTGATGAGGAAAACACATACCCTTTTGCCGGTTATAAAAAGGTACTCGGGCTCATTTTTCAGACCATAATGAGAGCCTGCAAATAAAAAGTCAAGCCCCAATTGAAAGAAAGGTTCAATCGGGACTTGAGTAAAAAGGGTATAGCAAAGCTGCCGGTGAACAACATGGTTCATCAGCTGAGAGGTGTCCATGAGCAGATTACTCGGCTGTTTCGCTGTCCTCGGCAGATGCGTCCAGATTTGCTATGCATTCCTTCACCCGGGCGTAGTAGATGCGCAGGAACTTGTTGGCACCGGCTGTCATGTAGACATAATACGGCTTGCCCTCAGAGCGCTTCTTATCGAGGAACTGGTATACGGGTTCATCCTGCGGTGTCAGGCGCAGATAGATCGTCATGATCTGAAACAGCGTCTTGCGCAAATGTGGGGAACCGCGTTTCGTAGCTGCCATGCTGTTGCCGACACTCTTGCCGGAGTCATTGATGGCCGGGTCAACACCGGCAAAGCCGACGAGGGAGCTGCGGCGGGGAAAGTTGCGAATATCGCCGATCTCTGCTATAAGCTGCGCGGCCGTTGTGTCGCCCACGCCATACATGGCATCAACGGTTTCGTACTCCGGCAGTTCCCTTGCAAGACGAGTCATCTCACCGCGTACAACAGCAATCAGTTCGTTCATTGCGGTCAACTCCTTGGCAGCTGTCTGGATCAGCAGCTTTGTGTTGTTGTTTTTTGGCAGTGTAATGATATGACCGAGGCTCTCAGTGTAAATGTCAGCAGCCTTGGTTAGAGAGAAATTGTATCCCATGCGCCTGCACCACTTCTGGTATCGCTCTGTGAATGCATTTTCGCTGACCGTACTGATACACTCACAGTGCCAAAAGGTCGTAACAAAGTCCACCCACTTCTCATGACCAGCTGCTCTCTGAGGGCTTTTGAACAGTTCGTTGACTCCGGGAACACCTTGTCGGTCAGTGAGATGAGATTGCTTTGCAATGCCACGCAAGACTTCATGTAGAGATTATACTGGCGGCTGAAGATTTTCAGTTGTTGTCTCAAAGCGTCCATAGGGGTATATTCGCGCAATTCAGTCCAGCGGTCAAGTGCGAATCGTGCAATTTTCAGAGCATCCTTTTGGTCATTTTTGACTTTGCGGACAGTGCCGCTTGTGCAATACCCGTGGATGGCGATGGGATTGATGACAGAAACGAATATCCCGTGGGCATGCAGTTCTCTGGCAATCGGTTCGTGGTACCGTCCGGTTGCCTCCATGACAACGCGCGTGTCTTCACCCAGTGTGAGGATTTGATACGCCAAACGCTCCAGACTGACTGCATTGTGCATGACGTCGATGGGTGTCTGGACTACCTCGCCCATAGGACGGAGAATTGCCACCGTGCTCCTGCCCTTGGAAACATCGATACCGACTGCGTTCATTTGCTGTACCTCCTGATGTTGAAATTCATGGCGACCGCTTTTACTCATTGCCTGTTCAATCTCCTGTGGTATGACACGAACGCACCGAAACGGTGGTTCAACCTGCTTAAATCGAATGCTGCGAATGAGAGAGGCGGCTGACTGACTCCCATACGGGCGTGCTGGCCCAAGGTGAAATGTGTCAGGCCATTTACTCTCACATTCTAACAGCTTCGGCTTTGAGATGGAAATAGACACGGCTGGCTGCCGTGCCTATGACCGTAACTATATTGTAGGAGATGAAAATGCCGTTGTGCTGGATATTGGATTCGGAACAGGCACATTAACGACAAAACTATACGAGCGAGGCTGCTCCATTTATGGGCAGGATTTTTCATCAAGAATGATCGCGTTGGCATCTGAGAAAATGCCAAATGCACATTTATATCAGGGGGACTTTTCAAAAGGGCTTGTCGAACCATTGCGGAGCTTTCGTTATGATTATATTGTTGCGACATACTCTCTGCATCATTTGACGGATGCGCAAAAAAGCGATTTTCTGTTAGACTTGCGTAACTACTTAAAGGAAAACGGTAAAATTATAATCGGCGATGTTGCCTTTGAAACACGAAAGGACTTAGAAGAGTGTAAATTGAAGGCAGGAGACACATGGGATAATGATGAAATCTACTTTGTCATTGAGGAACTGAGAAAAGATTTTCCGGCTCTTTCATTTACGAAAATGTCCGATTGCGCTGGAGTCCTGATTTTGGACTGACAAATTCAAATTTACCGTACTCGTTCCCGGCAGGATTTGGGGCAGGCATGCCCCAACAAGAAGCTGCCCCACAGGGGCAGAAAATTTTAAAGAATTGAAAATTTGTGGCCACGGGACGAGTCTTGCCCTTATGAACAACAGAAAACCCAGAACTGCGCAGCTGATTCAGCCAACAGTTCTGGGTTTCTTGTTATCAGGTCAAAAAACTGTTTTACGGAGCCCCTGCAATTTCGTGCGGCGGGACTTTTTGCTTTATGTAAGGGAAAATCAAATCAGAGCAGCAGTGATCAGAGCCATCTTGTAGACTTCCTCGGCATTGCAGCCACGGGACAGGTCATTGATGGGCGCGTTCAGACCTTGCAGGATGGGGCCGTAAGCCTCAAAGCCGCCCAGACGCTGGGCAATCTTGTAGCCGATGTTGCCGGCGTTGATGTTGGGGAAAATGAAGGTATTGGCGTAACCGGCAACCTTGGAGCCGGGAGCCTTCAGCTGGCCGACCTCGGGTGCAACGGCGGCGTCGAACTGCAGCTCGCCGTCGACCTTCAGCTCGGGATGTGCCTCCTGGACGCGGGCGGTAGCATTGCGCATCTTGTCGACGGTCTCGCCCTTGCCGGAACCCTTGGTGGAGTAGGACAGCAGAGCAACGCGGGGATCGATGCCGAAAACCTCGGCGGTGTGTGCGGTCTCAACAGTGGACTCAACGATCTCGTCCTCAGAAGGATCGATGTTGATGGCGCAGTCACCCATGGCAATGCTCTCGTCACCGCGCATCAGGATGAAGCAGGAGCTGACGGACTTGATGCCGGGCTTGCACTTGATCAGCTGCAGAGCGGGGCGGACGGTGTCGGCGGTGGAGTAAGTAGCGCCGCCCAGCAGGCAGTCGGCCTTGCCCATCTTAACTAACATCGTGCCGAAGTAGTTGCCCTTGGACAGAGCGGCGCGGCACTGCTCTTCGGTCATCTTGCCCTTGCGCAGCTCGACCATCTTGGCGACCATAGCGTCAAATTCAGGATAAGCGGTAGGATCGATGATCTCGGCACCAGTGATGTCAAAATTGTCTTCAGCGGCGGCCTTTTTAACAGCCTCAGGCTCACCCAGCAGGATGACTTTCAGGGTCTTGCCTGCCAGCAGACGGCTGGCGGCGGAAAGGATGCGAGCGTCGGTGCCCTCGGTAAAGACGATGGACTTCGGCTCGGCCTGCAGTTTCTTTTCAAAATTCTCAAAAATGGACATACAAACTTCCTCCATATTTTAGCGCAGAACAACCACTGCGCAACACTTACACAATAATTATAGCACCCAAAACAGGCTTTGCAAAGGAAATGCGCGATTACTGCGGCAAGTGGGCAAAATACGTTCGCCGTTGGCTAAAATGACAAAATACTTCACAAAGTTAATTATATATCAAGCTACATTGACGAAAAAATATCAAATTCGACCCGCCAACAGCCAGTACCCTGCCGCCAGCTGTGCCACCAAAATCAGCGGCATGCCGACCACAAAGTACCAATGGCGGGTCTTATGATGGAACAGATACATGCTTAAAAGCGCACCCACACTGCCGCCAACGAGGGCTGCCGCAAACAGGGTACGCTCCGGGATGCGCCACAGGTGCCGTCTGGCACGGCGCTTATCCTCTGCCATCAGAAACAGGCGCAGTGCATTTATTAAAATTCCCGCAGTGCGAGCGAGTGCACACGCTTGACACATTGGTAGCTTCATAAATTCATGACAGGCGGCAAAGCTTAGGCCCATGCACGTTCAGTACCTAATCGACGCCCTGACCCTGTGCGGTACTAAAACAGGCAGGACGGTCGTGCCTAATTAGGCAGCGACGGCAACAGAATAATCGTTGTCAGTTAAATTTTGTTTGGCACTTTTATCGTGGTGCACCGCCACGGCCCGCTGCTCACGCCTCTCTCTCCCCGTCGAAACCATTACAGCCCCATATAAGCGCTATGCGGCAGAACCACACAGCGTGGGAAAACAAAAGTGTGTGCGCGAAAAAATTATCTTCTTGTTTTGACTGCGCGGTCAATATCGCGCTTGGCATCCCGTGCGGCGGCATCAGCACGCTTATCGTACAGCTTTTTGCCTTTGCACAGGCCCAGTTCCACTTTTACACGCCCCTGCTTGAAATACAGTTGGAGCGGCACCAGTGTGTACCCCTGCAGTTTGATCTGCTGCTGCAAATGGCGAATCTCGCTTTTATGCGCCAGCAGGCGGCGGGGGCGGCGGGGATCTTTATTAAAGATATTCCCCTGCTCATATGGGCTGATGTGCATGCCTTTCAGGATGAGCTCACCATCATCAATATCCGCCCAGGAATCCTTCAGGTTGACCCCGCCGGCACGCAGGCTTTTGACCTCGGTGCCGACCAGTTCAACGCCGGTTTCCAGCGCTTCGATGACAAAATACTCGTGGCGCGCTTCACGGTTTTGGGCAATCACCTTTTTGCCGGGCTTTTCCTGTGCCATCAAGCGCACCTCCTTTCAAAGCCGTTTTCCCCTACAGCACGCAAGTCCATTCCGCTAAGGGGTATACAGTATAACGCAGTAAAATTGTTTTGTCAAGCCAAATCGGGCGTCACATTTCGCCGCGGCCTTCCATAGCGCGGTACAAAGTGGTTTCATCAGCGTATTCCAGGCTGGAACCGACCGGCAAGCCATAGGCAAGGCGGGTGGTTTTGATGCCCAGGGGCTTGATGAGCTTGGCCAGGTACATGGCGGTCGCCTCGCCTTCCACCGTAGGGCTGGTGGCCATGATGACTTCCTTTACGGTGCCGTCCAGGCGGGCCAGCAGCTCCTTTACGCAAAGCTGATCCGCGCCGATGCCGTCCATGGGGGAAATCAGGCCATGCAGCACATGGTACAGGCCGTTGAACTCATGGGTGCGCTCAATGGCTTTTACATCCCGCGGGGATTCCACCACGCAGATCACGGAGCGGTCCCGTTTGGGGGAAGCGCAGATGCTGCACACCTCGTTGGCGGTATAATCCTGGCAAAGGCGGCAGCGGTGCAGCTTGACCTTGGCGTTTTCAATCGCCTTGGCCAGCTCCATGGCCTGCTCATTGCTCATGGACATTACCTCATAGGCCATGCGCACGGCACCCTTGCGGCCAATGCCGGGGAACCGGGCAAACTGGTCCGCGAGGTTTTCAAGGGGTTCGGCGTTCTGCATGCAGCGACCCCCGATCAGCCCAGGCCGGGGATATTCATGCCGCCGGTCATTTTAGCCATTTCTTCGTCAGAATCCTTATCCACTGCGGCAACCGCGCTGTTGACAGCTGCAGCGATCAGGTCTTCCAGCATTTCCAGATCATCCGGGTCTACGGCTTCGGGCTTGATCTTGATGGCGGTCACTTCGTGCTTGCCGGTCATGGTAACAGTGACCATCTCGCCGCTGGCGGTGCCGGTGTATTCACGGGCTTCCAGCTCGTCCTGCTTTGCGCGGATCTCATCCTGCATTTTCTGGACCTGACGCATCATTGCCTGCGGGTCGGGGCGGCCATAGCCTTTGGGAAGTCTTGCTTTCATAGGTAATTCTCCTTATTATCCATATTGTTATCACCCGGCGCTGCCGCCGGGCGGCACACCGCAACACTGCGGTTGACAGCAACATTATTTATCTTCTACCACTACATCCACGCCAAGGTCTTTCATCTGGCGCAGGGTCTCTTCCACATCGGCCGCGGGGGCGTTGGATACAGCTGCAGCGGCTTTTTCATACGGGCCGATGCCGCATTTGATGTGGGTGACCTGGTAGATATATTGTTTGATGTTTTTGCTGGTTTCTTTGCTGCGGCGCATAAAATCGCGGAAGTCATCGCTGCACTCGATCAGCACGCGGCGGCCATCGTAATAAGCCTGGGTTCCGCGCAGGTAAGAGTTCAGCATAGGGTCGTTTTCCGCAATCAGCTCCAGCACCGCCTGCCACTGGGGGAACAGCTGCGGCTCTTTGGCCACGGTGCGCACCGGTTTGGGGATGGGCACATCCGCCGCGTACACCGGCTGCTGAGCCGGGGTGGGCTGCTGCACCGCCGGGGCGGCGGGGGCAAGCTCCGGCTCAAAGGGTGGGGTCTCCCCTGCTATGGGTGCGCTGAACGGCGGCTGTTCCACGGTAGGCGGAACCGGCTGGGCTGCCACAGGCGGCACGGGGGCCGATGCCATTTGCACCGGGGGCACCTGCTGCGGGGCGGCGGCAAAGGGGGCCGGACTGGCTGCTGTAACCACCGGACGGGCGGGCACGGCGGCAGGCAGCGCAACAGGCACTGCTTCCGGCTGGGTGAGCGAGAAAACCGCCAGTTCCAGTTCAATGCGCTGGTCCGTACCGCGGGCCATCTTTTCCAGCGCGGCGCCAAACGCATTGACGGCGCGTACCGCTTCCGCCTGGGGGAAATCTTTCCGCGCAGCGTAGGCAGCTTCCTCTTCGGGGGAAGTTCCCGTCAGCAGGTCGGTGCCGCCGGGCAGGGCGCTGAGCATCAAATTGCGGTAATGCCCGGCCAGCTCCATACAAAGGCGGCGCATATCCACGCTTTGCTGGCGCAGGGCGGCAATCTCCTGCAAGGCTTTCACAGCGTCCCGCGCGGCAATGGCATCACTGATCTCAAACAGATATTTGCGATCCGTCACGCCCGCCATGCGGCGCACCAGCGCTTCATCCACAGTGTTGGAAACACCGGCGCAGGTATCCAGGATAGACAGTGCATCACGCATGGCGCCATCGGCCAGGCGGCCGATCAGCTCGGCGGCGTTATGGTCCAGCTCAATGTTTTCCTGCCCGGCCACATATTCCAGCCGACCGGCAATTTTATCCGCCGTAATGCGCTGGAAGTCATAGCGCTGGCAGCGGCTGAGGATAGTAGCCGGAACCTTTTGCACTTCCGTTGTGGCAAGGATAAAGATCACATGCTCCGGCGGTTCCTCCATGGTTTTCAGCAGGGCATTGAACGCCGAGGTAGACAGCATGTGCACCTCGTCGATGATATATACCTTATACTTGCACACGGCAGGCAGATAGGCGGTTTCATCGCGCAGGTCACGGATGTCATCCACGCTGTTGTTGGAGGCGGCATCAATTTCCGATACATCCAGAATGGTGCCCTCATCAATGCCTTTGCAGACAGCACATTCACCGCAGGGGTCCGGGCTGGTGGTATCCAGGCAGTTGACCGCTTTGGCAAAAATTTTGGCGCAGGTGGTTTTGCCGGTGCCGCGGGTGCCGGTAAACAGGTAGGCATGGCCAATGCGCCCGGCGGCGATCTGGTTTTGCAGGGCCGTTACGATGGCTTCCTGGCCAACAACATCCGCAAACTTGCGCGGACGCCACTTGCGGTACAGCGCACGGTACAATGCAACCACCCCCTGTAAAATATTTTGCGGCATAGAAAAAGGGACAAGGCCCGCGCGGGGTGTGCCCCGCGGCTGCGCTGCTTTGCATACGAATGCGGACTGACCGCAGCACCAGGAGACCACCGCTTAATGCTGCTCGGTTCCCCGCCTGACATGGTTCACAGGGCTCCTGCGCACGGGGCCCACATCCGTATGCAAAACAGCGCAATATACAGCCCTGTCCGCTTTAAGTATTATACTATACCGTTTGGCAAATTGCAAGTAGCGGTTGGGGGCTGGGGCAGAAAGTTTTTGTTAAAAAGATTTGAATAAAAATCCAATTAAAAAGTTCCCTCTTCATCGTTTTAGGGCCATGCACATCCCTGTTTTACACCACCAACACCGAATCCACCTTTTTGCTGCAGAACGTTGCCATTACCAAGCCAGTGTGGACACCAGCGCCGCCGCCACAGCAGACAGCTGGAGTGATTATGAGGTAGAAAAGGCGTAACTCATTCTTTTATCTTCTTGATTTCTTCTTTCTTCAATTTTTCCAATTTCCTCATTTTTTATTTTTACACTCTTTTCGTTCCTATTTCGCCATTCCCCCTTTCCAAATAAAAACAGCAGCACACCGGCTTTCCTATTTTCCGGGAAACGGTGTGCTGCTGTTTTATTGCGTTATCGTATTTAAGGCAACACCGCACAATTCCCGCCTGACGGCTTAAGCACCGCTCCGGCGGCTGCGGCACGGCATCTGCGTTGCCAAAATGCTCGATAATACACAAAGTATTATCTGCGCTTTTGGCTTAGCAGCTGCCGTGCCTCGCTCGCCGTATCGGCACTTAGAATTGTGCGGTATTGCCTTAATTTTTTCTTATAGCAAAATACCAGCTGAAACGTGAAAGTCAAAACTTGATTCAATCAGCCAAAAATCTGTTTGGCGTAATCGGCGCTGGCTTTGGCGTCCTTGGCATAAAAATCGGCACCGATCTGTTCGGCGTATGCCTTGGTCAGCACAGCGCCGCCCACCATGACCTTGCAGGGCAGGTTGGCCGCGTGCAGGGCTTCGATGGTGGCCTGCATGTTGGGCACGGTGGTGGTCATCAGGGCCGAAAGCCCCACCAGCGGCGCACCGGTCTGGCGCACGGCTTCCACCACGCGCTCTGGCGGCACATCGCGGCCCAGGTCCAGCACGTCATAGCCGTAGTTTTCCAAAATTACGCGCACAATGTTTTTGCCAATATCGTGTACGTCACCTTTTACGGTGGCGATCACAATACGGCCTTTGCTTTCACCCTGGCTGCCGCTGGCGGCAATGGCGGTTTTGATCACTTCAAAAGCAGCCTGGGTCGCCGTGGCGGATTGCAGCAGCTGCGGCAAAAAGATGGAGCCTTTTTCAAAGGCATCGCCCACCACATCCAGCGCGGGGATCAGCGTTTCGTTCACCACCTGCAAAGGCTCGCGGGTTTTCAGAGCTTCCTCTGCAGCGGCGCGGGCTTCGTTTTTCAGGCCGCGGCGCACGGCTTCAAACAAAGCATCGGCCCCTGCTGCACCGCCCGCCGGGGCGGCGGCATCAGTTTTTGCCACCTGGGAGGTCTGCACCTGCACATTGGCATAGGCGGCAACGTAATCATTGCACTTTTCGTCCTGGCTGGTCAGCACACGGTAGGCGCGCACGGCGGCCATCATTTCCGGCGTGTTGGGGTTCATGATGGCAAGGTCCAGCCCGGCCTGCATGGCCAACGTCAGGAAAGTGGTATTCATGTAGCCGCGGCAGGGCAAACCAAAGCTGATGTTGGAAACACCCAGCACGGTGCGCACGCCCAGTTCCTTTTTGCACATGGTAATGGCTTTCAGGGTTTCGGCAGCGGCGCTCTGCTCGGCAGAAACCGTCAGCGTCAGGCAGTCGATGTAAACATCCCCGCGGGGAATGCCGATAGCATCCGTTGCGGCCACAATGCGCTTGGCAACCTCAAAGCGGCCCTCTGCCGTTTTGGGAATGCCGTGTTCATCCAGTGCCAGACCAACCACGGCGGCGCCGTACTTTTTGCACAGGGGCAGAATGCTGTCCAGCACCTTCTGCTCGCCGTTGACCGAGTTGACGATCGGCTTGCCGTTATAAATGCGCAGCGCGCGGGCCAAAGCATCTTTGTTGGAAGAATCCAGCTGCAATGGCAGGTCGGTGATGGATTGCAGCTCCCGCACCAGCATTTCCAGCGTGGCGGGTTCGTCAATATCCGGCAGACCGGCGTTCACGTCCAGCAGCTCGGCACCGGCTTCGGCCTGGGCTACGGCCTGAGCGCAGGCATAGGCGCTGTCGCCCTCCCGCAGGGCCTGCTGCAAGCGCTTTTTGCCGGTGGGGTTGATGCGCTCGCCCACCACGGTAATGCCGCTTACCTCCACGCAGCGCACGGGGGTACACAGGCGGCTGCGCACAATAGGGGTTTTGGCGGCGGGGGTTTTATCCTGGGTCAGCTCTTTCAGCAGGCGGATGGATTCCGGCTCAGAGCCGCAGCAACCGCCCAGCATGGAAATTCCGGTGGGCAGGTAGGCGGCCATCTCAGCGGCAAACTCCGCCGGGGTAATATCATAGCTGCCGTCCAGGTTCGGCAGGCCCGCATTGGGCTTGACAAACACCGGCATACCGGCGGGCACCACACGGCAGAGCCGCTGAGCAAAGGGCAGGATTTCCTTGGGACCCAGCGAGCAGTTGATGCCCACGGCGTCCGCACCAAGGCCGGCGGCGGTAATGCCGTAGCTTTCCACTGTGCAGCCGGTAAAGGTACGGCCACGGGCCTCAAAGCTCATCGAGGTAAACACCGGCAGGTCACAGTTTTCTTTTGCGGCCAGGATGGCAGCTTTCAGCTCATACAGGTCGGTCATTGTTTCCAGAAAGACGAGGTCTGCCCCGGCTGCGGCACCTGCGCGCACCATCTCAGCAAACTGGGCGCAGGCATCCTCAAACGGCAGGGTACCGGCCGGGGCCAGCAGCTCGCCGATGGGGCCGATATCCAGTGCCACCAGGGCACCGGTTTCCTGCGCGGCGGTTCGGGCACATGCGATGGACGCTTCGATCACCTGCTGCACAGTATAGCCGGTTCCCTTCAATTTACGAGGGTTGGCGCCAAAGGTGTTTGCCAGCAGGATATCCGCCCCGGCGCGGGCATAGTCCCGGTGAACGGCAGTGAGCACATCCGGCATGATAAAGGCGGCCAGTTCCGGCTTTTGTTCTGTGGTCAGGCCGCGCAGCTGCAGCTGGGTGCCCATGGCGCCATCCAGCATAATAAAGCGGCGGCGGGCAAATACTTCCTCAATTTTCACAGGTGGTTCCCCTCTTTCTGTATTCGCACTTTTCGCGCAGCAGGCAGTGCCCGCACCCGGCGCGGGCCCCCGTTACCGGGTGGTCCGCCACGCCAAGGATGGCTGTTACGCTTTTGCGCGGGGTCAGCAGATTTTCCGGCGTGACCGCCATGCCAAGGCCGCGCACGGTATCCAGCGCAATGGCAAACGGCTGCTGCAAAGTCAGCGGGCAGTCCCCATAGCCGGGGGAAAAACGCCCCGTCAGGTAGTGCCCCTGCGCCTGCACGCTGGTGCGGATCTCGGCTTCCAGCGCGTTGCACAGCTCTTCCATCACAGCGGAAGCCATCGCATCCACCACAGCGGCCAGGGCAATATCCGTCAGCTCCAGGCGGCGCATCAGGGTATCAGCCCCGCTGCCAAGGGTAACGGCCATCAGCACCATGGCATCGCAGCCGCGCAGGTGGCGGGCAATATCATTCCCGGCGTTGTGCAGCGGCAGGGCGGTCAGCGGCAGCTGTTTCCACACGCCGCGCGGGGTGGCGGCGGCGCGCAGGGCGTTCTCGGCTTTTTGCAGCAGCACCTGGGATGCAGCATCCGGCTGCCAGCCCCCTGCCCCAAGGTAGCGAAGGGTTTCGGCGTGGGTATCGTTTTGCGGGTAGGCTAATTGCACAGCGTTTCACTCCCCCTCTATGGGGCCAACAGGCCGATTACAGCAGGTCCTTGATGCCCTCATACACAGCGGCGGCAACCTTGGCGTCATTCATGGCATACAGGTGCACACCGTCCGCGCCGCCCTCGATCAGATCTCGCAGCTGCTGCACGGCATAGTCAATACCGGCAGCATACAGGCTTTCGGGGTCGTCCTGGTAGCGGGAGATCATGCGGGTAAACTCCGAAGGCAGGCTGGCGCTGGAAAGTGCCACCGTGCGCTCGATCTGGCTGCGCTTAACGATGGGCATAACACCGGCAGACACCGGCAAAGTGATGCCTGCGCGGCGGGCCAGGTTCAAAAAGCGATAAAAGTGCATATTATCAAAGAACAGCTGGGTCAGCAGGTGGGTGGCACCGGCCTCCTGCTTAAAGCGCAGGTTGGCAACATCCTGGGCCAGGGTAGCGGCTTCGGGGTGGCCTTCGGGGTAGCAGGCAGCGTGGATATCAAATTCCGGCTGGGTCTGCCACACAAACTGGGCCAGGTCGCTTGCGTGGGCAAAGTCCGGGCTTTCGGGGCGGGTGGGGGTGCGGTCGCCGCGCAGGGTCAGCACGTTGCGCACACCGGCGGCATTCAGCTGGTCCAGCAGCTGGGCGGCCTTTGTCTTATCGCTGCCCATGCAGATCATGTGGGCCAGCGGCTCTACATTCAGGTCGTTTTTCAGGAATTCGGCCACTTCCACAGTGGAAACGCCGCCCGTGGAGCCGCCTGCACCGTAAGTAACGCTGATAAAATCCGGGTTAAGGGTGCGCATGGTGCGCAGGGTGTCCTTCATTTTACCAAAGTTGGCGGTCTGCTTCGGGGGGAAGCACTCGATGGAAAACACGCAAGGCTTGCGCTTGAACATCTGGGAGATCTGCATAGGATTCATCCTCCTGTATTTTTATTACTTTCCTCTATTTCTACCCAATTAAAACTTTTGGGGCGTGCGGGAACACTTTCCTGCCGACTTACTGGGGTCAGGCACACAGAGTCAGGCTGCCGGGGGTTACGCGGCGGGAGCCAGCTCTTCGTCCGGCTGTTTTGCCGTCTGCACAGTAAAGCTGCCGTCCGCCTGGGCGGTCACGGTCACCGTGCCGTACAGGTCGGTGCGGTAAAAGTCAATGCCCTCATCCTGCATTTCCTGGATGACCTCGCGGTGGGGGTGGCCGTAATCATTGTTCAGGCCGCAGCTGGCAACCACAAGCTGGGGCTGCACCTGCCACAGCAGTGTTTGGGTGTTGGATGTGGACGACCCATGGTGCCCGGCCTTGAACACGGTGGACCGCAAGCGGAACGGATATTGCTCCGCCAGGGCGGCTTCCTCGTTGCGCTCTGCATCACCGGTATCCAAAAAGGTAAAGTTCCCGGCTTCAAACCGCAGGCAGAGCGACATATCATTTGTTGCATCGTCACTGCCCGCCGTATCGGTATCCACACCGGGCAGCAGCACGGTCAATGTGCCGGTGCCGATGGTGTACTGCTGGCCGGTATAGGCAGTTTCCACCGGTACGCCGCATTCCTGGGCGGTTTGCAGGGTGCGCTGGGTCTGGCCGGTCACGTCAGTTTCGCTCAGGTCGGGGGTCAGCAGGGTCTGCACATCAAAGTTCTGCAAAACGGCCTGCATGCCGCCCACATGGTCGGCATGGGGGTGGGTCATCACCAACAGGTCCAACTGGCTTACGCCATAGCTACGCAGGTCCTGCACAAGGTTCTGCCGGGCATCCTTGGGGCCTGCATCAATCAGGCAGGCCGCACTGTTCTGCAAAATCAGCACGGCATCCCCCTGCCCCACATCCAGGAACACCACTTCGGTTTCCCCCTCCGGCAGCGGGGCTGTGGTTTCGCTCTGGCTGGGTTCCAGGCCAACCCATTGGTAAATCTGGTCCCAGCTGGGCACAAAACCGTTGCCGCCGTAATTTTCGACCACATACAAGGCAACGGCGATGAGAACAGCGGCCACAATGGTCCACACCTGGGGGCGGCGGTAGGAATGGCGGCAATACCTGCGCCGCCGGTATTTACTCACCCTGGCCCAGCTGGCGTTCCTGCCACTGGGCGCGGGTCAGCAAAACGGCACGGGGCTTGGCGCCCTCATAGGGGCCGATAATCTTTTCCTGTTCCATCTGGTCCATGATGCGGGCCGCACGGGCATAGCCCAGCTTGCAGCGGCGCTGCAAAAGGCTGGTGGATGCCTGCCCGGCTTCGATGACGCATTCCACCGCCTGTTCAAACATGGGGTCGCGGCTGCCGCTGTCATCGTCCGAATCGGAGCTGCTGCCCTTGCCGCCCTTTTCGGCCACGGCACGGCGCTCCATCTCGGCAATCATCTCTTCATCATACTGGGCGCTGGAAGTGGATTTGATAAAGTTCAGCACAGCGCTGATCTCTTCATCCGTCACAAAGGTACCCTGCACACGCACGGGCTTGGAAGCACCGACCGGCAGGAACAGCATGTCGCCGTTGCCCAGCAGCTTTTCGGCGCCCGACGCATCCAGAATGGTGCGGGAGTCGATCTGGCTGGAAACTGCAAATGCAATACGGCTGGGGATGTTGGCCTTGATCAGGCCGGTGATGACGTCCACGCTGGGGCGCTGGGTTGCCACAATCAGATGGATACCGGCCGCACGGGCTTTCTGGGCAATGCGGCAGATATAATCCTCCACCTCTTTGCCGGCCACCATCATCAGGTCGGCCAACTCGTCAATGATAATGGCGATATAAGGCAGGTGTTCCAGCACATCGGGGTGCTGCTTGGCCAGCTTGTTATAGCTCTTGATATCGCGCACATTGTTTTCGGCAAACAGCTTATAGCGGCGCTCCATCTCGGCCACACTGGCCCCCAGGGCACCGGCGGCCTTGCGCGGCTCGGTCACAACGGGCATTAACAGGTGGGGAATGCCGTTGTACTCAGCCAGTTCCACCACCTTGGGGTCGATCAGAATCAGTTTGACATCTTCCGGAGCGGAGCGGAACAAAAAGCTGATGATGATCGAGTTGACGCAGACGGATTTACCGCTGCCGGTGGAGCCGGCGATCAGCAGGTGGGGCATTTTACACAGGTCCGCCACCTGGGCTGTACCGGCAATATCTTTGCCCAGTGCCATGGTCAGTGGGCTGCGCATGTTGATGTAGTTCTGGGATTCAAACACCCCGCGGATGCTGACGGTAGACCGGATCTTGTTGGGCACCTCGATACCGACGGCGGGTTTGCCGGGAATGGGGGCTTCGATACGCACACCGGCGGTGGCAAGGTTCAGGGCGATATCATCCGACAGGCTGGTGATACGGCTGACCTTGATGCCCGCCTGGGGCTGCAGCTCATACCGGGTCACGGAAGGGCCGCGGCAGATATCCAGGATATGGGTCTTAACACCAAAGCTGTCCAGCGTGTTCACCAGGATATCGGCGTTTTTCTTCATCTCGGCGGCCGCGCCGCGTTCATCTTCCGGCTTGGCCGCATTGAAAAGGTTCAAAGATGGGTAAGTATACGGCGGGAACTCCTCTTTGGCCTGGGCGGCAAAGGCTGCCGTAGCTTCGCTGCTGGCATCCTCGTCCGCTTCGCGGGCTGCACCGGCGGGTGCGGTGGCTGCCGGGGCGGCAGGGGCTTTCGCCATTGCTTTGGCCACGCTGGGCGGGCTGGAAATGGGAGCCGAAGCCGAATTGCCCATGCTGGAAGATACCCGCAGCCGGTTGGGGCTGCCGGGGCGGCGTTCATCCGTTACGCTGTATACTTTAGGCGCAGCGGCGGCAGGCTGGGCCGTGGGCTGCGGTGCCGGGGCCTGCACGCTGACCCGCCCGGTGAGCAGATCCGATACCGGAATTCCGGCGTTCCAGGCAGCCTTGGCTGCATCGAAACCGTCCTGGTCAAAGCTGCCGCCCAATGTGGGGATGGCTGTAACAGGGGCAGGCGCTGGCTGGGTGGGTTCCGGCACCAGCGGTGTTTCAAAATTATCCGCGCTTTCGCTGCTGCCAACGTCATCCGGTTCCGGCAATTCCTCTACCGGCTCCAGCGGGGTGGAAAAATCTTCCACCGAGGCGGCAGGTGCGTTATCATCCGGTTCCGGGGTCAGCGAAGTTTCAAAACTTTCCGCTTCATCCTCATCGGGCAGGCCCACATCGGCACCAGCCACGGGGGTATCCCGCCCGGTCACGGCGCGCTGGATCAGGTCATTCAGGCTGTCTTCCTCCACCGGGGCTTCCTCAGCCTGCTGGGCTTCCGGTTCCAGGTGCAGCTCAAAGCTTTCTTCCTGCGGCTGGGGCTGGGGTTCCGGCTGGGGCGCGGGGTACTTGCGATGGTTCAACTGCTCCAGCGGGTCAAGGCCAAAGGTGCCGCCGGGGCCGATCTCAATTTTCTGCAGCGGGTCATGCTGCACGGCGTTCTGCAAAGCGCGCTGGGAAGCATCCGGCCCCAGGTCCACATCAAAGTCCGAATGCTGGGCGGGCGGGGCAAAGCTTTGGGTGTGCTGCACGCCTTGGGGCGCAGCCTGGGCACGCTGCATATCGGGGTATGTTGCGGTGCCGGGCTGCGTATACGTCTGCTGGGGCTGGGCCGCCGGCTGTCCGACCTGCGCCGCGGCGGCTGCCTGGTCGGCAGGGTTTGCCTGGGCCGCATTGCGGCGGGCGGCTTCCTCCTGTTCCAGATAGGGGGCCACATCAAAGGGGCGGCGGGTGCCAGACTGCGGCATGGCCGGAGACTCACCGGCCATGGGCGGCAGGCTGCCGGTCAGGTTTTCAAGGGATTCTTCCTCCGCTTCATGGCCAAACAGCTGGGTATCATAAGCGGTTTCTTCCTCCGCACGGGCGGCGCGGCGGGCTTTGAACTCCTGAATATAATAGCTGATGAACTGCACCACATCCACCGGGGTAACGGCAAAAAACACCATCAGCCCCATCAGGATGACAATAATCATGACGATATTGGCACCGGGACGGCCACAGACGGCCAGCAGCGATGCACCGATGGGCACACCAAGCACACCGCCGGTCCAGAACTTGCGCTGCCCCCAGGCAAACAGCATCTTGACGGTCTGCCAGGGGGTATCCCCTACCTTAAAGTCCGAGAAGATGACCGCCGTACCGGCCAGCAGTACCGCCAGCAGCAGCACCTTGCCAATGAAAGTGCCCACATGGTAACCGGATGCCAGCAGATAGGCCAGATACAGCAAAAACGGGCCGACAAAATATGTAACCACGCCAAAGGTGCCAAACAGCCAGCTGCGTAGAACATTCCAGAAGCTCTGCCCCGGCACCAGCACCAGCGCAATGGCCAGAATGCCAAACCCGGCCAGCACCACGCTGCGGATCAGGTTTTGCTGCTGGGCGCGGCGCTGTTCCAGCCTGGACATCCGCTTTTTGCTGCCGGAGGGCGAACTGTTGTGTCTGGCCCCGGAGCTGCTGCTTTTACTGCTTTTGCTGCCGGAGGCGCGGTATGTGTTTTTACTGTTTTTTCCGTTTTTGGCGGAACTTGAACGTGCCATGCTCTCCCTACCTCTTTACTATAATATGCGTATATTCAGGCTGCCCTGTTCAGCGGGCAGCCATTGTTGATTTGCTTTGGCGCGGCAGGCCCTGCCCCCGTTTTGAACGAAAGTTCGTTCGTCTTTTATCTGGCAGCGGGCGGCCATTAAACAGCATCCGGCGGCCCCGCATAAAGAGACTTTCCGCGCAGTGATTTTATCTGCCATCCGCCACGGCGGCTGTGCCGTGCTGTTTTGGGCAGGGGCATACTGCCCCTTATAGCATAAGGTATATTGTAGCATGAAAACGCCCGCTTGTAAAACCCCTTTCTCTTTCTATTTTCATCAAAGCCTTTCCACCCACTGGCGGGCAGCGCCCCCTCAATATCCGGTTTTCCCGGCGTCGATTTCGGCATACAGGTAGCGCAGCGCATCGCCCAGGTTGCCGATGGCGTCGATCAGCCCCTCTTCCACAGCCTGTTCCCCGCCCAGCACGGTACCCATATCCATCACCAGCTCCCCGGTATTGTGCATCAGCTGGGTAAAGCGCCTGGCGCTGATGCCGGAATGCCCCGCCACAAAGCTGACGATGCGCTCCTGCATCTGCTCAAAATAGCGCAGGGTCTGGGGCACCCCCAGCACCATGCCGGAGTGGCGCACCGGATGCACCGTCATGGTGGCGGTGGGCACAATAAAGCTTTTGCGGGCCGAAACCGCCAGCGGGATGCCGATGGAATGCCCGCCGCCCAGCACCAGCGTTGCGCTGGGCTTGCTGACGCCGGAGATCAGCTCCGCCAAAGCGAGCCCGGCTTCCACATCGCCGCCCACGGTATTCAGGATGACCAACAGCCCCTCAACGGCGGGGTCCTCCTCAATATCCACCAGCTGGGGGATCACATGCTCATACTTGGTGCTTTTCTGGTTATCGGGGGCCAGGCTGTGGCCCTCAATGGTGCCGATCACCGTCAGGCAATAAATGGCATGGCGGCCCTTGGTGGCGGGCACAATGCCGCTGTCCGTGATCAGGTCATGTTCCAGCCGCATGCGCTCCACATCCTTGGCGTCCTTGGCAGCATGGGGCGGGCTGTTGTTTTGGGGTACGGTTTGGCATGGCGGGGGTCCTTTCCTTCCGACAAAATCGGTGCGCCGGGCAGTGCAAAACCCGGCTATACCCTGACAGTATGCCCCGCTGGTACGCTTTTTTATGCACAGAGGGGCGCGACTGAGCAAAAAAAGCGCGGAAAAACTTAGATAAAAAATTGACAATCGGCACAAGATTGATTATACTTTTACTAGAATTTACATCGGAATTACACAAGAGGCAGGGTGTTCCCTTTACCCCTGCCCGGAGAACGGGAGATTAGTCTTTATGTCATCAACAATGCAAAACAAAGCATCGTTGCCCGTGATCAAGCGGCTGCCCAAATATTACCGCTACTTGAGCAACCTGCAGGCAGATGGGCGTGATAAAATTTCTTCCAGCGAGCTGGCCCGCATGATGGGCACCACCGCCAGCCAGGTGCGGCAGGATTTCAACTGTTTTGGCGGTTTTGGCCAGCAGGGCATCGGCTACAAGGTGGATGTGCTGCTTACCGAGATTGGCAAACTGCTGTTTGGCAACGGCGAGCTGCTGCCTACCGTGCTGATCGGCGCCGGCCGCCTGGGCACGGCGGTCTCCAGCTTTATCAGCCGCGATACCAACGGCTACAAGCTGATTGCCGCGTTTGATATCAACCCCGCCCTGGAGGGCAAGGAGATCAGCGGCGTAACCATCCGCCCACTGTCCGAGCTGGAAAGCTTCTGTGCGGCGCACAAGCCGGTGGTCGCCGTGCTGTGCGTGCCGCGCCAGAGCGCCATGGACCTTTCGGACGAGCTGGTTCGGCTGGGTATTCAGGGCTTCTGGAACTTCAGCCACTATGATCTTTCGGTCGTTTATCCGCAGGTCACAGTGGAAAACGTCCATTTAGATTCTGCCTTGAAATAGAGAAAAAATATTTGAAATGTAGCAAGAATTGTGCTATTCTAAAGAAAACCGTACAAAAAATATCCGTAAAGATGAGGTGCCGGTATGGCTTCCGAATATACCTATTCCCCACGCATGGACTTTTTATTGAGCGTGTCGATCGCGCTACCGGCTTTGAAATGCCCTGCTTCCACATCCACCACAAATACGAGATCTACTATGAGATCGAAGGCACGCGCCGCTATTTTATCGAGGACGCCGCTTATATCGTCAATGCCGGCAGCGTGGTGCTGATCGGCGACAACCAAATCCATAAGACGGCCTCTGTGGGCGACACGCCGTCCAGCCGTATTGTGCTGAATTTCAGCGCCGAGTATCTGGGCAAGATTGCCGAAATCTTCCCGGAGGTGGACTTCTTCTCCTTTTTGAGCGAGGAGCATAACCACCTGCTGTCCAACATCACGGTCAAGCAGCAGAATCACATCTACTCGATGCTGCAGCAATTGCTGGAACTGCAGGAGCAGACCAGCGCCGAGGGCGAGGCGGTGCGTAAGATGCTGCTGGCTACCCTGCTGTTGGAGCTGAAGGACCTGTGCAAACAGCAGCAGGCCCAGGGCGGCGAAAGCGGCCGCGTCAGCAACCATATTGTGGAGCAGATTCAGACCTATATCGCCGAGCATTACGCGGAAAAACTGACCCTGACAAGCATTGCCAACCAGTTTTACATCAGCCCGTATTACCTCAGCCGTCTGTTCAAAAAGACCATCAACCTGAGCCTGATCGAATACATCAACGGCGTACGCATCAAAGCGGCGCAGAACATGATCGAAAAGACCAACGAAAGCATCTCGGACATCTCCGAAAAGACAGGCTTTTTGACAACAGCACACTTCCGCCGTGTATTTAAGGACGCCACGGGACTTTCACCGCAGCAGTACCGGCAGTATTATAAGCGGTTGAGTAAGTGATGATTGAGAACCTAAACTAAAAAAGACGCAGTGCATACCATGGTTTATTTGCGGTATGCACTGTATTTTTATGTATGGACTTAAAATGATAAAAAATAAAAACCTCGAACCTGAGTTCGAGGTTTTTATTGGTGCGGATGAAGGGATTTGAACCCACACTCTTTTAAGGGAACTAGAACCTGAATCTAGCGCGTCTGCCAGTTCCGCCACATCCGCATATTCTGTTGTGCCCGTTGCCCGGGCGACGCATATTATTATAGCGGACACATACCAAATTGTCAAGCGTTTTCTGCAAAAAAGTATAACTTTCTGTGGACTTTTTAAAAATATACGTTGTATCAGCAAATAGGACTTTAAAGTTTTCATGCCTGTCCGCCATTCGTACACATCGATATTCTCTACGAAAACATTTTTCAACATTTTTTGTCGTTCGTTCGGCAAAAAAACACAAAAACAACGTAGCCACATCAAAGCTCCTCTTGTTTTCCGGTTTTTATCCTTGTATAATGGGTACATTCGCGGTTCTGCTGTGCGGCAGGCTGCCGCGGGCATGGCACCTGCTGCCATGAAAAAACAAAAGAGGGAAGAGGATTTCATGAATTCATTCACTTCGGCAGTTAAATCGATTGCCAAAAGTACAACGATACCAGCTTGATCCTGCGTATCGCCATCGGCCTTGTCATCGGCGCTGTGCTGGCGCTGCTCTGCCCGGGTGCCACCTGGCTGGAGGAACTCGGCAATCTGTTCGTCGGTGCCTTGAAGGGCATTGCCCCTGTACTGGTCTTCGTCATTGTCACCAGTGCACTGGCCCAGGGGTCGTCCAAGCTGGACCGCCGTTTCGGCACAGTCGTGTGGTTTTACATGCTGACCACCTTTATCGCCGCCACCCTGTCGGTCATCACTAGCATGCTGTTCCCACAGAATCTCGTTCTGGCCGAGGCCGCCACGGCTGACGTTATTCCCCAGGGTCTGGGTGACGTCCTACACACCCTGCTGGCCAACATCGTGTCCAACCCGCTCAGTGCCATTATGAACGGCAACTACATCGGCATCCTGATGTGGGCCTGCCTGTTTGGTTTGGCCATGAAGAGCATCGCCACGGACGGCACCAAAAAGTTCTTGTCAGATACTTCGGACGCCGTTTCACAAATCGTGCGCTGGGTCATCAACCTCGCCCCGTTCGGCATCATGGGCCTCGTGTTCACCAACGTGGCCGACAACGGCCTGTCCATCTTTACGCAGTATGGCCGCCTATTGCTGTTGCTGGTGGGTACCATGCTGCTGATGGCTCTGGTCATCAACCCGCTGATCATTTTCATTTATCTGCACTGCAACCCGTATCCACTGGTTTTCCGCTGCCTGCGCGAGTCCGGCCTGACGGCTTTTTTCACTCGCAGCTCAGCTGCCAACATCCCCGTCAACATGGCCCTGTGCGAGAAGCTGGGCCTGGATAAGGACGTCTACTCCGTTTCTATCCCGCTGGGCGCTACCATCAACATGGACGGCGCTGCCATCACCATTACCATTATGACGCTGGCCGCCGCCAACACGCTGGGCATGCAGGTTTCCGTGCCTGCCGCTGTCCTGCTTTCCATCATGTCTGCTCTGGGCGCCTGCGGTGCTTCTGGCGTGGCCGGTGGTTCGCTGTTGTTGATTCCTATGGCTTGCTCGCTGTTCGGCATCTCCAATGATATTGCCATGCAGGTCGTCGGCGTCGGCTTCATCATCGGCGTCATTCAGGATTCCGTCGAGACGGCCCTGAACTCTGCCGGTGACGTTGAGTTTGCTGCCACCGCTGAGTATTATCAGTGGCGCAAGACCGGCCGTCCGCTGCCGGATTTTCTGGTTGGTAAAAAGTAAGATTCGCTGAAAACCGCAGGGAAAAGCCCCTGCGGTTTTGGTTTGCAGCTTTTTTGGAAAAAATCGGATTTTTTTCTAAAAAAGCGCTTGACATTCCGATATGTGTCCGCTATAATAATATGCGTCACCCGGGCAACGGGCACAACAGAATATGCGGATGTGGCGGAACTGGCAGACGCGCTAGATTCAGGTTCTAGTTCCCTTAAAAGAGTGTGGGTTCAAATCCCTTCATCCGCACCAACAAGAAAGCCCCGGACTTAGGTTCGGGGCTTTCTTGTTGGCTTTGCGGTGAAGAGGATTTGAACAGCACGGCCGTCCGCAGGCGGCAAACAAAGCCCCAGTGGGGCTTTGCTTAGTGCGCGGGAAAATCCCATATCCGCGTCAAAGCTTCATGCTTCGGCTTAGAGCCTTTTGTTTTTGTTTCCCTTGCTTTTACCGTGATATTTGCTATAATGAAAGGTAAATACACGGAGGTACAAAACTTATGTGGACATGTTCTTTATTAAAGACAAACGCTAAGCAGGCGCTACGAGGCCGCTACTGGCGATGTTTCTGGATCTGCCTGGTGCTGGGGCTCGTCGGTGTTGGCGGCAGCAGCGCCTCAACGGGCGGTTCCCGCTATACGATGGACACCGTCACGGGCAGCGATACGGCCTATGACCGTGTGGCAAACTACCTGGACAGCCTTTCGTATCAGATGCTTATGACGATTCTGATCGTCGCTGTGCTGGCCGCGGTGATCTCCCTGCTGTGGTCGATTTTTGGGGCTGCTCCGCTGGAGGTCGGCCGTGACCGCTACTTTATGGAAAGCCGCCAGGCACTTTCCCCTGCTGCTACGGTGACAAGCGTATTCCGCACGCCGTACATGAATGTGGTCAAGGTACAGTTCTTGAAGAATCTGAAAATTTTTGTAGGCACGCTTTTTTTGTGGTTCCCGGTATTTATTGGGATTATTGCTACGCGCTGGTCCCCTATCTACTGGCGGAAAACCCCTACATGACGACCACCCGCGCCATGCAGTTGAGCAAAGACATTATGGACGGTGAAAAGTTCCACTACTTTGTGCTTGGCCTTTCGTTTGCCGGCTGGATTCTGCTTTGTATGTTCACGTTGGGCATTGGCTATTTCTTCCTGGAGCCGTACAGGCAGGCCACCGACGCCGAGTTTTACGCCGCTATGCGCAACAAGGCATTGGCGCAGGGCCTTACCACTACCGAGGAACTGGGCGGCTTTGTACGCCACGAATCTATTGATGACAAAATCAGCCGTTCCCTGCTGTGGGAACGGCTGTTTATTTTTTAGACGTTACGCTTTTTCAGCTTTCAACTGGCTCGGATGCGGAACCGGCGGATGCTTGTGGAAGAGCAGTTTCAGCGCAATGGGGGTTGCGACGGAAGAAACAACAATCAGCAGGATGACGGCGGTAAAGTAGACCGAATCTACCATGCCGACCGCCAGGCCCTTCTGGGCGACGATGAGGGCGACCTCGCCGCGGGTCATCATGCCAATGCCGACCTTGAGAGAGTCGGGCCAGTTGAAGCCGCAGACCTTGGCAGCACAGCCGCAGCCGATAATCTTTGTCAGCAGGGCAACGATGACGAAGAAAACGCAGAACAGCAGGATATCGGGAGTCAGGCCGCTGATATCGGTTTTCAGGCCGATGCTGGCGAAGAACACAGGGGCGAAGATAACATAGTTGCTGATGTCGATGCGGCGCTCAACGTAGGCGGCATCGTCCATGGCGCACAGCACAATGCCGGCAATGTAGGCACCGGTGATGTCGGCAATACCAAAGTACTGCTCGGCAATGTAGGCCATGGCAAAGCAGAAAGCGATACTGACAACGGTGATGCGCTGGGTGTGGGGGTTGCGTTTGTCCAGCCATTTCATGGCATGGTGAATGACCACACCGACACCGATAGAAACCAGGAAGAACAACACCGTGTTGATGAGCACAGTGCCCAGGCCTGTACCGGTACCGGAGCTGGCGCCAATGACGCAGGTCAGCACGACGATACCGATAACGTCATCAATCACGGCTGCGCTGACGATGGTGGTGCCCAGGAAGCCTTTCAGCTGGCCAAGCTCCTGCAAGGTTGCCACCGTGATGGAAACGCTGGTTGCCGTCATAATGGTGCCGATGAACAGTGCGCGGTAGAACTCTGGGCTGCCGATCTCCCCCAGGCCAAAGAAGGCACCATACAGCAGCGTGCCGCCTACCAGCGGTACAAAAACGCCGATGCAAGCGACCAGCGTAGCGATGGGGCCTGCACGCAGCAGCTCTTTCAGGTTGGTGCCAAGGCCGGTGGAGAACATCAACAGCACAACGCCAATCTCGGCAAAGACCGAGATTGTGTCGCTGATCTGCACGAGGTTCAGCAGGCAGGGACCGATGAGCAGACCGGCGAGAATCTCACCGACGACCTGGGGCGCCTTACATTTACGGGCGGCCAGACCGCAAAATTTAGCACTTAAAATAATAATGGCCAAGTTGCGAAATATGGAATACACGAAAAAATACATCCCCTTTATCTTATTCTCAATATGTTTTATCACGAACGAATGTGTTTTGCAAGTGCAAAACTTGCGATTTTTTAAATTTGTACTTTTTTGAAAAAAATTGTAAAAAAGCCTTGACATTTATCCCTTGAACTGATATTATATTAAAGCGCTCTTGAGAGACGCGCAACTGAATATGGAAAGATGGCTGAGCTGGTCTAAGGCGCACGACTGGAAATCGTGTAGGGCCCCTAAAGCCCTCAAGGGTTCGAATCCCTTTCTTTCCGCCATAAAGAACGCTGATAGTGTTATGCTGTCAGCGTTTTTTATTTGTCGTGGGAGGGTTTTATGATGAAAAGAGGAATTGTTATCGCGTTTCCGGGAATACGGTATACCTGCCGTCAGCAGTTGATGCAGGATTGTTTGGCGTTTTATACGGCGCGCGGGTACGAGACACTGTGCCTGGATTTCGCCGGTGTGCCTTTTGACGGCACGGCCGATATGGGCCGCGCAGCGGAGCTGGCTCTGCCGTCGATTCTGGGGCGGCTTTCCGGCGTTCGTTTTGCAGACTATACCGGTGTGGCTTTCCTGGCAAAAAGCCTGGGGACGCTCTGCGCGGTGCGTACGGCGAAGGACTTTCCTGGCGGCTGGACTGCTCGCTGGCGTGGGTGGCAAAACCGGTATAATCCTTGATGAGCTCCTGCTCCGGCTTGCCCACCAGCATATCCGTCAGGATGCGATGGATGGCAAGGTCCGGGTAACGGCGAATGGGGCTGGTAAAGTGGGCATAGTCTGCCAGCACCAGGCCGTAATGGCCTTTCGGCTCCGGAGAGTAGCGAGCTTTCTGCATGCTGCGCAGGATACCGGTGTGGACCGGGATCTGGATGGGCTGGCCGCGGGTTTCGTCCAGAATGGCAGAAAGCTCCAGCTGGGTGGGCACTTCCCCGGCAAAGTGGACGTTCAGGCCGCAGGCTTTCAGGGTGTTGCTCAGCTTTTCCATGCGCTCGGCATCGGGGGCTTCATGGATACGGTACACAAACGGCACATGATGGGTGCGGCCCGCATTGGCAGCGCACTGGTTGGCCAGCAGCATGAACTCTTCGATCATGCACTCCGACACACCGCGGGTGCGCTTGACGATATCCACGCAGCGGCCTTCCTCGTCCATGACCAACTTGGCTTCGTCGGATTCGATTTCCATCGCGCCGCGTGCTTTGCGCAGAGCCAGGCGCTTTTCGTACAACTCGGTCATCGCGGGCAGCTGAGCCATAACGTCTTTATATTTCGTCACCAGAGCCGGGTCATTGGAGCCGTCCAACAGAGCGTTAATTTCTTTATAAACGCCCTTGACACGGCTGCGGATGACGCTCTTGACGAACTGATAGCTATGGATATTGCCGCTTTCATCCAGCTGCATCAGGCAGGAGAACGCCAGGCGCTCCTCCCCTTCATTGAGGCTGCAGATGCCGTTGGGAAAGCTGGGTGGGCAGCATGGGGATGACTTTATCCGCGTAATAGATGGAAGTTGCGCGCTCATAAGCTTCCTTATCCAGCGCGGTGTCCGGGCGGACATAGTGGCTGACATCCGCAATATGAACGCCCAGCTCATAGCCGCCGTTCTGGGTCTTCATCAGGCTGATGGCGTCGTCGATATCCTTGGTCTCGGCAGAGTCGATGGTAAAGATCGGCAGACCGCGCAGGTCGGCGCGGTGGGCAGCTTCGGCGGGGTCGATGAGAGCGTTATCATATGCGTGAGCTTCGGTCAATACCTCCTCCGGGAATTCCTGGCGGACATCACGGCCATACAGCACAGCCTTGGCGCACTCTGCTGCACGGTCGGAAGTGCCGAAGCGCTCGGCAACAGCGCAGCGGTGGTCCATATGGCGCTGGCCGCGGTTGGTCAGGATAGCACCGACCTTATCCCCCAGCTGTGCGCCGTTGACGCCTTTTTTATCCAGCACAATGCGCACATCACGGCAGCCGTCCGGCTCCACGGCAAGGCGGCCGTCCTCAGTCAGCACAATGGTACCGGCAAAGGTGTTGTGCGGGGTGGTCACCTCCACCACTTCACCCTCGGCGCTGCCCTCCACACGGGGGTGGTCGAACAGTTTGATGATGATTTTATCCTGCGGCATAGCACCATGCAGGGCGCGGCCGGGAATAAAGATATCGCCGGTGCCGTCATCGCGGGACGCAAAGCCGAAGCGGGCCGCCAGCTTGACCAGTGTGCAGGGAATGCCAGCGGGTGCATCGGTATTTTCCATCACGGCAAAGCCCGGAACATAGGTACCGTTGCGGGCGGACAGCATACCGGTAGCTACCATGGCGGAGACAGAGGTGCGCAGGCGGGAATTATCCACCTGCAGGTTGTTCTGCAGCTCGCGCAGCGTCATGGGACGGCGCTTGACGGCGGCAAGGATGTTTTTTTGTAAGGGTGTCATAGTTCGTCCGGCCCTGCCACCCGGGGCCCTTCCTGTTTGGGCACAACCTGCACCATTGTGACCTTTTTATTTTTCCCATAAAAAACGACCCGCCTTACACCACCAATGTGCGCAGGAGCGGACCGGTTTTTATTGCATTGTAAACTGCCTTACAGACGTGCGCTGAGAACGCAAACGACCAGCGTGACGACAAAGAAAATGATGCCGCAGATTTTGGTCACTTTGGCCAGCTTGGCATCCAGGCCACGCTCGCGGCCGGCAGCCATAAAGCTGCTATCACCCATAATGGCAGCAGACAGGCCCTGGCCCTTCTGCTCCTGTGCAAGGGTAAAAACGATGATCAGAAGCGAAACGGCGATCAGAACAACGCCGAGAGCAATCTCATACCAGTTCATAGTTAGCACTCCTTTGAAATCTCATGCGAGTTTAAGTATAGCATAGTTGTCTCGCCGACGCAAGTGTTTTTTGAAAAAAAGACTACACAACAAAGGAAACCCCGCCCTTGAGGGAGGGGCGGGGTTTAAGAAAGGAGGAGAAGAACACATGAAAAATGTGGTAAAGTTATTTAACTTGGGGTGTTATCTAACTTGCAACTAAATTGTAACCTTTTTGTCACCAGATGTCAATAGGGCTACAAGCATTTTTTTGTAATTTTTTTGTCATTTTTCAAAATGTTCACATTTGGGGCTGTGCCGTGCAGATCCGTGGGTGGAAATGGCATGGTGCGGCCCGCAGAGGTCACTCCCCCGTCAATTCGCTGTACTCGCGGCTGGGGGCATCACCCCAGCCTGTTTTTCCGCTGGCGACGGCGATGTCTTCCCAGTAGCGATAGGCGTAGATGTTCAAAATCTGGGCCTCCTGCCGAGACCAGCCGCCGTAGGCGTCCTTTTCGCAGCGCTCGTATACATACAGACCGCAGCTGCCGTTGGCGGACTCGCGGTCATACTGCAAAATTTCCACGGCGTCCTCGGTGTCGTTTACGATGTAATAGCCGTCCCCCTTTGCGGTCAGTCCGTACTCGAGGGTGTTGGAAGTAGCTTTGAGATAGGTGTTATAAATGGTCTTATATCCCGAGCCGATGTAGTCTTTGGAGAATAGCTCGCCGTTCTCTTCTGGTGTGGTGGTTTCGGCGGTCGACTCGGTGGGCGTTGGTGCGGGGGTATGGGCGGGTTCCTCAGCGATGGGAGATTCTGCCGGGGTGGGGGTTGGTTCTGGGGTGGTATCGGTTTTAGAGGTACGTATGACCGTTAACAGCACGAAGAAGCCGAAAAGAACTGCGGCAGCAAGAATAATCTGCCAAAGGGGACGGTTTGGCTCATTCATCGAATACACCTCGTTTGCAATGATATTTTATTTTACCTGATTCTACCACACGGCAGGGGCAATTACAATGTGTCTGCGAAAGTCCCCTGCCGCCTTGCAGGATTTGGGCGTATCCTCTATAATAAATATTGGATGTGAGACATAATGCTTATCATAAACGAGGTTTTACTTTGAAATATAACACGATCATCAGCGGTCAGTTTGTGAGCAGGCCCAACCGCTTCATTGCGCAGGTGCAAGTAGATGGTGCGATGCAGACCGTCCACGTAAAAAACACCGGGCGCTGCAAAGAATTGCTGCTGCCCGGTGCGGATGTGCGGCTGGAAGTTTGCGATAACCCGAACCGCAAAACCAAATATGATCTGGTGGCAGTGTACAAGCCCAGCTTGGGGTGGGTCAACATCGACAGCCAGGCCCCCAACAAGGTGGTGCAGGAGTGGCTGCAAACGGAAGGGTATGACCTGGTGCGGCCGGAGTATACCTACGGCGGCTCCCGCATTGACTTCTACATGGAAAAAGGCGAAGAAAAGTACATGCTGGAAGTGAAAGGCTGTACGCTGGAAGTGGACGGCATCGGCTATTTCCCGGATGCCCCTACCCTACGCGGCGTCAAGCACCTGCACGAGTTGGCAAAGGCGGCGCAGCAGGGGTACCACTGTGCGGTAGCATTTGTCATCCAGATGGAAGGCGTGGCTGAAGTACGTCCCAACACCGCGACCCACCCGCAATTTGCCGAAGCACTGGCACAAGCCCGGACGGCTGGGGTCAAGGTGCTGTTTCTGCTGTGCCGCGTGGAACCGGACGGATTGGCCATCACGCAGGCACGGGAATGGAAAAACTGAAATTTTACAGGCAAAGGCTCGCTTCGGCGGGCCTTTATCTTTTATTGCATGGGCAGGCAAAGCTGCGCCTGCGCCCCGATGCCGGTGTTGGCAAGCACCAGCTTGCCGCCGTAGGCCTGGGCGACGCTGCGGGCGAGATACAGCCCCAATCCCTGGTGGCCGTTGCCAGGGCGGGCGGCGTCGGTGTAGAGGAACTGCCCGGCCTTGTGCAGGGCTTCGGGCGTGAAGCCTGGGCCGGTATCGGTGACGGTAAAGGCCACATCCCCGTCTGCCTTGCTGATGGTCAGCGTGACGGTGCCACCGGCGGGAGTATAGCGCACGGCGTTGTCCAGCATGTTTTCAAGTGCACGGCTGAGTTCCGGGGCGGCGCAGAGAAACTGGCCCTGCCATTGCTCCTGCAAAACAAAGTGGAGCTTCGCCGGGCGGCAGAGGGCATTGGCCGTATCCGCCAGCGCGGCAACAAAGGCATGGCTGTCAGTACGCTGGCGGGCGGCGGGCACCGTGCCCACACTGCGCAGGGCGGCAAGGTACTGCTGGGCGCGGTCCCCTGCCCGTAAAATGGCGTCCAGTTCCGGGGCGGGGGCAGTTTCGGCCAGCAGCTCAGCGTTGCCCTGGATGATGGTGAGCGGCGTTTTTAAATCGTGCGCCAGTGCGGCCACCTGCTCGGTGCGCTGCTGCTCCAGCTGCCACTGGCGCTGCAGGCTGTCGGTAAGCTGCTGGCCCATAGTCTGCAGGGCTTGCAGCGTGGCAGTAAATTCCCGGATGCGCGCGTGGTCTACGTCAACAGCTTCGGGGTGCTGGGCGGCGATTTGGCGCGTCGCCTCGTCGATGCGGGAGGTCTCTGCCGTAAAGGTACGCACGGTACGGTGGGTGGTTACGGCCAGCCACGCCAACATCAAAACGACCAGCAAGATAATGTAACAGGTTTGAAAATCCGGCAGGCGTTCCCGCAGGGCCGGGTCGGCATAGGGTACGGCGTAGTCGTACTGCAAAAGGCAGGTGGCGCCGTCAGCCATGGTGACGATGTACTGATACTGCATCATCCCCAGGTTGCCGCTGCCGCCGTGCAGGTCGTTGAGCGCGGTTTTCAGCTGGCGGGCGCTCATATTGGTGGTGGTTACGCGCTCTGCATCTGTGTTGGCATCACAGACGACGGCATAGCGGCAAAGAGAACTGATTGCGGATGGGTCAAAGGTATCTGCCGTCATGGAAGCGACCGTTTCACGCGCCTCGGCACAGGCTTGTGCCGAGGCTGTGGCAGACAGCAGAAAGCCGTTATCGATCAGCTGCATAAAAATGCCCCACCAAAGGACCAGAATCAGTGCGCATCCCCCGCCGCACAGGCAGAGGTAGCGCAGCAGCACGCTGCGCAAAGAAGTCAGGCGTCGGCGGCGTTCCATAAATATCCAACTCCCCATACGGTTTTCAGCACGGTTTCCGGGCTGGCCAGCCCGGCGGTGCGCAGCTTGGCGCGGATGTTTTTGATGTGCTGGGTAATGGCGGTGTCATCGGCCGTGCCATCGTAGCCGAACACGGCCTCGTAGATCTGCTCTTTGCCAAATGTTTGCCCGGCGTGCAGGGCAAGAAACTCGCAGATGGCATACTCGGACTTGGTGAACGGCAGCTGCGTGCCGCCCACGGCGGCAGATTTTGCGGCCAGATCAAAGCAGACGCCGCCGCGCACCAGCCGATGCTGCGGGGCACGGTTTTGCCGCCGCAGGTGCGGCCACGCGGGCGCGCAGCTCCGCCACGCGGAACGGCTTACTTAAGTAATCGTCTGCCCCAATGCCAAGGCCGGTCAGAACCGACTGTTCATCGGTGCGGGCAGTCAAAAATAAAATCGGTGCCTGCGTTATGGCGCGGATGCGGCGGCAGGTGGCAAAGCCATCCTCGCCGGGCATCATCACATCCAGCAGGATGCAGTCCGCCCAGCGGCAGAGCGCGGCGGTCACATCCGCCCCGGCACAGCGGGTCTCAACCGTATGGCCGTCCCGCTCAAGTGCTGTTTTCAATAAGGTACACAGGTCGCGGTCATCATCGACCGCCAGAATGTTGGCCATAAGAACCCCTCACTGTGTGAGCGTGTAGACAAGACAGGATGCTGCGTACAAAAGGTAGATGTGCGCGGGATAAAACCAGTAAAACAGCAGTTTGTGCCCGCTGCCGCGCGTGGCCGTTGTACAGCGCCATGGGCAGCACGGCAAAGACGCCGAACCACTCGTAATAAGTGGTGAACATCTGCGAAAAGGCGAAATCCGGCGTGCCGCGCAGCTGCAAATAGACCATGCCAAACTCAAAACAAAATGTTACAGCCGCCCAGACAACAAGGCGCAGCCGCTTGTGAAAATACAGCGCATACAGCACAATGCCGCCCAGCAGGTAGGACAAGCCGCCATCGGTGATGGATGTCCACAAAGGCAGCGGCGCGGTGATGACCCACGCCAACACGGCAGAGCCAATCGGTGCGTCCTGAATTTTGGGAAAAAGCGTCAGTAGCGCTACGATGCAAAACGGCCAGAGGATCGGCGCGGCAGCAGCCAGTACGCCCCGTACAAATCGGCGCTGCCGCAGCCAGTCAATGCCCTGCCATATGATGCAGAGGATGACGAAATTCTGCATGATAGCGTTCAGCGGGTAAAAGCCGTCGCCGCGACGCAGCACACCGGCGTACATCATAAAAAATTCGACCGTGCCCATCGCCGTGGCAATGGCCCAGATGCGCAGGAAATATCGTTTGCGGTCATGCGTATGGGCAAAGCCTTCCACCGTGCAGAACAAAAACAGCGGTGCGGATAGGCGCGCCAGCATGCTGAACCATGTGGGCACAAGGCCGGTGAACTCGAAAAAAGGCAAGGTCACAAAGACTTCCGCCTTATTCATCACTTCATCGCTGGGGTAAGCGATCGGGCTGTACTTCAAATCATCGTCCAGCCGCTCCCACACTTCGGTGATGGGGGTGGAGTAGCCGATGAAGTCACAATTCTGGTAGCCGACATCCGGTTCACACATAAAGTTGATGAACATTTCGGCGGCTTCCTTATGTTTGCTGGAAGCCGGGATGCACATGCTGTCCACAAAGAAGTTGACGCCCTCCTCCGGCGAAACGAACGCCAGATCCGGGTTTTCATCGATCATGGTCAGGGCATCGCCCGCATAATACGGTGCCATGGCAGCTTCGCCGCCCTCCATTTTATCGAAGATCTCATCCATAACATAGGCCTGCACTACAGATTTCTGAGCCTGCAATTCCTTCATTACATCGTCTACTTCTTCCACGCTGGAAGGGTTCAGCGAAAGGCCCATCTTTTTAGCTGCAATAGCGTAAGCATCGCGGGAGTTATTGAACATCAGCACATTACCGGCGTACTCCACATCCCACAGGTCCGCCCAGGATGTGGGCGGTTCTTCCACCATGGTGGTGTTATAAATAATGCCGGTGGTGCCCCAGGTATACGGCACACTGTAAGTGTTATCAGGGTCATAGCTCCAGCCGAGGTAATTCTCGCCGATGTTGGCCATATTGGGGATGTTATCGTAATCCAGCTCGGCCAGCATGTTTTCGGCAATCATTTTGCCCACCATGTAGTCAGACGGCACGATCACATCATAACTGGCGCCACCGGATTTCATTTTGGCATACAGGCTCTCGTTGGAGTCAAAGGTGGTATAGTTGACCTTGATACCGGTCAGGTCCTCGAAGGCCGAAATCACGTTCACGCTGTCATCGGAACCATCCGAGATATACAGGCCCCAGTTATACACGTTCAGGGTCAGATGGTCGTTGGCAAAGCGGGTCCAATCGTAATCGGCAGAAACCGAGATATCCTCGTTGACCTCCAGCATCTCCCCTTCCGCTGCATAAGCAGGCAGGGTGCAGGCAAGGCTTAGGGCTGCGCACAAGGCAGCGCTGACAACCGCGCGGGTAAACTGTTTCATCTCTGCTTACCCCCTTTACTGTTCGGCCGCAGCGCGGCGGATGGCCTTCTGGTTACGCTTGTAGGCGCGGGAATCCATAGCGTTGGAGGTAAGGATGATTGCCAGAATGACCAGGAATATGATGGCAGACAGCGCGTTGATCTCCGGGCTGACCTTTTTGCGGGTCATGGAGTAGATGGCAATGGGCAGGGTCTGCATGGTGCCGCAGTTGAAGTAGGAGATCATGAAGTCATCAATGGAGTAAGTCAGGCAGATCAAAAATGCCGACATGATGGCCGGGCTGAGCTGCGGCAGAATGACCTTGAAGAACGCCTGGCGCGGGGTGCAGCCCAGATCCAGGGCGGCATTGTACAGGCTGCCGTCCAGCTGGCGCAGCTTGGGGCCAACATTAAAAATAACATACGGCACATTGAACGTAATGTGCGCAATCAGCAGGGTGATCCAGCCGAACACACCATTTTCGCCGCCAATGCCCATTTTTTGCACGATGACGAACAGCAGCATGAGGGAAACGCCGGTGATGATTTCCGGGTTGACAACCGGGACATAACTGATGTTATTGATAATCAGCTGTGCCTTGCGGCTCATGGAGTTGATGCCGATGGTGGCCAGGGTGCCCAGCACCGTGGCAATGATAGCCGAAACAAATGCCAATACCAGTGAAAGCCCCAAAGCGGAAAGGATCATCTCATTATGGAACAGGCTGGCATACCATTTTAAGGAAAAACCGGTAAATACCGCACGGCTCTTATTTTCGTTAAAGCTGTAGGCGATGAGGACCGCGATGGGCAGGTACATAAAACCGAACACCAGCACCAGGTAGGTGCGCTGCAGCAAATGCTTATACTGTGTTTTCATTACATCACACCCTCCATTTCCTCTTCGTCAAAGCTGGAGGTAAAGCTCATGCAGAGCAGAACGATCACCATCAGCACAAGGCTCATGGCAGAGCCGAGATTCAGGTTGTAAGAGTTGCCAAGGAACTGCAGCTCGATCAAGTCGCCAATCAGCAGGTTAGCGCCGCCGCCCAGCATACGGCTGATAATAAAGGTGGAAACCGCCGGAACAAACACCATGGTAATGCCGGTGGCAATGCCGGGCTTGCTCAGCGGGATCAGCACGCGGCCTAAAATCTGGAACACATTGGCTCCCAGGTCCTGCGCAGCTTCCACCACAGAATTGTCGATCTTGGTCATGGCGGTGTACAACGGCAGGATCATATACGGCAGGTAGTTATACACCATGCCCAGTACCACGGCGCCGGAGGTATTGATCATATTAAAGGGGCCGATGCCGAACAGGCCCAACAGCTTGTTGATCAGGCCGTTTTTTTCCAGCAGAGTCATCCACGCATAGGTGCGCAGCAAAAAGTTCATCCACATGGGTAACATGACCAGCATCAGCATAATATGCTGTTTATTGGCGCGCAGCCGGCTGAGGAAATACCCCACCGGGAACGCCAGCACCAGGCAGATGATCGTGGCCTCCGCCGCAAGCAGCAGGCTGCGGCCAAAAACCGAGGCGTACCGCCCAATGCTGGTCAGGTTGGCAAGGGTAACCTGGCCGTCACTGTTGGTCAGGGCATACCACACAACAATGCCCAGCGGCACCACAATAAACAGGACCATCCACACCAGGTACGGTGCGGCAGCCCAGCGCGAAGCTTTGGAACGCAGCATCCCATCACACCTCCTCGCGGGACATGATGTGAATTTCATCCGGGCCAATGTTCATGCCGATCAGCTCGCCCGGCTGGCTGGCCTGGGTGGAGTGGATCAGCCATTCTTTGCCTTCCACGTCAACGTGCATTTCAAAATGCACGCCCTTGAAGATCACCTCGCGCACAAGGCCGGTCAGCTTGCCGGCGGACGGCGGAACGATATCCACGTCCTCCGGGCGGATAACCACCTGCACCGGCTCGCGCGGCTTAAAGCCGCGGTCCACGCAGGCAAATTCCTGCCCGCCAAAGCTGACAAGGAAGTCTTTTTCCATAATGCCGTCCACAATGTTGGAATCGCCGATGAACTTGGCAACAAAGGCATTGCGCGGCTCGTTATAAATATCCTGCGGGCTGCCGATCTGCTGGATGTTACCCTTGTTCATGACAACAACGGTATCGGACATGGTCAGGGCTTCTTCCTGATCGTGGGTAACGTACACAAAGGTAATATTCATCTCACGCTGCAGGCGTTTGAGTTCCAGCTGCATTTCCTTGCGCAGCTTCAGGTCCAAAGCACCAAGCGGTTCGTCCAGCAGCAGAACACGGGGCTGGTTGACCAGGCTGCGGGCAATGGCCACGCGCTGCTGCTGGCCGCCGGACAACTGGTTGATGCTGCGGCGCTCAAAGCCGCGCAGACCCACGGTTTCCAGCATTTCCAGCACTTTGGGGCGGATGGTTTCCTCCGGCAGCTTTTTCAGCCGCAGGCCAAAGGCCACATTCTCGTACACGTTCAGGTGCGGGAACAGTGCGTATTTCTGGAACACGGTATTCACCTGCCGCTTATACGGCGGTACCGAGGCGATATCCTTGCCATCGAAAAAGACATTGCCCGATTTTGGGGTAATAAACCCGGCGATCACACGCAAGGTGGTTGTTTTGCCGCAGCCGGAAGGGCCAAGGAACGTAACAAACTCCTTATCGTGGATGTCAAGGGAAAGTTCGTCCAGGATTCTTTCCCCGTCAAAATCGACGACAATGTCTTTCAGTGATACAATTTCATTCATTTTTACTGCATCCCCCTTTGCGGAATTTAGTCCCACCTCGGGCCTCCTTGATGCCGGCTCGCCGGCTTTTCCCGGTGGGTCAGCGCCAATTATGCCGCCCCGCAAAAGGTTTGTTACACCACCGCAAACGCGGCAGCTGCAGCAGCACATACAACGCCAATGTCCACCGCTACCCCAAAGCAGCAGAGCAGCTGGCCCTGCGCGCACAGCGTTACAATGCAGGAATTGTAAAAGCCGAGCAGTTGGCAGCCGAAGGCAAGGTGCTGATCGTTGCCCCCGATGATACCTGCGGTATCAAGACGCTGACCCGCGACCAGGAGGCGTTGAAGAAAATGTATGCCAAAGGGCTGCACGATGCGGAGGCAATACGGGATTTTATCAAGTAAGAGAAAACCGGGCAGGAGCCATATCCCCTTTTGGAATGGTTCCTGCCCGGCTTTTTGTTAGGCCTTGTCGGTTTTATAATATTTATAAATAAGGAATGCAATAACGGCGTAACCAATAGCCAGCCCGGCACCGAACTCAGAAGTAAAATACTGCGTGTATGGCCCATTGATGGTCAGTGGGTCAAAAATCGACTGGACAAATACATTGTGGCTGGCATGCAGCAGCACGGCGGGCCAGAAAGAATGCGCCCGGATGCAGAGATGGTCTGCTAAGACTGTAAAGCCCATAACCATGACGAAAAAGCAGATAAGGGAAGCTGAGATATTGCCGTTATTATAATTGGAAAAGACGATGAGTGGTGCATGATAGAAAAACCAGATGATACCGATGATGACATGAATCTGTTTTTCCGGGAAAATCTGCCGCAGTTCGGTTAACAGAAAGCCACGCCAGCCAAGCTCCTCCCCTAATGAGGCGGACATGCTGAGCAGCACGCCGAGCGTGGCAAAGGTGATAAACTGCAAAAGATTACTTTCTCCCCGCTGGCCCAGCCTGGTAAGCCAGGCAAGACCGTAAACAACCAGGCACAGACCAAGCGGAATCAGATAGGCCGCCAAAAGACTGCGCAGAGAAATTTTGCGGATGCGCCAGCCGATACCGCGCACGGAATGATCTACGGTCAGCTTTGTGACCAGCGCGGCCAGCCCAGGCACCCACATGAGCGCCAGCGCCAAAATGGAACCGCCATTTACTCCTGTTCCGCTGTGGATAATGCAGCTGTAGAAAAACAGGCAGGGCAGCACGGTGCAGATAGCAAAAAGAGAAAGTTTCTTTTTGGAGAAATCAGGAAAAGAAATGTTGGGTTGCATGAAAACGGGCTCTTTTCTTAAGAAATTGCTAAGGTGAAATCAGGCAAGGTTCAGCTGCTCACTCATAAGCCACTGGGTCAGTGCCCAAAGCAGGGCGTCCACCAGCAGGACGAGCAGGAAGATGACGCAGACAGAAATAAGTATGCCGTTTTGTAATTCAACCATACTGCCGATGTTATCGAGGGACGGATACACTTTCATGGCAAAAACAATGGTGCCGACAAGGACCAGCATTTGCCCGATAAAGCCAATTACAAAGTAGCTGATGATGCTGATGATCAGCCGATGCTGGGTAAACATCCCGGCATAGGCACAGGCCAGGTAGGTGTGCAGCTGGGCACCAGCGATCAGCGCAAGGATCAGGAGAAAGAACAATAGCAGGAGTGGAACATCTTTGATATTCACGCCGGTAATGGAAAAGCCGTCGCCGTCCAGCGCCGAGAGGGTGAGCGTACCGCAGATTCCAAAGTAGAAAAAGCCGAACAGCGTCCACACGACGCCGCAGATGAGCTTGGCGGCAATGTGCTGCCAGGCGTGTACCGGCAGGGCCAGCATCAGGTAGCCCTGTTCCCCCAACAGTTTGTAGTAGCGCTGCACGCTGGCAAAAAAGCAGATGGCCAGCACCGCCAGCATGCCCAAAAAACGTGGCAAGGGTGAGCAGCGCCATAAAAACGCCGACCCAGGGCATCGTATGGCTGGTGTTGTTGACAAAATGCCCCAGCAGGTCCGAGACAAAGTTTAATAACAGCACGCCGCCCGCGATGGGCAGGATGATGCGGCCGGTGGCCTTGAAATCATATTTTAAAAGTTTCGTCAGCATTTGTATGCCTCCCTAAAATAAGCGTCCACGCTGGTGCCGGTCTCCTCACGCAGCTCGTCCACGCCGACTTGGCGCATGACAGAACCGTCTTTGAGGAAGATAACCTCATCCAGCACTTTTTCAATATCGCCGATCAGATGGGTGGAGAGCACGAGCGCGGCGTCCTCGCTGTAGTTATGCAGGATGGTGTTTAAAATGTATTCCCGTGCGGCGGGGTCAACACCGCCCAAAGGTTCGTCCAGCAGGTACAGCTTGGCGGCGCGGCTCATCGTTAAGCAAAGCTGCATTTTCTCCTGCGTGCCCTTGCTCATAGCGCCGATGCGATCGTGCTGATTCAGATGCAGGTCGGCCAGCATGGCGTTGGCTTTGGTACGGTCGAAATCGGCAAAGAAATCAGTGTACAGGCTTACGGCGTCAGCGGCGGTGAACTCGGTAGGCAGGGCCATGCGGTCCGGCAGGTAGCTGGTGATGGCCTTGGTGTAGACACCTACCGGTGCTTTATCAATGCAGACGGTGCCGCTGTCGGCCGTGAGCAGCCCGGCGGAAATTTTAATAAGGGTCGTTTTGCCGCTGCCATTTGGGCCCAGCAGGCCTACCAATTTGCCCGGCTCTACGGTAAAATCCACGCCATCCAGCGCGGCCTTTTTGCCATAGTATTTGCACAGGCCGTGGACTTCATATACAGGTTCCATTGTGTTACTCCTTTTCTGATGTTTCGGTTTCCCGCAGCAGGGTCTCGACCTCTGTTGCGGTCATGCCCAGGGCATGCATTTGCTGCAGAAAATCCCGGGCCAGGGTGGCGGCGCGTTTGCGGCGCAGAGCTTGCAATACGGTATCGTTGGCTGTGACGGTACGCCCGGCAGTGCGCTGGGCCTGCAGCAGGCCTCGACTTTCCAAATCTTGCAAGGCACGCTGCATGGTATTGGGGTTGACGCCCGCATCGGCGGCCAGCTCCCGCACGGGCGGGATACGGCTGCCGGGCGGAAATTCCCCCGCCACCAGCGCCAGCTCCAGCTGTTCGATCAGCTGGACATACACTGGCCGCCCGGCGGTTATGTTCCAATTCATGATGGTTGCCTCCTATGTGCTTGTATTAAGCATCTAATACAATAATACACGCGAGGTATAGCATTGTCAATAGGTAAAATAAAAAATCCCCGGTATAAGCCGAGGATTCTCGATAATGCGCTATAAAATAAATTTAAATATGGCATTCGATCCAGGTCAAAACGTAATCGAAGACCTCCTGGCGGTTGGTTTCGTTGTGTAGTTCGTGGCGGGCTCCATCATAGATCTGGCAGGTCAGGTCCTGTACACCGGCGTCGCCCAGCATGGCCCAGACGGTGCGTACGCCGGCGCCATAGTTGCCTACGGGGTCAGCGTCACCGGCGATGAGCAGGATGGGCAGGTCCTTGGCGATTCCCTCAGCCCAGCTTTTGCGGCTGACGTGGTTGAGGGTGGCCAGCATCTCCCGGTAGGTGCCCGCGGTGAACGAGAAGGTGCAGAGCTTGTCGGCGTCATAATCCCGTACGACTTGGGTGTCGCGGCTGAGCCAGGCGTTGGGCGAGGCGGCATCCGGGATGCGCTTGCAATAGCTGCCGAAATTCAGATTGACCATCAAGGGCGAGACGGCGTCGTTGCCCTTGACGGCGGCAATCAGAGCAGCCAGACGCTGGCCGATGGCGTTCATCACGCTGGGACCAGCTGTGCCGGAAATGATAAGTGCTGTGATACTATCCGGCCACTTTTCAGCGTACCATCGGGCATAAAAGCTGCCCATGCTGTGGCCGTACAGGATGATGGGCAGGCCGGGAAAACACTCGTGCAGCAGGCTGTTCATTGTATGCAGGTCGTCCAGCAGATGAAAGCGGCCGTCCTTTTCGCCGTAGTGGCCGTGCTCCCCTGCCTGGGCGGTGTCGCCGTGGCCCAGGTGGTCGTTGCCTGCCAGGGCAATGCCATGGGCGGCGTAGAAATCCGCCATCGGTGCATAGCGGCGGACGTACTCGCACATGCCGTGGCTGAGCTGGATGACTGCCCGCACGGGCACGTCCGGGCAGGTATAAATGACGGCCGAGGAGGTATGTTTCCTGTCAGAGGAAGGAAACGTAATGTTTCCGCAGTGGAGGGTGGACATGGTTATTCTCCTTTGATCATCTTCCAGTATTGGGCAAAAGCCTGCTCGTTTTTGTTGTCGCCGGGTTCGTAGTAGCGGCGGTCCTTGATGGCATCGGGCAGGTATTGCTGGGCGGTCCAGTGGTTGGGAAAATCGTGAGGGTAGAGGTAATGCTGGCCCTTGACCTTGGCGTCGGCGCCGTCATAGTGTTTGTTTTGCAGCTGACGCGGGATGGGGCCGGTGCGGCCTGCCTGGACATCCGCGACGGCGGCGTTGATGGCATTGTGGGCAGAGTTGGATTTGGGTGCCGTGGCGACCAATACCACAGCATCGGCCAGCGGAAGCCGAGCTTCCGGCAGGCCGACAGCGTTGGCAATGTCCACGGCAGCCTTTACAATCGGGATGATCTGCGGGTAAGCAAGGCCAACATCCTCGCAGGCGCACACCATCAATCGGCGGCAGGCGCTGGGCAGGTCCCCCGCTTCCAGCAGCCGGGCCAGATAGTGCAGCGCTGCATCCGGGTCCGACCCGCGCATCGACTTCTGATAGGCCGAAACAATATCATAATGGTCATCGCCCAGCTTGTCGTACCGCATGGCAGTGCGCACGGCTACCTGCTGCACCATGGAAAGGTCGATGGTGCGGGTGCCGTTCTCGATCGGCGCAGCGGTGACGGCAAATTCCAGGTTGCCCAGCGCCTTGCGCATATCGCCGCCCGCGCTTTGGGCCAGGTATTCCAGCGCGTCGTCCGGAATCAAAATCGGCGTCTGGTCGTCGGCCCCCAGGCGGGCTACGGCGTTTTGCAAGCCCTGGCGGATGTCGGCGGCGGTCAGGGCTTTGAACTCGAACACTGTGCAACGGGATAACAGCGCGTTATATACATAAAAGTATGGGTTCTCGGTCGTGGAGGCAATCAGCGTCACGGTTCCCTGCTCTACGCATTCCAACAGGCTTTGCTGCTGGCGCTTGTTGAAATACTGGATCTCATCCAGATAGAGCAGGATGCCGCCGTCGGTACCCAAGGTGCCTATGTCGTTCAGCACCGACTTGATGTCGCTGGTGGAGGCGGTGGTGCCGTTAAGTTTGTGCAGTTTCATGCCGCTGCCTGCAGCGATGATGCTGGCCACGGTGGTTTTGCCTACGCCGGACGGGCCGTAAAAAATCATATTGGGGATATGGCCGCTTTCGACCGTGCGGCGGAAAACCTGATTCTTGCCTAAAAGATGCTGCTGTCCGCAGACTTCATCCAAAGTGCGGGGGCGCAGACGCTGTGCCAATGGCTCCATGGTGGATTTCCTTTACTTACTATAAATTTAGCTAAAATTGCTGCGGCGTGTATGCCGCATAAAATAGAAATTCTTATCATTAAATTATAGGTGATTTTGGCGGTGAAATCAAGGCGGCACCGATAAAAGGCCGATGCAACCTGTGTTTTTGCGGGAAAATTTTGCCGTACCGGCGATTCAGGAAAACACATGGGGGGATATGTACCAAAACATCATACTTCTGCGCTTGATTAAAAGGGCACATCGTGGTAAAATCAAGAGAAGAAAACGAAACGGAGCGAATCCTGTGACTAAAAAAGAACTCGCACGGATCTGTATTGATAGGCTGAAAAAAGAATACCCGCTTTCGGACTGTACGCTGGATTACGAGCACGCCTGGCAGCTGTTGGTGTCGGTACGGCTAGCGGCACAGTGCACCGACGCCCGTGTAAACGTGGTGGTGCAGGACCTGTTTGCCAGATATCCCAGTGTGGAAGCGTTGGCAGCGGCCGAACCGGAAGAAATCGAAGCCATTGTAAAACCCTGCGGCCTGGGGCGCAGCAAGGCGCGGGATATTTCTGCCTGTATGCGCAAGCTGCGGGATGAATACGGCGGCAAAGTGCCCAGCGACTTTGATGCGCTGCTGAGCCTGCCCGGTGTGGGCCGCAAAAGCGCCAACCTGATTATGGGGGATGTGTTCGGCAAGCCGGCCATTGTAACGGACACCCACTGCATCCGGCTGTGCAACCGCATTGGGCTGGTGGACGGCATTAAGGAACCCAAAAAGGTCGAAATGGCGCTGTGGAAGATCATTCCCCCGCAGGAGGGCAGTGATTTCTGCCACCGGCTGGTGGACCATGGCCGCGCCGTGTGCACCGCACGCACCACCCCCTACTGCGATAAATGCTGCCTGGCAGACGTATGTCGGGCCCGAAAGGAATTTGATCGATGAATAAACAGACCGAAAACCGGCTGGGCGGTGAGCTGCGCAGCCAGCATACGGCTGCCCGCCTGCTGGAGGAACTGGAAAATGGCCACTATAGCGGTGCTGCCCAGCTGCCCAGTGAATTGGAGCTGGCTTCCGATCTGGGGGTGAGCCGCACGGTAGTGCGCGACGCCCTGAGCGAGCTGGAGCGCGACGGCTACCTGGAACGTGTGCGCGGCATCGGCACCTTGGTAAACCGGGATGTGGTGCAGCTGAAAAACCGCATGGATCAGAAGCTGGAATTCTATAAAATGATCCGCGCCATTGGCAAGGAACCCCGCAGCGATAACTTGAGCGTAACGCGGGAAATCGCCTCCCCCGCTTTGGCCGAAAAGCTGCAGTTGCCCACCGACGCCCCGCAGACGTTGGTGTTTGTGCGCCGCCGCGTGATGGCGGATGATACGCCAGTGCTGTTTTCCACCGATATTCTGCCGCTTTCTTTATTTGACAATAAGCGGCTGGAAGGCATTGATTTCAGCCAGCCCATTTTTGATATTGCCGCCCGCCACTGCCATACTGAAGTGACGGAGACTGTGGCCCACCTGCATGCAGTGTCCGGCCCGGCAGGCATCCGCCGCCAGCTGGCCCTGCGCCCCGAACAGGCGCTTTTGCAGTTGGAGGAGATTTGCTACTCCCGCCTGTGCAAACCGGTGCTGTGCTGCCAAACTTATTATACTGATTTCTTTGATTTTGCGATGGTGCGCAAGCTTTTGTAATGGTGTTCAGGCGGGCGACCGCTTTGGCATACAGCAGTGCTGCACAATGCAAGGTGCGGTGCTGCCGAGAAGATCATAGACCGTTGAATAAAGGGGAATGTGTATGAGACATTTGATCGACCCGGCGGACTTTACGCTGGAAGAAACGCTCAGTCTGATGGACCTTGCCGACCGTATCCATGAGGACCCGGCCGCTTACCGCGACGTAGCGGCCCGCAAACGCCTGGCCACTTTGTTTTATGAACCCAGCACCCGTACCCGCCTTTCCTTTGAGGCTGCTATGCTGAACCTGGGCGGCCAGGTGCTTGGCTTCCCCGATGCCGGCGTTTCCAGCGCCAGCAAGGGAGAGACCGTGGCTGATACCATCCGCGTGGTCAGCTGCGTGGCCGACATTGCCGCCATGCGCCACCCCAAAGAGGGGGCCCCGCTGCGCGCTTCCCTTTACAGCAAGATCCCGGTGATCAATGCCGGTGACGGCGGCCACAGCCACCCCACCCAGACCCTGTTGGACATGATGACCATCCGCCGCCGCAAGGGCCGTTTGGACAACCTGACCATTGGTTTCTGCGGCGACCTGAAGTTTGGCCGCACCGTGCACAGCCTGATCAAGAGCCTGTCCCGCCTGCCGGGCATGAGGTTTGTGCTGGTCTCGCCCGAAGAACTGCGTGTGCCGGACTACATCATCAGCGAAATTCTGGAGCCCAACGGCATTGAGTATGTCGAGACCCGCAGCCTGGAAGAAGCCCTGCCCCAGCTTGACATCCTGTACATGACCCGTGTGCAGCGCGAGCGCTTTTTCAATGAGGAAGATTACATCCGCCTGAAGAACAGCTACGTGCTGACCAAGACAAAGCTGGATCTGGCCCCGGCAGACATGGCGGTGCTGCATCCCCTGCCGCGTGTGAACGAAATTACGCTGGATGTGGACGATGACCCGCGCGCCGCCTACTTTGAGCAGGCACAGAACGGCGTGTATGTGCGCATGGCTTTGATTATGACGCTGCTTTGCGCCCCTGGGCATCGGTCAGGGTGCCATCTTCCAAAATCTGCAGCAGAATATTCTGGATATCGCTGTGGGCCTTTTCAATTTCATCAAACAGCACCACGCTGTAGGGGCGGCGGCGCACGGCTTCGGTCAGCTGGCCGCCCTCATCGTGCCCCACATAGCCCGGCGGTGCGCCGATCAGCCGTGCCACCGTGTGCTGCTCCATATATTCGCTCATATCAAACCGCAGCAGGGCTTTTTCGCTGCCAAACCAGCTTTGGGCCAGGGTACGGGCCAGTTGGGTTTTGCCTACGCCGGTGGGACCTAAAAACAGCATTGCGCCAATGGGGCGGCCAGCTTCCCGCAGGCCGGTGCGGCTGCGCCGGATAGCCGCCGCCACGGCATGCACCGCGCGCGGCTGACCAATCACCTGCGCGGCAAGGCGGGCTTCCAGCTGGTCCAGGCGCACACGCTCCGCCTCCCCTACCCGCTCGGCGGGCACGCCGCTGGCCTTGCCCACCACCTTGGCAATTTCCGCCGAGGTCAGCACCGGCATTTTGCTGCCTGGCAGCATGGATTGCTCCCCGCCTGAAATCCGCAGCGCCGCGGCGGCTTCGTCCAACAGGTCAATGGCCTTGTCCGGCAGGTAGCGCCCCGGCAGGTAGCGCACGCTCAGCTCCACCGCGGCGCGGATCGCCTCCTGCGGGATGCGCACCCCGTGGTAGCGCTCATACCGGGGCATCAGGCCGGTTAAAATTTTTTCCGCCTGCTGTGGGGCCGGTTCCTCAATATTCACCATGCCAAAGCGGCGGTCAAGGGCGGAGTCCTTCTGGATGGTCTTGCGGTATTCCTCCGGTGTGGTCGCACCGATGAGCTGGATTTCCCCGCGGGCCAGCATCGGCTTTAAGATACTGGCCGCATCGATCGCGCCTTCCGCCGCACCGGCCCCGGCGATCACATGGATCTCGTCAATAAACAGAATGGTGGAACGGTCGCGGTAAAGTTCTTCCAGCAGGTTTTTGAACCGCTCCTCAAAATCGCCGCGGTACTTGGTGCCCGCCACCATGGACGCCATATCCAGCGCCAGCACCCGCTTGCCCTTTAAGCTGGGCGTTACCTGCCCGGCGGCAATGCGCTGGGCCAGGGCTTCGGCCAGGGCGCTTTTGCCCACGCCCGGCTCCCCCCAAAAGGCATGGGTTATTCTTTTGGCGGCGGCACAAAATTTCGATCATGCGTTCCAGCTCATCATCCCGGCAAAGTACGGGATCCAGCTGGCCTTCCTGCGCAAGGCGGGTCAGGTCACGGCCATATTTCTCACTGGGGCGGCTGCCGCGGGTACTGCTCATGCGGGGGCTGCTGGGCAAAACCAGCTGGCCGGAAAGCTGGCGGCATTCCCGCGCGGCGCGTGGAACTTCCAGCCCAAGGCCCGCCAGCCACACGCTGGCCGTGCAGGCGGTATCTTCCAGCATGGCGCAGAGCAGGTGTTCGTTCTCCGCTTTGTTCACGCGGGCGGCATGGGCCCCCAGAACAGCGAATTCCAGCGCCTTGCGGCTTTCGGGCGCAAGGTCCCGGCCGCGCAGGTGCAGCGGGCGGCCCGTGCAGGCCCGCTGGGAGGCACAGGCCGAAAGTGCCGTTACCGTGATCTGTTTGCGGCGCAGAAACTCCACCGCAGTGCCCCGCCCGGTTTGCAGCATGGCAAGCAGCAGGTGCCCGGTATCCACCGCCGTACACCCCTGCCGGCCTGCGATGGTGATCGCGGTGGCGACGGTGCGCCGTGCGGCGCGGGTTAAACCTTTATGATAATAAAACATAGTGACCTCTGCCCTCCTACATGTTGCAGCGTTGCGGGTTACCCCACTGCAAGTATAGGCGGACAGGGTGCAAATAATCATCGAAACCGGGCAAGGCGCTGCCATCCGGCCTGTTTTTGTGGCTGGCCGCAAAAAATATTGGTTTCATTGGTTTTATTGCGTTTTTCAACTTGGCATTTAGACGCATCTGTTGTATGATTAAAAAGTATGCTCTGTTTTAGGGCAATACCGCATAATTCTAAGTGCCGATACGGCGAGCGAGGTGCGGCAGCTGCTAAGCCAAAAGCGCAGATAATACTTTGTGTATTATCGAGCATTTTGGCAACGCAGATGCCGTGCCGCAGCCGCCGGAGCGGTGCTTAAGCCGTAAGGCGGGAATTGTGCGGTGTTGCCTTAGGCATATAATTTGATATTACAAAAAGGTTGGTGCGTTCATGCGGAACATGCTGCGGTTTTTGAAAGGATACGAGAAAGAATCCATCCTTGCCCCGCTGTTCAAAATGCTGGAAGCCTGCTTTGAGCTGTTGGTTCCCCTTGTGGTGGCCAACATCATTGATGTGGGCATCAAAAACGGGGATTTGGCTTATATTGGCAAGCAGTGCGGCTTGATGGTGCTGCTTGCGGTTGTGGGTATGGCATCCAGCCTGACGGCGCAGTATTTTGCCGCCAAGGCCGCGCTGGGCTATGGCACGGCGCTGCGCGGGGCGCTGTTCCGCCACATTGATACCCTCTCTTACACGGAGCTGGACGGCATCGGCACGCCCACGCTGGTCACCCGCATGACCAGCGATGTGAACCAGCTGCAAAACGGCGTAAACATGACGCTGCGCCTTTTGCTGCGCTGCCCGTTTATTGTCATCGGCGCGCTGATTCTGGCGTTTGTCATCAGCCCCACCATGGGGTTCTGGTTCGTGCTGGTCACGCTGGCCATCTCGCTGGTGGTCTGGCTGATCATGCGGGTGACGGTGCCCCAGTACCGCGCCGCCCAGAATACGCTGGACAAAGTGACCCTGCTGACCCGCGAAAATTATGTGGGTGCCCGCGTGGTGCGCGCCTTTGCACGGCAGGATGACGAAATTGCGGATTTTACCGCTGTGAACGACAAACTGAAAACTTTCCAGCTGACCGCCGGGCGCATTTCCGCTTTGATGACCCCGCTGACCTATCTCATCGTCAACCTGGGCGTGATCGCCATCCTGATGCGCGGCGGGCTGCAGGTAAACAGCGGCGCGCTGACCCAGGGCGAGATCATTGCCCTAATCAACTATATGAACCAGATCCTTATCAACCTGCTGCGCATTGCCGATCTGGTGGTTTCTGTCACCCGCGCACTGGCCAGCGGCATCCGTGTTTCGGAGATTCTGAACACCAAATCCACGATGACCGACCCCGCCGCGGCCGCCCTTGCCCCGGCAGCGGGCGCCCCGGCCGTTGCATTTGACCATGTGGGCTTTACCTACCACGGTGCCGGTGCCCCCAGCCTGACGGACATCAGCTTTGCCGCCCAGAACGGCCAGACCATCGGCGTGATCGGCGGCACGGGCAGCGGCAAATCCACCCTGATCAACCTGATTCCCCGCTTTTATGACTGCACCAGCGGCAGCGTTGAACTGTTTGGCCATGCCGTGCAGCAGTACGGCTTTGCCCAGCTGCGCCAGATGATCGGCATTGTGCCGCAGCGCGCCGTGCTGTTTACCGGCACCATCCGGGACAACATGCAATGGGCCTGCCCCGATGCCACCGATGAGCAGATCTGGCAAGCCCTGGAGATTGCCCAGGCGGCGGACTTTGTGCGCGGCAAGCCCAAAGGGCTGGATGAACCGGTGGAGACCGCCGGGCGCAATTTCAGCGGCGGCCAGCGCCAGCGCCTGACCATTGCCCGCGCGCTGGTGCCTCACCCCCAGGTGCTGATTTTGGACGACAGTTCCTCCGCACTTGACTTTGCCACGGACGCTGCTTTGCGCAAAGCGCTGAAAGAGCAGACCCATGGCATGACGGTATTTATTGTTTCCCAGCGTGCTTCCGCTGTGCAGCGTGCGGACCGCATTCTGGTGCTGGATGACGGCAATCTGGTTGGCAGCGGCACCCATACCAACCTGCTGAAAACCTGCGATGTTTACCGCGAGATCTGCCTGAGCCAGCTGAGCCGCGAGGAGGTGGAAAAGACCCTATGAGCAATGCAAAGAAAAAGCGTGTTTCCCTGCGGGGCAGTAAAGGCACCATTCAGCGCGTGTTAAAGCTGATCCAGCCGTACCGCGGTTTGGTGCTGTTCACCCTGCTGCTTGCCGCCGTTACCGTTCTTACCACGCTGTACGCCCCCATTCTTTCGGGCCGCGGCGTGGACCTGATTGTGGGCCAGGGCAATGTCAACTTCCCTGCCCTGGGCAAGATTGCCATCCAGTTTGGCGTTACCGTGTGTGTCACCTCCATCTGCCAGTGGCTGATGAACATGGTGAACAACCGCATCACCTTCCAGGTGGTGCGCGACATCCGCGTGCAGGCGTTCCAGCACATGGAGATTTTACCCCTGAGCTATATGGATGCCCACAAGCCCGGCGACGCCATCAGCCGCATCAACACCGATGTGGAGCAGTTCAGTGACGGCCTGTTGATGGGCTTTACCCAGCTGTTCACCGGCATTCTGACCATTGTGGGCACTTTGGGCTTTATGCTTTCCATTGACTGGCGCATTACCCTGATCGTTGTGGTTCTCACCCCGCTTTCCATCTTTGTGGCAAAGTTCATTGCGGAGCATACCTATGATATGTTCCGCGTACAGAGCGAGACCCGCGCCGAGCTGACTGGTCTGGTGGACGAGCTGATCGGCAACGAGCATCTTGTCCGCGCCTTCGGTTACGAAAGCCGCGCCGAGGAGCGCTTTGACAAGATCAACGCCGATCTGCAGATCTGCGGCGTAAAGGCCACCTTCTTTTCCTCCATCACCAACCCTGCCACCCGCTTTGTCAACGCGCTGGTGTATGCGGCGGTCGGCGTGGTGGGCGCGCTGGTTGCCATTGGCGGCGGCATTACGGTCGGCGAGCTTTCGGTTCTGCTGAACTATGCCAACCAATACACCAAGCCGTTCAATGATATTTCCGGCGTTATGACCGAGCTGCAGAACGCCCTGGCCTGTGCGCAGCGTGTGTTCGACTTTATTGACGAAGACCCCATCCTGCCCGATGCCCCCGATGCCGTTACCCTGCCCCACGGTGCAGGCAGTGTGGAGTTTGAGCATGTCAAGTTCCGCTATGTGCCGGATGTGCCCTTGATTGAAGACATGAACCTGCGCGTTCAGCCCGGCCAGCGTATTGCCCTGGTCGGCCCCACCGGCTGCGGCAAAACCACCCTGGTCAACCTGCTGATGCGCTTTTACGAGATCAACGGCGGCACCCTGAAGGTGGACGGCCACCCCATTGACACCGTAACGCGGGATTCGCTGCGCGGCAACCTGGGTATGGTCTTGCAGGAAACCTGGCTGAAAGCCGGTACTGTGGCAGATAACATTGCTTACGGCAAGCCGGACGCCACCCGCGAGGAGATCATCGACGCCGCCAAGCGTGCCCGCGCCCACAGCTTTATCTGCCGCCTGCCCCAGGGCTATGATACCGTAATTGCCGAGGACGGCGGCAACATCAGCCAGGGCCAGAAGCAGCTGCTTTGCATTGCCCGTGTTATGCTGCGCAAGCCGCCCATCCTGATTCTGGACGAAGCAACCTCCAGCATTGATACCCGTACCGAAGTGCTGGTTCAGGATGCCTTTGAGGAACTGATGAAAGGCCGCACCAGCTTTATTGTGGCGCACCGCCTTTCCACCATCAAAAACGCCGATCAGATCCTTGTGATGAAAGCCGGCAACATTATTGAGCGCGGCACCCATGAGGAGCTGCTGGTCAGGGGCGGCTTTTACGCCAACCTGTATGCAAGCCAGTTTGCCAAGGCGTAACGCCTGCCCCGCTGCATAACCCCAACTAAGGCAACACCGCACAATTCTAAGTGCCGATACGGCGAGCGAGGTGCGGCAGCTGCTAAGCCAAAAGCGCAGATAATACTTTGTGTATTATCGAGTATTTTGGCAACGCAGATGCCGTGCCGCAGCTGCCGGAGCGGTGCTTAAGCCGCAAGGCGGGAATTGTGCGGTATTGCCCTAAATATCAAATGGCCCGGCTGCAAATGCAGTGCGGGCCGTTATTTTTAGTTTTGCTGTATATCCTGTACGTCATCGGCGGATTTTGTTTGACGCAGACAGACGCAGGGATTATAATAAATGCGGTGTAATTTGCCGGAATTTGTCACAGCCTGGCGTTCCGGCTCAAGGTGCAGTCATACGCTGCCCTGCAAGTAGAGAGGAAAAGAGGAATATTTATGTCCAAAACGTCCATTCCCAAAAACTATCATGATCTTTTGGGCCTGTACGATACCCAGCGGGCCATCGGCATCATCAAAACCATCTTTCAGGAAAAGCTGTGTGCCGCCCTGCACCTGAAGCGCGTTACCGCCCCGCTGTTTGTTTTGAACGGCAGCGGCCTGAACGATGATCTGAACGGCGTGGAGCGCCCCGTCAGCTTTGATGTACCCTGCCTGGATGAGCGCGCTGAAGTTGTGCACAGCCTGGCCAAATGGAAGCGCTATGCCCTTGCTGAGTATGGGTTCCGCCCCGGCCAGGGCCTTGTGACCGACATGAACGCCATCCGCCGCGACGAAGAGCTTGACAACCTGCACAGCATTTATGTAGACCAATGGGACTGGGAGAAGGTCATCACCGCGAAGGACCGCACCCTGCCCTTTTTGCAGGAAACCGTGCGCGATATTGTGGATGCCGTTTGCTCCACTGCGGACGAGCTGCGCTGGAAGTTTCCGGAGCTGAAAGCCATCCGCCTGACCCGTGAGCCGACCTTTATCACCACCCAGGAGCTGGAAGACCTGTACCCCGACCTGACCCCCAAAGAGCGCGAAAACGCCTTTACCCGCGCCCATGGCACCGTCTGCATCATGCAGATCGGCGGCCAGCTGAAAAGCGGCATCCGCCACGATGGCCGTGCCCCTGACTATGATGACTGGACGCTGAACTGCGATATTCTGTTCTGGCACAAAGCGCTGGGCTGTGCACGGTAAAAAGACCAGTTGGCTCGGCATCGGCATGCTGGCCACCGCTAAGATCTGCTTCTCGTATTTGCCATTCAGTCCCTCTCATTTTCCTGCATATACCGCGCCCCGGCTCAGGCGCTGACCCTGTGCCTCTTTTTTACCTTTTTGTGCTACAAAACCATGACGGTAATGTTGCGGATGGGCAGTTTTTCTTCCAATAAGCGCATCAGAATGGGGCTGGTGATGTAATACGGCAGATTGGCGCAGACGGCAACGGGCTTATCACCAAATTCTTCCGCCAGTAGGGTGCGCAGGTCCACTTTCAGCACATCTTCCAGCACCAGCTTAAAGTTCTCGTACTCGGCCATTGTCTCGGCCAGGATCGGCGGCAGGCGCTTGTCCACTTCGATCGAAACTACCTTATCCGCGCGTTTGCACAGCTGTTCTGTCAGCACACCGATGCCGGGGCCGACTTCCAGCGCACCCCAGCCGGGGCCAATGCCGGCGGCTTCCGCAATGCGGGGGCAGATGCCGGGGTTGATGATAAAGTTTTGGCCGAACCCCTTGGAAAGTGCAAAGTCGTGCCGTGCGCACACATCACGAATGGTGGAAAGGTCCGTCAGGTTTGGCATGGGGCTGGCACTCCGTTTCTTCTTATACTGTGTTTAGGGTATATCTCAGGCTGGGTCTCCCCTGCCCGCTTACTGGCCATTGGCACCGGAAATGGCATTGATAGCCTTGGTGATCTGGGGGTCGTTATCGACAGTAAAGTCGTAATAGCTGCTCTGTTCATCGTTGGTCAGGCTGGCGTCCACATCCGGGGTCAGGCCGGTGCCGTTCCAGTTTTTGCCCTCGTTATCCAGCAGAATGCCCACGGTGATTACCACCGCGCTGCCGTCCGAAAGGCTCTGCGGGTCGCTGAGCAGAACACCTTTGCCCGCCGTGGTGCTGCCCACGATGGTGGCCCCGGCCATTTTACGCAGAGCGTTGGCAAACAGCTCCGCACCGGATGCCGTGCTGCCGTTGACCAGGCAGACCATGGGCAGGGTGATCTCGTTTTCGTCAGACATACGCAGGTCTGTCACATTGCCGCCCTTATCCTGGCTCTGGGCAATCAGACCGGAGGGCACGCAGTAATCTGTGGCAACAAGGGCAGCGTTCAGGTTTTCGCCGCTGTTATCGCGCAGGTCAAAAATCAGCGAGGTAGCCCCCTGGTTGGTCAGGCTGTTGACAGCATTGCGGAATTCCACCGCCGTGCCTGAGGTAAAGGAATCAATGCGCAGGTAGCCAACGCCGTTATCCATCAGGCGCACCGTGCTGATGCTGGGGGTGGTATAGTTGGCGTGGGCAATTTCAAAGCTCTGCTCTTCCCGCAGGGGGGTCAGGTATTTGATGTTGACGGTGCTGCCTTCCTCCCCCAACAGGGCGGAGGTCATGGCGGCGGTATCGCTCATGCTGCGGGTGCTGGTATCGCCGATAGCGGTGATAAAGCCGCCGACTTCCAGACCAACGTTGGTAGCGGGGGTGTTATCATACACACGGATGATGCGCGCATAGCCGGAGGACGGATCCTTGACAACGGCAACGCCAATGCCCATCAGGCGGCCATTGGCAAGACCGACTCTTTCACTGTAGGCCTTGGCGGAATAATAGCGGGCGTACCGGTCGCTGATGCCCAGCATATAGCCGGATGCAATGGTATCGTTCAGCGTATCATCGTTGATATCAAAGTACTCATTGGCGCGCACATAGCGGTCCACTTCGGACAGCTTGTTATACATGCGCTCCTTGTTTTTAACACTGGAAACCGTATTGTTGAACATGTTCATGGATACGGTCATGGTCATGGAAAAGGTCACGGCCATTGCAATCAGCGTGACGGTTGCGGCCACACCAAGACTGACTTTTTTGCTCATAGCGAAAATGTGCTCCCTTGCGTAAAAGTTGTGCGTTGCTGCCGGATCAAAGCAGTGCCATAAACGCCGTTGCGGCAAGGCTTGCCACCATCAAGACGGCGATCACCAGGCAGACAATGCGCACAACAAGCTTATGTTTTTGCTGGTTCATCGAAATTGATCTCCTTCAGGCTGTCAGGCCTAAGGCATAACTGAAAATAAAGTGTCGGCTGGCGCTTTTTCAGCTACACCATAACATTAGTGCGGAACATAGTTCAGCGGGTTGGTGCGCGCACCGTTCACACGCAGTTCCAGGTGCAGGTGGTTGCCGGTGGAGTTGCCGGTGGTGCCAACATAGCCGATGACATCCCCCTGCGAAACGCTTTGGCCCACACTGACCGGCGGGGTGCTGTTCATGTGGGCGTACAGGGTAGCATAGGTGTTGCCCTGGTCGTCGGTGCCGTGGTAAATCATGACATAGTTGCCATAGCTGTAGTGCCAGCCGGACACGGTGACAACGCCGCTTGCCACAGCGCGGATGTTGGTGCCGCCGGGCGCGGCAAAGTCAACGCCCTTGTGGCCGCCGCTGCCATACTGGCAGGAGATATACTTATAGCTCGGCAGCGGGCAGATAAAGTTCAGCGAGCAGCTGATGGGTGCATTGGCGTAGTTCCTTTGGGTCTGGGCAATCAGAGATTTCAGGTAAGCGTCATATTCATCAGCAGCCTTATCGAACTCTGCCTGTTTATCACTCTTGGCTTCTTCCAGAGCCTGCTCCTGCGCTGCGGCGGCGGAGATGCTGGCATCCTGGGCCTGAATGTTGCTGGCCAGCTCCTGGGTTTTGCTGTCCAGCTGGCTTTTCTGGTTCTGCAGCTCTTCTTCGTCCGCTTCCAGCGATGCCTTCGCTTCTTCCAGCTGGGTGCGCTCGTTGGTCAGCTCAATGCCCTGCTGTTCCAGATCCTCGCAGGCCTGGGTGTTGGCATCCGAAATATCCTGCAGCACCTGGTCAAAGGTCAGCAGCTGATAAATGTTTTCCGCCGTGGAAAGCAGCGCAATACCGCCGCCCTGGTCCAGCATCTGCATACTGACGACCTGCTCTTTATATTTTGCCCAGCGGTCATCGTATTCTGCCTGCTTCTGGTCAATTTCAGCCTGCTTATCGGTGATCTGCTGTTCTTTTTCCACGATCTGTGCGCTGATATCATCAATTTGGTCATTCAGCGCATCGATCTGGCCCTTGATGGTGTTTTTCTCCTGCACAAGCAGCTGTTTTTGCTGCTCGGCTTCGGCTTTATCGCTGGCAACGTCTTTCAGCTGCTGGCGGATCTGGTCCAGTTCCGACTGCAGCTCGTTCTTTTTGTTTTCCAGCTCTTTTTGCTTATCATCGGCATGGGCCGGCATGGCAGCATTCAGGCACAGCGCCGCGGCAACCACGGCAGCCATCAGCGCAGCCCCTGCGCACCGCACATTGCGGCGGATGGCAATGGACATTTTCAACTTTCCCCCTTTGGTGGGACGCGGGTAAAACGGGTTTTGGCGGTTCAAAAAGCTCAAGGCAAGCGCCGGGTGCTCAGACCTGCAGATGTTTGCGGATGCTGGTTGCAGTGCCAATGCCGCACAGCACAAAGCCAAACAGCATAAAGCCCAGCACAACATAATACCACAGGTCCTGCAGTGGCAGCAGTGTGCCGCCAAACATTGTCGTCAGGTTGGTGGGGTTCTTGCCGTACCATTCATACACGGCATAGTATCCGCCGCACACAATGGCGGAAGCGATCAGCGCGGAGATCAGGCCGGAGGTAACACCCTCCACAAAGAACGGGAACCGGATAAAGCCGTTGGTTGCACCAACCAGCTTCATAATGCCAATCTCCTTGCGGCGGTTGAACACGGTAATTTTGATGGTGTTGCTGATGACCACCACGCTGACGATGGCCAGCACGATGACCAGGCCATAGCAGACATAAGTAACCGCCTTTTGCAGCGAAACAAACAGATCTGACATGGCCTGCGGCGAGTTGACCGCGCGCACGCCGTCCACATTCTGTAATGCTGCGGCCACGCTGGAGATGTTGGCCGGGTCATCGGCACGCACCACATAGTTGGCCAGCAGCGGGTTATCGTTCTGGAACATCTCTTTCAGGTTGGTGTAGCCTTCCAGGCGCTGGCTGTACTCGTCCAGCATCTGGTCTTTGGAGATGAACTCCACCCCGGCCACATGCGGAATGCTGCGGATGGCTTCCTCCACGGCGGCGGTATCAGCGTCATCATTGATGAACGCAACCGTTTCGTTCTGCTCACCGATATAGGCCACCATGGAATCAATATTAGCGCCGAACAAAAATGCTGCGCCAACCAAAATCATACAGACGATCAACACGCCCATAGAGGCAAGCGTCATCATTTTGTTTGCCTTGAGGTTATGCAGGCCCTGCCCCACGAGGTAGGTAAAACTGGAAAAACGCATGGTCTACCCCTCCTTAATCCTCATACTCGTATTCATCATCGTTCTGGCGGGCAGCAAGCCATTCTTCGTACTCCTGCGCCACTTCGGGGTGGGCGGTATCAGATGCCACATGCCCGTTGGCCAGCGTGATGATGCGGTTGTTATACTTGGCGGCCAGCTTGTGCACCAGCTCATGCTCATGGGTAACAACCACAACGGTGATATGCACTTTATTGATGGCCTCGAACAGCTGCATGATATCCATGCTCATTTCGGGGTCAATGTTGCCGGTAGGCTCGTCCGCAATGATCAGCTTGGGGCCATGGGCCAGGGCGCGGGCCACGGCAACGCGCTGCTGCTCGCCGCCGGAAAGCTCATCCGGCAGGCGGTCCATCTTATCCTCCAGGCCAACCAGGCTGAGGGCGAACGGTACACGGTTCTTGATGGTTTTGTTATTGATGTTGGTCACGCGCATGGCAAAAGCCACGTTCTCGTACACCGTCATGGTGGGGATCAGGCGGAAATCCTGGAACACCGCGCCCATCTGGCGGCGCAGATAAGGCACCTTGCGGCGCTTGATGGTGGTCAGGTCCTGATCGTTGATATAAATTTTGCCCTCGGTGGGCTTTTCTTCCATCTGGATCAGTTTGAGGAATGTGGATTTGCCCGCGCCGGAATGGCCCAGGATAAAAACGAATTCCCCTTCATCAATGTGGATGTTGATATCTTCCAACGCCACATTTTCATCATTTTGGGTTTCATATACTTTGGTAACATGTTCAAAATCGATCATGAATGGCGCTCCTAAAGCAATACAGCACTTCCCGGCCATGGCGTGCAAAATGGTACACTACACCCCAGGGCAAAACGATACATTTAATAATGTACCATAGGAAGCCCGCCCCGTCAAGATTCCGTGCAGCGGGTGCCTTGTGGAATATATCGCATTTTCGTCAATTTTGTGTTTTTGGGCAATTTGTGGAAACTTTGTAAATTTTACGACCTGTGCGGGCTGTGTATGGCTATAGACTTGCCTTTATGCTTAGGCAATACCGCACAATTCCCGCCTGACGGCTTAAGCACCGCTCCGGCGGCTGCGGCACGGCATTTGCGTTGCCAAAATGCTCGATAATGTCGGGTTGCGGTACCCGCATCGTGCTTCGGGGGCAAAAGCCCCTCGCACTCTGCGACCGCTGCCCCTGCTTCGGTTCGCTGTTTCCGCCACTGGCGGCGCTCACCTTTGCAGCATCCAGTATTATCTGCGCTTTTGGCTTAGCAGCTGCCGCACCTCGCTCACCGTATCGGCACTTAGAATTATGCGGTATTGCCCTTATTCACCCGCCCCTTTTTCCGTTCTCCCCTCTCCTATTTTTCTTCATCCATCCGTTTTGTTTTCCTGCATTCCACTTATCCGCTCATCTTCTCTTCCAGCAAACCTGCAACAAAAAACGCGCCCACCAAGTAGGGGGGCGCGGAAAAAGCGCTTATAGGATATTTTAGTAACGGGCAGGGTCAGAGGAAAGATACTTTTTGACCATCAGGGCTACCTTGAACACAATCGCATCGTCAAACTTGCGCAGATCCAGGCCGGTCAGCTTCTTGATCTTTTCCAGGCGGTAAACCAGCGTGTTGCGGTGCACAAACAGACCGCGACTGGTTTCGGAAACGTTCAGGTTGTTCTCAAAAAAGCGCTGGATGGTGAACAGCGTTTCAGAGTCCAGCGAATCAATGCTGTCCTGCTTGAATACTTCGCGCAGGAATGCTTCGCACAGGGTGGTAGGCAGCTGATAAATCAGGCGGGCAATGCCCAGGTGATCATAGCTGATGACCTGCTTTTCGGTATCAAATACCTTACCAACTTCCATGGCGATCTGCGCCTCCTTAAAGGAGGAGGCCAGATCCTTGATGTTGTTGATGGGGGTACCGATGCCGACAACTGCCTTGATATAATGTTCGCCCTGCAGGGTATCCACAATGGAAGCTGCCAGCTTTTCCATATCGCGGGTATTGTTATCAGGGCGGATTTCTTTCACCAGCACGGTATCTGTTTCGCTGATGTTGAACACGAAGTCTTTCTGTTTATCCGGGAACAGGCTGCTGACCACATCATAAGCGGAAATATCATTGCCGGAGGTAACGCGGATCAACAGAACCACGCGCTGCACATCCGAAACAAAGTGCAGCTCCCGCGCTTTGGCGTAAATATCACCGGGCAGGATATTATCCAGCACCACATTCTTGATGAAATTGGTTTTATCAAACTTTTCATCGTGGTACTGCTTGATGCTCTGCAGGCTGATGGACAGCAGCGAAGCAAACTGGGCGGCAGTGGGATCGTTGCCTTCCACAAACACAGCATAATCGTTATGTTTTGCGTTGGAGAACTGGTGGTAGGCATAACCGTCCTTTTCAAAGGCATCCCCGGCCGTCAGGCGGGCAACAGCAAAGCCTTCCCGCATTTCGCCGATCTGCCCCAGCTCGGAGCAGGCGATGACGGCTCCCGTTTCGTCCACCACGCCTACCACGCGGTCGATCGCGTCCTTCATCTGGTAGACCATGTTCTGGAATACCCTGTTTGCCATAATACTGCCTCTCCTTCATGTTTATATGCAGATTGACAATGGCCGAACAGAAGCTCCCATCGGCTCATTGCTGTTATTTTGACACAAATAGATTTAACTACAATGTATATTTTACACAATCAGGTTGACTTTTGCAACATATTTCAACGAAAAACTCAATATTTTCTTGGTTAATTTGGATTTTTTAGCAAAATATGTTGGTTTTGCAGTGGTTTTCCATTTGGTTAAATTGCCAAAGCGGGGATTATTTCTGCTTTTTTTGGCTGTTTTCGGCCTGCTGCATGGTGCCGGTGCCGCCTTCTACCACGCCGCGGCGCTGGAACACATAAGTAATGCTATGCAAAAAGATTTTTGCATCGTTCAGGAAAGTGATGTCAGCGGCATACTCACCGTCATAGCGGGCTTTCACATCAATCGGCAGCTCATCGCGGCCATTGATCTGGGCCAGACCGGTCAGACCGGGGCGGATGTCATTGGCATGCACGGCATCGCGCGCGGCGATCAGGTCATACTGATTATACAGCGCCGGGCGCGGGCCGATGATGGACATCTGCCCTGCCACAATGTTATAGATCTGCGGCAGCTCATCCAGGCTGGTGCGGCGCAGGAACGCCCCACTTTTGGTGATATAGCTGTCTGCGTTTTTCAGCAGGTGGGTGGGCACATCGTGGGGGGTATCCCCACGCATGGTGCGGAACTTTAAGATATTAAAGCATTTTTTGCCGCGGCCAACCCGGCGCTGCTTAAAGAACACCGGTCCCGGCGAATCTTTTTTGATCCACAGGGCAATAATTCCCATTGGGATCGCCAGCACCACACAGGCTGCCAGCGACAAAATCAGGTCAAGCAAACGCTTGATGCAGGATTCATACATAAGTCAAGCCTCCTTGGGGAAGGTTTTGTGCCCGCAGGCCCCGCCAGACCGCCGTCACTGGGCGTTCTGCTGGGTGGAATGCTGTTCGTCCAGCGCCTTTTGCAGCTCTTCCTTATCAATGGTTTCAGTGTTGCCATGGGCGGCGCTTACGGTGTGGTCCTCGTTCACCACGCGGTTAGGGTGATAAGTGCCCACCATGCGCTGCAGGCTGAGCACCACGCCCTCGTCATTATGCTCCGCATCGTGACGCAGGTTCTGCAGTTCCTCATAGAATGCCGCTAGGTCAATCTGCATGGGCGGAGCAATAAAGATTTTATCGTGGGCGGTTTTGGTCATGCGGTCCTGCTCGGAATCCAGCATCAGCTCCTCGTACAGCTTTTCGCCGGGGCGCAGGCCCGTTACCTTGATTTCCATGTTTACGTTCGGCTCATAACCATAGAACCGGATCAGCCGGGTGGCCAGGTCCATGATTTTGACCGGCTCACCCATATCCAGCACATAGATGCTGCCGCTCTGGGCCAGACCGCCGGCCTGCAGCACCAGCTGGGCAGCTTCCGGGATCGTCATAAAGTAGCGCACGATGTCCGGGTGGGTGATGGTAACGGGGCCGCCGTTCTTGATCTGCTCTTCAAACAGCGGGATCACGCTGCCATGGCTGCCCAACACATTGCCAAAGCGCACGGCCATGCACTTCATGGAAGTGTTCTTAGCAAAGGTCTGGATCAGCATTTCGCAGATGCGTTTGGTGCAGCCCATAACATTGGTAGGATTGACCGCCTTATCGGTCGAAAGCTGCACAAAGCGCTCCACCCCATGCTCCGCCGCGCTGGTCAGCAGGTTTTTGGTGCCGAACACGTTGTTTTTAACGGCTTCCGCCGGGCTTACTTCCATCAGCGGCACATGCTTGTGGGCAGCCGCATGGAACACAACGGATGGATGATAGGTTTCAAACACTTCATCCAGACGCTTGATATCGCGGATGGAGCCGATCAGCGTGACAACGTTGATATCTGCACCGTATTTATTGCGCAGCTCCATTTCCAGCTCATAGGCGCAGTTTTCGTAAATATCGAAAATCAACAGCTGGCGCGGGCGGTAGCGCATGATCTGGCGGCACAGCTCACTGCCGATGGAGCCGCCGCCGCCCGTGACCAGAACCACCTTGTCATGCAGGTATTCCGAGATCTGGGCGCTGTTCAGCTGCACTTCATCGCGGGAAAGAAAGTCCGAGGTGTTCAGTTCACGCAGACCTGCCACCACCGGCTTGCCGTTGGCATCCACCGCCTGCGGGTCAGACAGCATCCGCACGCGGCAATGGGTGGAGTTGCACAAGTTGATCACTTCGTTCAGGCGCTCGCCTTTCAGCGTGGTGATGGCGATGATGATCTCCACAATATGGTACTTGCGCACCAATTCCGGGATATCCGAAATGGTGCCGCGCACCGGCACGCCCTGCACGCGCAGGCCTTTTTTGGTCAGGTCGTCATCCACGATCACGACCGGGTTGCCAAAGCTGGAGTTTTTGCTTTTGCACAGGTTGACTGCCCAGGCACCGGCGTTGCCAGCGCCGACGATCAGCAGCGGGGTTGCATCCCGCGGGGCGGCGTTGCTTTTTTGTTTGGCGCGGTTATCCTTGCGCAGGCGGGTAGCGGTGCGCACAAAGCGCCACAAAAAGCGCACTCCCGCAATGGCTGCCGTGTTGAACACTGCGCCCAGAATCAGCACCGTACCGCTGATGGGGCGGGTGCGGAAGATCAGATCAAACAGCAGGATAAAACCCGTTGCCAGGCCGGATAGACAGGTCAGGCGGGCAAGGTCCCGCATGCCGGCATACTCCCACATGATCTCATACAGGCCGCCAAACCAGAACACGACCATATAAATAACCAGCACATACGGCAGCATGGGAGCCATGGCACGGATCACTTCGGCCCGCAGCACCGCGGCGGGCACAATGGAATCCTCACCGTCAAACCGCAGCAGAATTGCCAGATAATAACAAAACACAATGAGCCCGCAGTCCAGCAGCATTAACAAAATGCGGCGCGGCAAGCCGTTGATGAGTTGCCTGTTTTTCTGTTTCATTGCACTATCTTCCTGTTTCTTCAATAATGTCGCAGCCGGCTGTCCCCTGCACAGCTGCCGCGCAGCGCCTGCGCCGCCCGCGGCCGTTCCTTCCAAAACCAAGGCGCAGCGGGCATTTTTCTATTTTCTCAAATCTTGTTTGATTTGTGGCAATACCGCATAATTCTAAGTGCCGATACGGCGAGCGAGGTGCGGCAGCTGCTAAGCCAAAAGCGCAGATAATACTGGATGCTGCAAAGGTGAGCGCCGCCAGTGGCGGAAACAGCGAACCGAAGCAGGGGCAGCGGTCGCAGAGTGCGAGGGGCTTTTGTCCCCGAAGCACGATGCGGGTACCGCAACCCGACATTATCGAGTATTTTGTCAACGCAGATGCCGTGCCGCAGCCGCCGGAGCGGTGCTTGAGCCGTAAGGCGGGAATTGTGCGGTATTGCCTTGTGTTCTATGACTTATAATTTGATAATCAAAGTAAAAAGCAAAAGTAATTATCAGAACATCTTGCAGCATTATGGGCAAAGCAAGTTATTCTACCACATTTTCGCCACTCCGGGCAACTGTATTTGCATAATTTCTGTTATTATAACACAAATTTACTCCGTTTGTCCTGCTTCCGGCAGGGCAAACGGAGTAAAAAGTGCACAAAATGCAGCGTTTATTTTTGTCAGGCCAGCAGCATTGCTTCAACTGACGCAAGATTTATTCAACCGTAACGCTCTTGGCAAGGTTGCGGGGTTTATCCACATCCAGGCCCTTGGCGCAGCTGACATAGTATGCCAGCAGCTGCAGCGGCACCACCGAAAGGCTGGTGGCAAAGTGCGGGTCTGTTTTGGGCACATATACGGTAAAGTTGGCGGTATCTTCAATGCTGTAGTTGCCGTAAGTGGTCAGGCCCATGATATAAGCGCCGCGGCTCTTGGCTTCCACCAGGTTAGATACCATCTTCTCGTACAGGTCCGGCTGGGTCAGCACACCCACCACCAACATGTTCTTCTCGATCAGGGAGATCGGGCCGTGCTTCATCTCGCCCGCAGCGAAAGCCTCCGAGTGGATATAGCTGATTTCCTTGAACTTCAGGCTGCCTTCCAGCGCCACGGCGTAATCCAGCCCGCGGCCGATGAAGAAAGCGTCCTTTGCGGAAGCATACTTGGAAGCAAACCACTGGATGCGCTCATTATCCGTCAGCGTCTTGGCGATCTTATCCGGCAGGATCTGCAGCTCGGCCACCAGCTCGGCGTATTTTTCTTCCTCAATCTTGCCGCGCACACGGGCAAATTCGACCGCCAGCAGGTAGCAGGCCGCCAGTTGGGTGCTGTATGCCTTGGTGGTGGCAACGGCAATTTCCGGCCCGGCCCAGGTGTACAGGGTTGCATCGGCCTCACGCGCAATGGAGGAGCCCACCACGTTCACAATGCCGATGGTGCGCACGCCGCGCTCCTTACATTCGCGCAGGGCAGCCAGGGTATCGGCGGTTTCGCCGCTCTGGCTGATAATGACCGCCATGGAATCCGGCTCCAGCACGGGGTCACGGTAGCGGAACTCGCTGGCCACATCCACTTCCACCGGCAGGCGGGCCAGGCTTTCAAACACATAGCGTGCCGCAACGCCCACATGGTAGGCGGAGCCGCAGCCAATGATATAGATGCGGCGCACATTTTTGATGGCTTCTTCATCCAGGCCCAGCTCGCTCAGATCAATGCGGCCATCCTTGATGCGGGGGCTGAGGGTATCCCGCACAGCGGTGGGCTGTTCGTGGATCTCCTTCATCATAAAGTGCTCGTAACCGCCTTTTTCGGCGGCTTCGGCATCCCACTCGATGGTGCTGGCTTCTTTTTCAACTGGTTCTTTATCAATGTTGAAAAACTCAATACTGTCCGGGGTCAGGCGGGCGATTTCCAGGTTATCAATGTAATACACCGTGCGGGTATATTTCAGCAGAGCCGGAACGTCCGATGCGATCAGGCTGCCGTTTTCGGCCTTGCCGACAATCAACGGGCTGTCTTTCCGCACTGCGTATACCACGCCGGGCTGGTCTGCAAACAGGATGCCCAGCGCATAAGAACCACGCACATGCATCATCATGCGGGTGATGGCATCCAGGCTGTCCCCCGCTGAAACGCCGGTGTAGTAATAGTCGTAGTCGGCGTCCTTGTCCTGGTCGTAGAACTGGGGTGCGGTAGCCTTAGGGGCAGCAGGTTCCGGCTCTTTGGGCAGGGTGATGGTTTGGGTGGGGTGCTGGACGGGCATATCGTTGCGGTGAATTTTGGCCATAGTGTTTGCTTCTCCCTGTCAGAATACTGCCCTTACTATACGCCAAAACGGGAAAATATGCAAGCAAAAGACGGCAAATTTTGTTGAGTTGTCTGCGTCAATGCTGTCAATGCTCAGGAAATGAACTGCAAGGGAGTGAAATCGATGCTGCCGGCAAGCAGGTCTTCCAGCGGCATGACGCCGTACAGGCGCCAGACTGGCGTGTAGGTGTAGGCTGTGCCGGATTTGTCAATGCCCTGTCGGGTGTCAATCTGTTCATCGTAGATGACCAGCACCTGGCCGTTCTGGATGTCCAAAATCTGGATGTTCTGTACACCCTTGCCCTCGGCATAACGCTTTTGCGGGATGAGGGTCATCTGGCCGCTGCCATCGCAGAAATATTGTGCGCTGGTGCCATCGCCGGTGCCTATGCCGTCAGAACCGCGGCCCCATTCGTCCACCGTCAGCAGCCAGCCATCGTGATAACGCGCGACGCTGTAGTTTGCCTCGTACTCGGCGGTGGTAGTGGGCAGGTTTTCGGCAAGCACGGTGCGCTGCCCGGTGGCTGCATCCAGCACGGCGGCGGTGCCGTGCTCGTTGTCGCATTCGGCAATGCCGCTGCTGAAAGACCCGTAGTAGCCGGTCAGGGTGTAATAGAGGTGGCTGTGGCTGATGACACCGCTGTTTGTGTAGGTGTTGCCGTAATCATCGTGGACTTCCTGCGGTGGGGTGACGATGGTGCCATCATCGACCTCGTACCGTTGGGCGGCGGTGCACTGGTTGGCGGCAAGGTCATAACACCAAACCTGCACCGCGGAATTATAATACTTATTAGGATCGGGGTTAGTTTCGGAATGGGTAAAATACAGCTGGCAGCCGCTGGCACCGACCAGATTGACGAAAGTAACTTGCCCCGTGCTGCCGCGCCCATTTTCAAGACCGTCCAGCTGGTAAAGCGTCTGCATATCGCCGGTTGCTTTAGAAACGGCCAGCAGCATGGCGGACATGGTGGAGTTGCTGTAGTTGTCAGTGGTTAAGAAATAAAGGTGCGTGTCATCCGCCGCCATACCGATAGGCTGTACCCATCCAAACGGTAAATCATCTGCAAGGCAGGTACGTTGGGTATGGTCCGCGTTGATTTTCTCTAAGCGGAAAACGGTTGTATCTTCCGCTTCTTTATATAGGCAGATGTAGAGATAGACCTCGCTGCCATCGGCATAACAAGTGGCCGAGCCTTGGATGTAGGCTGGGCAGGCATCACTGTCGTGGGTGCAGCCGGGTACATTGCAGGCCGGGCGGGCCAGGCCAGTGGTTTCCTCGACCGCATAGACAAGATTGCGGCCAATGTCGACCTCGTGGTTGACCTCACTGTCGGCAAAAGTCTGATAGTAGATCCCGCCGTCCGCGGCGCTTAGCATGCGCACTTCCCCACTGCCGACGTCTTGGGTGGTGGTAGATTCTTCCGGCGCGGCTGGTAGAGTATCAGATGTAGGGGCGGTACAGGCGGTTAACGTAAAGGTCAGTGCGGCGGCGAGGGGGAGTAGCTTTTTCATGGGGCGTCTCCTTTAGCGTAGAGGGCGTCAAGATCAGCATAGTCCTGCGGGGTCATGCTGGCGGCGGAGAGGGTGATGCCATAGCGGCAGTTGGCGGTGAGGTAGAGCTGTGCGGTCTCGCTGTAGGCGGCGACGCCGAAATCCCGTACGGCGGCTCTCCAATCCGGGTACTGCCAATCGGCAAAGGAATCCAGCCCCAAAAGGGTGCTGTACTTTTGCAGGTAGGCGGTGTCCGCGATAAGGTGGGTGGTATCCTGGCCGTCCTGGTAGTTGAAATAGACCGGGGCGTCAGCGCTTGTCAGAATCAGGTTCAATGCAAAGCTGCTGTACGAATTAGGCGATTCATCATCAAAATTTTCTATGACATTGCAGCTTACCTGTGTCAGGCCGCCGGGAGAGGTGGCGGTGTTCCAGTTGGTGGCTTTGTCGTTTTGGGTGCAGACGGCCAGGGCTTTGGCAAGTTGGACGTCGGTCAGCAGCCCGGCATCGTGAAGGGCGCGCAGGGCACTGCGAGCACGGTCCAGCGTGGCGTCATCGATGGCGGTCTGCGCCCAGGGGGGTTCGCTGCCGCTGTTGTAGCCCAGCGGGACGTTCAGTACATGGCTGCAGGCGTACAGCGTGCAGGCAGTGGAATTGGCGCGGGCTTCGGCGGACAGGCCCTGAGCGGCCGTCTGGCTGTGCGGGGCGGAGAGAAGTGCTTTGTCCCACAGCGAAAAAACAGCGAAAGGCAGCGCCAGGCTGAGGAGGACCACCAGCGCACAGGTCAGTGGAAGGCGATATTTTTTCATGGCTGCTCCTTTCCGTCTGCATCGGCGGCAGGCAAATCATCAGGGCTAAGGATAGGTACGGATACGGTCACGGTCGTACCCACACCCTCGGTGCTGTCGATTTGTAATTGGGTGCCGTGGGCCTGGGCGATTCGGGTGCACAGCGCCAGCCCGATGCCGCTGCCACCATCGGCACGGCTGCGGGACTTGTCCACCATATAAAAGGCTTCGGTCACGCGGGGCAGGTCGGCGGCAGGGATGCCGCAGCCGGTATCGGCCACTGTGAAAACGGCGGTGCTCCCCTGCTGCTGGCAGCGCAGTGTGATGGCCGCCCCCGCAATGCCCTTGCAGGCGCGCTGGGCGTTGATGGTCAGATTGCGTAGCATATCCACCCAGAGGGCGCGGTCCACCTGCACGGCGCAATCGCAGGCGATGATGCGCGGCACGGGTGTGCTGCCCTGGGGCAGGCTGCGCACTACTTGATTCAGCAGGCTGCGGTCGCTGACAGGTTCCGGCGTCAGGCGGTCAGCGGCGTCTAAGCCCATCAGGGCCAGCAGACGGCGGCTGAGCTCCTCCAACCGGCGGGTCTCGTGGTAGATGTAGTTGGCAGATTCCCGCTGCAAGTCTGCGTCGTCAGGCGCGGCACGCATCAGGTCGGCATAACCAAGCATGGCAGTCATGGGGGTCTTGACCTCATGAGTGAAGGCTGCAATGAAGTCTTTTTGGCTTTGCAGCGTTTCGTCCATCTCGCCAATTTTAGTCTCTACCGCAGCAGCCATAGCGTCAAAACTGCGGCTCAGTACACCGATCTCATCGTTGGTCTGCACCTGGGTGCGTTCAGTATACTGCCCGGCAGCAATCTTCTCACTGGCAGATTGCAGGGTGGTCAGCGGCCGGGTGACGAGGCGGCTGAAGAGAACTGCCGCCGCGCCGCCCAGTGCCAGCAAAGCGGTTGAAGCCGCCAGCCAGGCCCGCAGCTGGGCGTTGCGCGTGGCAAACACGCTGGTGACATCGTAGGAGCAGAGCATGTCTGCCTGCACGCCGGGAACATCCAATGGCTGGGACAACAGCAGATACCAGTGCCCCGCGCAGTGAGCCAGCTGCCAGTGGTCAGCTCCATTGGAAACGGCCTGCATTTGCACAGCACGCGGCAATGCCGTGGGCAGGTTGGAATACAGCGTATATGCACCGTTGACCCATAGAGCAAGGCCGCTGTTGGCATCGGCCGTTTGCTCGGCATACTGCTGGGCGGCGGTGGCCAGGGTGTAGTTCTCGACCATAGTGTTGGTCGAGAACAAGGTGTTGGTTTCGGCAACGGTAAAAATGCAGCGCTCGAGTGTGTATTTTTCTTTGGCCTGCTGAGCCTGCATGGCGGCGCGGGTGGTCTCTAAACTGCCGGAAAAGCTTTTGCCGGTCAAGATCAACCCCGCCGCGCAGAGCGCACAGGAAAGCAGCGTGATGCAGCCAAGGGAGAGTTTGGTGGCAAATTTCATAGAAAAATCCTCATGTAGTGGCCTGTGGGCTCAATCAAAAAGTGCCCCGTCCAGCATGGCGACGGGCGTCCAGTTTTGGCCGCCGGAAAATAAGTCTTGTAGTGGGATCAGCGCTAGTTCGCGGATGGTTTGCTGGCGCTGGTACGGGAGACCCTCCGGGGTAAGCTGCGGCGTAGAAATGGCGCGGTCGCTGACTTTGATCAGTGCTATCGTGCCATTCTCGGCATAGATGACCGGAGAGCGGGCAACAGCAGTGTCCTTGCACCAGGTGGGGGCCAACTCTATGGCGGTATCGCTGCCGGGGGTCCAGGCATAGTTGATTTCGTTGCTGATCAGGCCAATGGTGCCATCGCCGTAGGCGACGCAATAATTGTTCCAGCCACCGCCAGCAGGCAGCGGGAGCGTCTCGGTAGTTTGGGCGGCAAGGTCGGTGACCTCGATGGTTTCGGCCTGGTCACCGCTGCCGGGAACGTAATAAAGCTTGCCGTCATGCAGGGTGGAAATCCAATCGGTAGGGCTGCCAAAGTCGATGCTGTAGCTGCCCAAATCCGTAACGGAGCCGTCGGCATGCACGCCTATCAGGCCTGTGCCGCTGCCGCTGAGGGACGGTGTGCAGGCAAAGACGGCCATATCCTGCCAGCAGCCAAGGATGGTGCAGCGGGGCGTGTTGTCCTGCGTATAAAGCGGGTTTTCGGGCGTGGGATGCCCATCGTTCAGCGGGAAAACCGAGGTCAGGCCGGTATCATCCAGCCGGACAAGGCTGCTGGCGGCGGTGGCAAGATACAAAGCATCACCATCGGTAAAGCACATGGACATCGTGCAATCCAGCTGGAATATACTGCCGTTCTCAACAATCGTGTGACGATTACTGCCGTCCAGTGCGCTGACATCGACCCGGACATTGACGGGCGAGGCCCCACCATTGATAAACCAGTAGAGCCTGTCCCCTGCGGCAACTAACCCGCCGGTGTAGTACTGCGACAAAGCATCATCGTCAGCGGCCATAAAGGCCGGGCAGCCTGCATCAGCGTGGGAGCAGCCGTCTACGCTGCAAAGCACCTGCTGCTGTGCGGTGGCAAAATCAATTTTGGTAGCCAGCAGTGTGGCGCCGAATTTCATAGGCAGATAGGCGGCGGTGTCCGTTATAGCAAACTGTGGGGCTGTGCCGCCGCTGTTGAGGATGTACAGCGGCTTACCGCTGGCAACTGCTGCGGCGGGGGGTTCCTGCGTGGTGACAGCGGGCGCGGCGGATTCCGCCGCAGGAGTGATGCCTGCGGCAGGTTCAGCAGCGCAGGCGGTGAGTATCAGGGCGGCCAGAGCCATGGCAAAAGCTGTGCGGTATTTCATAGAAAGCATCTCCTTTGTTATGTTCTGGCCTTAGTGTACGGCGGCAATGTCACGGTTTTGTTTCCGGCAGGCGTCCGGGATGCAAACTTTTGCGACGATTTTACTCTTTTTCCAGCATATAACCCACATTGCGCACGGTACGCAGGCGGTCGCCCAGATGCAGTTTGCGGCGCAGCCGGGTGACATGGGTATCCAGCGTGCGGGTGCTGTCGGCAATGTCATCCTCGCCCCAGACGGTTTCGTACAGATAGTCCCGGTAGAGTGCGCGGCCGCGGTTACGCAGGAAAAGCAGCAGTAGTTCGTACTCTTTGGGTGTCAGGCGTATCTCCTCGTCCCCGCGCTGGATGCGGCAGGCAGCGGTGTCTACGGTCAGATCCCACAGGTCGTAGACTACCATGCTGCGGCCCGCGCGGCGCAGAACGCTTTCTACCCGGGCTACTAATTCGGCCGGGGCAAAGGGCTTGACGATATAATCATCTGCCCCGCTGTGCAGGCCGCGCACGCGGTCCTCTACCGCCGCCTTGGCCGTGATGAAGATGCAGGGTGTGCCGGTGGGGCGGATATAGTTCAGCAGGTCGTAGCCGTCGATTTGGGGCATCATAATATCCAGCAGCACCAGGTCGTACTGTTTTTTCTCCAGCAGATCGGCGGCTTTGATGCTGTCGGTCACGGCCTCGCAGCGGTAGCCTGCGTCGGTCAGGATGCGGCGTATCAGCATGGCGATAGCCGGCGCGGCTGTCACGCGGCAGATCCAGACCGGCCTGCACATCGTTGGCCAGCTTGCCGCGTTGCATCTCGGTGATGAGGGTGCTGCCCACGCACGCCGTTGCACAGGATGTAAGCGGCAATGCCGGGGTGCAGGTAAGGCACATCCTCGGCACGCTCCACCTCAAAGGTTACGCCGAAGGAAACAGCCAGGTCTTCCAGTGCGCCCTTAACGGCAAAGAAGTCCTCATGCTCACCAAAGGCCACAAAGCCCAGGTGCAGGCGCTCTTCCGGCAGTTCGGTCAGCGGAAGCTGTTTGGGCACATAAATGTTGGAAAGCTCAAACAGACGGCCGACAGCGTTGCCCTTTTTCAGATTGGTAACCGCCACGTTCAACAGGCTGGGTGCCAGCAGGGAGCGCATGATGGTCAGGTTGGAGGAGATGGGGTTGACAATGCGGATGACATTGCGCTCCGGTGCATCGGGGGCAATGTGCAGGGCATCCAGGTCGGCATCCGCATAGAATGCCAGCGTCATTGCCTCATAGAAGCCCTGTGCGCACATGGCGTTCTTCAGCTTGTCACGGCGGTGCTGGTCAGGGGTCAGGCCGCCGGTGGTGACCTGTGCAGCCTTCAGGAAGGTCGGCGTGATATGGTCGTAGCCATATTCACGGATGACTTCTTCTGCCAGATCCGGCTCACCAATTTCGATGTCCTCACGGTAACGCGGAGCAACCACCTGCATGGTATCGCCGTCGGCTTCCATCGTCACTTCAAAGCTGAGCTTTTTCAAGATCGTCAGGATCTCATCCGTCGGCACGGTAATGCCCAGAATAGCGTTGATGGCGCTGATGCGGGCGGTAAAGTGCTTGCCTTTACGCGGAGCACCGGCAGAGCAGTCAAACTCGGTGGCGGTCACTTCGCCGCAGCCCAGCTCCTGGATCAGGTGCAGGGCGCGGGCCATGCCCAGCTCGGTGGTATATTCGCTGATGCCCTTCTCGTAATGGGCGGAAGCATCCGTGTTCTGGCCAAGGCCGCGGGCGGTCTTGCGGATGTTATCGCGTGCAAACTTGGCAGATTCAAACAGCAGCTGGGTGGTTTCCGGCTTGACCTCGCTGTTCAGGCCGCCCATAACACCGGCCAGGGCAACCGGCTTTTCGCCATCGCAGATGACCAGGTTCTGGGGGGTCAGGGTAAACTCCTTGCTGTCCAGCGTGGTGATCTTCTCGCCGTCCTTGGCACGGCGCACAATGATCTGGCAGCTTTCCAGCGTGTCCATATCAAAGGCGTGCATCGGCTGGCCGATTTCCAGCATGACATAGTTGGTGATATCCACCACGTTGGAAATGCTGCGCAGGCCGCACAAGGCCAGCTGGCGGCGCATCCAGCGCGGAGATTCACCGGTGGTGATGTTGCGCACATAGTGGCCCAGGTAGCGCGGGCACAGGTCCGGTGCCTCCACCGTAATGTTCAGGCGCGGGTCCTTGTAATCGCTCACGGTGTAATCGGTGGCAGGCATTTTCAGGGGCTTGTTCAGCACAGCGGCAACTTCGCGGGCAATGCCGAGAACGCTCTGGCAGTCGGCACGGTTGGCGGTGACGGAGATGTCAAAAATGTAATCATCCAACCCAACAACCTGCTGAATGGGGGTTCCGGGCACGGTATCCTTGGGCAGGTCCAGCAGGCCGTAGACCTCAGCGCCGGGGTACAGGTCCTCGTTCAGACCCAGTTCCTCGCCGGAACAGAGCATACCGTTGGATTCAATGCCCATCAAGGGCTTTGCCTTGATCTTGATGCCTCCGGGCAGCGTGGAGCCGTCCAGAGCAGCGGGGGTGTGCATACCGGCGTACACATTGGCCGCACCGGTGGAGATCTGAATATCATGGCCATAGTCGCCGCAGTCCACCTTACAGATATGCAGGTGGGTGCCCTCCTGGGGCACGCACTCGGTCACAACGCCAACAACAACCTTGCTGATCTCAGCGCCAAGGTCGATGAGTTCTTCTACTTCAAAGCCACAGTCAAATAGTTTGGTTTCCAGCTCCTGGGCGGAAACATCAATATCCACATACTGTTTAAGCCAGCTGAATGGTACTTTCATTGTTGTTCCCCTCCTTAACCCTTGAACTGTTCGAGGAAGCGCAGGTCGTTCTCGAACATCAGGCCGATGTTGTTGATGCCGTACTTAAGCATGGCGATACGCTCGATACCGATACCGAAAGCAAAGCCGGAGTATACCTCAGGGTCAATGCCGCAGTTTTCCAGCACGCTGCGGTGCACAACGCCAGCCCCCAGAACTTCGATCCAGCCGCTGTGCTTGCACAGGGGGCAGCCCTTGCCGTGGCATTCAAAGCAACTTACGTCAACCTCCACACTGGGCTCAGTGAACGGGAAATAGGACGGGCGCAGGCGGGTTTTGACCTCCGGGCCAAACAAAGCCTGCACAAAGCGGTCCAGCATGCCCTGCAGGTCGCACAGGGTAATGCCCTTATCCACAACCAGACCTTCCATCTGGTGGAACATCGGGGAGTGGGTTGCGTCAGAGTCAGAGCGGAACACGCGGCCGGGGACCAGCACCTTGATGGGGGGCTTTTCCTTATCCATCACACGGATCTGGCCGCCGCTGGTCTGGGTGCGCAGAACAATGTCATCCGCCACATAGAAGGTATCCTGCATATCGCGGGCCGGGTGGTTTTTGGGTACGTTCAGGCGGGTAAAGTTGTGGTCATCGTCCTCAATTTCGGGGCCTTCGTAAATTTCAAAGCCCATGCCGGCAAACACATCAATGATCTCATTCTTGATCTGGGTGATAGGATGCAGTGCGCCGGTGGCGTGGTGGGTGCCAGGCAGGGTGATATCCACGGCTTCGGCCTTGTTGCGGGCGGCAAGCTCGGCCTTTTCGATCTCGGCGGAAGCAGCCTGATACTGGCCTTCCACCCAGACCTTGAACTCGTTGATGGTTTTACCGGCGGCGGGGCGTTCTTCTTTGGGAACATCGCGCAGGGACTTGGTCAGTCCGGTCACGCTGCCGTTTTTGCTCAGATACTTCTGCCAAAAGGCGGAAAGTTCATCTTTGTTGTGCACTGCTGCAAGGTCGGCTTCCAGCTCGGCGCGCAGTGCGGCGATTTTTTCTTCCATAATGCACCTCTTTGATGATTTACGGGGCGAAGGCTGCTCGCTTTTGCTGCAAAACAAAATAAAAAAGCCCCGTCCCTGAACGGTAAAATCAGGGACGAAGCTGTAACATTCATTTACACTCCGCGGTACCACCCGTGTTCCGCCAAACCATGTCTGGCGGCACTCGATGCTTTGTAACGGGGCAGACCGTCCCGCGCTAATGGCTGCAATGCAGGGTTCACACAGGCCGCTCAGGAGCGAACTTCTGCCAGCAGGCTTTCGGGGCGGCTTACAGCCGATGGCCGCCCTCTCTGTGCTAAGTTTGCAGGCATACTTTCTCCGTCAATGCGTTTAACATAAAGCATTATAGGCCGTTTGGCCTTTTTTGTCAACCCTGGACGCACAGCAAAAAGGGCGCTGCCCCTTGCGGAACAGCGCCCTTTTTTCAAATTATCAAAACCGATCAGTTGTTGCGGCGGGAACGGCCCACGATGCGGACGATATACAGGAAGATGTATGCAGGAAAGCTTGGCAGGCTTCCGCGCGGCAGGGGTGACGCGCATCAGCTTTGGCGTGCAGAGCGCCAGCAACGCCCAGTTATGGCGGCTGGGGCGCACCCACACCGCCGAAAGGGCCGCACAGGCACTGGCCTGGGCGCGGGCGGCAGGTTTTGAGGAAATCTGCGGCGACATCATGCTGGCATTGCCGGAGTACAGCAACGCCGAGTTTGATGCTACGCTTGCCTTGTTGCGGGATGGCGGCTGTACGCATATTTCGGCTTACCTATTAAAGGTAGAGCCGGGCACGGCGTTTTACCGCAACCCGCCCGCGGGCCTGCCAGACGGCGACGCGGCGGCGGACTTTTATTTATATGCGGTGGCCCAGCTGGAAAAGGCCGGGTACCAGCAGTATGAGATCAGTAACTTCTGCCGCCCCGGCCATGAGGGACGGCACAACCTGCTGTACTGGGATTGCTGCGACTACCAGGGCTACGGCCCTGCGGCCCACAGTTGTGTGGGCCGTGTACGGAAATACTGGCCGGACGATGTGCAGGCGTTTATTGAGGGCACCGCCGCCGAAGCGATGGAGGGCGATTGCACGGCCGAGGATTTTTTGCTGATGCAGCTTCGCCTGCGCAGAGGATTAAGCTTAGCCGAATATGGCCGCTGGGGCGGCAGCTTTACCTCGGCGCAGAAACAGTTTATCCGCCAGTGCGTGGCCCACGGCTACGCCGAGTTTGACGAGGAAACGCTTCGCCTTACTCCCGCCGGTATGGTGGTACAGAACTCTATTTTGACCGAATTGATGTGAAATATAAAATGCCGCCTCTGCCTTTTTGAGGGCAGGGGCGGTATTTGTATGCGTTTAAATTTCGCGGATAGGCCAGCCGAGCAGCTCGGCTGCGGTGCGATCATGGGTGACCAAAATCGTGGGCCGCTCCCCTGCCAGGCGGCGGGTAACGGCGGCGGCATCGCGCACCAGGTCGGCATCCATGCCGGTGAAGGGTTCGTCCATCAGGGTCCCATCAGGATACGTAGCAGGGTGGTTTTTCCGCAGCCGGAGGGTCAGCACCAGATCACCGTCAGGTTGAAATTTTGCAAAACCGGAATACTGCCAAAGGCTTTGTTCAGGTGTTTTACCTTGATCATCCTTCCACCTCCCCGCAAAGGGCACGCTTGGCGCGGCGTAGCGCCCAGGCCGCCAGCGTGCTGAGCGTGGCCGACAGCAGCACGATCACCAGCGTCCAGGCGAACACTTCCGGCGTGGAAATGGTAATCTTAGCGCGGTAAAGCGCATCGCCCACGCTGTGGTCCGGCAAACCGATGACTTCCGCCGAAACGCCGCTTTTCCAGCACATGCCCATGGCGGCAATGCAGTTTTCGCAGAAGGACGGGAACATCCCCGGCAGCCAGATATACCGCAGCCGCTTGCCCAGCGGCAGGCGATAGACCTTTGCCATTTCCAGCAGGGCCGGGTCCGTATCGGCAATACCGCCCACCGTACCCGCATAAACAACCGGCAGCACATGGGTAAAGCTGACAATGACCGAAAGGTTTTTTCCGCTGACCCACAGCAGCGCCAGAATGACAAAGCTCGCCACTGGCATGGCGCGGATCAACTGCATAACCGGCCCTACCAGGGTGCCGAACCACCGCCACCGGGCCCCGCAGGCCCCCAGCAGCAGCCCCACTGTGACCGCCAGCACAAAGCCCGTTAAAATGCGCAGCGCGCTGAACCCGACCCTGTGCCAGAAATCCGCCGTGGGCAGCAGCCGCCACAAGGTCTGCACCGTTTGCAGGGGGGTGGCCAAAAATAAGCCGTTATGACCAATGCAAACGGCAAGACCCTGCCACACCGCCACCCAAAAAGCGACGGCAAGCAGGGTTTGCCACATTGGTGTTTTGTTGTTGCGCGCCTTAGCCGGCATAGTAGAAGTCATCTGCCGGGAGCTGGCCGCCCACGCTGGTGGGGTCAGCTGCGTACAGAACATTGAAGTAGGTTTCCAGGTCCGTCTTCATCTCGTCGCCGGTCTCAAACACAATGTTGCAGTTGGGCAGGGCTTTCTGGGCCAGGGCAGCCTTGGCTACAATGCCGTACTGCTCGCACAGGGCAGCAGTGTTTTCCAGGTCGGTGTTGGCAGCTTCCACGCTGGCTTTGTAGCCGTCCATAAAGGCGGCAAAGCGGGCGGGGTCAGCTTCCACAGCATCCTTGCGGGCGACCAGAACGCCGGTTACCAGCTTGGAGCCGGCAACTTTTTCCCACTCTTCGTTCATATCCAGGGCAACGCGCAGGCCTTCGACCTGAGCCAGTGCGCTGGTCACAAAGGGCTGGGGCAGCATGGCGATCGTGCTGGTTCCGGCCTGCAGCTGAGCCAGAGCCTCGGTTGCTTCGCTGTAGAAGTCAAGGGTCACATCGTTATCCGGGTCAACACCGTTTTCAGTCAGGATGTAGCGCAGAACATATTCCGGGGTGGTCCCCTTGCCGGTTGTCACGATGGTCTTGCCCTTCAGGTCCTCCACGCTGTTCACAGTCTCGCCGTTTTCCACAACGTACAGCACGCCCAGGGTGTTGATGCAGGCAACCTCAATGGCGCCGTTGGTTTTCTGGTACAGGGTTGCGGCCAGGTTAGCGGGCACAGCGGCTGCGTCCAGCTCGCCCTTTACCAGCTGCGGCACGATTTCATCGGCCTTGCCGTACATTTCAAAGTCATAATCAGCGGCATCTTCGCCTGCCATCAGGTTCACAAGGCCCATGGTGGTGGGGCCTTTCAGGCCGGCAACGCGCAGGGCACCGTCAGCAGTTTCAGCGCTGGCAGTCTCTTCGGCCGGGGCTTCGGTAACAGCTGGGGCCGGGGTGGCGGTTGCTTCAGCGGCAGCTTCACTGGTAGCCGTTGCACCGCAGGCGGCCAGCGAAACACACAGGGCCGCCGCTGCAACAGCAGACATCAACTTTTTGAACATAGTATATCCTCCTGATTTCATACAGCACCATGCCGGGCACGGTGCTCTTCCCTCTTGCCTGCCATTTCGGCAGTACAAAAGCGCCCGGTATCGCCGGGCGCACTTGCTTTTGCGGTGTTACTATACTATAATTAAATCATCTTGTCGGTTGCCGTGGCAACAAACTGTTGCGGCACACCTGCCATTCCAAAAACAGAAAGGCTGCACCGCATGGATCTGCACCCGTATTACCCGCTATTGGCCCGCACGCCGCTGCTGCGCGGCATGCGTCCGGACGAACTGGACACCCTGCTGGACTGCTTTGCCCCCCGTGTGCGGCGCTATGCGCGGGACGAAATTTTGCTGCTGACCGGGTACGAAACGCGGGAGGTCGGCATTTTGCTGGAAGGTAGCATTACCGCCGTAAAAAGCACGCCGGATGGGGCCAGCGTTGCCATTACCCACATGAGGCCGGGCGGCTTGTTCGGGGATGTGCTTTCCGGTTCCAGCCAAAAGAGTCCTGTTACGGTCATGGCCACCACCAGCTGCCTTGCCCTGTACCTGCCATACCAGAAGATCATCCGCCCCTGCGCCAAGCTGCACAGCGCCCATTTGCAGCTGATGCAAAACCTTGTGTTGACCATCAGCGATAAATATTTTGCGCTGGACCGCCGGGTGGATCTGCTGATCTGCAAAAGCCTGCGCGCCCGCATCAGCCTGTGGCTGCTGGACGAAGCCCACCGCGCCGGGAGCGATACCTTTACCACCCCGCTGACCCGCGCCGGGCTGGCCGAATACCTGAACTGTGACCGCAGCGCCCTGAGCCGGGAGCTGAGCCGCATGCAGCAGGACGGCCTGATTGAAACATGGCGCAGCAGCTTTAAGCTGCTGGACAAAGACCGGCTGAAAAATGTCTGACCGCCACAAGCTAGAATGGAGATTCTTATGCCCACCCCACTGCCAAATTCCGCCGCCATGGACGCCCTGGTGGAAGAATTATTAACCAAAGACGTTTATATTGTGGATTACCTGCCCCGCACGGTGCCACAAAACAGCGGCGGGCAGTATTTTGATGTGGAATACTATCTGCTGAACAGCCCGCGTTACACCGCGTTAAAAGACAAATTTTCCAGCGTAATTTTCAAGCTGATGTGCTATTACCGCGTCTGCATCCCGTGGGACGGCGGCTGGGTCGACCAGCCAAATCCGGAGCTGATCGACCACATCATTGCCGAAATTATGGACTGCCATTCCGGCACGCTGACCTGCCTGTTCCCGGATGAGCTGGCTCTGCTGGTGTTTGATTGGGACTGCCTGAACCTGAGCATCTACCACCCCAGCGCCGAAATGCAGCAGCTGCTTGCACCGATTGCGGCTTCTGAAGGGCTGTTTTTCCGCGCGGCGGAAACGTAATGCCGGTAATACCTGTTATTCGTGTGCTAACCGCCGCACTTTTACCCCGTTAAGACCGTAGGGGCGCACCGTCCGATATAGGATATATCTTATAAAAATGTAATGATAAAGCAAGGAGATACACTATGAGCCGTCAAGTATGGAAAGGTTCCACCCTTTTGAACCCTGAACCGCCGGTGCTGGTAAGCTGCGGCCCTGCTGGGGCGCCCAACCTGATCACGGTTGGCTGGTGCGGCACCATCTGCACCCAGCCCAGCATGGTTTCCATCAGTGTGCGGCCGGAACGGTACAG
>VOFH01000094.1_pt1 | contig 82000 bp, 72 predicted proteins | sample 5384091 | NCBI WGS metagenome assembly VOFH01 (sample SAMN12384727, study PRJNA508395) | human gut metagenome | isolation source: healthy gut G | host: Homo sapiens
CAGATCTTCAACTTCGAGTTCGCCATAGAAGGATTGATCCGCGACGACATGCACCTCGCCATCGAGGAAGGTCTGAAAGCGCCGAACGGTCCGGTTCCACCGCCACTTGGGTGATGAGCAACCATGACGTGGTCCGCCATGCCACCCGCTACGCGCTGCCCCAGGTGCCGACCGGCGAATACCATCGACTGCCGCTCGACTGGCTGCTGCGCGACGGCACCACATACCGGGAGGACCGCGCGCTCGGCACCAAGCGCGCCCGCGCCGCGATCATGATGGAGATGGCGCTGCCCGGCTCCGCCTACGTGTATCAAGGCGAGGAACTCGGCCTGTTCGAAGTGGCCGACATTCCGTGGGATGAGCTGGAGGATCCGTCCGCATGGCGCACCTCCCGTTCCGCCAGCACCAAAGGCCGTGACGGCTGCCGTGTGCCGCTGCCGTGGGTTGCGGCCGACGCTCCGCAGCTGGACGATCCGAACGATGAGTTCGGCCATGGCGGCTCCTTCGGATTCTCGCCGGCAGACGCGAAGGCCGAGCCGCATCTGCCGCAACCCAAGTGGTACAAGGATTTCGCGGTCGATGTCGAATCGGCCGACCCGGATTCCATGCTGAACCTGTACCGCCGCGTGCTGGCATTGCGACATGAGTTGCAGACCACCGACCTGAGTCTCGAATGGCTTCCGGAAGACCAGCCCGGCAAGGCGCATGACGGCGCCAACGGTTTCCCGGGTGGCACCATCGCGTACCGCCGTGCCAACGGCTGGGCCTCGATCACCAACTTCGGCGAAGAACCGATCACGTTGCCGCAAGGCGAAGTGCTGCTGACATCAGGACCGCTTACCGACGATGGCAAGCTGCCGCAAGATACCAGCGCTTGGCTCAAACTGGCCGATTGACCGCACGCAGGATGCCCCGATCTGAGGGTGTCCGTGCCGGATACCGCACTCGTGCGCTGAACCATCGAACCGGCAGCGCGCTCCAGCCGTCCGCGTCCCTCCATTTGGGCGCGGACGGCTTTCCTGTTTCCAACGACCGTTTTCCAACGATGACGGTCCGACGTACCTACCCTGCGGTATCTTCATATGTTCGGCCTGCGCAGAGGGCGCGACCGCGGACCAATCGAAAGAGGCAACGATGGTAGATGCACACGATGGCGAAACATACACGTCCGAAGGCTCACGTCTGATCTGGATCGACTGCGAGATGACCGGCCTGGATATCTTCGGCGGCGACGAGCTCGTCGAGGTTTCCGTGGTGCCGACCGACTTCGACCTGAACGTGCTCGACGAAGGTGTCGACTATGTGATCAAGCCCAGTCAGAAGGCTGTCGACCACATGAATGACTTCGTGCGCGCCATGCACACCCGTTCCGGCCTGATCAACGAATGGGAACACGGTCTGAGCCTCGACGAAGCGCAAGCCAAGGTCATCGAATACGTCAGGAAATTCACTCCGGCCGGCGTCAAGCCGCTGCTCGCCGGCAACACCATCGGCTCCGACAAGAAGTTCCTTGACCACTACATGCCGGAACTCATGGAGAACCTGCACTACCGCACCATCGACGTGAGCACCTTCAAGGAACTCGCCCGCCGCTGGTATCCGGCCGTCTACCTCAACCGTCCGCCGAAGAACGGCGGCCACCGCGCGCTCGCCGACATCATCGAATCGCTCGACGAACTGCGTTACTACCGCAAGGCGTTCATGGCCCCGGTGCCCGGTCCGAGCGAAGCGGAGGCGAAGGCCATCGCCTCTGAAATCCAGGAAACCAGCCTGCTCAACAAGGACTGACAGCACGACTCCAGCGAGAGGAACCGCATGACCGCAGCTGATTGGACCACCATCGGCCAACCGCAGGATATCCGCCTTGTGGTCGCCGACATGGACGGCACGTTACTTGACGAACGAAGCCGAATCCCCGACGGATTCTGGCCCATGCTCGCCCGGCTCAAACGCCGTGGCGTCGAATTCGTGCCCGCGTCCGGACGCCAATACGCCACGCTGCGCAACATGTTCGCCGACAAAGCCGCGGAGATTCTCGACGGGGGAGAACTGTCCTATATCGCGGAAAACGGCAATGTGGTGGCGCTCGACGACAAAGTCGTGGAAGTGCATGGCGTCGATTTGGACGTCACGCGTCACGTCATCGACCTGGTCGCCGACGCCGCTGCCTCCGGCGAGCATAACGTGGGACTGGTGGTGTGTGGCCTCAAATCGGCATACGTGCAGCGTTCCGACAAGCCGTTCCTCGATGAAGTCGGCAAATACTACGCGGCGCTGAGCATCGTGGACGATCTGCACGAAGTGCTCGACTTCGCGCAGGAACCGTCCGCCTACACCCCTGACGGCGACGCTGAAATCGTTCTGAAACTCGCGATCCTCGACCTTGACGGCTCTGAACGATTCACCAACGAAAAGCTCACACATCTGCGCGCGGACTACCAGGTGGTCGTCTCCGGCAAACTGTGGGTGGACATCATGAACATCGAAACCGACAAAAAGCAGGGCGTCGAGGCGTTGCAGCGCGTGCTCGGCGTCACACCCGCGCAGACGGCGGTGTTCGGCGACTACCTCAACGATCTGCTCATGCTTGAGGCGGGCGACTGGTCGTTCGCCATGGGCAACGCGCACCCCGATTTGAAGGCCGCCGCGCGCTACATCGCACCGTCGAACGTCGAGCACGGTGTGCTCAAGGTTGTGGACAGGCTGGTTGCCTGACGATTTCGTTGCATGGGGCGCGGTGATGTAAAGAAGGTGGCGTAATGAGGCAATCCGAGGCGCTTGCGATTCTGGGTTCCGGCGCAAGCGTGTTCCTGACGGGCGCGCCCGGTGCCGGCAAAACCTACGTGCTCAACGAATTCATACGGCAGGCGCGTGCCGACGGCGCATCCGTGGCCGTCACCGCATCCACGGGCATCGCTGCCACGCATATCAACGGCACCACCATCCATTCCTGGAGCGGCATCGGCTTGGCCACGGCATTGACCGACAATCTGGTTAAAACCGTTCGCACACGCCGCAAACGCAAGCTGCAGGAAGCCGACATCCTCATCATCGACGAGGTCTCCATGCTGCACGCGTGGCTGTTCGACATGGTTGACCGGATCTGCCGCATCATCCGCCGCGACGAACGTCCGTTCGGCGGGCTGCAGGTGGTGTTGTCCGGCGATTTTTTCCAGCTGCCGCCGGTTTCGGTATCGGGACGCAACAACGACCTGATCGCGCCGTCCGCCGAATATCTGGCCAGTCGCGAACGGTACATGCGCGCCGGACTCAATCCCGAAGGTTTCGTCACCGAATCGTTGGTATGGCGCGAATTGAACCCCGTTGTCTGCTATCTGACCGAACAGCATCGTCAGGATGACGGCCAGCTGTTGAACGTGCTGACCGACATTCGCGAAGGCGCGGTGGACGATGGCGACCGCAATGTGCTGCTGACCCGGTTGGGGGCCATTCCGGAACCCGGGCAGCAGGCGGTGAACCTGTTCCCCGTCAACAGGCAGGCCGACGCGCTTAATGACCTGCGCCTGTTCGAAATCAAGGAGGAACCGCACGAATACCTCGCCGAATCCGAGGGCGCGGCGAATCTGGTGGAACGGCTCAAAAAGAACATGCTCGCTCCCGAACGCTTGTACCTCAAAACGGGCGCGGCCGTGATGGCGGTGCGCAACGACACCGACCACCAGTACGTCAACGGGTCGCTCGGCACCGTGCGTGGATTCACCACGCAATCGCAGGGCGGCTGGCCGATCGTCGAATTCGAAAACGGCAACATCGTCACCATGAAGCCGAATTCCTGGCAGATGCAGGACGGCGATGCCGTGCTCGCCACGGTCAAACAGGTGCCGTTGCGCTGCGCGTGGGCCATCACCATCCACAAATCGCAAGGCATGACGCTCGATCGTGCCGTCATGGATTTGCGACGCACATTCGCGCCGGGCATGGGATACGTGGCGCTGTCGCGAGTGGAAGGGCTCGACGGCCTGTATCTGCAAGGCGTCAACGAGCGCATGTTCCTGGTCTCACCGGACGCGGTCCGTCTTGATGGACAATTGCGATTGGAGTCGGCTCAGGCCGCCGATACGCTTGCCTCCGACGGTGTCGGAGCATTCCGCGCCCGCATGCCGCAACCGGCCGCCGGTGAGGATGACGAATTCGCGCAGGACGTGCTGTTCTGACCCGCTGCTAAATATCAGCCCATCGCCTGCAGGGAACGCGCAAGATCCGGGTCGAGCTCAACTTCGTCCTCGACGCTTTCCGGATCGGGGTCCCAACAGCTGGCGATCACGCAGGCCAGTCCGACGAGCAACCAAAGCGGGTTGCGCTGCAGGAACTCAAGACCTGGAATCGCCCGCGTGACGATGATCCATATCACCATGCCGGCCAGCGCAATCGCATTGAACGGCTTCTTCCATGGCAGGGAAATCAACGTGACGCACAATACGGCCAGGCACAGGCCGATCCATTGGTTTCCTTCGGTCAGCACTTCCGGCGCTGCCGCCGCGAAGACGAAATAGCAGATGATGCCGATCCAGCCGAGTTTGTTCCAAATCGAAATGTGCGCGGTGACGTGACGCATGCTGCGTCCTTTCCTTATGAAGCGATATGGTGCTGATTCCAGTATCATAGAAACGGCTTTAGACTTATTTATAACTCTATAAATAACGTTTTTCGCGTATTGGTGTGCGATTCGAGGACGTGTGGCGCATCCAAGTCGGCTTACCTGAGTAATTTGGAACGTATGACCAAAGCACTTCGTATGTCTACCATGTTCCTGCGCACCCTGCGCGAGGACCCCGCCGATGCCGACGTCGTGTCGGACAAGCTGCTGCAGCGCGCCTGCTACCTGCGCAAGGCCGCTCCGGGCATCTGGACCTGGCTGCCGCTGGGCCTCAATGTCCTGAACAAGATCGAGAACATCATCCGCGAGGAGATGGCGTCCATCGACGCCCAGGAAGTCCACTTCTCCGGACTGCTGCCGCGCGAGCCGTATGAGGCCACCCACCGCTGGGAGGAATACGGCGACAACATCTTCCGTCTGAAGGACCGCCACGAGGCCGACTACCTGCTGGCCCCGACCCATGAGGAAATGTTCACCCTGCTGGTCAAGGACCTGTACTCCTCCTACAAGGACCTGCCGGTGACCCTCTACCAGATCCAGACCAAGTACCGCGACGAGTTCCGTCCGCGCGCCGGCCTGATCCGCGGCCGCGAGTTCATCATGAAGGACGCCTACTCCTTCACCCTCGACAAGGAAGGCCTCGTCAAGGCCTACATGGACGAGCGCGGCGCATACGAGCGCATCTTCAACCGTCTCGACCTGAAGTACGTGCCGGTGCACGCCATGGCCGGCCCGATGGGCGGCTTCGAATCCGAGGAGTTCCTGGCTCCGATGGAGATCGGCGAGGACACCTTCGCCCAGTCGCCGTCCGGCAAGGCCTGGAACGTCGAGGCGCTGACCACTCCGGAACCGGAAGCCATCGACTTTACCGCAACGCCGGCAGCCGAAAAGCGCCCGACCCCGGACGCGGCCACCATCGACAAGATGGTCGAATTCGCCAACGCCAACCATCCTCGTTCCGACGGCCGCGATTGGCAGGCCTCCGACATTCTGAAGAACGTCGTCATCGCCGTCATGCATCCGCAGGACGAAGACCACGACGAGCCGTGGCGCGAGCTCGTGGTCGTAGGCGTTCCGGGCGACCGTACCGTCGACATGAAGCGTCTTGAGGCGCAGTTCACCCCGGCCGAGATCGAGGAAGCCACCGACGAGGATCTGAAGAAGCATCCGGAACTCGTCAAGGGCTACATCGGACCGATGGCGCTTGGCCCGCAGGCGCGCGACGGAAAGAAGGCCGAGAACGCGTCCGAGACCGGTGACGCGCTGCGCTACCTGATCGACGCGCACGTGGCACGCGGTTCCGCATGGTTCACCGGCGCCGACGAGCAGGACGTGGATTACTACGATTTGGTGTACGGCCGCGATTTCGAGGCCGACGGCACCGTCGAAGCCGTGCAGGTACGTCATGGCGACATGAGCCCGGACGGTTCCGGCCCGCTGAGCTTCGAGCGCGGCGTGGAAATCGGCCAGGTGTTCCAGCTGGGCCTCAAGTATTCCAACGCGCTCGGCCTGAAGGTGCTCGACCAGAACGGCAAGACCGTTCCGGTGTGGATGGGCTCCTACGGCATCGGCGTCTCCCGTGTGATGGCCTGCATCGCCGAAACCCATCACGACGAGAAGGGTCTGGCGTGGCCGGCAGTCATCGCGCCGGCACAGGTGCACGTCGTGGCCACCGGCAAGGATGCGGCCGCGTTCGAAGCCGCAGAACAGCTGATCGGTGAGCTTGAGGCCAAGGGCATCGAAGTCATCTTCGACGACCGCAAGAAGGTGTCTCCGGGCGTCAAGTTCAAGGACGCCGAACTCATCGGCGTGCCGATCATCGCCGTCGCCGGCCGCGACACCGTCAACAACGGCACCATCGAAGTGCGCGACCGCAACGGTGAGAACGCCGAAGCGGTGCCGGTCGCGGACGCCGCGCAGGCGATCGCGGACCGCGTCGCTGCACTGCTCAAGTGACATACGGCAATCCGTAGCGCGTCGGTTTGATCCGACGAACGACATACGGCAACGGAAGACCATCAAGCAGGTGGTCTTCCGTTTTTTGTTTTTCATGGGGAATACCGTGCGCATCTCACGCACATGAGGATTGTGGATGTCGGTGGATAAGTCGAAATTATCCACTGACAATCCACGACTCGCCCGACGATCTCAAGTTATCCACATTCTCCGGTTGGGCTTGCAGACGGATGGAACGTTCGGCGATAGTGGTCTTACCGCGGAAACGTGAAGATGCGGGAAGGGCATGCAGTTTACCCTCTCTCACCATAAATCCACCTCACTGCCTGTCGCTTCCGTGCCGTCAACGGCGCTTTCCGCGGTCCATCATTCGTCAAACAGAAAGGGCCAAACATGGCGCAGCAGCAGGGCCTCCTCACCATCACGGGATATGTGGGCGGCCAGCCCACGCAATTCAATCGGGAAGGCATGCCGCATGCCAGCTCATTCCGGCTGGCCAGCACCAGACATTATTTCGATGGCCGAACGCAACAGTGGAAGGACCTGCCCACCACATGGATCACGGTGAAGGCATATCGAGGCCTTTCCGAAAGCATCTGCCAATCGTTCAAAAAAGGCGAACCGGTCATCGTGACCGGCGTGCTGGCGGCGGAAAGCTGGGTGGACCAGAACGGCAAGCAACAGTCGAAACTCGTCATGGAAGCGAATGCGGCGGGGCATGATTTGAGCTACGGTGTCTCCACCTTCCGCAAACTCGCCAAGAAAAACGATTCCGGCCAGCAAGACGCGCAGCCTGGACAGGCTTTAGGACGTGATCCATATGTGCAAGCCGCCCAACAGCGGGGCGAAACTTCAGTCAATGCGATGGGCGGGCAGAGTTCCGGCGTTGACGAGCAAGGCGGCTCGCAGGCCGGTGCGGATAGCAACGCCGCCGAACCCCTACGTGAGGAATTCGGCGGCGATGGCTTCTGACGATTGCCTGACGCTTATGCGATCGCTGGCATGGCCTGTTACCAGATGCGCACGCGTTGCTCCGGTGCGAGCCACATGCCGTCGCCGGGCTGCACGCCAAACGCCTTGTGGAACAGGTCCACATTACGGGCGATGCCGTTCGTACGGCATTCGGCGGGGGAGTGCGGGTCGATCTGCAGATACTGCTCCGCCAACTCGTCGCGATTCTTAGTGCGCCAAATCGAAGCGTAGCTCAGGAAGAAACGCTGCAGGCCGGTGAAGCCGTCGATTTCAGGAGCATCGGCAAGCGCGGCTTCGATGGCTTCCGTGGAACCATCCTTGCCGCGGCCGGCCGCTTCATCGAGAGCGAACGCATAGGCCTTGAGAGCGATGTTCACACCGCTCAAATCGCCGATGTTCTCGCCGATGGTCAACGCGCCGTTCACATGAGGGGCCTTCGACGGGTCATCCGAATACTTTTCGGCGAGCTGCGTCGGCACGAACTCGTTGTACTGGTCGATGAGCTTCTGGGTGAGCGCCTTGAAATTGGCCTTGTCCTCTTCGGTCCACCAGTCGTTGAGTTTGCCGTCGCCGTCGTATTGCGAGCCCTGGTCGTCGAAACCGTGGCCGATCTCATGGCCGATCACCGCGCCGATGCCGCCGTAGTTCGCGGCATCCTCGGCATCCGGGTTGAAGAACGGCGGCTGCAAAATGGCGGCCGGGAACACGATCACGTTCATGGACGGCTCATAGTAGGCGTTCACCGTCTGCGGATTCATCAGCCATTCGTCCTTGTCGACGGCCTTGCCCACCTTGGCCAGCTGGTAGCCGGTCTCATACAGGTTCGCGGCACGCATGTTCTGGGCGAAGCCGGCGTCCTCGCGCACATCCAGCGCGGAATAGTCACGCCAATGGTTCGTGTAGCCGATCTTCGGCACGAACTTGGACAGCTTCTCCAATGCCTTGGCCTTGGTCTCGTCGCCAAGCCAAGTGGAATTGGAGATGGACACACGGTAGGCGTCGATGAGATTGCCGACCAGCTGCTCCATACGCTGCTTGGAGGTTTCGGGGAAGTGACGCTTCACGTATTCGCGGCCGACATCCTCGCCGCAGATGCCGTTGACCAGCGAGACGCCACGCTTCCAACGCACACGCTGCTCCTTCTGCCCGGACAGCGTCTTGCCGTAGAAGTCGAAATTCGTTTCGTCGAATTCGTGGGGAAGCTCCAATGTGGAGCCGATCACCACATGCACGCGGGCCCACAGCTTGAGATCATCCAGCGACGCTTCCTTCCAGAACGCGTTGAGTCCGGTGAGGAAGCTGGCTCATGCACGATCGTGTGGCTGAAACAGCCGCGGAAATCCAACGGCTGCACGGCAGCCGCGGTGGTCGCGTCGTAAGCGTTCTGCCAGGCGTCGATCCAAGCGTCCAGGTCAACATCGGCGAGCATGGCGCACAGGTCGGCGTAATCCGTCGGGTTATAGGTCTTCACCGAATCGCGCGTGGACACGTTGTCCCAATGGTTCGCCGCGATGCGCGTCTCCACGTCAAGGAAACGCTTGGCCTGCGCATGGGCATCCTCGTCATCGGCCGCAAGATGCGCGTTCTTCAGCTGCTTGGCGACCATCTCGACATACGCCTCACGGATTGGCGCGTAATGGTCTTCCCTGTAGTAGGCCTCGTCCGGCAGATCCAAACCGTCCTGTTCGATGTGCACGACATTGGTCTCCGGCGCTCCCGGATCTCCGTAAACGGCGATGCCGATCAGGTCTGGACCGCCGGTCGGGTTCATGGCGCCAAGCGCGCGGGTGAGCGCGGCCTTGTCTTCGGCCTCGTCGATGGAAGCCAACTGGTCTTCGATGGCGGCGAGTCCGGCCGCGTCGATGGCATCGACGTCAAGGAAACTATGGTACAAAGCGCGCGACTTGACGGCTGGGCAATCATCCTCTTCAAGGATGTCGCGGATCTGGTTTTCCGCATCCTCGGCGAGCTTGTCGAAGGAACCATACCGGGAACGGTCGTCGGGAAGACGGTACATGTCGACCCACGGGCCGTTGACGAAGCGGAACAAGTCCTGAGACGGGCCGGTCACGGCGGAGAACGATGCCGGATCGATACCCGAAACCAAAGAATTCGAAGTGTTGTTCATGGCTTCACACTATCCATCTTTGGTGACAACATCGTGTATTCGAATCGAATATTCGGGTGGAACGCAAGGTGGAATACAGAAAGGAGAACATCGTTCGCCGGTGTATGGCCCGCGAAGTAGGGTTGAAGGCATGATCGAACTGAAAACCCCTAAAGAGATTGAAGCGATGAAGCCCGCAGGCCGCTTCGTCGGCGGCATCCTGCGCGACCTGAAGGAATTCACCAAGGTCGGCACCAATCTGTTGGAAATCGACGAATTCGTCCACAAGCGCATCGTGGACCGCAAGGGCGCCTCGTCCTGCTACGTCGACTATGCGCCTGATTTCGGCACCGGTCCGTTCGCGCACTACATCTGCACGTCCGTGAACGACGCCGTGCTGCACGGCGTTCCGTACGACTACAACCTGAAGGACGGCGATCTGGTCAGCCTCGATCTGGCGATCAACGTCGACGGATGGGTCGCGGATTCCGCCATCAGCTTCTGCGTCGGCACGCAGCATCCCGACGACCTGCGCCTGATCAAGTGCACCGAAGAGGCTTTGGCGGCCGGCATCGAAGCCGCTCAGCCGGGCAATCGTCTGGGCGACGTCTCCTGCGCCGTCGGCGACGTGGCACGCGAATACGGCTACCCGATCAACCTGGAGTTCGGCGGACACGGCGTCGGCCATATCATGCACGGCGATCCGCACGTGCCGAACGACGGCAAGGCGCATCACGGCTACAAGCTGCGTCCGGGCCTGGTCATCGCCATCGAACCGTGGTTCCTCAAGACCACCGACGAGATCTACCAGGATCCGAAGGACGGCTGGACGCTGAAGAGCGAGGACGGCTCCCGTGGCGCACACAGCGAGCACACCATCGCCATCACCGAAAACGGTCCGGTGATCCTCACTGTCCGCGACTAGTCCAAAACCTTATGAAAACGGGCTTGTGCGATTACGCACAGCCCGTTTTTTCATGCCCGTTTTGAGACGGAACCCACATATCGAAACGCGCATGCCATATAGTGGGCGGTACTTTTTGAACTGGTAAGGAGCGAACGAGTATGGCCACAGCCAATCTGAGTGTGGAATCCAAGGACTTCACCCTGCCGGTGGTCGAAGCCACGGCGGGCGCGGACGGCATCGTGGTGTCCACGCTGCGCAATGATGGCTGGGTCACACTCGACCCCGGTTTCCTCACTACCGCGCAATGCGAATCGAAAATCACGTACATCGACGGCAAGAACTCGATTCTGCGCTATCGTGGCTATCCGATCGAGCAGCTGTGCGAGCAGTCCGACTTCCTTGAAGTCGCTTGGCTGCTGCGTCACGGCGAACTGCCGAACAAGGACCAGTACGACCGTTTCATCTCCGACATCAACCACCGCACGATGGTGGGGGAGGACTTCCGTACGTTCATGGGCTCCTTCCCGCGCACCGCGCATCCGATGAGTGTGATGGCATCCGCGGTCAACGCGCTCGCCACGTTCTACCCGGACACCACGGACATCAATGATTCCGACCAGCTGGACGAAGCGGCGACCATCATCATGGCCAAGGCGCGCACCATCGTCAGCTACATCTTCCGCCGCCGTCGCGATGAGCCGATGCTGTACCCGGACTACTCGCGCGGCTATGTTGACGATTTCCTGCGCATGTGCTTCGCCGTGCCGTATGAGCCGTTCGAATCCGATCCTCTGTACGTGCACGCGCTTGGCCGTCTGCTCATCATCCATGCCGACCACGAGCAGAACTGCTCCACGTCCGTGGTGCGCATCGCCGGTTCGGCGCACGCCAACCTGTATTCCGCGGTCGCGGCCGGCATCAACGCGCTGTCCGGCCCGCTGCACGGCGGCGCCAACGAGGCGGTGCTCCGCCAGCTCAAGGCCATCCGAGACTCCGGCAAAACCGTCAAGGAATTCGTGGAGGACGCGAAGGCCAACGGGCATCGCATCTCCGGCCTCGGCCACCGCGTGTACAAGTCGTACGATCCGCGCGCGGCGATCGCCAAGACCTATCTGCAGAAGATCATGGAACGCGCCGACACGCTGAAGCTGCCGGCGGACGAGCGCGCGCTGTTCGACGTGGCCACCGAACTGGAGCAGATCGCATTGAGCGACGATTACTTCGTGTCTCGTCATCTGTATCCGAACGTCGACTTCTACACGGGACTGATCTACCGTGCGATCGGCTTCGATCCGTCCATGTTCACCACGCTGTTCGCGTTGGGCCGCATCCCCGGCTGGATCGCGCAATACCGTGAGATGCTCGCCGATCCGAACACGAAGATCGGCCGTCCGCGCCAGGTGTACACCGGCTACACGGAACGCGATTACGTGCCGATGGACCAGCGCCACTGAACGATATTGACACGCGGCTCCGGTTTCGGACGTGCGCATGCGCCTGCCATGGCTTGCCGCTACAGTGTTTCAAGGAACGAAAGAACCTAACGAATCGCTGGAACCGGTCTACGGCTCCGGCATGGTCAAAGGAGCGTACACATGACTGAACAGCGCACCGCATGGGGTTGGGGTCTGGCAAGCATCGATGCGGCCGGCAACACCCTTGACGTGTGGTATCCGGAACTCACGTTGGGCGAGGCTCCGGCTGAAACCTCGCGTCCGAATCACAACTTCGGCGCCATCGCGCATGACGAGGCCGACGCGCGTGGCGTGCGCCGCATGCCCGTGTTCACCGTGTCCAAGCTGGACGAGCCGATCGAGGACGCCGCCGACGCCTATCTGCGTCTGCACCTGCTGAGCATGCGTCTGGCCAAGCCGAACACGTTGAATCTCGACGGCATCTTCGCCAAGCTCAACAACGTGGTGTGGACCAACTACGGCCCCTTCGCCGTCGACGATTTCGCTTTGCGCAAGCTTGACGTGATGGCCGCCACCCGACAGTCCGGAGCCGTGTTGGCGCCGCACGTCGATGTGAACGTGCTGTCGATTGACAAGTTCCCCCGCATGGTCGACTACGTCGTGCCGACCGGCGTGCGCATCGGCGACGCCGACCGCGTGCGACTGGGCGCGCACCTGTCCGAAGGCACCACCGTCATGCACGCCGGCTTCGTGAACTTCAATGCGGGCACCCTCGGCGTCTCCATGGTCGAAGGCCGTGTTTCGCAAGGCGTGGTCGTGGGTGACGGTTCCGACATCGGCGGCGGCGCGTCCATCATGGGCACCCTGTCCGGCGGCGGCAAGCTCAAGAACTCCATCGGCGAGCACTCCCTGCTCGGCGCGAACGCCGGCATCGGCATCTCCCTGGGAGACAACTGCGTGGTCGAAGCAGGCCTGTACGTCACCGCCGGCACCAAGGTCACCATCTACGACAAGGCCAAGGTCGCCGCCGGCGAACCGCTCGAAACCGTCAAGGGCGCCGAACTGTCCGGCAAGGACAACATCCTGTTCATCCGCAACTCCGTGTCCGGCCGCATCGAGGCGCGCTACCGCAAGACCGGCATCGAGCTCAACGAGAAACTCCACAAGAACTGAAAACGGAATGGCGGAGAGCGTCATCCGCGCTCTCCGCAAGAGGAAACTCGTGAAAATCACACTGATCACCGTCGGCAAGGTCAAAGAGAAGTATCTGCGCGACGCCATCGCGGAATATTCGAAACGACTGGGCCGGTATTGCAAGCTCGGCATCGTCGAAGTGGCCGACGAGAAGACACCGGAGCATGCCAGCGACGGACTCGAACGGCAGATCAAGGCCAAAGAGGGCGAACGCATCGCCAAACATATTCGTGACGACGCGTTCGTCATCGCCCTCGCCATCGAAGGCAAGCAGCTCACCAGCGAACAGCTCGCCGCGAAAATCAACGACCTCGGACTCCACGGCACCAGCCATATCCAACTCATCATCGGCGGCTCATTGGGACTCGACCCCGCGATTCTCAAACGAGCCGACTACCTGCTGAGCTTTTCCAAAATGACGTTCCCGCACCAGCTGATGCGGGTGATTCTGCTGGAGCAGATCTATCGCGCATACAAAATCAACGCCGGAGAACCTTACCACAAGTGATTTTCGAGGCGTTTCGCAAGAAACGCTAAGTAGGGGCGAGCCGGTATAGTGGCGCGTATGAGTGACTACAGGGACGAACGCGAGCAGCGAGAACGCCGTCGCCGCACCATGGTGCGCACGGTGTGCATCGTCATCGCCGCGGCGATGCTGCTGAGTCTGGTCATTCCTGCGATCTACGCGGGGCTTTGACGCCTTCGGGCCCGTATGATCCGAAACGGGCCCCGGTTTCCCGTATGCGTGCGGACAGGTTCGCGGTCCGTCCATGTGGGAAATGGATGTGGGCACGTGGAAAAACCTTATGGATTGTGCGGGAGCCGTGGACGGCTCCATGTCAGAATAGTCAGGAACGTAACAGAAATGTATGGTGTAAACGATGGCAGAATTTGATTACTCCGAGGCGATCAGCGAAGCGCGCGCCAAATACGAGTCCATTTCCAAGGCCCTCGACGTCGATCGACTGACCGCCGAGGCCAAGGACCTTGAAGTGAAAGCGGCCGAACCCGGATTGTGGGACGATCCGGAAAACGCACAGAAAGTGACCAGCAAGCTGTCCGCGGTGCAGTCGCAGCTCAAGCGTCTGGCATCCGCCGACCAGCGCATCGAGGACGTGGAGACCCTGGTCGAGCTTGGCCAGGAGGAAGAGGACGCCGACACGTTGGCCGAGGCGAAGGCCGAAGTCGAAAGCATCCAAAAGGATCTCGACGATATGGAGATCCAGACGCTGCTTGACGGCGAATACGACGAACGTTCCGCCGTGGTGACGATCCGTTCCGGCGCCGGCGGCGTGGATGCGGCCGATTTCGCGCAGATGCTGCTGCGCATGTACCTGCGTTGGGCGGAACGCAACGGATACAAGGCCAAGGTCATGGACACCTCCTACGCGGAAGAAGCCGGCATCAAGTCGGCCACGTTCCAGGTGGACGCCCCGTACGCATACGGGCGACTGAGCGTGGAGGGTGGCACCCACCGTCTGGTGCGTATCTCCCCGTTCGACAACCAGGGCCGCCGTCAGACCAGCTTCGCCGCCGTGGAAGTGGTGCCGCTGGTCGAAGCGACCGATCACATCGACGTGCCGGATTCCGAAATCCGCGTCGACACCTACTGCTCGTCCGGTCCTGGCGGACAGGGCGTGAACACCACGTATTCCGCGGTGCGCATCACCCACATCCCGACCGGCATCGTGGTGACCATGCAGGACGAACGCTCTCAGATTCAGAACCGCGCCGCCGCCATGGCCGTGTTGCAGTCCCGACTGCTGGTGCTGCGCCACGAGGAGGAAGCCAAGAAGAAGAAGGAGCTCGCCGGAGACATCAAGGCCAGCTGGGGCGACCAGATGCGCTCGTATGTGCTGCATCCGTACCAGATGGTCAAGGACCTGCGCACGGGGTATGAGACCTCGCAGACCCAGGCTGTCTTCGACGGCGACATCGACGAGTTCATCGAAGCCGGCATCCGCTGGCGTCACGAACAGCGTCGCGCGGCAGCCGAGGAACAAGAAGCCTAAGCGATAGGCGGAGGGAAAACACGATGGCGCTGATCTCGCTTGAACATGTGAGCAAAGTCTATCCAAAGGGCACGCGTCCCGCATTGGATGACATCAATCTTGACATCGATCGAGGTGATTTCGTCTTTCTTGTGGGCGCGTCCGGTTCCGGCAAGACCACCTTGCTGAGCCTGCTGCTTCGCGAGGAGGAAGCCACGGATGGCGAGATCCGCGTCGCCGGCAACGATCTGCGACGCCTGTCCGCACGGCAGGTGCCGCATTATCGCCGGCAGATCGGCTTTATCTTCCAGGATTACAAGCTGCTCAACAACAAGACGGTATGGGAGAACGTCGCCTTCGCACTTGAAGTGATCGGCACAAGCCGTTCCACCATCAAATCGCTGGTGCCCAAAGTACTGCAGACGGTGGGGCTCACAGGCAAGGAAAACAACTACCCCCATGAGCTGTCCGGCGGCGAAGCGCAACGCGTCGCCATCGCAAGGGCGTATGTGAACCATCCTCAGATCCTGCTCGCCGACGAGCCTACGGGCAACCTCGACCCGACCACGTCGCTGGGCATCATGGAAGTGTTGGACGCCATCAACCGTACCGGCACCACCATCGTCATGGCCACACACAACGAGGAAATCGTCAACTCCATGCGCAAACGCGTGGTCGAATTGCACACCGGCAAGATCGTGCGCGACGAGCAGCAGGGATCCTACGATTCCGCGCTGTATTTCCCGGACGCCGAAGTCGAGTCGAAATCGCACCAGGCATTGGGCACTTCCGACCCGAACGCGAAATACCGTCGACAGAACGCCATCGATTCAACGAACGCTCCTGACGACACCGTCGACGTGGAAGGCGCGACGCGCGCCGAAACCGTGGTGAACGCCGTGGATGTGGTCGCCGCTGCCGTCCATGACGGACAGGGGAACGACGGCATCGCCCGTCTTGCCAAATCCGTGCATTCCGGACGCACCGGCCGTTACGGCGAGGCCTTCGCGTCAGTGGAGACCACCTTGACCTGGGGCAAGGGACTGAGCCTCGAACAGATGGCCGACCAGGAACAGGCCGAGCAAACCGAACGGAACGAACAGGCCAAGACCTCCGCTGAAAATGATGCCTCCGAGACTGGTGCCGACGAAGCATCGGCGCTGTCCGCTCCGCCTGCACCGCCCGTTCCACCGACCCAAACCGAGCCTCCGACACCGCCCGAACCGCCCGTCCCGCCGGCACCGTCCGATGAAAACCCTGAGGACACCAAGGAGCACGACTGATGCGTTTTCGTTTCATCCTTTCCGAAACATGGAACAGCCTCAAGCGCAATGTTTCGATGATCATCTCCGTCATGCTGGTCACATTCATCTCCTTCCTGTTCATCGGCGTATCCGGCCTGATGCAGGCACAGATCACCGCCGCGAAGGGCGAATGGTACGACAAGGTCGAAGTGGTCGTATGGCTGTGCCCGGACGGTGCCAGCCAGGCGGCGTCCTGCTCGTCGGGCAAGGCGCCTTCCAACCAGGAGATCGTCGATCTGGAGAACGTGATCAACGAGGAAGCCGGCAACATCGTCTCCAAAATCACATATGTGAGCCGTGAGGACTTCTACAAGAACACCTTCCTCAAGCAGTATCCGAACGGCGAATACCAAGGACGCGTGCTCACCGCCGCCGACATGCAGGGGTCGCTGCGTCTGAAACTGAAGGACCCGACCAAATACCAAGTGGTATCCGAAGTGTTGAGCGGCCGCACCGGTGTCGAGGAAGTGCAGGATCAACGCAAGATCTTCGACCCGGTCTTCTCGGTGCTGAACCGTGCGACGGCGGTCACCGTGGCGCTCGCCGGCGTGATGATCCTGGTGGCCATCATGCTGACCGGCACGACGATTCGCATGAGTGCCGCCTCGCGTAAGAACGAGACCGAGATCATGCGACTGGTGGGAGCCTCGAACTGGACCATCCGCCTGCCGTTCGTGTTGGAAGGCGTGTTCGCGTCGCTGATTGGTTCGCTGCTCGCCTGCGGAACGTTGAGCGCCATGGTGAAGCTGTTCATCACGGATTGGCTGTCGAAGAGCGTGCAGTGGATGCCTCTGATCAACCAGAAGACGGTATGGCTGCTTGCACCGGCCCTTGTGGTGGGAGCCGTCGTGCTGTCGATCGTCGCGTCCAGCATCTCGCTGAGGAAGTACCTGAAGGCATAAACCGGCGGAGTGCTGAACGAGATGTTCAGCATATTTGAAGTTTGCTGGATACAATGTCGAAATAGGTGGATTTCGGGAAGGGAATACATGTCTAGGAAAATGACGAGACAGGTGCGGCCCATCGTTGGACTGATGCTTGCTTCGGCTATGTTCTGCGCCGGCGGCGTCGCGGTCGTCGCCGCGCCGGCTCCGCAGGCGCATGCCGTGAGCATGTCGGAATACCAGGCGAAGGTGTCGAACCACGCCAAGCTGAAGTCGCAGCTTGTCGGCGTGAGCAGCGATCTCGCCGACACGATTCTGCAGTTGGCCGATTTGAACGACAACCAGATTCCTGCGGCGGTCGAGGCCGCGGAATCTGCCCAGCAGGCGGCAGAACAGGCGCAGAGCCTGGCGGAAGCGACCACGCAGCGGTTGCAAGCGGCCCAGCAGGACAAGGCGAACCTTGAGGAGCAGATCAAACAGACCGGCTCCGACTATGATGACGCCAAGGCCGCCGTCGCGCAGCTCGCCCGCGAAAGCTTCCACGGCTCCAGTACGTCGGATGTGCTGGATTTTGTCACCGATTCGACGACCGCCGACGATTTCGTCAACAAGATGCAGTCGCAGGCCGCGGTCACGCGAAGCGAATCCAACGCGGCAACCGACGCGGCGAACGAGCTGAACACGTCGATGAACCGTAAGGACCGTCTGGGCGCCATCGAACAGAAGATCACCCAGCTCAAGGAGCAGGCCGACCAGCAGGCGGCAAGCGCCCAGCAGGCGGCAAGCGAGGCCAGCGCCAAGCAGACCGCCCTGCAGAAGCTGCGTGACGAGGGCACGGCGAAACGTGAGAAGCTCGAATCGCAGAAGAGCCAGCTGACAACGCAGAGCGCCAAGGAAGCGGCGGACATCGTCGCCATGAAATCGCAGATCGATTCATGGAACAACCAGTACAACAATTCCAACAACGCCGCTGTCAACCCCAATAACAACCAGCAGCAGTCGCGTCCGAACAACAACACGAACTACAATCCCGCTCCCGCGCCTGCACCTGCGCCGGCTCCGACGCCCAATAACAACAATTCCGGCGGCGCCGGCGGCATGAACTATGCGGTGCCCGGCAATTGCCCGGCCGGTTCCGGATACTGCTACGGACACAACACCGGCAACACGGTCGGCGGTGCCGCGTATCCGTCCCGCCAGTGCACGCTGTGGGCATACCTGAGGCGTTCCCAGCTGAGCCTTCCGGTCGGCTCCTACATGGGCAACGGCGCCGATTGGGCCAATACCGCTCGTGGACTCGGATACCTGGTGAACAACACCCCGCATGTCGGCGCGGCGATGGTGTTCGCGCGCGGCCAAAGCGTAGGCGGACATTGGACCGCCGACTGGCAGTACGGCCACGTGGCCGTCGTGGAACGCGTGAACGCCGACGGTTCGGTCCTGATCTCCGAAGGCGGCACTGGCTTCGCGACGTTCCCGGCTTGGGAGACGATCTCCAACGCCGGAGCCTACCAGTACGTCCACTACTGACGGTTCCGTTCCAGACATGAAACCACGGCAAGCGCGCCGTCCGCATCGTCGGGCGACGCGCTTTCGTGATATGGTCGACGGAGTCGCGTTGCATACACTGATCGAAAGAACCGGGAAGGAGGTCCGACATGGCCAAGGAACAGGGAACCAAACCGATCGCGCAGAACAAGAAGGCGCGTCACGACTACGCCATCGAAGACAAGTATGAGGCCGGTCTCGTGTTGACCGGCACCGAAGTGAAGTCGCTTCGTGAAGGACGGGCGTCGCTGGCCGAATCGTTCATCACCATCGACCGTCGTGGGGAGATGTGGCTTGAGGGAGCCAACATTCCCGAATATCTCAACGGCACGTGGAACAACCACGCACCCAAACGCAAGCGCAAGCTGCTGCTGCATGCGGCGCAGATCGACAAGCTGGCCCGCCAAACCCAGGCCAAGGGATTCACCATCATTCCGCTGAGCCTGTATTTCAAAGACGGCCGTGTCAAGGTCGAGATCGCGCTCGCCCGAGGCAAGAAGGAATTCGACAAGCGCCAGTCGCTTCGCGAGGAGCAGGACAAGCGTGAGGCGCTGCGAGCCATGCGATACGCCAACAAGCAGGTGCGATAAATCGGAAAAATTCCGGTTTCACATAGTGAAAGAACGCCGATTCAGGAAAATTTTTGTAACACACCCTCTTTACGCTAGGATACGGTTCGGCTGAACAGGCCGATATGAATCCATAGGAGAGGGAACATGCAAGCAGGAAAAGCCCTGAAAACCGCCGCCGCGTTCATGTTGAGCGTGGCCATGCTCGCCACCGGCGCGGCATGCGGCACCAGCGACGACAGCGACGCCTCGGCGTCGAAATCCAGTTCGAAGTCCAGCGAACTGACCGGTTACGATGTTTCCGGCGTGAAGAAGGACGACGCGATCGCCAAAATGCTGCCGGATTATGTGACCAAGGACGGCAAGCTCACCATCGGCATGGATACGTCGTACGCGCCGGCCGAATTCCTGGCCGCGGACGGCAAGACGCCGGTCGGCTTCGACGTGGACATCGCCAAGGCGCTGGCCGGAGTGTTCGGTCTTGAGGCCGATCCGGAAACCGCGAACTTCGATTCGATTATTCCGGCCGTCGGCGCCAAGTACGACATCGGCATCTCGTCGTTCACCGTCACCAAGGAACGCCTCGAGGCGGTCGACTTCGTCAGCCACTTCAACGCCGGCTCCGCATGGGCCGTGAAGAAGGGCAACCCGAACAAGGTCGACACGTCCGATCTGTGCGGCAAGAAGGTGGCCGTGCAGACCGCCACCATGCAGGAGACCGCCGCCAACAAGATGGCCAAGCAATGCAAGGCCGACGGCAAGGCGGAGATGGACGTCATCTCCAGCAAGTTGCAGACCGATGTGACCACCAACGTCGTCACCGGCAAGGCCGACGTGTTCTACGCCGATTCGCCGGTCGCCGGCTACGCGATCGCGCAGACCGACGGCGAACTCGAAACGCTTGGCAAGACCGAAGGCATCGCCCCGGAAGGCATCGTCGTCAAGAAGGGCGACCAGCAGATGGACGAGGCCCTGCAGAAGGCCCTGCAGAAGCTCATCGACGACGGCACCTACATGAAGATCCTCAAGTACTGGGGTGTTCAGGACGGTGCCATCAGCAAGCCGGAGATCAACACCCCCGGCACCAACGAGTGAATGTTTCGGAACTTTTGCGTCCGTTAATACGCTCGTAGCAATCCGCTCTTAGGTTATGCCATAGCCGCGTTTGGCTGGTTGATTTGGCTGGGTTGAAGAGAGGACTTGCCATGATGAGGAACCTGAAAGGTTGGGCGGCGCTCGCGTTGAGCGCGGCGATGGTCGTCTCGATGGGAGCCTGCGGAACCTCCGACAAAACGGATTCCCAAGCTTCCGACGATTCGAATTCGTCGTCGACCACCGGTTACGACGTGTCCGGCGTGAAGAAGGACGAGAAGATCGCCAAGATGCTGCCGTCCTCCGTCACCAAGGACGGCAAGCTGACCGTCGGCATGGATACGTCGTACGCGCCGGCCGAGTTCCTGGCCGCGGACGGCAAGACGCCGGTCGGCTTCGACGTGGACATCGTCAAGGCGTTGGCGAAAACGTTCGGCCTCGAGGCGGATCCGCAGACGTCGAATTTCGATTCGATCATTCCGTCGATCGGTTCGAAGTACGATATCGGCGTCTCGTCGTTCACCATTACCCCGGAACGCATGAAGGCCGTCGACTTCGTCAGCATGTTCAAGGCCGGCTCCACGTGGGTGGTCAAGAAGGGCAACCCGGGCAAGATCGACACGTCCGACCTGTGCGGATTGAAGATCGCGGTGCAGACCGGCACCACACAGGAGGAGGAAGTCAACAAGGGCGCCGAACAGTGCAAGGCGGACAACAAGCTTGACATCCAGATCCTGTCCAACAAGCTGCAGACCGATGTGACCACCAACGTCGTCACCGGCAAGGCCGACGTGTTCTACGCCGATTCGCCGGTCGCGGGTTATGCGATCTCCCAGACCGACGACCAGCTTGAGGCCCTCGGTGAGGACGTCGGCGTGACCAAGGAGGCCGTGGCCATCAAGAAGGGTGATTCCGACACGGCCAAGGCGGTGCAGGCGGCCATGCAGAAGCTGATGGATGACGGCACGTACATGAAGATCCTCAAGCATTGGGGCGTCGAATCCGGCGCCGTCGACAAGGCCGAGATCAACCCGACCGATTTGGGCTGATCGGCGCACTGACGCTGCGGGCGTAGGGGCATCGGACGTATATAGATCGATGCCCCTACGCTTTTTGCCGATTAACGTCGGCGTAGCATTGCGGTTTTATCGTGTGCCTTTGGAATACTGGACGTCTGATTGGCAAATGGACGATTACCGTTCAGTGGATGGGAAGAGAATAGAAGGAGAACCCACTATGTCGTTGAAATTCAAATCGTTTGCCGCTCTCGCGCTGAGCGCGGCCATGATGTTCTCCGTCGCCGCATGCGGCACCACGGATTCCGGTGACGCCAAAAGCGACTCGAAGGCGAAGAACACCACCGTTGGTTACGATGTGAGCACCATCAAGAAGGATGACGAGCTGGCCAAGCTGGCCGCCTCCGCGAAGACCGTCAAGGACGGCGAGCTGTCCGTCGGCATGGAACTGTCCTATGCTCCGGCCGAATTCTACGCCGAAGACGGCAAGACCCCGGTCGGCTACGATGTGGACATGTCCAAGGCCATCGCCCAGACGCTGGGCCTGAAGCCGAAGATCGTCTCCTCCATGTTCGACACCATCGTCCCGTCCATCGGCTCCAAGTACGATCTGGGCATCACCGCCATGACCATCACCGAAGAGCGTCTGCAGTCCGTCGACTTCGTGAGCTACTACCGCGCCGGCTCCACGTGGGCCGTGCAGAAGGGCAATCCGAAGAAGCTCGACACCTCCGACATGTGCGGCGCGAAGATCGCAGTGCAGACCGGCACCGTCCAGGAGGACGAGGCCAACAAGATCGCCAAGGGCTGCAAGGCCGACAAGAAGGCCGAAGTGATGTCCTACAAGCGTCAGGCCGAAGCCGCCACCGCAGTGGCCACCGGTAAGGCCGACGTGTTCTACGCCGATTCGCCGGTCGCCGGCTACGCGATCTCCCAGACCGACGGCCAGCTTGAGGCGCTCGGCGACGTTGAAGGCGTGGCCAAGCAGGGCATCGCCATCAAGAAGGGCGACCAGCAGCTCGACGAGGCCGTGCAGAAGGCCGTGCAGAAGCTGATGGATGACGGCACGTACATGAAGATCCTCAAGCATTGGGGCGTCGAGTCCGGCGCTCTCGACAAGGCTGAGATCAATCCGACCGACCTCAACTGATCTCATCAGATAGATAGAAAAAGGAAACAGCATCATGGCGAAGAAACAAGTCGACGGCGACGGCCTCGATATTCCCAATCGCATTAAAGCCTTGCCTGTCAAGCGTACGGGTCCGATCGTGGCGGCCATCATCGTCGCGCTCTTCGCCGCGATGCTGGTGCAGGCTTTGGTCACCAATCCGCGCTTCGAATGGAATGTGGTCTGGAAATACCTGTTCAACGAGAACGTACTGGAAGGCATCAAGTACACGCTGCTGCTGACCGTCATCTCGATGGTCATCGCCATCATTCTGGCGGTCGTTCTGGCGGTCATGCGCAAATCCATCAACCCGGTGCTGCGCGGCGTGAGCTGGTTCTACATCTGGTTCTTCCGTGGAACCCCTGTGTACACGCAGCTGGTCTTCTGGGGTCTGTTCGCGGTGCTGGTGCCGCGTATCGGCGTGGGCATCCCGTTCACCTCAATCGAATTCTGGAGCATTGACTCCCAGTCGGTCATCACCGCGTTCAACGCCGCATGGCTGGGTTTGGCCCTGAACGAAGCCGCCTACCTGGCCGAAATCGTGCGCGCCGGACTTGAGGCGGTCGACCCGGGACAGACGGAGGCCGCGAAGGCGCTCGGCATGAAGCGCACGCTCATCATGCGTCGCATCGTGCTGCCGCAGGCCATGCGCATCATCATCCCGCCGACCGGCAACGAGTTCATCGGCATGCTGAAGACCACGTCGCTTGTCAACGCCGTGCCGTTCACGCTGGAACTGCAGTTCGCCACCACGGCGATTGCGACCCGTCTGTACAAGCCGATTCCGCTGCTAATCGTGGCGTGCATCTGGTATCTGGTCATCACCTCCATCCTGATGGTCATCCAGTCGCGACTTGAAAAGCACTTCGGCAAGGGCTTCGACGCCCGTCCTGCCGGAGCCCGCGGCAAGCGCACGCCGCTGCCGGGCAAGACCTTCGGCGAACCCAAGGATGACGTCGACAAGCAGAACGAAGCCACGTTCGCGGGAATGACCGCGTGAGGGGAATGACCATGAGCGAAATCACAACCAACGAAATCGTTCCCGCCGTCAAGGCGACCCAGGTGCACAAGGCCTTCGGCAACCTGCACGTGCTCAAAGGCATCGACATGACCGTCATGCCCGGCACCGTCACCGTGATTCTCGGACCGTCCGGTTCCGGCAAATCCACGTTCCTGCGTCTGATCAACCAGCTGGAAACCCTGACCGGCGGCGAAATCGACGTCGACGGCGAAATGATCGGCTACAAGTACGTCGACAAGGGCGGCGAACGTGTGCTGCAGACCCTGAACGACAAGGCGAAGTGGGCCGAACAGCGTTCCAAACTCGGCATGGTCTTCCAGCGCTTCAACCTGTTCCCGCACATGACGGCTCTTGAAAACGTCATGGAGGCCCGGTCCACGTCAAGCACCATGGACAAGAAGGAAGCCCGCGAACTCGCCATTCAGGAGCTGAACCGCGTCGGCATGGGGGAGCGTCTCGACTACTATCCGGCACAGCTGTCCGGCGGCCAGCAGCAGCGCGTGGCCATCGCCCGCGCGCTTGCCATGAAGCCGGAGATCATGCTGTTCGACGAACCGACATCCGCGCTCGATCCGGAACTCGTCGGCGAAGTGCTCAACGTCATGCTCGACCTCGCCAAGGAAGGCATGACCATGGTGGTCGTCACCCATGAGATCGGCTTCGCGCGCGAGGTCGCCGACCAGATCGTCTTCATGGACGGTGGCGTGGTCGTCGAACAGGGCGGACCGGAGATCATCGACCATCCGAAGGAGTCGAGGTTTAAGGACTTCTTGCAGCACGTCCTGTAGCAAGTAAGGCTGTCGTACTGCCGTAAATTCCCAATCCACTGACGTCAAGCGTCCGCAGACGTCCGGTGGGTTGGGTTTTCTTTTTGCCGCCGACGATGGGCGCGTTGCGTGCGCCACTGGTTCGCACGATTTCCCTGGGGGAGTGGGATTTCGCATATATGGCAAAGATTTGTAAGGACGCGCGGCTTGGTTTCATGATTGACATCCTTACCCGATAGGCTAAGGAGCTATGTGTGGAATCGTAGGATATGCAGGAAATGTTCGGACCGCGTGCGGCAAGCCTTTGGAGGTGTGTCTCCAAGGACTTCAGCGATTGGAATACCGCGGATATGATTCGGCCGGCGTGGCGCTGACGGCGCCTGGCATGGAGCGTGTGGCCGTCCGTAAGAAGGCCGGACGTCTGGCCAACCTGGTGCAGGACATCGAACGTGATCCGATGCCGGACGCCACCGTGGGCATCGGCCATACGCGTTGGGCTACGAACGGCGTGCCGAACGACACTAACGCGCATCCGCACACGTCGCGTGACGGCAAGGTCGCCATCATCCACAACGGCATCATCGAAAACGCTTCCCAGCTTCGTCTCGACCTGCAGACGGAGGGCTATCGTTTCGTCTCCGAAACCGATACCGAGGTCGCGGCGAAGCTGCTGGGCAAAATCAGCGACAAGATCATCGAGGAAACCGGTAAGCCTGACCTGTTCAAGGCCATCCGCCGTCTGGCCCGCATGCTGGAAGGCGCGTTCACCATTCTCGCCACGGACGTGCGCCAGCCGGACATCGTGGTCGGCGCCCGTCACGATTCGCCGCTGGTCGTGGGCCTTGGCGAGGGGGAGAACTTCCTCGGTTCCGACGTGGCCGCATTCGTGGCCTACACCAAGCGCGCCATGGAAATCGACCAGGACCAGGCCGTGATGGTGTCCGCAGACAAGGTCGTCGTCTCCGACTTCATGGGCAACATCGTGCCCGATCCGAAGACCTACACCGTGGACTGGGATGCGTCCGCCGCCGAAAAGGGCGGTTGGGACTCCTTCATGGACAAGGAGATCCATGAGGATCCGGCCGCCGTGCAGCGCACTCTGCTGGGGCGTCTCGACGAGAACGGCAACATCAACCTCGATGAGGTGCGCATCGACGAGCATGATTTCAAAGCCATCGACAAGATCATCGTCATCGCCTGCGGCACGGCCGCGTATGCGGGCATGGTGGCCAAATACGCCATCGAGCATTGGGTGCGCATTCCGGTAGAAGTGGAACTCGCCCACGAATTCCGCTACCGTGACCCGATCCTCACCCCCCGAACGTTGGTGGTGGCCATTTCGCAGTCCGGCGAGACCATGGACACGCTGATGGCGTTGCGCCACGCGCGTGAACAGGGCTCCAAGGTATTGGCCATCTGCAACACGCAGGGCGCGTCCATCCCACGCGAATCCGACGCGGTGCTCTACACCCACGCCGGTCCGGAAGTGGCGGTCGCCTCCACCAAGGCGTTCGTGGCGCAGATCACCGCCGCATACGTGCTCGGCCTGTATCTGGCCCAAGTCAAGGGTGCCATGTATCGAGACGAAATCGCCCAGACTTTGGACTCTCTGAAGGACATGCCCCGCAAGATCCAGTGGGTCCTCGACACCCAGACCAAGACCGTGCAGGAGGCCGCCAAGCAGATGGTGGACGCGAAGTCCTTCCTGTTCCTCGGACGTCATGTGGGGTATCCGGTCGCCATGGAAGGCGCGCTGAAGCTCAAGGAGATCGCCTACACCTTCACCGAGGGCTTCGCCGCGGGAGAGCTCAAGCATGGTCCGATCGCGCTGGTCGACGAGGGCGAGCCGGTCGTGTTCATCGTGCCGCCCGCGCGCGGACGCAACGTGCTGCACGCCAAAGTCATCTCCGGCATCGAAGAGGTCAAGGCCCGCGGCGCCTACATCATCGCCGTGGCCGAGGAGAACGATCCGGATGTGGAGCGTTACGCCGACGTGGTGTTCTGGCGTCCCGCCTGCCCGACGCTGATGAGCCCGCTGGTGGACGTGGTGCCACTGCAGCTGTTCGCCATGGACATGGCCAAGCTCAAGAACTACGACGTCGACAAGCCGCGCAATCTCGCCAAGTCCGTCACCGTTGAGTAACGAACGCAGGCACCGTTACGTGCTCGAGGAACCTCATATTCCCTTCGAATATGAGGTTCTGTACGAGGATGAGAACATCATCGTCATCGACAAGCCGCATTTCCTCGCCACCACGCCACGCGGCATGTGGTATCGCGAAACCGCGCTGGTCCGGTTGTGCGAGCGGTACGACGAGCCGAACATCACGCCGGCGCACCGTTTGGACCGACTGACCGCAGGCGTCGTCGTGTTCGTACGTAATCCGTCTGCGCGAGGCGCGTACCAGATGCTGTTCCAAAATCGCAAAACCGTCAAAACCTACGAATGCCTGGCACCGCTCGCCCCGACGCAGCGGCCGCGATATGGAACGGCGGTGCGCATCGACCGGCACCTGCCGTTTCCGCTGGTACGCAGGTCGCATATCAACAAGGATCGCGGACGATTGCAGGCGTACGAAAGCGCCGACGTGCCCAACGCGGAAACGCTGATCGAACGGGGAAGCGGCATCCGCTTCGTTGCCGGCAGACCGTACGTGAATTACACGCTGCATCCGAAAACCGGCAAGACGCACCAGTTGCGCGTGCATATGAATTCGCTTGGACTGGCGATATTGGGCGACGATTTCTACCCGGACATCGTGCAGCGCGCGTACGACGACTTCTCGCAACCCTTGGAATTGGTGGCGCGCGAACTGCGATTCGATGACCCGCTCAACGGCGAGCCACGTCGATTCGTATCGCATGTGCCGTTGGGCGCGGGCTTATAGAAACCCACGATTTTGACATTCCCCTATCTCGCCCGACACGCCCGGATTATCATGGCGTTCTGTTGACTTGCCGGAGCGTTTCCGGCATCACGAGAGCTGGGCAGCGATACCACCAAGAACTTTATGGCCAACACGGCGGATGCAATTTCTACCATTGTGCGGTGGATCATCAACCTGGCGCCGTTTGGCATTATGGGCCTGGTGTTTACCAACGTGTCGGACAACGGCCTGTCCATCTTTACCCAGTACGGGCGCCTGTTGTTGCTGCTGGTGGGCACCATGCTGCTGATGGCGCTGGTGATCAACCCGTTCATCATCTTTATCTACCTGCACCGCAACCCCTACCCACTGGTGTTCCGCTGCCTGCGTGAAAGCGGCCTGACCGCTTTCTTCACCCGCAGCTCCGCCGCCAACATCCCGGTCAACATGTCTCTGTGCGAAAAGCTGAGCCTGGATAAGGATATTTACTCCGTCTCCATCCCGCTGGGCGCAACCATCAATATGGACGGCGCGGCCATCACCATCACCATCATGGCGCTGGCTGCCGCCAACACGCTGGGCATGCAGGTCTCCGTGCCTGCCGCCATCCTGCTGTCCATCATGTCGGCTTTGGGCGCGTGCGGCGCTTCCGGTGTTGCGGGCGGCTCGCTGCTGCTCATCCCCATGGCCTGCTCCCTGTTCGGCATCTCCAACGATGTCGCCATGCAGGTCGTCGGCGTCGGTTTCATCATCGGCGTCATTCAGGACTCCGTTGAGACTGCGCTGAACTCCGCCGGTGACGTTGCTTATGTCCGACATTCCCGGCGCGGCCGGCCTGTGGCGCGTGGCCCAGATGCCGACGCCCGACGGCAAGGCCACCACATCGGAAAACGGCGGTTCGGCCCTTGCCGTGCTGCAACGTTCCCGCAAACCCGAAGCCTCATACCGTTTCATCGAATACGCCTGCCACAATGCCAAAGGCATCACAACCCGCGTGGATGGCGGCGCGTTCCCAGCCGACAAAAACACCCTATCCGATTCGAAATTCCTCAGCAAGACCACGGTGACCGACGACCGTGGCATCGAAGTGCCCTATTTCGGCGGGCAGGAATACAACCGCGTGCTGTCCCAGGCCGCGGAGAACGTGTCGACCGGATACCAGTATCTGCCGTTCGAAGTGTATGCGCGCAGCGACTTCCGGTCCACGGTGGGCAAGGCCTACAAATGGTCGAGCCTGCTGCGCAAAGAGCAGAACAGGCTCAACATCATCGCCGCAGGCGGTCAGGTCTCCGACACCTCCAACATCGGCGATGCGTTGAAGAACACCGAATCGTCCGACCGCATCAAACTTAAGGACGGCATAGCCCTATGGCAGAAGGACCTGAAAGAATACGGAGCCAACCAGGGCTTCACCATCCAATAGCGTCTGTGTAATTGGTTTAATCGATTGCGGCCTGCGGATAGCGCATTATCCGCAGGCCGTCGGTTTTCAGATTGCCGGGCTATGATCGCCGGTTCGCGTCGCTGGCTCTTGAATCAGCGGACGTTTCGGTCGTAGATGTGCCGCATGCCCTTGAAAATCAGGTCCGGATCGTAAATGTCGATCATGTTCGTGTCGTCGGCGAACACGCGGCTCAATCCGCCCGTCGCCACCACACGGAAATCCTCGTCGATCTCCTTATGGAACTGCGCGATCGTGCGTTCGATGCCGCCGATGAAGTTGTAGTACAGGCCCGCCTGCATGGCCGGTTTCGTGGACTTCGCCAGAATCGACTTCGGACGGGTGATCTCCACTTCCGGCAGCTGCGCCGTCCCTTCCCACAGTGCGGCCGCGGCGGTGCGGATACCGGTGGTGATCAGTCCGGAAATCACCGACGCGTCCGCGGTGACGTAGTTGAACGTGGTGGCCGTGCCGAAATCAGCCACCAGAATCGGCCCGCCATACTCGTAATACGCGCCCGCGCAGTCGGCGATGCAGTCCGCGCCCATGTTCTGCGGATTGTCCATGCGGATGTTGAGTCCCGTTTTGATGCCCGGTCCCACGATCATCGGATCGATGTCGAGGAACTTCACGATGCTCGCACGGAACGAATGCATGACCTTCGGCACCACGGACGAAATGATCACATCATCGACATCCGCCGGCTTGTAGCCGCTCAAAGCCAGGAACTGCGTGATCATCAGCCCGTATTCGTCGGACGTGTGGTTCGCCTTCGTGGTGATGCGGTACGTGCCCGCGATGCGCCCATCGTCGATGAAACCGATCACGACGTTCGTGTTGCCGATATCCACAGCCATCAGAAGCATGTTGCGTTCTCCTTCGCGTTTTGCGGAAGTTCCGTTGAAATATTGCGATTATTGCGATTGATACGGTTATTGCGATTCGAAAATGCTGCGGTTAGCGCCGTTCGCCGTCCGCACGCATGGCTGCGAGCTTGACAAGAATACGTTTCGCAAGTGCGTCCTTGCCCATCTTGCTCCATCGTTCGATGCTTGGCCTGTCTGCGGTTTCGCCCGGCGTCAGCACCGTCACCACGTTCGTGTCCGCTGCGAAACCGGCGCCGGGGGTGCGCAGATTGTTGGCCACCAGCATGTCGCAATGCTTGCCGTTAAGCTTCTTCGCCGCGTTGGCCTCAAGGTCGCGCGTCTCCATGGCGAATCCGCACAATGTCTGGTCCGGCCGCTTATGCTCGCCGGCCCAAGCCAGAATATCCGGATTCGACGTGAGCTCGAGCTCGATGCCGCTGCGCCCGTTCTTCTTGATCTTGTCCCGGGCCTGCTCGACCGTACGGAAATCGCCGACGGCCGCGGCCATGACGGTGATGTCCGTGTCCGAGAAACGGCTCGTCACCACATCGAACATATCCCGTGCGGTCGTGACATCGACCACATCCACGCCATACGGGGCGTCCAACGCCACCGGACCGGACACAAGCGTCACCTGCGCGCCCAGATCGCGTGCCTGTTCGGCCAAGGCATACCCCATCTTGCCGGTGGAATGGTTGGTGAGGAACCGCACCGGATCAAGCGGCTCCTGCGTCGGGCCGGCGGTGACGAGCACGGCAAGTCCCTTAAGCGGCAGCTCACTTTCCGGACGATTCGCAAGCAGCAGCGCTTCCACCGCCGTTTCGATGCGTGCCGGCTCCTCCATACGTCCCTTGCCGGCGTCGCCGCAGGCCAGCATGCCGCTTTCCGGCTCCACAATCGTCCAACCGAGCTCACGGCAGGTATTGAGATTGCGTTGCGTCACGGCGTTTTCATACATATGCACGTTCATGGCGGGGCACAGGATCTTCGGTCCCTTGTCGTACGCGAGTATGGTGCTGGTCAGCTGGTCATCGGCGATGCCGCAGGCGATTTTCGCGATGATATCGGCGCTCGCCGGAGCGACTGCCAGCAGATTCGCCCACTTCGCGTCGGCCACGTGGCTGATCTGCAGCGGACCGTCCGGTCCGGGTGCCACGTCGGCCGTAGCGCCGGGACGATGTCCGGCGGCGAACATGGACGTGCGTGTCGGCGTGTGGGTGAGGGAATTGAACGTCAGGGGAGTGACGAACTCCTGTGCGGCGGCGGTCATCACCACACGCACCTCATGCCCCTGCTTGCTCCAATCGGAGGCGAGATGGCAGGCCTTGAACGCGGCGATGCTGCCGGTGACCCCCAAAAGAATATGCGCCATGGATCAACCGTCCTCTCGTTGTGACCTGCCGCGACTGCGTCAAGTATATAACCGGGCCGAAGCCTCCGCGCGCTTTGCAGGCGAATCCGAACGGGCCGCGGGTATGGCGGACAGTAGAATCAGGCCGTGGTGATCGACCTCACGCAGGCGGTCAACCGCAATCACAACACATAATCGAAAATACGAAGAGGAGAAATCCCATGTCGTCACCTACCGGTGCGCACGGCGAAGCCGACGCAACCAAACAGGAGAACGAACAGCAGCCGCAGTCCACGGCAAGCACCGACGCCACTCTGAACGCGCGTGCGAAATCGTCGAACGGCGCGAAATCGCAAGGCCCGAAGAAGTGGCTTATCGCGTTGATCGCCATCATCGCCGCCGTCGCGGTGATCGTCGCCATTGCAGTGACGCGCGGCAAAAACGATGACGCGAACACTTCCGGCGTAACTAAAGCCGACACCGTCACCATCGGGCTCAAACTCGCCCCGGTCAGCCTCGACATCCGCCACCAGTCCGGATCGGCCATCGAACAGGTGCTGATCGGCAACGTCTACGAAGCGCTGCTGTCGCGCGACTCCGACAACAAAGTGCAGCCGGGCCTCGCGAAATCCTGGGACATTTCTAAGGACGGCAAGACCTACACCTTCCATCTCAACCAGAACATGACCTTCTCCAACGGCGACAAGCTCGACGCTGACGACGTGGCCTGGTCCATCAACCAGCTCAAGGAGAAGCAGTACTACAACGCCAACCAGGTGGCCAGCCTCGACAAGGCCGAAGCGGTGGACGCCAACACGGTCAAGCTCACCCTTTCCACCCCCGACTCCAACCTGCTGTGGTATCTGACCGGACGTCCTGGCCTCGTGTTCGACAAAAACGCCAAATACAACGCGAAAACCGAAGCGGTCGGCTCCGGCCCGTATACCGTCGAATCCTTCGACTCGGCCAGCAAAATGGTGCTCAAAGCCAATCCGAAATATTGGGGAACCGCGCACAAGCCCGCCACCCAGAACGTGGTGATCCGCTTCCTCACCGACGACAACGCAGCCGTCAACGCGCTGAAAAGCGGTGACGTCGACGTGCTTTCCCCGGTGAACGCCACGCTCGCCAAATCATTGGATGCCAGCACATACACGGTGTCCGCGGCCGACGGCAGCGACAAGTTCGTCCTCGCCTTCAACTGCACGAACGCCAAACTCAAGGACAAGCGCGTCCGTCAGGCCATCCGCTACGCCATCAACCACAAGGAGATTATCGCCTCCCGAGGCAACGTCGACTACGCGCTCGGCGGTCCGATCCCGTCCGTCGACCCCGGTTACGAGGACCTGACCGGCCTGTACCCGTACAACGTGGACAAGGCCAAGGAACTTATGAAGGAAGCCGGTTATACCATCGACAAGCCGTTGCGGCTCACCCTCACCTACGCCAACACGTACGGCACCGAACTGGGCGACCAGCTCAAGAGCCAGCTCGCCAAAATCGGCATCGATTTGAAGATCGACTATGTGGAATTCTCCACATGGCTGCAGAACGTGCACGCCAACGGCGACTACGAGCTGTCATTGGTGGACCACGCCGAAAGCCACGACTTCTACAAGTGGACCACGCCGGACTACTACTACCATTACGACGGCAAGAACGTGCAGGCGCTCTACGCCAAGGCGCTCGCGGCCACCGACGAGGAGGAAAGCAACGAATACCTCAAGCAGGCGGCGAAGGCCGTCAGCGAGGACGCCCCTGCGGATTGGCTGTTCGGCTACCGTGTGACCGTGGCGTACAACACGAGTGTCAAGGGATTCCCTGACAAGCTCAGCCAGACGGTACTGCCCCTGTGGCAGATCGCCAAAGTGAAATGATGCAAGGCGAAATGATATGAGATTCGTGGCCAAACGGCTGCTGCTGTTCATAGCGGCATTGGTGGGATTGTCGATACTGGTGTTTCTGGCATTGCGTGTACTCCCCGGTGACGTTGCAGCCGTAATGGCCGGAACGAACGCGACCGCGGCCCGTATCGCCACACTGCGGACGCAGATGGGACTCGACAGGCCGCTGCCCGTACAATACGCCGACTGGCTTGGCGGACTGCTGCATGGCGATCTTGGCATATCCGCCATCAGCGGCAGATCGGTCGTCTCGCAGGTCGGTGCCCGGTCGGCGGTCACGTTCCCTCTTATCATGCTCAGCCTTGCCGTAGCCCTGCTGATCGGATTGCCGCTTGGCTGTGCTGCCGTCATCACCAGGAACAGGCGGTGGCGGGGGCTGTTCCATGTGCTTGCCATTGTCGGAGGTGCTGTTCCGGCGTTATGGAGCGGACTGCTGCTGATTCTGCTGTTCTCGCACGGCTCGGGACTGCTGGGGCTGTTCCCCTCGCAGGGTTTTCCGAACGATGGCTGGAAGGATTGCGGGCGGGCCATGGCGTCGCTCGTGCTTCCGGCATTGGCCACCGGTATCACCGCCGGTGCGGGGATCATGCGCTATACACGTGCCGCGTTGGGCGATGCCGCGCAATCCCAGGCCGTAAGCATGGCCATGGCATGCGGCATGACGCGCAGGCAGGCGCTGCTGCGCGTAGGCCTGCGACTGTCGATGCCGCAGCTGGTGTCGGTTATCGGATTGACCTTCGCCCAAATGATAACGGGTGTGATGGTGGTCGAGAACCTGTTTGCCCTGCCGGGGCTGGGCTCGATGCTCATCACCGATGTGGGCAATCGTGATCTGATCGCGGTGCAGAGCGAACTGTTCCTGCTGGCAGCGTTCTTCCTGCTATTGGGATTGGCGGTCGATATGGCGCATCATGCGCTCGATCCGAGACTGAACACCGCTTCCGACGACGTGCAGGAGGTGCTGTGATGTCGGCCGCTCGTGTGGTTATGCGTTCGATGTGGCGCAAGGCCAGTGGAAAATATGCGTTGATCGTGCTCGGCCTGTGGGTGCTGGTTTCGCTGATTTCGCTGGTGTGGACGCCTTACGCGCTACTTGAGACGGACGGATTCCACGCATGGGCTTCGCCCACGGCCGCGCATCCGTTGGGAACCGATGGCGTTGGCGCCGACGTGCTGAGCTGGCTGATGGCCGGTTCGCGCACGAATCTTGCAATCGCATCGCTTACCGTAGTCGTGGCCGGAATATTCGGATTGGCGTTGGTGGCCGCCATGGTGTCACGCCATACCGCGCTGCGATCCACGTCGGTGGTGGTGGTCGATGCGCTGATCTCGATACCGACGGTGCTGATCGCATTGATGTTGTCGGTGCCGTTCGGCGCTTCCGCGGCGGTGATCGTGGCCGCATGCGGATTCGCCTACGGATTGAATCTGGCACGCATCGTAAGACCTGCGGCCATACTTGCCGCGCGTTCGCAGTATGTGGAGTCGGCGGTATGGTCCGGCGCTTCGGGGGCGCGCGTGTTCGTCAGGCATATTATGCCGAACGTGATGCCGGTGCTGCTGGTGCAGTTGTCGATGAGCGCAGGGACGTCGATACTGGCTGAGGCTGGCCTGACCTATCTTGGCGTCGGCGTGGGTGCCGGCGTACCCAGTTGGGGGCATTCCCTCGCCACATCCGTACGATTCATCAGCATCTACCCGCTGACCGTGCTATGGCCGGGACTGATCGTCACGATGACGGTGATCGCGCTGCATCTGTTCGGCGACGCACTGCGCGACGCCATCGACCCGTTGACCAATCCTGAGCTGAGGGAGGCGGCATGAGCATCGAGATTCGTGGGCTGACCATCACCATCGGCGACAAACCCATCGTGCGCGATGCGTGCATGGACATCGCCGACGGTGAGCGCATCGGTCTGGTCGGTTCCTCCGGCTCGGGCAAATCCATGATCGCCAAAGCCCTGATGGGGTTGCTGCCCGACACGGCGCGGGTGAGCGGTTCCATCATGGCTGGTGGCAGGCAACTGATCGGGTTGGACGATACCGCCATGGCCGATCTGCGCGGGCGTTATATGGGCATGGTGTTCCAGAATCCGGCGGCAGCGCTCAATCCCGTGATGACGGTTGCACAGCAGATCGGTCTGCCGCTGTACCTGCACTACGATCTGTCGCTTGACGAGCGTCTTGATCGTGTCAAGGCGATGCTTGACAAAGTGGGGCTTTCCCAGGATGCACTGCTGAAATACCCACATCAGCTTTCCGGCGGGCAGCAGCAGCGCGTCGGCATCGCCACCGCGTTGATCACCTCGCCGCGATTCATCATCGCCGATGAGCCGACCACGGCATTGGATTCGATCACGCAACGTCAGATCGTCGACCTGCTGACGTCGCTGGTCGACGATGCCGGCGCGTCCATGCTGTTCATCACCCATGATTTCGCGGTGCTCGCACGCGCCACTACGCGCTGCTATGTGCTGGACGGCGGTTCGATCGCCGAAACAGGCACGACCGCAAGCCTATTGCGGGAACCGGCAAGCGAGCCTGCGCGGCGCCTTGTCGCCGCGGCCAGGCAACTTACGCTGTCACGTGACGGCGGCATCGGCGACGGTGACGTCGGAAGTCGGGAATCCACGGGAGTGGAATCCGGTGATGGGACGATCGTGAGGAAAGACGGCGGCGATGAATGAAATCGTGTTGCAGGGACGTGGCATCTGCAAAAGCTATGGGTCGAAGCGGAATCGCAGGCAGGTGCTGTTCGACGTGGACATCGAGGTGCGCAGCGGGGAGTGCCTGGCAATCATCGGTGCTTCCGGCTCGGGCAAATCGACGTTGACGCGAGTGCTGTTCGGCCTGGAATCCGCGGATTGCGGTGAGATCGCATACCATGGCCAGGCGATGGGGGAGCGGAACGATGCCGTGCGCCATATGCTGCGCGGTGAGACCGGACTGGTGTTCCAGGATCCCTTCGCCTCGCTCGACCCACGCTGGCGCGTTGCGCGTTCCGTAGAGGAGCCGTTGCGGTTGCGCCATAGGGGCATGGGCGATGACGAGGCCGCTGCGCGGATCGGGCGAGCATTACGACTGGTCGGACTCGACCCGGCGGTATTCGCCGCACGGTACCCCATGGATCTATCCGGCGGGCAGGCGCAACGTGTCGCCATTGCACGTGCCATAGTGGACGATCCGGGCGTCATCCTTGCCGACGAGCCGATGAGCGCCATCGATGTGGCCGCGCGTGTACGGATCCTTGAGACCTTCCACGCCATCCGCGAGGCGAACCCGAATATGTCGCTGGTCATGGTCTCGCACGATCTTGGCGTGGTGCAGCATATCGCCGATCGTATCGTCGTCCTGCATGACGGGCACGTCGAGGAAAGCGGTACGACCACGGAAATACTGAATCATCCCTGTTCCGCGTACACGCGCTCGCTTATCGAAGCCGCGTCCATGTAGGCCTGATCGCAGGTCGGATTGATGCAAGGTAGGCGGCTGGGCCGGCTGAACCGACTGGGCCGGCTGAACCGACTAGAACGTGAACAGTCTGCGCAACCAGTCATACAGGGCGGGATTCGAAATGTTCCAGCTTTCGCTCCGCCCCGGGGTCATAAGCCATAGCAGCTGCAAGCCGATGCCGACGATAAGCAGGGCGACGATCACGACGGTCAGCCACCGGCGCCCGTTTTCACGCGCATCCGTGTTCCACATGAACAGCAGGCACATGGTGCCGATGAGCATCAGCCATGTCATATCGCACAGGTAACGCGCGTTCACGCCGAACGGTCCGTCGATGCACGCGATGAGGACGGCGAGAACGAGGAACGTGAGTCCTATCGCACCGCACTGTGTTGCGTGGAGTTTTGGCTGCGCCGCAGTCGAATGAAATACCGGATGGCCGCGGGCAATGCGAGCAGGCAGATCGGCGACAGCGCGACGAGTCCGCCGGCGAACTGTTCGGAATGATGTTCCGGTTACGGAACAGGAACCCCATGGGTTTGCCTCATCCAGTGAGAACACGTCCATGGTGTAGGGGAATTCCCTCGTGAAACCGATTGGGGTGAGGAACAGCAGGAGGACGGAATACAGGCGTGCTTTCAGACTGACATGCCGTTGCGTCAGATCGCAGCCGGTGAGATTGTAGGTTGCGCCGAAGTCGAACGGGTCGTCGAAACGGGCTGTGTTGTATGCCATCATCGCGCAGCCGATGATGAGGAACGGCAGAATTGCCGCGATGGTGGAGAGGATGGCGTGTCTGGAACGGATGGACAGGATATCGTGGGCTCGGATTTGCGGCCATAGGAGGATGATGCCGAATACCGCGGTGAGGATGAACGCCGGTCTGCAGGCGATGGTGAGCGCGACAAGCGTCGAACCGATGGCGATGAACGGAGTGCGCGGGGTGTGATGGCCATCGCTGGAAGAGCGTGCCCACAATGCGATGCCGGCGGGCGCGAGTGCGAGCGATGCGAGGATGGGAATCGAATAGAACCATGGGACGAGCACCAGATACGTCAATCCGGATGCCGCCACGATTGCGGTGCAGGTGAGGACCGCGAGCCATCTGGGGGTGCCATGCCAATAGCGCTTCCACAGTGTTTCGATGAGGAATATGAGCGAAGCGCATGCCAGTATCGCAAGGAACGCGCATCCTGCGGCGGTCGGCAGATCGGTTCCGGTCAGTGCTTTGAACGGTGCGAAGAGCAGGAGCGCCGGCAGCGGGCCGAAATAGCAGTAGTACCGGCCATGGTAGAAAGCCCAATCCCAGCGTGACGGATCGCCGGTTTGCGCGCCGAGGGTTCCTCTGGCCTGCTCGTCGTACGGATTATCCATGGCCGCAAGCCAATCGGGGATATGCGCGTCGATCCAGGTTCTGCCATGCAGGAACGCGTCGGCGAGCTGCTGGTACTGCGAACGGTCCACGAGGAAGGTGCCACCTTGGTATTGCAGGGTGTACACGCTATCGGAAGGATGCGTGGACACCGTCAGCAGTACGAGAATCGTCGACATCACCGCCCAGAGAACCACGAAAGGCGTCCATGCGCGATGGCGTTTGCGGTTGGTGTGATCGGTGCGGTCGATGCAATCGGTGCAATCGGCTTCCGGCGTGAGGTGGGGACGGTCGTTGTTCCCCGTCGACGGTCGTACTCGATGTGCGGGGAATATGAAAGAGGTTCCTCTATACATAATTGCACTGTATATCACGTAGACGCGATGATATCCGGTGGGGTGTTGGGCGCTGCGAAGGCTGTTATATCGCAGGTTATTGGGGGCGGAGCGAGCCCGTTCCAGGAAGCTGATACGGTTCGGATGTCCGCATGATGAACTCGGGTGGCATGCCGATGTCCGGGGGAGTGGTAATGTAAGCCACATGTTCAATCGCTCTTGTTGTTGCTGTCGCTAACCAACCGCCCGAGGGGCGCGTGGTTCATCGACGCATAACTTGAGATAGGACATTCCAGAACGTTCGGCGTGGTCGCCAGAACTTCGATTTTCCGGATTCCCGTAACGTATCGGCATGATCGCCAATCTTCGGCATACGGCATACCGTAACCGTATACGGTGATCCCCGCACAAGCGCGAAAATCCCAACAGGTCCTGTTTCAACCGCTGCACATGACGACGCGGCTTCCCGGGAGCGCATCCCAACCGAATCCCCGAAACCGCAAAGCCCCAAAGGAAACGTCATGACCATCCACAACAGCACCGCAGAACTCATCGGCAACACCCCGCTCATCCGCCTCAACCATGTGGCCGAAGGCATCAAGGCCACCATCGCGGCCAAAGTCGAATACTTCAACCCGGGAGGCTCCTCCAAAGACCGCATCGCCGAACGCATCATCGACGCCGCCGAGAAGAGCGGCGAACTCAAGCCCGGCGGCGTGATCGTCGAACCGACCTCCGGCAACACCGGTGTAGGCCTGGCCATGGTCGCCCAGCAGCGCGGATACCGTGCGATCTTCACCCTGCCGGACAAGGTTTCCGAAGCCAAGCGTGCGGTGCTGCGCGCATACGGCGCCGAAGTGGTCGTAACCCCCACCGACGCCGGCCCGGACGACCCCGCGCTCCTACTACCAGGTGGCGGACCGCCTCGCCAAGGCGATTCCCGGCGGCTACCGTCCCAACCAGTACGACAATCCGAACGGTCCCGAAAGCCACTACCACACCACTGGTCCGGAAATCTGGGAGGCCACCGACCACAAGGTCACGCATTTCGTGGCGGGCATCGGCACCGGCGGCACCATCTCCGGCACCGGACACTATCTGAAGGACGTGTCCAACGGCGCGGTGCAGGTCATCGGCGCCGATCCGGAAGGCTCCATTTACTCCGACCCGAACGACGTGCACCAATACCAGATCGAAGGCGTCGGCGAGGACTTCTACCCGAAGGCCTTCGACCGGAGCCTTCCCGACGAGATCGTGCAGGTCACCGACGCGGAAGCCTTCGAAATGACCCGACGCCTCGCCAACGAGGAAGGACTGCTCATCGGCGGCTCATCCGGCATGGCCGTGTTCTCCGCGCTGAAATACGCCCGCGAGCACGACCTCGACGAAAACCAGCTCGTCGTGGTGCTGATGCCCGATTCCGGCCGCAGCTACATGGAGAAGATCTTCAACGACGACTGGATGCGCGCCAACGGATTCGCCGACGTCGTGGAACGCACCACCAAGCCCAGCCTCGCCGAACAGTACCTGTAAAAGACCGTCAAACGACTGTCCGGCAGCCCGATCGCACCTTTGAAACCAATGCCAATCATCCGAACAACCCAAACCATCCGATACTTCCAAGGAGTTCCCATCATGACCATCTCGACCAACACCGAAGCCCTCAACGCCACCGCTCTCGCCACCCGCGCCATCCACGCAGGCCAGGAACCCGACCCGACCACCGGAGCCGTGGTCACCCCCATCTACATGACCTCCACCTTCAAGCAGGATGGCGTCGGCGGCCTGCGCAACGGCTACGACTACAGCCGTTCCATCAACCCGACCCGCAACAGCTTCGACGAGCAGCTCGCCGCCGTGGAAGGCGCGAAATACGCGTTAAGCTTCTCCTCCGGACTTGCCGCCATCGACGTGCTGCTGCGCTCCACTTTGAAGCCCGGCGACAACATCCTGCTCGGCAACGACGTGTACGGCGGCACCTACCGTCTGCTGTCCAAGGTGTTCGTGCCGTGGGGCATCGGCCTCGACGTGGTGGACATCACCGACACGGCCGCCGTCTCAGCCGCGCTCGCCAAGAAGCAGTACGCGTACATCTGGGTGGAAACCCCGTCCAACCCGCTGCTCAACATCACCGACATCGCCGCCACCGCGGCCGTGGCGCACGCGCACGGCACCAAAGTGGTCGTGGACAACACCTTCGCATCCCCGGTATTGCAGCATCCGCTCGCAGACGGCGCCGACGTGGTCGTCTACTCCACCACCAAGTACATCGGCGGCCACTCTGACGTGGTCGGCGGCGCGGTGGTCCTGAACGACAAGGAAACACGCGACGTGGTGGCCTTCCTGCAGAACGCGGCCGGCGCGGTTCCGTCCCCGTTCGACTCCTGGCTTGACATCCGAGGCCTCAAAACCCTCGACCTGCGCGTCAAGCAGCACAGCCGCAACGCCATGAAAGTGGCCCAGTGGCTCGAAACCCGCCCCGAAGTGGAACGCGTATGGTATCCGGGGCTCGAATCCCACCCGGGCCACGACATCGCGGCACGCCAGATGCACGGCGGTTTCGGCGGCATGATCTCCATCCAGATCGCCGCCGGCTTCGAAGCGGCCAAGAAGTTCGCCGGAGCCACCGAAGTGTTCACCCTGGCCGAATCCCTGGGCGGTGTGGAATCGCTGATCGAACATCCGGGTGCCATGACCCATGCCTCCGTGGCCGGCACCACGCTCGAAGTGCCCGCCAACCTGATCCGCCTGTCCGTCGGTCTTGAGGACGCGGACGATCTGATCGCCGACCTGGAGCAGGCGTTCCGCCAGATCTGAATTCCCTATTTCCGATAGAAGCATGAAACGGCCGGCATGGGCAAGACCCGCGCCGGCTGTTTCGCTCTCCGCGGTCAACGCATGGCATTGCTACACTTGGAAACCATGACGCAAGCTGTTGATTCCGCCGATTCCGTAGACCCCCGCGCATTGGAGGCGCTGAACCGCTATTTCGGCTACGATTCGTTCCGTCCTGGACAATCCGGCATCGTCTCGGCCATCCTCGCCGGACACGACGTGCTTGGCGTCATGCCCACCGGCGCCGGCAAATCCATCTGCTATCAGATTCCCGCAGCGATCCTGCCGGGCGTCGCCATCGTCATCTCGCCGCTGATCTCACTCATGCGCGACCAGGTCGACGCCCTGAACGACGTGGGCCTTCCGGCCGCGTTCATCAACACCACTCAGACGCCGGACGAACAGGATCTCGTCTTCGCGCAGGCGCTCTCCGGCCAGATCAAACTGCTGTACGTGGCGCCGGAACGTTTGGAAACCGAACGATTCCGCAACTTCGCCGTCCGTGTGCCGATCTCGCTCGTCGCCGTCGACGAAGCGCACTGCGTCTCCCAATGGGGGCAGGACTTCCGTTCCTCATATCTTGGCATCGGCGAATTCATCGCCGGACTGCCCACACGTCCAACGGTCGCCGCGTTCACCGCCACCGCCACCGAACGCGTGCGCCGCGACATCGTTTCGATTCTGGGCCTGCACACACCGTCCATCACCGTCACCGGTTTCGACCGGCCGAACCTGTATTTCGACGTCATCAGCATGCCACGCAAAGACAAAGCATCCTGGGTGGCGTCCTGCATCGCCAGCCATCCGGACGAATCCGGCATCGTCTACTGCGTCACGCGCAAGGAAACGGAAGCGCTCGCCGAATCGCTTAACAGCGCCGTCGCCGAATTGCGTGCCGCAGGGGGTGCGGATGTGTCGGATATCGGCACCATCGCCGTCGCCTACCATGGCGGTATGAGCGCCGACGCACGAGAGAAGGCGCAACGCGATTTCGTCACCGACCGTGTGCCCGTGGTCGTGGCCACCAACGCGTTCGGCATGGGCATCGACAAATCCAACGTGCGGTTCGTCATCCACCACAACATGCCCGAATCCATCGAAGCGTACTACCAGGAGGCCGGACGAGCCGGACGAGACGGCGAACCAAGCCGCTGCACGCTGTTGTGGAACGAATCGGACATCGTCACCCGCCGCCGGCTGCTCGATTCGGACTACGAAAACGAACGATTGACTCCCGAAGAGCAGGAGGCCGTACGCGCGTCGAAACGCCGGCTGCTCGACGCGATGGTCGGCTACTGCCGTACCACGGACTGCCTGCACGCGTACATGACCCGGTATTTCGGCGAAACCGCGGGCGCGGCGGCGAAAACGGACGGCAAATGCGTGGGCGGTTGCGCCAACTGCGAGCACACATTCGAAACCATCGACGTCACCGACATCGCCCGAGCCATCAGCCGTTGCGTGCACGATGTGAACCAGCATGTCGGCAGCGGCAAAATCGTCAAGGTGCTGCGCGGCTCGAAGGCACAGGATCTAAGCTATCTCAACCCCGAAAGCCTGCCGTCGTTCGGCATGCTCGACGAAGTGCCGGAAGCGCGCATCCGCGACGTGCTGAGCCAGATGGCCACCGACGGCTTCCTGACGATCGCGGAAGGACGCCTGCCGATCGTCGGCTTCGGACCCCGTGCGGCGGAAACGGTCGCACCCGAATTCCATTACGACATCAAGAAGATCAAACGTGCTGACGCCCGTGCGCGTCGAACGCCCGACGTGTCCACTCCCGCTGTCGGATCGTACGTGCCGGATGACGGCGACGAGGCGCTATTCCAGAAGCTGCGTGCGCTGCGACTGGACATCGCGCGCGAACTCGGCAAACCGCCGTACATCGTGTTCTCCGACAAGACGTTGCGTGACATGGTACGGGTCAAGCCGATCACTGACGACCAGTTCCTTGCCGTCAACGGTGTGGGGGAAAGCAAGCTCAAACAGTACGGCGAACGGTTCATGGCCGCGATTCGGGAGGATTCCAGCGACGAGGCTTGAACCGGCCATAACCGACACGCATGGCACGACGGTTGACGTTGAGCCCGCGAACCGTGAATAGTGGAATGTGAACACAACAACGAAAGGACAGAACATGGCGGAAGACAAGCCGGTGGTGGAAAGCTTCCAATTGGACCACACCAAAGTAAAGGCGCCGTATGTGCGCTACATCAATACGGAAACCGGCCCCCACGGCGACGTGATCTCGAACTACGACCTGCGATTGGTGCAGCCGAACGAGAACGCCATTCCGACCGGCGGACTGCACACCATCGAACACACCATCGCGGTGCTGCTGCGCGAACGCATCCCCGGTTACATCGACTGCTCGCCGTTCGGATGCCGCACAGGCTTCCACCTGCTGACGTGGGGCGAGCATTCCACCGAGGATGTGGCTCGCGCATTGAAGGAATCGTTGGAATTCATCGCCTACGAGGCCACATGGGACGACGTGCCGGCAACCACCATCGAAAGCTGCGGCAACTACCGCGACCACAGCCTGTTCACCGCCAAGGAATGGTGCAAGGACATCCTCGCCAAGGGCATCAGCTCCGACCCGTTCGAACGCCGCCTTGTGTGAGCGTTACCATGCCTGTGCGGTGGGCGTGGTAGTTTGGACGGCTGGAATGCTTGAGAGAGGTACACAGTCGAATTGAGGTGAAAGGGTTGAGCGAAACCACTTCCGAACGTCGGTTCCGTCGTGCCACCATGGATGATCTGCCTGTCATGCTGAAAATCTACCAGCATGCGCGTGAGCTTATGGCGGCCAACGGGAATCCCACGCAATGGGGAAACACGTTCCCACGTGAGGAAGTGATCCTTGACGACATTCGCCAGCAGCGCACCATGCTGCTGGTGGACGAGGCTGACGGCAAGGAGCGTGTGCTCGCCCAGTTCGCCCTGTGCACGGGCGAGGATCCCACCTACGCGCATATCGACGGCGCCTGGCTGGACGATGACTCGTATGTGACCATCCACCGCATCGCCTCGTCGGGAATCGTCAAAGGCGCGGCCAAGGACTGCATCAACTGGTGCATCGAACATTACGGCAACGTGCGCGCCGACACGCATCCGAACAACAAGGCCATGCAGCACGTGCTCGAATCGAACGGATTCGCCCGCTGCGGCCTGATCCAACTGCTTGACCGCCCCACCGATACCACGCGTATCGCCTACCAGCGTCACGAATGGTGATTGCGCATACATAGAAACGTAGAAAAAAGGACGTCTCCCGTAAAACTGCGGGAGACGTCCTTTTCCATATGAAGGGATGATTAGAACAGTCCCGGCTCGTTAAGCTGAGAATGCTTGCGGCTGTACGTGAAATACACGACCAGTCCAAGCGCGAACCACACGGCGAAACGCACCCACGTCTCCCAATTCAAACCGAAGATCAGAATCAGGCAGAAGATGATGGCGCAGATTGGCGTGAACGGCACGCCCGGCGCACGGAAGCCACGATGCGCGTCCGGCTGGGTCTTGCGCATCCACAGGATGCCGGCCGACACGATGATGAACGCGGACAGCGTACCGATGTTCACCAGCTCGAACAGCACGTTGATGTTGATGAAACCGCCGGCGATGGCCGTCAGAATGCCGAAGAACCACGTGCCCTTGAACGGTGTGCGGTACTTCGGATGCACTTCGCCGAAGAACTTCGGGAACAGTCCGTCGCGGCTCATCGCATAGCAGATGCGGGACTGGCCGTACAGCTGCACCAGCATGACGGTGGTCATGCCGATCAACGCGCCGAGGTTCACGATGAACGCCAGCCAGTTGAGGCCGGTCTCGAGAATCACGCCCGCCACCGGAGCGTCGATGAACTTCGCGAACTCCTTGTACGGCACCACGCCGGTCATGATCATGGTCATGACGATGTACAGCACGGTGGACACGGCCAGCGAGATCAGGATGCCGCGCGGCAGCGTCTTGTTCGGATTGATGGTCTCCTCGGCGGAGGAGGAGACGGCGTCGAAGCCGATGAAGCTGAAGAACACGATCGACGCGGCCGGCACGATGCCGTACGGCTGCGTCGAACCCGGCTGGAACGTGTAGATGCCATACGGGGAGAACGGTTTCCAGTTGGCGGGATTGATGTACCAGACGGTGCACACGATGAACAGCACGATGATGGCCAGCTTGATCATCACCATGATGTCGTTGGTCTTCTTCGTCTGGTTGATGCCGATGGACAGCACCCACGTGATGATAAGCACGATCACGAAGCCCGGCAGATTGAAATACGTGGTGACTCCCGGCGTGGTGCCGTACGCGGCGGTCAGTTCGACCGGCAGATGCAGGCCGAAGCCTTCCAACAGCTTGTTGAAATAGCCCGACCAGCCGGCGGACACGGTCGCCGCCTGCAACGCGTATTCCAAAATCAAATCCCAACCGATCACGAAGGCGATCAACTCGCCGAACGCCAGATACGCGTACGAATAGGCGGAGCCGGAAACCGGTGCCATCGCGGCGAACTCCGCATAGCACAGGCCCGCAAAGCCGCAGCAGACGGCGGCGAGCAGGAAGGACACGCACAATGCCGGTCCCGCGGTGAGCGCGCCTTTGCCGGTGAGCACGAAGATGCCGGTGCCGATGATGGCGCCGATGCCCAGCATGGTCAGGTCGAAGGTTTTCAGTGTTCGCTTCAGCGGAGTCGATTCGGAGACAAGTTGGTCCACCGACTTCTTGCGAAATAGATCCATGGTCGTCAGATTCCCTGTGATTGTTTCAAAAATGGGCTGGACCGGACGGATTTCCGGGACTCTGGCACGCCTTAACGCCAGAAATCAGAAAGGCCGCGGCGATATGCGCAACAGCCTTGTGTATGGAAAGTGTAAAAAACACTGCCGGACAAAATCGTGAAAACATCGTGAATCGTCTCACCATATGTCCCTGATGTTCCATACCTGTCACATAGCGGCGCGACAATGGGAGCCATGACTTTGAGCGCAACACGTGAATGGGATTTCTCCTCCGAACAAGGCAAAGCGAACTACAAGGCCGCCCAGCGGCGGTATCCGGCGCAGGCCATCGTCGACTTCGCCGCACTGCGCGACAACATGCGCCACCTGGTGAGTGTCGTCGGCGGACCGCATTCCGGCACCGCCGTCATGGGCATCGTCAAAGCCGACGCGTACGGACACGGCCTGATCCCCGCCGCGCTTGCCGCGCTCGCAGGCGGCGCCACGTGGCTCGGCACCGCGCAATCGCATGAAGCGCTGTTGTTGCGCAAGGCGGGCATCGGCCCCGATCGCTGCCATATTCTGACATGGGTCTACAGCGGCGCCGAAGTGCCGTTCGACGAGCTGATCGACAACGACATCGACATTTCCGTCGGCTCGCTCGCCGGCATCGACGGTGTCGCCGCGGCCGCACGCAGGCTTGGCAAGACGGCGCGCGTGCATGTGAAGGTCGATTCCGGCTTCGGCCGTAACGGCTTCACGCCCGCCGGTTTCGACGCGGCGCTCGCCAAACTGGTGCCGCTCGCCAAGGAAGGCGTGCTGCACATCGTCGGCCAGTGGAGCCATCTGGCGGTCGCCGACGCACCGGACGTTCCGGAATTCGTTGCCTCCACCGACATGCAGGTCGAAACGTTCAAGGACTTCACCCGTCGTATGGAGGCGGCCGGCATTCCGCCGGAAATCCGCCACCTCGCCAACACCGCGGCGACGCTGTCCCGTCCGGAAATCCACTTCGAACTGACCCGTCCGGGCATCGGCCTGTACGGTTACGAAGCCGATCCGGCCATGGGCACGCCGTCCACGTATAGCCTGAAGCCCGCCATGACCCTGCAGGCGCAGCTCGGCACCGTCAAGGACGTGGAAGCCGGCCATGGCATCTCCTACGGCCGTACGTATCTGACCCCGTCCGACACCTCCACCGCGATCGTGCCGCTCGGCTATGCGGACGGCATCCACCGCTCCGCCTCCGGATTCGACATGGAAGGCGCCAAGCACGTGACCAAGCCCGGTGGTCCGGTGCGCGTGATGACCGCGGAAGGCCCACGCCTGTACCACGTGTCCGGCCGCGTGTGCATGGACCAGTTCATCCTCGACCTGCACGGTTCCGCCGCCGAACTCGGCATCCACGAAGGCGACAATGTGGAACTGTTCGGTCCGGGCCGTGGCGAGGATTACGCCGAACCGACCGCGGACGATTGGGGTCGTGCCGCCGACACCATCAGCTACGAGATCTTCACCTGCCTGCGCAACCGCATTCCGCGCCTGTACGAGCATGTCACGGACGTATTGTCCGCCGAGGACCTCGCCAAGCTCGACCCGGCAAGCATCCTGTAATCCCGTAAAAAGCGGCGGCAGCCGCCGCACCCATAGGAAGGCGGTGCATCATGACGAGCGAAGGATACAGCGCGTTCGACGAGGAGCGTTGGGCTCCGGAACCACCCAAATCCAGCTCCCGCACCGCCTTCCAACGCGACCGCGCCCGACTCATACACTCGTCCGCATTGCGCAGGCTCGGCGCGAAAACGCAGATTCTGGTGGCCGGCACGGACGATTTCGCACGTACACGGCTTACAACACACGTTGGAGGTCGCGCAAATCGGTCGACAGATCGGCACTTCGCTCGGTTGCGATCCCGACGTGGTCGACTGCGCCTGCCTTGCGCACGACCTCGGCCACCCGCCGTTCGGCCATAATGGGGAACGTGCGCTTGCCGAAATCGCCGGCAATATCGGTGGTTTCGAAGGCAATGCGCAAACCTTGCGATTATTGACGCGCCTCGAACCGAAAATACTGTTTCCCGACGGACGTTCCGCAGGCGTGAATCTGACGCGTGCCGCGCTCGATGCGGCCGTCAAATACCCGTGGACGCTTGCCGAAGCCGCCGCGCATCCGAAAGGGGAGCGCAGTGCGAAATTCTGCGTCTATCCGGATGATACGGACGTGTTCGCCTGGCTCAAACAACACGCGCCCGACACCACCCGCCGTCCCGTCGAATGCCAGGTGATGGACCTGTCGGATGACATCGCCTACAGCGTGCATGACGTGGAGGACGCCATCGCCACCGGCGCGTTCAATCCGGGCGAACTGCACGAAAACGGAGTGATCGACGCGGTCGTCGAGGACGCGCGCGCCTGGTATGGTCCGCAATGGGACGCCGACAAACTGGTGGACGCGTTCGCACGAATGCACCGGCGCGACACATTCCCCGGCTATTTCGACGGTTCGCGCCGCGCGCTCGCCGCATTGAAGAACATGACCAGCAATCTGATCGGCCGATTCGCCGGTTCCGTGGAACAAGCCACGCGGGACACGTACGGCAACGAGCCGCTGACCCGATACAACGGCGATCTGGTGATTCCCGAGGAAACCAGTTACGAAATCGTGGTGCTGAAAGGCATCGCCGTGCATTTCGTCATGGAGCCCGGCGAACGCGAGCCGATGCACGGCGAGGAACAGCGGATCGTCGGCGATCTGGTGGACGTGTTCATGGCGGACAATCCCAAACCGTCCAGCGCGTTGGAGAACGTGTTCCTCGACGATTGGCGCGAGGCCGGCAGCGACGGCGAACGCCTGCGCGTGGCCATAGACCAGGTGGCGAGCCTGACCGACACGTCCGCCCTGACCCTCCACTCCCTTCTGCTTTGTATGACGGCGAGACAAACGACAACCATAAAGTGCCGCCCCAGTTGTTGTCCGACCGTAGGCTTGGCCGAACGGCCTTGAGTGTCGGATGACGATGCGGGAGCGGCGGCTTGGCCTAAGGAAAGTTGATGTGTCGCGCGTTGCATACGCCGCGTAGCCATAACCTATGGCATCGCTGGTAGGCTGGACCGTATGCCGGGAATGATCAAGAAGGAAGACATAGAAAAGGTCCGCGCCACCGCCGACCTGTATGACATCGTATCCGCGACCGTCACGCTCAAACCCTCGGGAACCGGCACATACGTAGGCCTATGCCCCTTCCATGACGAGAAAACGCCAAGTTTTTCCGTGCGCCCGGCGCTTGGCGTATGGCATTGCTTCGGCTGCGGTCTCGGCGGCGACGTGTTCGGCTACGTCGAACATCAGGAGAACATCGACTTTCGTGACGCGGTGGAGCTGCTCGCCGACAAATACCATATCGAACTGCATTACGACAAAGCCGACAACGTGCCCGCGCACACCGGTTCGAAACGCGCACGTCTGCTCGAAGCCAACGAGGCGGCGCAGGAATACTTCGTCTCCCAGCTGATGACCAAGGAGGCGCTCGCCGCGCGCAAGCTGTTGGACGGTCGCAACTTCAGCCAGGCCGACTGCCAGCGGTTCGGCTGCGGATATGCCCCCCAAGGATGGGATAACCTGGTGCGGCACCTTGCCGGCAAAGGCTTCACCCAGCAGGAGATGCTCGACGCGGGACTCGCACGTCAGGGCCAGCGTGGCGTATACGACTATTTCCGTGGCCGCGTGATATGGCCGATTCGCGATTCGACCGGCCGTACGCTCGGCTTCGGCGCGCGCAAGCTGTACGAGGATGACACGATCAACGCGAAATACATCAACACGCCCGACACGCAGCTGTACCGCAAAACACAGGTGCTGTACGGCATCGACCTTGCCAAATCGGCGATTGTGAAGAAACGCCAGGCGGTGATCGTCGAAGGCTATACCGATGTGATGGCCATGCATCTGGCCGGCATCGACACGGCGGTCGCCACGTGCGGCACCGCATTCGGCGCCGAGCATGCGAAGATCATTCGCCGATTGATCGCGGACGATTCGTTGGGCGCGGTGCAGCTGGTTGGCCCCCTGAAGGTGGAGGGGCAGGCGTTGAGCTCGCGTGTCGTGTTCACATTCGACGGCGATGCGGCTGGGCAGAAGGCCGCGATCCACGCGTTCGGTTTGGACGCCGCGTTTTCGACGCAGGCGTTCGTCGCGGTCGCCGAAGACAACCTCGACCCGTGCGATCTGCGCATCAAACGCGGCAACGAGGCGGTGCGCGCGCTGATCGCCAATGCGCGGCCGCTGTACGATTTCGTGATCGATTCGGCAATCGACCGTTTCGACACCACGTACGCGACAGGTCAGATGGGCGCGGTCAAGGCGGTCGCCCCGCTGATCGCGCAAATCCGAGACCGTTCGCTGCTCGACCTGTACTCACGCAAGGCGGTGCGTCGCATCGGCGTCGATCTGGACATCATGCAACGCGAAGTGGCGTACCGGCGTCGCAAACTGAACGTGCGTGACGAGGACGCGTACGCGCCGAAACGTCGATTCCAAAACAATGCGGGGCCGTCGGCTGAACCAGCATATGCGGAACGTGGCGCGAATCCGTATGCGAATCCCGCCGCACGCAAGGCGTTGGAGCATCGCGACGCGGCCGACCAAAGCTACTATCGCATCGACGACGCCGTGTTCATCTGCGAACAGCAGTTCATGGCCACGCTGATCCAGGTGCCGTTGGCCGTCGATCCGACGATGTTCGCCAGCCTGACCTTGTCGAGTTTCATGACGCCGGTGTTCCGCACGCTGTTCCAAGCGGTCGCCGCGGCGGGCGGGCTTCCAGGGGAAGACGTGCCGCAGGGACTGTGGATGCACAATCTGACGAAGGCGGGCGGTCCGATGCTTGAATCGGTCATCAACGAGCTGGCCGTCATGCCGCTGCCATTGCCGCCGAGCGAAGCGGACGCGAACCGCAATGCAGGCGAGTCGCAGGAACAATCGGCGCAATTGCGCAAGCCGACGCAGGAGGAGCGGCGGTACGCGTCCGAACTGATCGTCAGACTGCTTGATACCGGCATCATGCGCAAGATCGGCGCGGCCCAGCGCCGCATGGCGCAACTGCCGGACGGTGCAGAGAAAATCGAACTGCTCGGACAGATCACCAAACTGGAAACGCTGCGCAAGGACCTGCAGTCGCGTGTTTTCGGCAACAACGTTGCGTGACACGCCCATATGGTGAATCGAAGGCGAACGGAAGATGATTTTTAGACAAAATCTTGGCGCACGCGGGGTTAATTTGTGAAGATTTGCGGGCCTTGTTTTCGGTTTCGCCGGTTTGCAAAAGCATGCGGCAGTAAGCAATAGTGGATGAAAATCGTTGGAATGGTCGGAAAAGCAGCACGCCGAGGGTTCGTGCTAGTCGCATTTTTGGGTAAAGTGGTCTAGGCGTTTGCATGAAAATCGCTTGGGTTTTGCAAGGTGTGCAAGGCGGTTGCAAACGGGATTGACGGAGGAATGCATGCGGCGATTGGTCGTCAAGGTCCTGAAGAACGAGACCATTCTCGTAGTCTCTTCCATACTCGCACTCATATCGTGCTTCATCGTGCCGCCAGACAAGGAATACGCCGGCTACATCCACGCCAGCACCATCTCGCAGCTGATCTGCCTGATGCTTGTGGTGTGCGGCTTCCAGCGCATCGGCGTGTTCCGCATCATCGGCTCGCGCCTGCTGCATCACGTCAAAACCGCGCGTGGCCTGGTGCTCACGTTGATCGCATTGCCGTTCTTCTCCGGCATGCTCATCACCAATGATGTGGCGTTGGTCACCTTCGTGCCGTTCGCAATCGCGGTGTTGACGATGGCGCACATGGAAGAGCATGCGGTGCTTGTCGGCACGCTGATGACCATCGGCGCGAACGTGGGCAGCATGCTCACCCCGATCGGCAACGCGCACAACCTGTATCTGAAAGCGTTGACGGGCATGCCGACGTCCGAGATGATCGGCATCATGGCCCCGTATTCCGCTACCGCAGCCGTTCTGCTGATAATCATCACCTGCGTGATTTTCGGCAGCAAACCGGTTTCCGAATTTTCCGCGATCGATGGTTCCGGCATCGAACAGAACGTGCTCGCCCCGCATTCCGACCGGCCGCAGCCTGACGAGATTCGCGTGACCGGCTACGGTGCCGGTTATGGCGGCTGGCGTACGATCGTATACACGGCGTTGTTCGTCGTCTGCTTGCTGGCGGTGAGCGATTTCATTCCGCTGTGGTTGATGTGCGTCATCGTGTTCGTGGCGTTCCTGCTATGCGACCGCCGCGTGTTCCGCAACGTCGATTGGGGACTGCCGCTCACGTTCTGCATGTTCTTCATCTTCATCGGCAACATGAAACGCGTGCCCGAATTCTACGAGCTGGCCGCCTCGCTGGTGGGCGCGCATCCGCTGGAAGTGGCCGTGGTGTCCAGCCAGTTCATCTCCAACGTGCCGACCACGCTGCTGCTGTCCGGCTTCTGCGACCAGTGGCGTGAACTGATCATCGGCACCAACCTGGGCGGCTTGGGCACGCTGATCGCGTCCATGGCGTCGCTGATCGGCTACAAGAACGTGACGCGCGCCTACCCGGACAAAAAAGGCCGTTATCTGGCCGTCTACACCGCGGTGAACGTGCTGTTCGTCATCGTGCTCGTCGGCCTGAGCTGGATTATCGAGTAGCGTTTGGCCGCCGACCGGTTTCCCTGACCGCTAATCTCAAGGTCGCCGGTTCGTACCTTTTGCTGGGATTGCATGAAAACCCTTGGAATCATTGGATTTCAAGGGTTTATTGTTACGTCGGCTGATGGTCTGGTGCTGTGATAATCTGTGCCGGGAAGCGTGTGCCGAGAAACGTAGGAAGGCTGAACATGCTGCAAGGATTGCTGGGAATTTTCTCCGGACTGATCACGCCGGTGCAGACCGCGGTGAACACGCGGCTCGGCCGTTCCATCGGCTCGCCGTTGCGCGCCTCGCTGGTGTCGTTCAGCGTCGGCCTCATTGCGATGCTGACTTTGACGCTGCTGCTTGGCCCGTATCCGCTGATTCCCGCCACCGCGGCGAACGGTCCATGGTGGATGTGGTTCGCGGGCGTGTTCGGTGTCACTTTCCTGACCGGCAATGTGCTGCTGCTGCCGAAACTGGGCAGTCTCAAAACCGTGATCATGCCAGTCACCGGGCAGATCGTCATGGGCCTGCTGATCGACGCTTTCGGCTGGTTCGGCACTACCGCGCAGCCGATTTCCCCGCTGCGCATCGCAGGTGCGGCGATCACGCTGGTCGGCTTCCTGCTTGCCGTCGCCGGACCGAATCTGCGATTGAGGCCTGCCATCGATCGCCCAGCTGGCGGTTCGGAAAATTCCGGCGATTCCGAAAAATCCGAAACTGACGGAAAAGCCGTACATGTGCCAGGTTCCGCGACCGTGCTGTGGAGTTGCGCAGGCATCGCGTTCGGCATGTGTTCGGCCGTGCAGACGGCGTTGTTGGGCAAGCTGGGCGTCGCGTTGGGATCGCCGGTGAAGGCATCGCTCGCCTCGTTCGTGGTCGGTCTGATCTCGCTTGCGATCGTCGTCGCATTCGTCGACCGCACCTACAGCCTCGGCGACGCGCTGAAGAAAGGCAATCCGTGGTGGATGTGGGTAGGCGGATTGCTGGGTGCGACGCTGGTGATGTGCAACGCGTACCTGTCCGCGCATATCGGCACCGGCATGACGGTGATGCTGGTATTGCTCGGTCAGGTCGGCGGAGGATTGCTGGTCGACCGTTTCGGCCTGCTTGGCGTGCCACGCAAACCCGTGGCCGGCATCCAATACGTCGGCGTGCTCGTAGCCATCGTCGGCATTGTGCTCAAGGCGATGTGATTGCCGTGTCGAGTTGGCAACCGTGTGCGAACTGACTATACTGTGTTTAGTTTGGCCCTGTAGCTCAGCTGGATAGAGCATGTGACTTCTAATCTCAAGGTCGCCGGTTCGAGCCCGGCCGGGGTCACCATCAAGCCCTCGCGTCGTTTCATGCGGTGCGGGGGCTTTCCTGTCCATTGAACGGCAAGCCATTGGCCTGCAAAGATAGGGGAGACCATGAAGCGAATCGTCGCGGGCATTCTGGCGCATGTGGACGCGGGCAAGACCACGTTGTCGGAGGCGCTGCTGTACGCTACCGGCCAAGTACGCAAACTCGGCCGCGTCGACCACGGCGACGCCTTCCTCGACACGGACGCCATGGAACGGCAGCGCGGCATCACCATCTTCACCGAGCCGGCCGTCATCGCCACGCCCGACCTCACCATCACCCTGCTCGACACTCCTGGACACGTCGACTTCTCCGCCGAAACGGAACGTACGCTCGCCGTGCTCGACTACGCCATCCTCGTCATCTCCGGCGCGGACGGCATCCAAGGCCATACCGAAACGTTGTGGCGACTGCTCAATCGCTATCAGGTGCCCACATTCGTCTTCGTCAACAAAATAGACGCGCCTGGCGCCGACAAAACGCAACTGCTCGCCCAACTCAAGAAACGCTTCTCGGACGGCTGCGTCGACTTCACCGAGCCGATTGACGGCGAACGCATGGAGGAGATCGCCATGCAAAACGAAACGGCCATGGACGCGTATCTCGACACCGAAACCGTGCCGGACGAAACCATTCGCGCTATGATCGCCCGCCGTGAGCTGTTCCCCTGCTATTTCGGATCAGCGCTGAAAATGGACGGTATAGAACAGTTCGTCGCAGGTTTCGAACGGTTCGCGCAAGAGCCGCAATACAATGGCGAATTCGGCGCACGCATATATAAGGTGTCTCATGACGCGCAAGGCAACCGTCTGACCTGGCTCAAGGTGACCGGCGGCGAACTGAAGGCCAAGATGATGCTAAGCGGCACCGCGCACGCCGGCGACGCGGATGCGGTTGCCGAAGACGGTCAATGGCATGAGAAAGCCGACCAGGTGCGCGTCTATTCCGGCGCGAAATCCACCACCGTCGACACGGTCCCCGCAGGCACCATCTGCGCCGTCACGGGTCTGACGCAGACATTCCCCGGCGAAGGCCTCGGCATGGAGCGGGACGCCGGCAGTCCGGTCCTCCAGCCGGTGCTCACGTACACGCTGGAACCGGGGGAGTGCGACATTCACAAATGTCTCGTCGCCCTGCGCGAACTGGAGGACGAGGATCCGCTGCTGCACGTCGTCTGGCAGTCTCGCCTAGAGGAAGTGCACCTGCAGTTGATGGGCGCGGTGCAGCTGGAGATCATCCAGCAGATCATGCACGACCGTTTCGGCCTGGACGTCACGTTCGGACCGGGCAGCATCCTGTACAAGGAGACGATCGCCGCTCCGATCGAAGGCGTCGGCCATTTCGAGCCGTTGCGTCACTACGCCGAAACGCATGTGCTGCTCGAACCGCTGCCGCAGGGCGCGGGAATGGCATACGCCACCGTGTGCAGCGAGGACGTGCTCGACCGCAACTGGCAGCGCCTCATCATGCAGCATTTCCAGGAACGCGAGCATCTGGGCGTGCTCACCGGCTCGCCGATCACCGATATGAGAATCACGCTGCTGACGGGCCGTGCGCATCTGAAGCACACGGAAGGCGGCGATTTCCGCCAAGCCACCTACCGTGCGATACGCCAGGGCCTGATGGAAGCGAAGAAGAAGGGCGATTGCCGTCTGCTTGAACCTTGGTACGGCTTCCGTCTGGAAGTGCCGCAGGACATGGTCGGACATGCGATGGCCGACATCCAGCGCATGTCGGGCACGTTCGACACGCCTACCGGCGACGGCGAATATATGGTGTTGAACGGCACGGCGCCGGTATCCGAAATGCGTGACTATGCGATGGACGTGAACGCGTACACGCACGGCCGTGGCCATTTAAGCTGCGTGTTCGCCGGCTACCAGCCGTGCCACAATGCCGACGAGGTGATCGAGAACATGGCTTACGATCCGGAATCCGACCTGGAGAACACGCCGGATTCGGTGTTCTGCGCGCATGGCGCCGGCTATCCGGTCAAATGGTACAAGGTGCCCGAATTCATGCATCTCGACTACGCGTGGGATGGCATGCGCGAATAGAACCGAAAGACAGACGGGTGGGAAGCGCCGATTGCTTCCCACCCGAGGCCTGTTGTCGGATACCGACAAACGGATAAACGAAAAGCCCCACCGAATCGGTGAGGCTTCATGCTGGAGCGGACAACGGGACTCGGACCCGCGGTCTCAACCTTGGCAAGGTTGCGCTTTACCAACTAAGCTATGTCCGCAAAGGATTCCTGCCGTGAGAAGCAGGAATCCAGTGGGCGATATAGGAATCGAACCTATGACCCCTTCCGTGTGAAGGAAGTGCGCTAGCCGCTGCGCCAATCACCCGTGGGATGTCTCCACCGGTTTCCCGGCTTCGTCATCCGCTTCGCGTGGGCGATACAAGATTCGAACTTGTGACCCCTTCCGTGTCAGGGAAGTGCGCTACCTCTGCGCCAACCGCCCGAAGCGAGTGCTAACTTACGTGGATTCTCGGCGGAATGCAAATCGTCGGCGTGTCGCGATGTTCACGTGAAGTTCGCCGGCCGTTCTTCACGCGGTGGGTTCGACCTGCGGAAACTCCAAGGTTTCCGCGTCGTGGTCCACGCCGCTCATGGCGGTCGTATCCGCATCATTGGTACGCTCCGCGGTCTTGGCGGAGCCGTTCGCAGTAGGGTTTCCCGTGCCGACGGCGTGCGTCAGCGCGAGCCTCATCTGATGCCAGACCACGTTGCCATGCGTCGACTCGGACAGTCCTTCGTCCACGAATCCCAGCCGTGCGTAAAAATCGACCAGCCGTTCCTTGCAGGTGAGCACGAGGCCCTTGCGTCCGGCCTGTGCCGCGTCGAGAATCACCTGGCGCAGCAGATAACTGGCGTAGCCGCGATGCTGGTAGACGGGTGCCACATCCACGCCGAAAATCATCTGCCAAACGCCATGCTCGTCATGCATATCGGCGTCGTCATACATGGCATCGGCAAGATTCGGCTCGTTTGTGGCCATGCCATCGACGAAACCAACCAACGTGCCGTCCTCTACACGCGAGGGGAACGGGGTATCGTCGTCATCGGTGTTGACCAACAGCCAGAAATGGTCCGGATAAGCGGCCACGCGTGCGGTGAGGCTTTCGTTGCTTGCGGCCTCCGCAGGTGGGAAGCAGGCGGCCTCCACAGCCTCGATCGCGTCCAGATCCTCCATCGTTGCATGTCGAATGAGCATGTGCATACTCTCTCGCAAGGCATACCCAATCTTCACATTTCGATATGCGCCGACGGCGCAATCCGCCAACATGCCATACTGTAGAAGAACCTTGGAGGGATCGCAGGACGACTGTTTCGCGATACCTGATAAGTCCTTATACGAAAAACCGATAACGAAACTGGCTCGTAGTGGCGAATAAAGCGATAGTATGAGCCGCGTTCGCCGGAACAAACACGAAAAATCCGTTGAGAAGAGAAGGAGGCGCGCGTGTTCGACTGGACGTTCATCTCGCACTACGCGCCGTTCTTCGTCAGCGGTGCCGAAATGACGCTGTTCATTTCCATCTTCGGCATCATCCTGGCGATCGTGGTCGGCTTGGTCTGCGCCGGCATCGAGATCGCGCGCATCCCCGTCCTGCGGCAGGTCGTGCGCGTCTATATCGAGCTGAGCCGTAACACCCCGTTGCTGGTGCAGCTGTACTTTCTGTATTTTGGCCTGCCGAAACTCGGACTCGTCTGGTCCGCGGAACTGTGCGCCATCGTCGGACTCGGCTTCCTCGGCGGCTCCTATATGGCCGAAGCGATGCGCGGCGGCCTGGAGACCATTCCGGAAGTGCAGCGCGAATCCGCATACGTGCTGGGCTTGAGCAAATGGCAGACATTAAGCCGCGTGGTCATTCCACAGGCCATCAGCACCTCCATTCCAGGCGTCGTGGCCAATGTGATCTTCCTCATCAAGGAATCGTCCGTGGTGTCCGCCATCGCGCTCGCCGACGTGATGTACATGGCCAAGGACCTGATCGGCATGTACTACGACACCTATGAGTCGCTGTTCCTGCTGATTGTGGCGTATCTGGTGATTCTGCTGCCGATCTCGCTGTTCGGCACTTGGCTGGAACGGAGGTTCGACTATGAGCGGCGCTGAGATTCTGCTCGAGCCGGGCGTGATTCCGCGCCTGCTACAGGGCCTGTGGGTCACGGTGTGGATCGCCGGCGTGTCCGTGGCGTTGTCCGTGCCCGTCGGCTTGATCGTCGGCTGGCTGATGACGATGAAAAATCCCGTTGTGCGGGTGCTGACCAGGATTTATCTGGATTTCATCCGCATCATGCCACAGCTGGCGCTGCTGTTCATCGCCTTCTACGGTTTCGCGCAGGCATGGAATTGGAATTTGGATGCGACCGGCGCATGCGTGTTCGTCTTCGTTTTGTGGGGCGGCGCTGAACTGGGCGATCTGGTGCGTGGTGCGCTCGAATCGATTCCGAAGGCGCAGTACGAGTCGTCGTACGTTTTGGGATTGAGCGGCTGGCAGACGTTCACGAAAGTGATTCTGCCGCAGGCGTTGCGCCGGCTGCTGCCGGCTTCCGTGAACCTCGCCACGCGTATCGTGAAGACCACGTCATTGGCCGTGCTGCTCGGCGTGGTGGAAGTCATCAAGGTGGGCCAGCAGATCATCGACGCGAACCGTTTCCAGTATCCGACGGGCACTTTGTGGATTTACGGAACGATTTTCTTCATGTACTTCATCGTGTGCTGGCCGCTGTCCATCGTGGCCCGCAGGTTGGAAAAGAGGTGGAAGCATGACTGAGCAGGCTGAACAGGTTACGCAGACCGCGCAAAACAGCGGGAAAACGCAGACAAGCCTTGAAATCAGGCATCTGGTCAAGCGGTACGCCAATGCCGACAAGCCAGTGCTGGACGACATCTCCTTCGACGTGCCCCATGGCAAGGTGTTCGTCATCGTCGGCCCGTCCGGATCGGGCAAGTCGACGTTGCTGCGCACCATCGCAGGTCTTGAGCCGATTCAGGGCGGCACCATCGCGCTGAACGGCGAGATTATCGAAACCGGCAAGCCGGGCACCGAATCGGCCGGCCGCAGCAAGCGCGGCAGCGAGCTGCGCACGCGTGTCGGCATGGTGTTCCAAAGCTACGACCTGTTCCCCAACAAAACCGTGCTCGGCAACATCACGCTCGCTCCGACGCTCGTGCAGAAGCGCGACAAGGCGGAGGTCGAGAAGGAAGCCATCGCTCTGCTGGAACGCGTCGGACTCGCCGACCGCAAGGATGCCTGGCCGCATGAGCTGTCCGGAGGCCAACGCCAGCGCGTGGCCATCTGCCGTGCGCTGATCCTGCATCCGGAAGTGCTGCTGTTCGACGAGGTCACCGCCGCGCTTGATCCGGAAATGGTGCGCGAGGTGCTTGACGTGATGCTGGAACTCGCCGATTCCGGCCAGACCATGCTCATCGTGACGCACGAGATGCAATTCGCACGAGCCATCGCCGACCAGGTGATCATGCTGGAGGACGGCGGCATCGTGGAACAATCCGACGACGCCGAAGCGTTCTTCACCAATCCGAAAACCGAGCGTGCCAAGCGTTTCCTGCACACGTTCGAATTCGACAGGCATCGCAAGCCGGCGGAACCGACGGGAACTTCCGCCGAGTAATCGCAAGTTTTGATAGCAGTCATCCGTACAAGAGAGGAGTAACCATGACCGCATCAATCATCAACAAGACAATCAAGAGCATCGTGGCTGCATCGGCCGCGTTGATCATGGCCGCCTCCGTGGCTGCCTGCGGTCCCAACGCCGCCACCCCGAGCGAGGAGAACAACGCCTCCAACGGCGGCGCCACCACGTCCAAGGTGACCGCCCGCTCCCTGGACGAGATCAAGAAGTCCGGCGTGCTCAAAGTGGCCGTCTTCTCCGACAAGGCCCCGTTCGGCTACATCGACAAGGACGGCAAGAACGCCGGCTACGACATCGTCTTCGCCGAGCGTCTCGCCAAGGATCTGGGCGTGAAGGTCAAGTACACGTCCGTCGATCCGGCCGCCCGTGTGGATGTGCTCACGTCCAACAAGGTGGACATCACGCTGGCCAACTTCACCGTCACCGACGAGCGCAAGGAGAAGGTCGACTTCGCCAAGCCGTACATGAAGGTCGCGCTCGGCGTGGTCTCCCCGGAGAACGCCGAAATCACCGACGTGAGCCAGCTCAAGGGCAAGACGCTGATCATCGCCAAGGGCACCACCGCCGAAAGCTATTTCGAGAAGAACGAACCCGACGTCAAGCTGCAGAAGTACGACCAGTACGCCGACGCCTACAACGCGCTGCTCGACGGCCGTGGTGACGCCTTCTCCACCGACAACACCGAGGTGCTGGCCTGGGCCAAGACCAACAAGGGCTTCAAGGTGGGCATCACCAAGCTCGGTGACGAAGACACCATCGCGCCGGCCGTGCAGAAGGGCAACAAGGAGCTGCTCGACTGGATCAACGACGAGATCGTGAAGCTCGGCAAGGAGAACTTCTTCCACAAGGATTACGAGGAGACTTTGAAGCCGGTGTACGGCTCCGACGTCAACCCGGATGACATTGTGGTCGAAGGCGGCAAGCTCTGACAATCGCCTGACCTGACGGCAGGCTGCCGTCCGTCAATCCTGTTTCCAAGCCTTCCGTGGCACACGCCGCGGAAGGCTTTTTCATGCCGATTCGGGCCGGTTATGTCACATCCTTCGAAACCGTTTACAGTCCACGCGGGTGTATGTTTCCGGAGGTTTCGTACCATCCGATAACCCCTCATAAATAAACGCTATGGCGATTCGCACGTTGTATAAGCAACGTCGATAATCTCCGGCGCGTGGCGCTTTCCAAGACACGGTTAAGTAGGAACCAGCGATCGCGTGAACGGCACGCGGCAAGGAAACCACACCGAGGGGTGCGCACCATGACCAGATTCAACACTCAGCTCGTCCACGGACTGCCGGTCAACGACAACAACACCGGAGCCGTGAACCCGCCGATCTACAACTCGTCCACCTATGCTTTCGAATCGGTCGGGACCATGCCCCGCTGGGATTATGCCCGCAGTGGCAACCCGACCCGCGAGTTCCTGGAGAAGCAGATCGCGCAGCTGGAGCATGGCACGCGCGGTTTTGCGTTCGGTTCCGGCCTGGCCGCCATCCACGCGGTGCTGTCGATCTTCCTGCCAGGCGACCGTATTATCGTCGGCAAGAACATCTACGGCGGCACCTACTCGCTGTTCCACGAGTATTTCGAACGCTGGGGCGTCATCGTAGAGGAAGTGGACACCACCGATTACAAGGCGCTCGATGCGGCGGTGTCCGGCGAATCCGCCAAGGGCAATGCGCATGGATGTCCGGCCAAGGCCGTGTACTTCGAAGTGCTCACCAACCCGCTTCTGCAAGTCAACAACGTGACGGCCATTGCCGGAATCGTCCACCGTCATGGCGCGATCGCCATCGTCGACAACACATTCGTCACCCCGTATCTGCAGCAGCCGCTCGACCAAGGCGCCGACATCGTCATCCATTCCGCCACCAAGTATCTGGCCGGCCATTCCGAAGTCAACGCCGGCCTCGTGGTGGTCAAGGACGATGAGCTGGGCAAGCGCGTCTACTTCGCGCAGAACCGTTTGGGCGGCGTGCTCGCGCCGAACGAATGCGATTCGGTGCGTCGCGGCATCCAGACGCTCGCCTTGCGCATGGACCGTCAGCAGGAGAACGCGCGTGCGATTTCCAGCTATCTGCTGCTGCACCCGTTGGTCAAGTCCGTGCATTATCCGGGACTGCCCATGGGCTGAACGAGCTGGTCTCCAACGGTCTCAAGGGCGGTGGTGCCGTACTGAGCTTCGAAGTGGTGCCGGGCGTCGACCCTGCGGACGTGCTCGACAACCTGCATATCTTCCGTTTGGCGGTGTCTCTGGGCGCGGTGGAGTCTCTTGCCGAACTGCCGTGCCGTATGACGCATTTCGAACTGCCGCGCGAGGAGCGTCTGAAGGTCGGCATCACCGACGAGCTGGTACGTCTCGCGGTCGGCGTCGAAGACAAGCAGGACCTCATCGAGGATCTCGGTCAGGCTTTCGACATCGCGTATGAGCACTATCTCAACCGTCATGCCGGCGAGAGTCTGTTCACCTTCGCGCAACACGTATATGCCTGAAAGTTTTGCCATCGGTAGGGATTTGAATATTAACTGGCACGCTATCTCACGAACCGGACAGGGGAAAGCGCCCCCTGTCCGGCTCGTGGACGTATGTGGGTCAGCTCCTGGACAGGCGATGGTTGGCTCGTGGACGGCCCTTGCCCAGCTCGCGGACATTGTCTGCATACGATTGCATTCTTTGGTAAATTTTTACTCGGGTTCGGCAATGGTTGCAGAACCTACGAAAGGTCATGCGACAAGACCTTTAAAGAGAAACCAAAGAAGGGAGTAATGCCATGCCGTTCCTTGTAGCGCTCCTTGTCATTGCGCTGATCATCGCGTTCCTGTTCCTGTCCACATTGTTCATCGTGCCGCAGCAGCAGCAGGCATACATCATCGAACGTTTCGGCAAGTTCAACAAGGTGCAGTTCGCCGGCATCCATATCCGCATTCCGTTTGTGGACCGTATCGCCATGAAAACCAACATGCGCGTCAACCAGCTCAACGTGCAGCTGGAAACCAAAACCCTCGACAATGTGTTCGTCACGGTCGTCGCCTCCACCCAGTTCCGTGTGAATCCGGAGAATGTGGCCACCGCTTACTACGAGCTGCGCGATCCGGCCGGCCAGTTGCGCTCCTACATGGAAGACGCCCTGCGTTCCGCCATTCCTGCGTTGAGCCTCGATGATGCTTTCGCCCGTAAGGATGATGTGGCCTTCGACGTGCAGAAGACCGTCGGCAACGAGATGTCCCCTTCGGCTTCACCGTGGTCAAGACCCTGATCACTGCCATTGACCCGAGCCCACAGGTCAAGAACGCCATGGATTCCATCAACGCGGCCCAGCGCGAGAAGGAAGCCACCCGTCAGCGTGCCGAAGCCCAGCGCATCCAGATCGAGACCCAAGCCGCTGCTGAAGCGGGAGAAGACCCGTCTTCAGGGTGAAGGTCAGGGCAACTACCGTCGCGAGATCGCCAACGGTATCGTCGACCAGATCAAGAGCCTGCAGGCCGTCGGCATGAACATCGGCGATGTGAACAATGTGGTGCTGTTTAACCAGTACCTCGACGTGCTGCGCTCCTTGAGCGAATCCAACAACTCCAAGACCGTCGTGCTTCCAGCATCCACCCCTGGCGGCTACCAGGACATGTACAGCCAGATCACGCAGGCGATGGTGACAGCCAACGAAACCGCGGAACGGAGCGCGTACACGCCGAAGCCGTCCCATACGGCCGCCCCATCGGTGCCGCGTATCTGACGAATATTGATCGAATGGCGTCTTTGGCCGCATGCGCCAATCGCGGGGTATGCGGCCAAAGACGAAACGAATCCCTCCTTCCATCGGGGAGCCGCGTGAATGTGACGGAGAATGCGGAAACGATGGAAGGAGGGATCGCGTATGGGTGCGTCGCCGTACCACGACGCACATCTTGTCATGGGAACGCTTCTGGACGCTATTCCAGTCCGATGAGCGCCCCGTGGGCCGGCATGGACGGGCGTTCCGCCTCATGCCGCTTCACGGATTGGATCTGTTTCTGCAGATCCATGACTTTCTTCTCCAGCCATGCGATGGTCATGGATTGGGAGATGACGAGCAGGTCGCGTTGATCGGCCGCGGCTTCATTGGCGAACGACTGCGCCTCCAGCATGATCTGCGGATCGGCCTTCCACCGTGCGATGGCGCGTTCGATGCGCTTGCTGCCCACGATCTTCGGATTGAGTCCCGCGCTGGCGAAGATGCTGGTCGGTCCGTTGCCCCGCAGATATTGCGCCATGCAACGCACCTGGAAATCCTCGAATAGGTGATGCGGTCCATCGATGCCCGCTCCACCGCGGGCAGGGTGTTGAGGTAGTAGACCTCCGCTTGTGTGAAACGACGTTTCATGATGTCCCCCCTCATGGTATGGAACCGTTCAGCTTCGTTTTCGATTCGTTGCGATGCCTTCATTGTATTTTCGTCGTTTCACGGTTCACTGCCATTTGGCACGAAACAAGGGTTTCTGGCATGAAACAACATGTTCCATATCGTTCAGGCGGGGTTTCTTGAACGGTTTTCGAGTTTCAGGCACGCGCGGACCGTGGCTTCAGGGTGTTCCCTTTAAGGGTGGCGAAGCGCGGTGAAACACTTTAGACTTAGGAGCAATTATCAACATATTCCCAGAAAACGAGGAGGTGAATGTGCCGGTAGGTAGCACATCCAACGCTGGGAAAACCGGTCGCGGTCCCATTATCGAGGTTAAAACCTACGCAAGCGGAATATCCAGTGCTCGATGAGACCGTCGTAGCACTGGAACGTGTCAATCTCGCCATTCCGCAAGGGCAGATTTGCTGTATCTATGGCGAGTCCGGATCCGGTAAATCCACCCTGCTCAATCAGCTTGCCGGCATGGAAAAACCAACTAAAGGTGGTGTACGTATCACAGGTGTGCCCATCAGCAGGCTTGACGAACGGCAGCTGGCCGAATTCAGGCAGAAGCACCTTGGCTTCGTGTTCCAGTCGTACAATCTGCTGCCCAATCTCAATGCCATCGAGAATGTGGCCATGCCACTGATGTTCCGAGGCGTGCCGAAGCGTAAACGCGAGACGATCGCGCGTGCCATGCTCAAGCGGGTCGGCCTTGGCAAACGCATGAACCATTATCCGACCCAGATGTCTGGCGGTCAGCAGCAGCGCGTTGGCATCGCCCGCGCTTTCGTGACACGTCCGCAAGTGGTATTCGCCGACGAGCCGACCGGCAATCTCGATTCCAAAACCAAAACCGAAGTGATGGATATGATTTGCTCGTTCGCACGCGATTTCAACCAGACCATCGTGCTCGTCACACATGACGACAATATGGCGCAATACGCCGACCGCATCGTCACGTTACTTGACGGCCGCATCATCGGCGACCGGCTTACGTAACATTCACGACAACGCATATCGACAACTATGACGACAACAGAAGGGCCTTCCATGGGCAACAACACAAGAATCGCAACACTGCTCAACGGGGCAATCTCACTATTGGCGGTGGTCGCCATCACGTTGGTATGCCGTCATCGTGCCGACGGCGTTCGCCGAAGATGGCGCCAATACTTCCGATGCTCCGGGTGCGGGAGCGGACAACAGTGTTGAGCAGATTGCTGGGCCGGTGCCGAACATCATTATCACCAATTTCACCTATGGCGACGGGTCGGTGGCGGTCGGCAGCACCTTCAACCTCGGTTTCACCTTCCAAAACATGGGCAAAGTGGCGGTGAGCAACATGGTGGTCACCGTGGACGGCGGTGAGAATTTTGCCATCTCCGGCGGTACGAACACGTTCTACTACGATGCACTGAATGCGGGAGCTGCGTTGACGCAGACCGTGCCGATGCAGACACTGGCCAGTGCGAAAAACGGCGCGCAGGGCATCGACATCAGCTTCAAATACGAGTATGTGGACGGTGCCGCACGCAGCTCCAACACTTCCGACATCAAAATTTCCGTACCCGTTTCGCAGCCTGATCGTTTTGAATTGAACGATCCAGTGGTGCCCAATATCGTCAACGCGGGTGAGGAAACTACTATCACCATGGATTACGTGAACAAGGGGCAAGGGCGACGTTTCCAATGTCGAGGCGAGCGTTGAAGGCGACGGTATCACCGCCACGCAGGCCAAGCAGTACGTCGGCAATGTGGCGTCCGGCGCGTCCGGCTCCATTGGATTCGCATTCACTGCGGACAAGCCCGGCGAAACCGAGGCGAAACTGACGGTGACGTATGAAATTCCGATGGACAGCCGCAGACCAAGGAATTTCCGGTGAAGATCAATGCCGTTGAAGCTCCTGTTCCGGATGATTCCGATACGGATGTTGACGTCCAGGATCAGAGCATGCCGGTCTGGGTGTGGATAGTGGCGGCGGCCGTTGCGCTCGTCGTGATTGTACTGACGGTCGTATTGGTGGTCCGTCACCGCCGTAAGAAGGCAAAGCAGGTGGCCGATGATGACGATTGGGATTGGGAGCCTGCCGATCTTGGAGCCGATAAGCAGGGTAAAATCTACTGCCATGGCTGCCGATGCGCCGACGCAGGTAATCGCCACGGCAGGTGGCATCGGCTGCCTCCGTATCCGCAACGTCATCTTCCGCTCCATCTGTCAAGGGTAGGCATGCGATTTTCGGATATCGCACATACTTGCGCGCAGAATTTGCTGCGGCGCAAATCGCGTACGATTTTGACGGTGCTCGGCGTGATCGTCGGCTGCTGCTCTATCGTCCTGATGATTTCGATTGGACAAGGCATCAGCGAGCAGAATGAGCAGATGCTCAAGAGCATGGGCAATCTCAACGACATTACCGTCACAGCTGCCGGCGGCTCGGGCGCGTACGACAGCTCTGGCGTCGGTATGTCGAGTTTGTCTTCGTCGGACATGACATCATCGGATCAGCAGGCCAAGCTTGACGATGCTGCGGTACAGACGTTCCGTGGCATTTCAGGCGTCGCGGCCGTGATGCCACAGCGGTCGGCGCAGAGCACCGTGGATCTCACTGCGGGAGCCGGATCCCGATACGTGGCTCAATATGCTTCTGTGATGGGTACGGATATGACCCAGCTTGAAGCATCGGGATACAAGCTCGTTCAAGGGCGTATGCCAAGGCGTGCCGGAGAAGTATTGCTCGGCAAATACGCGGCATACCAGTTTATGGATAAGTATCGTTCCGATGATGACTCCAGGCGTATCGCTCCCGGTGATTATGAGTGCGATGAGAACGGTTTGCAAGGAGAGCGAGGGAGAAGCCGTTCTTCGACGTACTGACCACGAAACTCAATTTGATTACCGGAGCCGATTATCAAAGCCCTGACGATTACCGCAAAATAGGCAGCACTTCGATGAGTTCCACCGATTCAGGCGACGGCGATGGTACTGCCAGTTCGCAGAATCCTGTGGTTTCCATGCCTCTCACCGTGGTCGGTGTGTTGGACGCTTCAACCAATAATTACGATGCATTCAGCTCCGGTGTAGTCATGTCGCTGGAGGATATGGACACATTGCAGGCCAAAATCGACGGCAAAACCAATACCACCAGCCGGACCAAAACAAACTACGACCAAGTGGTGGTGCACGCTCAAAATATCAAGGATGTGCCGGGTATCGAAGCGCAGATCAAAATGTCTGGCTACCAAACCACGTCCTTCGAACAGACCCGCAAGGAGATTGAAAAGCAGAGTCGTGGCATCCAGCTCGCATTGGGAGGCATTGGCGCGGTGTCATTCCTGGTGGCGGCCATCGGCATCGCCAACACCATGATTATGTCCGTGTCGGAACGCACTCGGGAAATCGGCATTATGAAGGCGCTCGGCTGCTATGTGAAGGATATTCGCACGATGTTCCTATGTGAAGCAGGTGCCATCGGTCTGGTCGGTGGACTTATCGCCTGTCTGATTTCCGCCTTGGGGTCGCTGAGCATCAATCTGCTGTCGTTTGGTGGATTCAGTATGGAAAACGTAGGCAAAGCGATTATGGGCGGTGACGACGTGAGCCGAATCTCCGTGATTCCATGGTGGCTGTTTGTCGTGGCCGTGCTGTTTTCAATTCTGGTGGGCATACTCGCCGGTTTGGGGGCCAGCTAATAAGGCTGTGAAGATTCCTGCGTTGGACGCCATCAAGAACGAGCAATAGCGATTGCGATTGACAATAATGCCTATGGTCGGCCATGTGCTGTTCAGCGTGGGCCGGCATTTCGCGATTGTTCGACGTTCCCTGTCGATTTTTGACGGTGCCGGCTAGTTGCGTGATTAACGGGCCAAGACGCGGCGAATGCGATCAGCCACCGCTTCCACAGTCAGCCCGTAACGTTCATCAAGCTCGGCAAAGGGGCACGATCGGTGAATTCTTTCGATGCGCCGAAGTTGAGCACACGCACACCGGCCGCCTTTGGATTGGTGGAATTCGCGTAGAACGCGGTCACCTTCTCACCCCAGCCTCCTTCCAGCTGGCCATCCTCCAAGGTGACGACCCACGATGGCCGTCGGCAAGCACGTCCAGCAGCTCGCCATCCATCGCGGAATACTGCTGCGCGTCGATAAGCGTCGCATTGATATCGTCGTCGTTTTCGAGCGTTGCCGCCACCTCGGCCGCCAACGGCAGTGTATTGCCAAGCCGAGAATCGCCACTTCACGTCCCGGACGTACGATCTGGTACCGCGTGAAAGGGCAATCGCCGGTAATATCGATCGTCGTCTCGTGCGCGTCGGCACGTTCGGCCGGGTCGAACGCCATATCGGCGGAACGCTCCATGGCAAGAATCTGCTCGCCGGGCATGCGGATAGCCGTCACACCATGATCAGACGGCCCCGTGGCCCATGCAAGCATGTCCAGCATCTGCTCTCCGCTGGTCGGCGCCAGACAGGTCACATCAGGCGTGTTGGCGAACATCGTCATATCGAACGTGCCGGAATGTGTATTGTCCGCGCCGGAAATGCCCGCTCCGAAAATCAGCAGCGTCGCCGGAACATGATTCAACGCCAGCTCCTGCTGCAACTGGTCGTAAATACGCTGGAAGAACGTGGCGGAAGTCGCCAGAACCGGCCGGCCTCCAGCCTTCGCGATGCCTGCGGCGAACGCGGCCGCATGCTCCTCGGTAATGCCGGTGTCCACATAATGCGATCCGGCACGTTCACGGAAATCACGGGTGATGCCATTCGAACCAGGGGTGGCGGGGGAGATGACCACCAGTCCCGGCTCGTTTTCGAAACGGGACTCCAACGAAGCCATGGCCATCTGACCGTAGTATTTGCGCGCGTCAAGCGGCTTGCCGAGCGCGCTATCCGGATCCTGCCAATGATTCGCCTCGCATTGGCCGGCATGCGGCTGCGGATTGGTCTGGTTGCATCCGTCGGAACCATCCTGCGCCTCGGTCTCATCGCTGAAACCCAAGCCCTTGGTGGTGTGGATATGCAGCACGACGGGATGGTCGATATCCTTCAAGTCTTCAAGCGCCGCGACCAGCGTGTCCACATCGTTGCCCTGCTCCACATAACGGTAGTCAAGTCCGAACGCCTTGAACAGATTCAGCTCCGCGGTTCCGTTCGACGCGCGCAGACGGGCAAGATTGCCGTACATGCCACCGAAATCCTCGGCGATCGACATCTCATTGTCGTTGACGACGATGATGAGATTACCGCCCTGTTCGGCAGCGTTGTTCAGTCCTTCGAAAGCGATCGCCGAGCTCAACGAACCGTCGCCGATGATGGCGATGACGTTGCCGATTTCGCTTGCACCCGCAGCGGTATGTTGCATATCACGTGTTTTGGCAAGACCGCAGGCAAGGGAGATGGACGTGCCGGTATGGCCCAGCACGAAGGAATCATGCTCGCTTTCCAACGGATTGGTGAAACCCGTCACCTCGCCGAACCGCGACTCGTCCAGATACGCCTCGGCGCGCCCGGTAAGCATCTTGTGCACGTAGCTCTGGTGGGAGACATCGAAAACGAAACGGTCACGTGGAGAACCGAACACGCGGTGCAACGCCACGGTAAGCTCCACCACGCCAAGATTCGAACCGATGTGGCCACCATGCTTCCGGCCGTAATTCAACAGCGTGGAACGAATCTCCAGACACAGATCACGCAACTGTTGCGAAGAAAGGGCATGCACATCCGCCGGAGAATGAATCGAACCCAGTATGCCAGCGGTCATTATGCGCAACTGTCCTTCCCTGAACCTGTCTTCTTTACCGCGGAAAATCCTATCCCACTGTATGCCTCTGCCGGGGTGTCGGTTGTGAAATACCTGCAAAGTCTTCTCAACTGCGGCACAATGGAAACGATGAAATGAATCGAACCACCGAAAAACCGCGAAGGAGCGCTGACCATGAAAGCCGTATACGCAGCAGGAACCGATTATGACAATCCGCTGTCGCAACTCAAGGTGGGGGAGCTGGACACGCCCGAAACCAAGCCGTTCTGGAGTACCATCCACGTGGCCGCAGCCAGCGTGAACCACCACGACATCTGAGCCTGCAGGGCGTGGGACTCTCCGCCGAACAGACGCCGATGATTCTCGGCACCGACGCGTCAGGCGTGCTCGACGAGGACATTCCTGTTCGCAAAGGGCTGAAAGCCGGAGCCGAAGTGGTGCTCTACACCTTCGTCGGCACCGACGGCGCCGGCGTCATGCCGGGGGAGCGGCGCACCATCCTATCCGAAAAATACGCGGGCACCATGGCCGAAACCACCCAAGTGCCCAGCGCCAACGTGTTCGCCAAACCCGCCAACCTGACCCTCGATGAGGCTGCCGCGCTCGGCACCAGCTGGCTGACCGCCTACTCACTGCTGTTCACATCGGCCAACGTGAAACCGGGAGACACCGTGCTCGTCCAAGGCGCGGGCGGCGGCGTGTCCACAGCGGCCATCCAACTCGCCCATGCGGCAGGACTGGAAGTGTTCGTCACGTCACGCAGCGAAGAGAAACGAGACCGCGCGATCGCCATCGGAGCCGACGCCGCCTTCGAAACCGGCGCGCGACTGCCGCATAAGGTCGACGCTGTCATCGAATCGGTCGGCGCGGCCACCTGGAGCCATTCCGTCAAATCCGTACGCCCCGGCGGCACCATCGCCATCTGCGGAGCCACCACAGGAGACCAGCCTGGAGCCGAACTGACCCGCATCTTCTTCCAGGACATTCGCGTGCAAGGCAACACCATGGGTTCGCGTGACGATTTCGCACGACTGCTCAAATTCGTGGAACACGCCGACCTGCACCCCGTCATCGACTCCACCTACGCGCTTGCCGACGCGCCCGCGGCGTTCCGCAAAGTGGTCGACGGCGACGTTTTCGGAAAGGTCGTGCTGCACATCGAGCCAAGTAAGTAAAGTAGGCGGTGTTCTGGAACACGTAAGTCTACGTAAATCCTTCGGAGGTTTTGATGGCAGACAACAAGCCTGAAGTCGCGGTGATCATGGGATCGGCAAGCGATTGGGAGACCATGAAGCACGCATGCGAGATGCTCGACCAGTTCGAGGTGCCGTACATGAAGCAGGTGATTTCCGCGCACCGCACCCCGGAACTGATGGGTGAGTTCGCGCACAACGCCCGTGCCAACGGGCTGAAGATCATCATCGCCGGCGCGGGCGGCGCGGCCCACCTGCCGGGCATGGTCGCGGCGCAGACCACACTGCCGGTCATCGGCGTGCCGGTACGCTCCCACGCGCTGTCCGGCTGGGATTCGCTGCTGTCCATCGTGCAGATGCCGGGCGGCATTCCGGTGGCCACCACCGCCGTCGGCAACTCCGGCGCAACCAACGCCGGCCTGCTCGCGGTGAGCATTCTGAGCACCACCGACGAGCGACTGGCCAAGGCGCTGCAGGACTATCGTGACTCCCTGAAGGAAAAGGTGGCTGAATCCAATGCCCAGCTTGTCTGAGGAAACCAACGGCCGTATCGAACGACTGATGCCCGGCGCGACCATCGGCATCATCGGTGGCGGCCAGCTCGGCCGCATGATGGCGCTGTCCGCACGCTACATGGGCTTCCGCATCGGCGTGCTCGACCCGACACCCGACTGTCCGACCGCTCAGGTCGCGGATTTCCAAGTGACCGCCGAATACGACGACATTTCCGCCATCCGCGAACTGGCTGAAAAGTCCGACGTGCTCACCTACGAGTTTGAGAACGTGGACGCCGACGCCATCGATCAAGTGCGTTCCCTCGCGGCGGCCCCGCAAGGCACCGATCTGCTGCGCGTCACGCAGGACCGTGTCAACGAGAAGCGGTTCATCAACGACCATGGCACGCCCACCGCGCCGTGGAAGGCCGTCAACAGCGTCGAGGAACTTGAAGCGGCACTTGATGAGATCCACTATCCGGCTGTGCTCAAAACCCGTTCCGGCGGTTACGACGGCCACGGCCAGACCGTGCTCAAGTCCGAAGCCGACTTGGAGCAGGTGCGCGCCCGCGCCGACCATGACGGCAGCTTCCCGCCAAGCATTCTGGAAGGCTTCGTCGATTTCGCGTTCGAAGCGAGCATCCTCGTCGCCGGCAACGGCAAGGATTACGTGACCTTCCCGATCGTGCGCAACGAGCATCGCAACAACATCCTGCACATGACCATCGCGCCGGCCGAAGTGGACGAAACCGTGGCCAAGGAGGCGCACGAGCTGGCGTTGCGACTGGCCAGAGGCTTCGAACTCGCCGGCATTCTGGCCATCGAACTGTTCATCACCAAAGACAACAAGGTCATCGTCAACGAACTGGCCCCACGTCCGCACAATTCCGGCCACTACACCATCGAGGCCTGCTCGTTCGACCAGTTCGACGCGCACATTCGCGGCATCGCCGGCTGGCCGCTCGAACAGCCGCAGCTGCTCAAGCCCGCCGTCATGGTCAACGTGCTCGGCCAGCATGTGGCGCCGACCCGTGCGCTCATCGCCGACCATCCCGAATGGAACGTGCACGACTACTGCAAGGCGGAAGTGCGCCACGACCGTAAGATGGGGCACATCACCGTGCTGACCGACGACACCGCCAAAACCGTGGCCGACCTTGAGGCCACCGGCTGCTGGGACGACTTGAAGAAAGCCTGACATCATAAGTAATGAGTGAACATATCGTGCGGCAGACCCGCCAGAAAGACGCCATCCGCGACGTGCTGAACGGCTGCGACGAATTCATCTCCGCGCAGGAGCTGCACCGCAAGCTGGAAGACCGTGGCGAACATATCGGACTCGCCACGGTCTACCGGCAGCTCAACGCCCTGGCTGAAGCCGGCCGCGCCGACACGGTCCGTCTCGACGGGCAGCAGCTGTTCCGCCTGTGCGGCGATGACGGGCACCATCATCACCTCGTCTGTACGAACTGCGGCAAAACCGTGGAAATTGAATCGCCTTCCGAAAGCTGGCTGAAAGGCATCTCCGACAAGTACGGCTTCACCATCGAACGGCACACGCTGGAGGTGTTCGGCCTGTGCGAGGACTGCCGGAAGGCGGACAAGTAGCGGCTGTCTGCCGTATTTCCGTTGGAATCGTATCGCCATCGGCGCAATCCAATCGTAAAAATCGTAAAGAAAAAACGTTGGACGTTGTCTTTTTCAGACGCATATATGACAATAGGGCATTGCAAACGAACTAAGTGGGGTTATGCGTGACCAAAGCAACATCGAAAAACGAGCCGATTGAGGAGCTCGACATCGCTACCGTGGACCCGATGGCCAAGAAAGCGGGCAAGGAGTTCCCCGGCTGGCTCTACGGCGTGCTATTCGTGCTGTTCGATGCGGTGGGCGTTGCCGCCCTGCAGATCGGTGTCAGCGAATCCGCCACTCGAGTCCAACTATCGAACAACATGTGGCTCACCGGCTGGGGATTCGTCGGCAAGATGTTCACCAGCGCCAATTTTGTGGCTGTGCTCAACCTCATACTGTGGGGCGTCCTGTACGTGATCCTGCTCATGCTCACCAACCGTTTCTGGGTGGCCACGCCGATATTTCTGGCGGTGACGTTCATCGTCGCCGTGATTGAGCATTTCAAAGTGTCGATTCGATACGAGGCGATTCTGCCAAGCGACCTGAACTTCCTCAAAGCCGACGCCGGCAATCTGATGAGTTTCATGCCGTCCGGCGCGCAATGGACCATTCTGATTGCGGTCGTGGCATTCGCGGCTTTCGTGGCGCTGTTCGTCTTCCTGAACCGTCGTGACGCGCGGCATGGTAAGCTCTTCCGCGGCTCGGACAAGCAATCGCGTTCAGTGAACGCGATCACGCGCCTGCTGCTGATTCTGCTTCCCGGCCTGTTCTTCACGTTGTATTCGATGCAGGTGAGCACCGTCGGCTCCTGGGCCAAGACCTTCGCCACCGTCATGGGGGACAAGCCTTCCATGTGGGATTCCGTATACGACGCCCAGCGCAACGGTCCGCTGGTGGCGTTCACCCGGCAGCTCAATCCGAAAGTCATGATTAAACCGGAAAACTATTCCGAGGAAACCATGAAGGAGGTCGCGGCCCGTTACACGAAGGAAGCGAAGAAAATCAACGCGGACCGTTCCGCGAATATGACCGACAGCACGGTGATCTACGTGCTGTCCGAATCCTTCTCCGACCCGTCACGCGTGCCGGGACTCAAAGTCAACAAAGGATTCCATGCCGAAGATCCGTGAATCAAGCAGAATACCACGTCCGGCCTGATGCTGTCTTCCGGATACGGTGGCGGCACCGCCAACTTGGAATACATGGGACTGTCCGGCCTGAGCATGGCGAATTTCGATTCCTCCCTGACCAGCCCATACCAGCAGCTGGTGCCGAGCGAGCATTGGACGCCGACCATCAACCAGATGTGGGGCGCCGCAAAGAACTCCATCGGCCTGCACCCGTACGAATCGTCCATGTATTCGCGCGCCACCAACTACAAGAAGTTCGGCTTCTCGCATTTCTACACGCTGACCGGGCCGGACGTCATCTCGCATCAGGACAAGATCGACGATTCGCCGTACGTCTCCGACGAGGCCACCTACCAAAGCACGCTGGAGGAAGTCAGGAAAACCAAGTCCAACCAGTTCCTGCAGGTCATCACCATGCAGAACCACATGCCCTACCATGACTGGTACAAAGCACAACGACTTCAAAGCCTCCTCCACCACGGGAAAGCCGTTGAAGGACGACGAGAAGGAATCCATCGAAACCTACCAAAAGGGCGCGTCCCTGACGGATGGGGCGACCGCCGGATTCCTCAGCGAACTCGACAAGCTCGACAAGCCGGTCACCGTGGTCTTCTACGGCGACCATCTGCCTGGTATCTACTCCTCGGCATCCGCGGACGACGACAACTCGCTGGCCCTGCATCAGACGGACTACTTCATCTGGTCCAACAAGGCTTCCGGCACGCAAGGCAACAAGATCGGCAACGCCGACTATTCGTCGCCCAACTTCTTTGTGGCGCAGGCCGCCGAGCATATGGATGCCAAGGTGTCGCCGTATCTGGCGTTCCTCACCGAAATGCACTCCAAGATCTCGGCCATGGAACCGCCGGTGGTCAACAACATCCAAGGCTGGGACCGTATTCCGGAAGGTCAGAACATCTATCTGAACGCCAAGGGCAATCCCATGGCCGAAAGCGATTTCGACGCCGAAACCAAACAGCTGATGGCGGATTACAAGCTCATCCAGTACGACATCACCACGGGGAAGAATTACCTGAAAGACACCTCCTTCATGGACCTGCCGTAACGAGGACGGCGCCTGCCGCACGGCTCGACACTCGACGTACCGTTGTGCGCCTTCGTGTCGGGCCGCACGGAATTCGCGCACGTCCTCGTCACGGCAGGAGTGTGGTGGGCGACGACGCGCCTGCCGCACAAATCTTAAAACATTGAGGGGCTGTTCCAAACTATTGGAACAGCCCCTCAACGGCTATTGGTTCAGCGCAGCCAACACACCATCATCACGCGTTCAGCGCTTTGAAACCGATGTCGTGACGGTAGAACATGCCCTTGGTGTCGAGCTTGTCGATGATCGCGTAGACCTTGTCCTGCGCGGCCTTGATGTCCGCAGCGGAGGTCTCGACCAGCAGCACGCGACCGGAGTTGGCCACGAGACCATGCTCGCCACGTGCGACGCCCGCATAGTAGACATGGGAATCGTCATCTACCGTGATCTCAGGAATCGCGGCACCCTTTGACCACGTTGGTCGGGTAACCTTCGGAAGCGATCACCACGCCAAGAGTGGCATTGTCCTCATCCCACGTGAATTCCGGGTTTCGCCGTTGAGAATGGCGCTGATGCCGGCACCGAGATCGGACGTGAGCTTCGGCAGCACCACTTCGGTCTCTGGATCGCCGAAACGCGCGTTGAACTCAATGACCTTCGGGCCGTCGGCGGTGGCGATGAGGCCGGCGTACAGAATGCCGGTGAACGGCGTGCCCTCGTCGGCCATGGCCTGAACGGTCGGCTTGACGATGGTTTCGATGGCGGTGTCGATCACATCCTGACCGATCTGCGGAACCGGGCTGTAGGCGCCCATGCCGCCGGTGTTCGGACCCTTGTCGCCATCGTAGGCACGCTTATGATCCTGCGAAATCGGCATCGGCCAGAAATCGGTGCCGTTCACAAAGCTCATCAGAGAGAATTCCTGACCCTCAAGGAAATCCTCGATAACCACCTTCGCGCCGGCGTTGCCGAAGCGGTGGTCCACGAAAATGTCCTCCAAAGCGGCGATGGCGGTCTCCTCATCCATCGCCACGGTCACGCCCTTGCCGGCGGCCAGGCCATCGGCCTTGATGACGATCGGCGCGCCATGCTCGCGCACATAAGCGGTGGAACGCTCCAAATCGTCGAACGTCTGGTACTTCGCGGTCGGAATGTCGTGACGTTCCATAAGCTGCTTGGCGAAGTCCTTGGAACCCTCGATCTGCGCGGCGGCCTTGTTCGGGCCGAACGCCTTGATGCCGGCGGCCGCGAAATCGTCCACGATGCCTTCGATCAGCGGGACTTCCGGGCCCACGAACACCCAGTCGTAACCATTGTTCTTCACGAATTCGATGAGCGCCGCATGATTGGACGGGTTGAGCTGCGTGGTGCGGATGCCGTCAAGCTCCATGCCCGGATTGCCTGGGGCCACAGTGACCTCGCTGACGCTGCCGCCACGCATGAGCGCGTGGGCGATGGCATGTTCACGCGCACCGGAACCAATGACCAGAACCTTCATATTTCCTCCTGTTGTATCCCTTATGGGGAAGAGTGCCAATCTCAAGAAATAATATCGGGGGTGCCTGTTCGGCTACCCCCGTATGTTCGTTTACTGCAGTTCGACGTCCTCGCCGGTCTTCTTGACGATATTGCCCAGCACATAGCCGGCCTCGCCATTGGACTTCAGCAGTTCCATGGTCTTATCGGCATCTTCGGCGCTGACGGCCAGCACCATGCCGATACCCATGTTGAAGATGTTGAACATTTCCATATGATCGATGCTGCCGGCCTTCTCGAGCACGTCGAAAATCGGGAGCACCGGCCAGGAGCCAAGGTTGATATGGGCGGCAAGACCGTCCGGAATCATACGCGGAATGTTCTCGATGAAACCGCCGCCGGTGATATGCGCGACGCCCTTGACCACGCCCGCCTTGAACAGCGGGGAAAGGGCCTTCACGTAAATCTTGGTCGGAGTGAGCAGCACGTCGCCAAGCTTCTCACCGCCCAGTTCGTCCAGTACGGTGTCCACGGTGTAGCCGACCTGCTCGAACAGGGCCTTGCGCACCAGGGAGAAACCGTTGGAATGCACGCCGGTGGACGGCAGGCCGATAAGCACGTCGCCCTCAGCGATGGTGGAGCCGTCGACGATAGCGGACTTTTCGGCCACGCCGACCGCGAAGCCAGCCAGATCGTACTCGTCCTCGTCATACATGCCCGGCATCTCGGCGGTCTCGCCGCCGATCAGACCGGAACCGGCCTGCACGCAGCCGTCGGCCACGCCGGAGACGACCTGCTCGAGCAGAGCCGGATCGTTCTTGCCGCAGGCGATGTAATCCAGGAAGAACAGCGGCTCGGCGCCCTGGGCGGCGATATCGTTGACGCACATGGCCACGCAGTCGATGCCGATGGTGTCGTGCTTGTTGGCCATCTTGGCCACGACCAGCTTGGTGCCGACGCCGTCGGTGCCGGAAATCAGCACCGGCTCCTTGTAACCGAGGGAAGCGAGATCGAACAATCCGCCGAAGCCGCCGATGCCGCCGACCACGCCCGGACGGTTGGTGCGCGCCACGTGGGACTTGATACGCTTGACGACTTCGTAACCGGCCTCAACGCTTACGCCGGCTTCCTCATATGCTTTTGGCATATCTAACCTTTCTCGGGTCTCAGTGTTCTTCTTGGGATGAAGTGGTGGTGTATTCGTTGCCCTCGTACTTGCTCTTGTACAGGGCGAATTCGGGCAGACGGACACGATCCTCCGGAGTGAGCGACTTCAGGAAGTCGGCTTCGTAGTCGTCCAAGGCGGTCGGATAGTCGCCGTTGAAGTAGGCCACGCACAGGCCGCCATACGGTGCGTCCGCACCCAGACCGATGGATTCCACCAAGCCGTCGAGCGACAGGAACGCCAGGGAATCGGCGCCGATGTAGTCGCGGATCTCGTCGACGGACTTCTTGGCCGCGATCAGCTCCTTGGTGGTGGAGATGTCGATGCCGTAGAAGCACGGGTACTTCAGCGGCGGGGAGCTGATGCGCATATGCACTTCGGCCGCCCCGGCCTCCTTGAGCATCTGCACGATGCGCTTCGAGGTGGTGCCGCGCACGATGGAATCATCGATGACGACCACGCGCTTGCCCTTGACCACGCCGCGCACTGCGGACAGCTTCATACGCACGCCCTGCTCGCGCAGCTCCTGCGTGGGCTGGATGAAGGTGCGTGCCACGTACTGGTTCTTGATCAGACCCATTTCGTTCGGCAGGCCGGCCTCCTCCGAATAGCCGGAAGCCGCCGACAGGGAGGAGTTCGGCACGGCGATGACCATATCGGCGTCGACGGGGGATTCCTGAGCCAGGCGCGCGCCCATGCGCTTGCGGGCCGAATGCACGTTCACGCCGTAGATGTTGGAATCGGGGCGTGCGAAGTAGATGAATTCCATCGAGCAGATGGCCAGCTGGGTCTGATCCGTGTAACGGTCGATGCGGTAGCCATCGTCATCCACGACCACGATCTCGCCCGGGCGGATGTCACGCACCAGTTCGGCTCCGACAGTGTCGAGCGCGCAGGTCTCGGAAGCGAGCACATAGGCGCCGTTCGTCATCCTGCCAAGGGACAGCGGACGGAATCCGTTCGGATCGAGCGCGCCGATCATGGCATGTTCGGTCATGATCAGATAGGCGAAGCCGCCGTGCACGGTGTTGAGCGCTTCCTTGAGCTTGTCCATGAACGTGGGCTTGCTGGAACGACGGATGAGGTGCATGAGCACTTCGGTGTCGGAGTTCGAATGGAAGATCGCTCCCTCGTCCTCCAGCTTGCGGCGTAAGGAGGGGCAATTGGTGAGATTGCCGTTGTGACACAACGCCATATCCCCGTCATGGAAGCGGAAGATGAACGGCTGGATGTTGTCGGTGCCGCCGGAACCGGCTGTGGCGTAACGCACATGGCCGATCGCTTTGTCTCCTTTCAGGCGTTCGATTTCCGTTCGTCGCTGAACACTTGGGTCAGCAGACCCGTTCCGCGATGACCGATGAGATGACCATTATCGTTGGAGACAATGCCGGCACCCTCCTGACCGCGATGCTGCAGCGCGTGTAGACCGAAGTAGGTGAGTCGGGCGGCGTCCGAGTGGCCCCAAACGCCGAAAATACCGCATTCCTCGTGGATGTCTTCGAGTTCAGCTGACAAGCCAAAGCTCCTTCCAAAACCATGGAGACAAGGGGTTCGCTACCGTCCAACAGTATCAATGGGCGGCTACAAGAGTCGGGTTTTGTCCAGTTCTCAGACGGTATATGGAACCGGACATGCAATCGAACAGCCGTTCGAAAAAGCTGTTATGATGGAAGACGTTGAAAACGCGAATCACGGTCGTCGGGGTGCGGGAAGTCCCCCGTATGAGCCATTGCATGGAAGGAGCATCATGGCCGGACGGATATACGTGGCAATCGACCTCAAATCCTTCTATGCGTCCTCGGAATGCGTGGAACATGGATTCCCTCCGCTATCCACACACTTGGTGGTGGCGGACCAGGAGAGGACCGACAAAACCATCTGCCTTGCGATCTCGCCGTCGTTGAAGGCATACGGTCTGCCCGGACGCGCCCGCCTATTCGAAGTCAAAGCGAAACTGAAGGAAATCAACGCGGTCCGTCGCGCCGCGGCTCCAGGCGGTGTGCTGACGGGGAAATCGTATGATGCGAAGGCGCTCGCGGCCAATCCGAATCTGGCTGCTGACGTGTTCATCGCCAAACCGCGCATGTCTCATTACTTGGCGATGAGTGCGAAAATCTACGGTATTTATCTGAAATACGTTTCGGCTGAGGATATCCACGTCTATTCGGTGGACGAGGTGTTCATGGACGTCACCGGCTATTTGCGCGCCTATGGAAAAGGGGTGGAGGAGATGACCCGTGACATCATCCGCGATATCCACACCCAGACCGGCATCACCGCCACCGCGGGCATCGGCACGAACATGTATCTGGCCAAAGTGGCTATGGATATCGTGGCCAAACACATCCAGGCGGGGGAGGACGGCATTCGCATCGCCCGGCTTGACGAGATGTCGTACCGGAGATTGTTGTGGAATCACCGGCCGCTTACCGATTTCTGGCGTGTGGGGCGTGGGTATGCAAGGAAGCTCGAAGCGCACGGACTGGCGACCATGGGGGATATCGCTCGCTGTTCCATTGGCCGTGCCGACGAATACTACAACGAAGATCTACTGTACAAGATGTTCGGTGTGAACGCCGAACTGCTCATCGACCATGCGTGGGGCTGGGAACCGTGCACCATCGCGGACATCAAAGTGTACAAGCCGGCGGGGCACAGCTTGAGTTCCGGACAAGTGCTGACAGGTCCGGCGGGATTCGACGCAGCCCGGCTGATTGTGCGTGAAATGGCGGATACGCTGTCATTGGATTTGGTAGCGAAGGGCGTGAAAGCCGGCAGAGTGGGATTGATGGTCGGCTACGACACGGCAAGCCTCGATCCGAAACGGCTTGGCAAGGATGTTTCCGCTGATTTGAAGGCGATTGCCGAACATGCCGTGGCAACATACGACGGCCCTGTTTCGATCGACAGGTATGGCCGCCGCGTACCCAAGCCGGCCACCGGGTCGATCGCATTGCCGGAGCCGACGTCGGCTACGTCGCGTATTTGCGACGCGGTCGATAAGCTTTTCCTTTCGATTGTCGACAGGCGTTTGCTGGTCCGTCGGGTGAATGTGGTCGCCGCCGATGCTGACCGACGAGCAACTTGAGGAACGGCGGCAGGCGGCCGCGTCCGAATATACGCAGCCTGATTTGTTCGCCGCGATGGAAGTGCCGGTGGATTCCGCTTCCGCTGATGCGGCCGAATGCGAGGCTATGCGTTCCGCCGATGGTGGTTCCAAGGATTCGCCGCAAGGGGACGCCGAACTGCATATGCAGCAAACGCTTTGGACATCAAACGCAAATTCGGCAGAAATTCCATCATCAAGGCCATGGATATGTTCGATGACGCCACAGGCCAGCAGCGCAACAAGCAGATAGGAGGTCATGCGGCATGAGCCTTACGGAAACCCATCGCTACGACGACATCATCGATCTGCCGCATCACCAATCGCAGACGCATGCCCATATGAGCATGCATAACCGTGCCGCCCAATTCATGCCTTTCGCCGCCCTGACCGGTTACGACGACATCATCAGACAAACCGCGCAATCCAGCGATGATGCGGTGGAACGCCCAACAGGCCCGTCGATCTCGCCGATCTCGCCGTAGGGCACCAGGCCCAGCTTGATGAGCGCCTGGAAGCCGTTGCAGATGCCGAGCATCAGGCCGTCGCGCTGGCGGAGCAGCTCATGGATGCTGTCCTTGATGCCTGCGTCGCGCAGGAAGGATGCGATGAACTTGCCCGAGCCGTCCGGCTCGTCGCCGCCGGAGAAGCCGCCCGGCAGGATGACCATCTGCGCGCGGCGGATGGCGCTCTCGAGCTGCTCTGCACTCTCACGGAGCGCATCGGCGGAGAAGTTGCGGACTACGACGATTTCAGCCGCGCCGCCTGCGTTCTCGACTGCACGTGCGGTGTCGTACTCGCAGTTGGTGCCCGGGAATACCGGGATGACAGCGAGCGGCTTTGCGTTCTTGACCGCCGGAGCGGACGCATTGCGCTCGGTGAAGGAGACCTTGGTCAGGTGCTCGTCGGAAGCGGCGGCTCTGGTCGGGAATACGCTCTCGAGCTTGCCCTCAAAGGCGGCGGTCAGCTCGTCGATGGTGATCTTCTCGCCCGCGATGGTGATGGTCTCGTCTGCGGTGGTCTGGCCGACATACCACTGTGCCGGCAGCTCGCAGGAAGCCTCGACGAGGATGCCGCCGAAATTCTTCATGTAGAGCGCATCGGTCGGGAAGCCCTCGTCGACCGCGAAGCCGATCTTGTTGCCGAGGGACATCTTCGCGATGCCCTCCGCGATGCCGCCGGTGGTCAGAGCCCATGCGGATACCGCCTTGCCGGAGGCGATGAGGTTTGCGACCTCGTTCCAGACGTGCTTCATGGTGACGTA
>VOFH01000121.1_pt1 | contig 82000 bp, 78 predicted proteins | sample 5384091 | NCBI WGS metagenome assembly VOFH01 (sample SAMN12384727, study PRJNA508395) | human gut metagenome | isolation source: healthy gut G | host: Homo sapiens
GAATATGCGGGGCCACATTTGAGCGAAGCGAAAATGGGTAGTGCGAGCACGTTGCCCCCGGCGGGGGCAACGACCGGCCAGCGTGGTTTCGCGCAGCGAAATGGAGGGCGAATGAAGCCCGACAAGCGCCGGATGTTGAGAAGGGCCGGGCGGAATGAGCAGAGCGAAAAGCGGGCAGGCAAAACATCGGTGCGGGGTGACGGTCGATGGCCGCGAAGCGACAACCGCACAGGGTGGTTTCGCGCAGCGAAAGCGCCGCGCCTGATTTTGCGCGGCAAACCCAAAAGGCGGGGCCGGGGCGGCTTCGCGCGGTTTTCGCCGCAGGCGAAACCGCGCTGACAACAGGCACGGCAGGGCCTGCGGCGCCCTGCCGATGAATTTAAATAGCCGGAGAGATGACGGGGAGGAAGCTGATATAGACAACAGGATTTATGGATATATCCGGGTTTCATCCAGAGAACAGAACGAAGAACGGCAGGTCATCGCCAGCGGAGGATGAAAACGCTTCCGCAGGACTGTTGTGACGATCTGCTCTACATCAAGAGCATCGACCGTCTGGGCAGGAACTATGGGGAGATTTTGGAGCAGTGGCGGATATTGACGAAAGAGAAAGGCATCGACATCGTAGTGCTGGATATGCCGCTGCTGGATACCCGCCGGGGCAAAGATCTGATGGGCACCTTTCTCAGCGACATCGTGTTGCAGGTACTTTCCTTTGTGGCGGAAAATGAGCGCACCAACATCCGCCAGCGGCAGGCCGAGGGTATTGCCGCAGCAAAGGCAAGGGGCGTCCGCTTTGGCAGACCGCCGAAACCGTTGCCCGCTGGTTTTCACAGCGCCTATCAAAACTGGAAAGCCGGGAAAATTACAGGAACGGCAGGAATTTGGCGAAAAAGATGTTTACATTGCGGACGGAAAGGCGCTGCTTTGATAAGGAGGGCCATGCTGGGGGAAACATATCCGAAATACACAGTATGAAAGCAACAACACTGTATGTACAGATACGCGGGGTAAGAAAACTGAAAATGATATTTTCAGTATTATTTTTGCTCTGCTCTGCATTCTGGGGCTTTGTTTCATCCACTTACAGTATCCTCGTCAACTGCACCGCGCTGCTATGCCTGCTGCTGTTCCTGATTGTTGGCGGCAGGCTGGCGGACCCAATCGACCGGTTCTCTGCAAAGAAATTCAATGCCCTGTTTGTTTTATTGCTGGGTTCCGCTTGGCAGTGAGCATTTATCTGGCACGTGAATGCGAATCATCTGCCGGGAGATACAGACATTATTTTTGCTTCCGACTGCCGACTTATTGCCGTGATGGAATCCAGAATGAAGCCAATCCGCGCATTGACGCTGATGCATTATCCCGGCTTCGGGCTTTATACGAACAATGACTATTTCTGCCGGTACCCCAACAACATTGGCCTGTTGATGCTTTTATGCAGGTGTACGCCTTTCCATGGAAAACGGGCCCCCCGGCAAGTACGGATGCGGGACATTTGCCGGCAATTGTTATGATTTGGCGGTGGCCGTGACCATACTTTGGCATGCGTTTGCATTGTGAAATTTATTTAAGAAAAACAGCTATGTGCTGTTTACACTGTTTATGCTATGCCTTCCTGCCTTGTTTTCAGTATCCCTGTTTTTATACCGATCTTTGGCGTTTTGCCTTTTACGGCAGGCGGGGTTTATTGTTACTGGGGAAACAAATTTTCTCCAGCTTGCTCCAACGGGATGGCGCGGTTTCTTGCCGGGCTGCTGCTTTCTGTTGGTGTGCAAATGAAGATAACAGCGTGGCTGATTGGGTTTGTTGTGATCGCTCGATCTGCTTTGGGCAGGCATGTGCATCGATGGAAAACCTTTGTTTTATTATTCCTTGGCTTTTTTCCTTTTTTATTCGCTTTTACAGCATGGTACCGATATCCCGGTATCATAGATTTTACCAGAAGCGATGAAATCGGCGCGCCGTGGAATCTCTGGGTTTTGTTTGGAAGCCATGACAAGGGCGGCGACACGGAAATTTAAAAGATACCGTTTTTGCGGCTGCGTTCCCGACAATGGAAGAAACGTTCGGCTGCAATTTGAAGCGCATCTTTGAGAATTACCGGTCGTATTTTTTTTTCTGAATTTCCGGAATTTACCGCAATAAACTTCTGTTTGCCCTGGAACAACAGCAAGCGAGAGCAGCGAGTATCTGTTGTGGCCGATCGATTCAAATTGGACGTTTTATATAACACAGCCGCAATTTCTGCCCACATTTTGATACGCGCTTACAGCACCATTTATATGTTGTTTTTATATGCTGCGAATCGATCCTGAGCGCGGGCCCCGCACATTGGGGAAGAAAATAAATTTTTACATTTATTCCCAACCTTTTTTCGTTTTCGAACGATGCTCTCATCTTCTGATATTTGAGAATGCGCCCGCCGTGCGATGATTGCGGTTCCATTTATGATATACAACGTAATATTTTTATTGTCGCAATGGCGTGACAAGCCGGACGGTGCTCAATTATGAGCGCTTTCGCATGCGCATCCATAAAAACTGAATTTTGGTTTTACATTGTGACAGGAGATGGATTGCTTTAGCGGGAGAAATCTTTGCCCGGCGCCAAAGGGCAACAGGGAATGAAATAGGATTCACGCGTTTTTGTTTTTTACAGCTCATATATCAACGAGCTTACAGCCGCAGCGGTTTTCCGCTGCGGTTTTTTTTGGCCGATTCCGGAAAACCGGACGCGGGAGCGTACAATGGGGATAGGGTGAGCGGGCGGATGACAAGACGACGCATGTAAAATGATAATGGACTTGTCAACGCCCCGCCGTCCGAAAGCGGGGGACCGGCCCGCCGGTTTTTGCGCAGCAAAACCGAGTTGAAAACGAGGAGGCCGGGGTGCGAGCGCGGGGCCACATTTGAGCGGAGCGAAAATGGGAAGTGAGCACGTTGCCCCAGCGGCAACGACCGGCTGCGCGGTTTCGCCGCAGGCGAAATGCGACCGAATGGGAGCAGCGCCGGGTTTTGCTGAGGGGGACCAGGGCGCGGCGCAGCCGTGACGGGGACGGCAAAATAGCGGTGCGGGGTGGCGAAGCCATGGCCGCGAAGCGGACAACCGCACAGGGTGGTTTCGCGCAGCGAAATGCCGCGCCCGCTTTTGCGCGGCAAACCCAAAAGGTGGGGCCGGTAATTGAATTTGCCGGGTTTTGCGCAGCAAAACCGAGTTGAAAAACGAGGAGGGCTGGGGTGCGAGCGCGGGGCCACATTTGAGCAAAGCGAAAATGGGGGGGAGCACGTTGCCCCCAGTGGGGGCAACTTTGGTTGCGCCGGTTTTTGCGCAGCAAAAACCGAGTTGAAAACGAGGAGGCGAGCATACGAGCGCGAAAACTGCAAAAAGCGACAACAGCAAAACAGCGGTGCGGGGCGGCGAAGCCGGGGCCGCGAAGCAGACGGCCGCACAGGGGGATCTCGCGCAGCGAAATGCCGCGCCCGATTTTGCGCGGCAAACCCAAAAGGCGGAAGGGCCGCACGCGCCCGTTCCGGCTTCGCCGCAGCGGGACGCGGCCGAAGGGGGGCAGGCGCGGCGCTCCCCCGCGCCGGACGCTGACGCCGCCTGTGCACAGAGCGCGCAGGAGCTGCTGCAGGCGGCGGCGCGCGCGGCCTGTAACAGATGCTGGTGCGGACCGTGGACGACGAAAACGCCACGCTGCCCCAGCGGATGGACGCGGCAAAGACCATACTGGACCGCGTATACGGCAAGGCCTCGCAGCCCATTGAAGGGAACGGCGGCGCCGCGGTACAGGTCGTAATGTCAAAAGAAGTACGGGAGCTGATGGGCTGATGCAATGGGACATCGGGAAGCCGAACCCGAGGCAGATCGAATTTTTTAAGGCGCGCGCACGCTTTATCGCATACGGCGGGGCGCGCGGCGGCGGCAAAAGCTGGGCGGTGCGCAAAAAAGCCGCCGGGCTGGCGCTGTCTTACCCGGGCGCCGGCATTTTGATCGTGCGCCGCACGTTCCCGGAGCTGCGGGAAAACCATATACTGCCGATGACGACGGACCTTGCGGGCATTGCCCGGTACCGGGAAACGGAATGAATATGAACTGTTGGAAGATACAACAGTATACCCCAGCGGCAGCCCGAACGCCCGCAGCCGTATGGAAATCCACATGGGCGAGGATGCCATGACAACGGCCGAGTTCGAGGCCGCTTTTATGGATGAGGCCGCGACGGCGAAAATCCGATTGACAAAAACGACGGACGAGGACAACACGAAAATCGTGTTTGATACGGTGTACCAGCACTATTGCCTTGTGGCGAGCATCGGCAAAAAGCGCGTGAGCAAAACAGACATTGCCACCGGGCAGGTCGTTGAAGAAATGCACCTTGTGGCCGAGCTGGAGCAGCGCACCTACATCGAACAGCAGCTTGCCGCGCTGGGGCTGTAAAGGAGGCATGGCGCATGGCAATTTTTAAGGGCCGCGTGGTGCGGTACGGGTACAGCCGGTGGGGCTATACCCGGAACAACGGCAAGGGCTGGCATGGCGGCAGCGACGAGGAGGGGCTGGACAGCACCACCATCCGGATGCCCGATTACAAGGGCAAAAGCATTTCCGGGCGGGTCATTACGGCCCGCAAGGTGGACAGGTCCACGGGCAGCAAAACGTGGGAATGGGGCTGGTACGTGTGCGTGGAGCTGGACGCGGGCCAGACGCCGGACGCGGTGAACTGCCTGTATTTCTGCCACAACGCGCGGAATCTGGTATCCGTGGGCCAGCGGGTGAAAAGCGGCGACGCGCTGGCGGTGATGGGCAGCACGGGCAACGCGTCGCTGGCAAGCCCGCCCTTTGCGCACTGCCATTTCGAGGTGCGGGCCACAGCCGCCGGGGCGGGGCTTGACCCAACGGCATACACCGGGCACCCCAACGCTGTGGTACATATGGTGAAGCAATCGGCGAAACGGAGGAAAGCGACATGAAGTTTCTGGAAGTGACGAGCGGCAAATGTGAGGTGTTCACCGCGCCCGATGTGAATGCGGTGGACAAGCACTATAACGGCGGAAATGACTCTACGGCAAATCATTACGCCGCCCTGCTTGCCCAGGTGCAGGCGGCACAGGATGCGGCGGCCCGCCGGGCCGAAGAGCTGGCCCGGCAAAAACAGCAGGCGGCGCAGGCCGCCTATGACAAAAACATGGGATACCTGAACGAGGCATATGCAAACCGCAACAATTTGCTGCAGCAGAACTACAACGATGCGCTGGCACAGCTGCAGGCCAGCTATGACAGCGGTGCGCGCGGGGTGAACCGGAACGCCGACAGCGCCCAGCAGCAGGCGTATATCAACTATATGATGAGCAAGCGTGACCTTCCCCAGGCGCTGGCGGCGCAGGGGCTGACGGGGGGCATGTCGGAAAGTGCGCTGGCGGGCATGTACAATTCCTACGGGAACAACCGAAACACGATTGACCGCGGGCGCAACGAAAGCCTTGCAGCGCTGCTTGACACCTTGAACAGCAATCGATCTTCGGCGCTGCAGAGCTACAACAGCCAGCTTTCGGCGGCCGAGCAGCAAAAATGGCATACCAGATGCAATTGAGCAGGCCCTCGCCAACGGCAGCGCCGAAATTCTGCAAAACAAGTATGATACGCTGCAGAATCTGGACAACGCCTATGCACAGCAGATTCTTGCCTTGCAGCAGGCGGCGGCCCAGGCGGCGCAGAAACGCTGGTAGCCGATGCAAACGGCGGCCAGGAAGGCGTGTCCGGAAAGCCGCCGGCGGAAAAATGAGCATTCCTTGCCGCCGGTTTTCCGGAGATCCCGCCGGGATTTGCGGCGGCCTGCCCTGAAACAAAGCGGAGCCCGCCGCTGCACGACCCGCAAACCGGCCGGAGCAGACCCGGGCACAGTGCGGCGTGCCTGTGCCCGCACCGCGGGAAGCCGCTGCTATGGCTCGACGGCTGTTGTAAACCGTATTGGGAATGGACGTCTTTCCCGCGCGGCAACACGGTCTTGCTTCCGGGCTCCCCTGCAAAGCTGCCCCATACCTTTTTCGAGGATCCGATGGCGTGCGCGCCGTATTCCGTCAACTTGATGGGTGCGCGCACGCGCCGGCATGCCTCCGCGATGGACGCCGTCCCGCATCCGCTGCCGTCCGTGATGTTCCCGACTGTACCCGGGCTTTCAGGCGTGATGCCTGCAAAAGAAATTCCGCTGTCCGATATCGTGGTCTGGTACACCTGCCCGGCCGTCTTTCCAATGGGGCCGTGAAAATTCGGCGGACGGGGAGAAGCAGCGGCTTTTACGTCGCGTGCCGGGGCAAAAAAATGCCGCCGGACGGTACGCGGAAAAGCGAAGGCCCTGCGGAACGGGAATTTCTCTGCCGGCGGTTGGGGCGGCCGGTACTGGGCGGCTGCCCGCGGGCGGAGACAAAGCAGCGGGCCTTTCCAAAGCGGGAAATGCCGGCGCCGGTGCGCGGACGGTCCCTCCGCATTTTTTACACAGAAGCAGAAGTGTGCGCCCATACCTGATGCAAAGCGCCCCGGACATTTGTCCGGGGCGGCGGTGTTTTTATTTAAAGGTCGTCGGGCAGGCAGCGGTGCTTCAAAAGATAAAGTTTGGCCGCGTCCACGGTGCTGAAATCCAGCGGGACGCCGAAAACGTACGTTAAAAATTCGCTCCAGGCCTGCGCGTCGTCCGCTGCCACCTTACAGTGCCGTACAGAGGCGGCGGGCCAGGAGATATAGCTTCTGTATCGAAGATCGGATTCAAAACAGTCTAATTCTTTTGCGAAATACTGATACAAATCCACTTGCTGCCCATCTCCTTTCGATTTCCCTGTTTTTCAGTATAACAAAGCATTTTCAAATAATCAATCTAAAAACGCGAAAAACCCGTTTTAAAATGGTTATTTGACAAAGCTATTAACGATACTCTTATTACGGGAGGCGGTCTTGTGGAATACGATCTGCAATTGATCGGCGCGCGGCTGCAGGCAGCGCGCAAAGCAAAAGGATATACGCAGGATTATGTGTCTGCCCGTGCGGATATCACTGAAAAATTTCTCAGCCAGATCGAGCGGGGGAAGGCGGGACTTTCCGTTCAAACGCTGATCGCGCTGTGCGATATTTTAGAAATCACGCCGAATTATGTGCTGCTGCCGGACGCTGCGCGCGTGCTGGAGGAGCCGATTGGCCCTTTGCTGAAGGGCATGAGCCAGCGGCAGCTTCAGGACGTGGAGGAGATGGTGCGCATTTTTGTGCGCAACTGCCGCCACGAGGAAAAGGGCAGGCCCAGGGGCGGGCGCAGAAACATGCGGTGAACGCCCGCCGGGCCGTAACGAGGCCCGTGCGGGCAGCGCGCTGGCCGCCCTGGCTTTGAGGGCTTTTGCGCAAAATCGGGCGCGGCGTTTCGCCGCGCGAAACGACCCGGTGCGGTTTGTCCGCTTCGCGGCCATGGCTTCGCCACCCCGCACCGCCCTTTTGCCGTCCCGTCACGGCTGCGCCGCGCCGGGTCCCCAACGGCAAAACCACGGCGCTTGTCGCCATTCGGCTCCATTTCGCCTGTGGCGAAACCGCGCTGGCCGGTCATCGGCCCCACCTTTTGGGTTTGCCGCGCAAAATCGGGCGCGGCGTTTCGCCGCGCGAAACGACCCGGTGCGGTTTGTCCGCTTCGCGGCCATGGCTTCGCCACCCCGCACCGCTCTTTTGCCGTCCCGTCACGGCTGCGCCGCGTCGGGTCCCCAACGGCAAAACCCCGGCGCTTGTCGCCATTCGGCTCCATTTCGCCTGCGGCGAAACCGCGCGGCAGGTTACCGGCCCCACCGGGGCCGTTATTTCCGCACTTTTGCCCGGCACGATTGTAAATCGGCCGGGTTTTCTTTATAATAAGAGGCAGGATTCCTATCATACATAAAGGGGCGCTTTTTATGGCGTATATTGACTGTAAGCTGAAATCGCAGATCCTCGGGACCACCGTGGGCGTGAAGCTGTATTTTCCCACAGACCTGCCCGCCGATGTGGGCTATACCGTGAAAGGTGTGCTGACGCTGCTGCATGGCTATACCAACAGCGGAGACGACTGGATGCAGATGACGGCCGCGCCGCGCTACGCGGCGGACAACGGTTTGGTGCTGGTAATGCCGGACTGCGGCAACTCGTTTTACCAGAACATGATGCACGGCGGCGCCTATAAGACCTTTGTCACGGAAGAGCTGCCCATGCTGCTGGGCCGTATGTTCAAGCTGCCGGCGCGCAGGGAACAGAATTTTATCGCGGGGCTTTCCATGGGAGGCTACGGCGCGCTGTTTCTGGGCCTTTCCCGGCCGGACCTGTACGCGGGCTGCGCCAGCTTTTCCGGTGCGGTGGACCTTTCGATGATGCTGGCGGACCCCGCGGCGCCCGGCGTGCGGGAGGTGTTCGGCCCGGTGTTCGGCGATGGGCTGCTGCTGCCCAAAAGCAGCGACCTGCGGGTGCTGGCCCAGCGGGTGGCCGCGCTGCCGGCCGCGCAGCAGCCAAAGGTGCTGCTGACGAACGGCCTGCAGGACGTGGAGCCGTATTTCATTCTGCAGCAGAACGACGCCATGCATAAATTCCTGAAGCCTCTGGGGCTTGCCGGCTACCGCCGCCTGCAATGGAACGGCGTGCACGAATGGAATTTCTGGGACCGCAGCCTTGTGTACGCCATCGATTATTTCCTGAACAACGGCTACGCCGCAAAAAAACTGAACGACTGGCGCAGCGCCGCGGTGGTATCCTGACGCGCGCGCCCGTTTCAAAAAGGAGAAGCTCATGCAATCACCACTTGCCGACCGTCTGCGCCCGCGCACCCTTGCCGAGGTGTGCGGCCAGCAGCATCTGCTCGGCCCGGGGCGCGTGTTCCGCAAGGCCATCGAAAGCGGCCGCGTGCCCAATATGATCTTCTACGGCCCGTCCGGCGTGGGCAAAACCACCGTGGCGCGCATCATTGCCGAAAACAGCGGCATGCGCCTGCATAAGCTGAACGGCACCAGCGCGGGCACGGGGGACATCAAGGCCGTCATGGCCGAGATCGGCACGTTTCAAAGCCGGAACGGCCTGCTTTTGTATCTGGACGAGATACAATATCTGAACAAAAAGCAGCAGCAGAGCCTGCTGGAATGCATGGAGGACGGAACGGTCACGCTGATCGCCTCCACCACCGAGAACCCGTATTTTTATATTTACAACGCGCTGCTCTCCCGCGCAACGGTGTTTGAGTTCAAGCCCCTGACGCCGGAGGACGTGCGCCGCGGGCTGGAGAACGCTCTGCATAAGCTGGAGGAGCTGGACGGCGTGCGCATTGAAGCGCAGCCGGAGGCGCTGGACGCGCTGGCGGCGGCCTGCGGCGGCGACATGCGCAAGGCGCTGGGCAGCCTGGAGTTTGCCGTGGCGGGCGCCGCCGGGACGGACGGCGCAAAGCGGCTGACAACAGAGGCCGTGCGCCAGGTGGCGCAGCGCTCCAGCCAACGCTACGACAAAAGCGACGACATGCACTACGACTGCATCTCGGCGCTGCAGAAAAGCATTCGAGGCTCGGACCCGGACGCCGCCGTGCATTATCTGGCGCGCATTCTGGAAGCCGGGGATCTGCTGTCGGCCTGCCGGAGGCTGCTGGTCATCGCGGCGGAGGACGTGGGCCTTGCGTACCCGCAGGCCATTCCCATCGTGAAGGCCTGCGTGGACAGCGCCCTGCAGCTGGGCCTGCCGGAAGCGCGCCTGCCGCTGGCGGACGCGGCCGTGCTGATGGCAACCGCGCCCAAAAGCAATTCGGCGCACAACGCCATTCTGGCCGCGGAACAGGACCTGCGCCGGGGCAAAGCCGGCCCGGTGCCCCGCCAGCTGCAGAACAAGCATTTCGACGGCGAGGACGCGGCGCAAAAGGGGCAGAATTATCTGTACCCGCACGATTATCCGGGCCATTGGGTGAAGCAGCAGTACCTGCCGGACGCGCTGGCGGGCGTGCGCTACTACGAATACGGACAAAACAAAAACGAGCAGGCCGCGAAGGCTTACTGGGACAAAATCAAGAAGTAAGGGCCCGGCAGGCCGGGGCGGAGGCCGGAAGAGCACCGCCTGCGCCTGCGGCGCGGGCGGCGGGAGGCCGCCGGGAACAGGCGCGTGAAATACGATTTTTGGAGAAATACAATGAGTAAAAGCAAAATACTGAGTAACCCGTGGGTGGTGGCCGTGCTGGCGCTTTTTTGTGCGGCGCTGTGGGGCAGCGCGACGCCTTTTATAAAAATAGGCTATGAACTGATCCTGCCGGAAAAAAACGTGCCGTCCACAATTTTATTTGCCGGGGTGCGGTTTTTCTTTGCGGGCGTTATCACTGTTTTGATCTACAGCATCGCCAGCGGAAAGCTGCTGTACCCCCAAAAAGCCAATATCGGTAAAATTGCACAGGTAAGTGTTTTTCAAACGGTTTTGCAGTACATCTTTTTTTACGTGGGGCTTGCCAATACCTCGGGTGTAAAAGGCACGATTTTAAGCGGGACCTCCGCGTTTTTTTCGCTGCTGATCGCAAGCCTTATTTTCAAACAGGAAAAATTGACGCCCGGGAAAATCATAGGCTGTATTTCAGGCTTTGCGGGAATCATCTTTGTGAATTTAAACGGTTTGGATTTTACCATGAATTTTACGGGAGACTGCTTTGTGCTTTTTTCGGCTGTTGCACTGGGCTTTTCCTCCGTATTGATGAAAAAATATTCCAAAGATGAAAATCCTGTTGTGATAAGCGGATACCAGTTTATTATGGGCGGCATTGCAATGGTGCTGATCGGCATTGTGTTTGGGGGTAAGATCGTTGTAAGCGGGGGAAAGGCGCTGGGCGTTTTAACCTATTTATCGTTCCTCTCCGCAGCGGCATATGCCATTTGGGGCGTGCTCCTGAAAAACAACCCGGTTTCCAGGGTCACTGTTTACAGTTTTATGACCCCCGTTATGGGCGTTCTGCTTTCCAATTTGCTGCTTACGGAGCAAAACGGCGTTTCCGCCGTGAATCTGGTCGTTACGCTTGTGTTTGTGTGTGCGGGAATTCTTATTTTGAATTACAAAAAGGCGTGACGGAACCGGAGGGGCTGATTTTGCCGGCCTGCGCCGCAGGCGGCTGTTGGGGCGGGGGCAAAAAAAGGGCGCGCCGCACGGAAAATCCTCGGGGCGGAAAGTTTTCCGCCCCGAGGTTGGCGGCAAAGCCGCCAACCTCTGAAGGACACCGGACGCTTTGTGCTGCGCAGCCGCTTTCCGGTTTCCCTCAGTTCTCCTTTCCGGCGCACAAAAGGGCAATTTCGCGCACTCCGCACACAAAATTGCCCTTTTGTACTGTAGAGGTATTTGCCCGCCCGGCGCATGTCTGGGCGGACAAACGGGTTTTTAACCTTTTTCTGCAGGCTGGGGGCGGAAAGTTTTCCGCCCCGTCTCTCGTTTTATGATTGAGCGCCGGGCGACCGGCACCGCAGCGGCCGCGGCACAAAGGCGTGTTTTCTTACATCAGCACGCCGGAGGGCCCGGCTGTATGGCCTAAGGCAAGGCCGCACAATTCACGGCTGACGCCTGAAGCGTCGCCTCGCTTGCAGATTTTCCGGCAACTGTCACAAAAATGCTCGCGAATACACAAAGTATTCGCCGCGCTTTTTGTTTGACCTGCCAAAAAACCGGTCGGCGCGCTTCGGCTCTTAGAATTGTGCGGTATTGCCCTGAATTTTAGGGCGCATGCCGCGCCGGAGGAAAATCCATGACAAATGATCGGATCGGGAACATCATCGCTTCGCTGACGCTGGAGGAAAAAGCATCCCTGGCCAGCGGAAAGAGCTTTTGGGAGACGCAGGACATCCCGGCCAAGGGCGTGCCTTCCATATGGCTGGCGGACGGCCCGCACGGCCTGCGCAAGGAGGACCGTCTGCACATCCGTGAGAACGGCGGCCACAGCGTGAAAGCAACGTGCTTTCCCACTGCGTCGGCGCTGGCCTGCGCGTGGAGCCCCGCGCTGGCGCGCAGGGTGGGCGCGGCCATCGGCCGGGAGTGCAGGGCCCACGGCGTGGCCGTTGTTTTGGGGCCGGGCGTCAACATCAAGCGCAGCCCGCTGTGCGGCCGCAACTTTGAATATTACTCCGAAGACCCGGTGCTGGCCGGTGAGCTGGCCGCCGGGTTCATCCGCGGGGCCGAGGGCGAGGGCGTGGGCACCAGCCTCAAGCATTTTGCCGTGAACAATCAGGAGACGCTGCGCATGAGCGTCTCCGCCGAGGTGGACGAGCGGGCGCTGCACGAGCTTTATCTCCGGCCGTTTGAAATAGCGGTGAAGGAGGGCGCGCCCTCCACCGTGATGTGCAGCTACAACCGCATCAACGGCGTTTATGCCAGTGAGAACCGCATGCTGCTCACCCGCATCCTGCGGGAGCAGTGGGGCTTTGACGGCCTTGTGATGAGCGACTGGGGCGCGGTATACCGCCGCCCGGCGGGCGTGGCCGCGGGGCTGGACCTGGAAATGCCCTCCTCCGGCGGCGTGACGGACCGGGAGATCGTGCGGGCCGTGCGCGCGGGCAGGCTGGACGAGGCGGCGCTGGACGCGCTGTGCGCCCGGGTGCTGCGCCTGGCGCTGGCCCATGCGCCGCAGCGCAAAAAGGCGTATCCCGCGCCCGTGCACAATGTGGCGGCGGTGCGCCGCATGCTGGACAGGCACCACGCGCTGGCCGTGCGCGCCGCGCGGGAGAGCGCCGTGCTGCTGAAGAATGAAGGCCGCGTGCTGCCGCTGGCGCCGGACGCGAAGGTGGCGGTCGTCGGCGCGCTGGCGGGCAGGCGCTGCCGGTATCAGGGCGCGGGCTCCAGCCTCATCAACGCCCACGGCAGGCCGGATTTCCTGCACGCGCTGGTGCGCGGCGGCTGCAGAGACGCCGCGTATGCGCCCGGCTATGACCCGGACAGCGAATGCGTGGACGCAAAGCTGGAGGAAAAGGCGCTGAACGCCGCCCGGGGCGCGGACACGGTGCTGCTGTTCCTGGGCCTGACGGACCTGTTCGAGACCGAAGGCTACGACCGCGCCCACATGCGCCTGCCGTTCAACCAGCTGCACCTGCTGGACCGCCTGGCCGGGGCGGGAAAAGACGTGGTGGTGGTGCTGGCGGGCGGCAGCCCCGTGGAAACGCCGTGGCTGCCCAGGGCGAAGGCCGTGCTGTACACGGCGCTGGGCGGCGAGGGCGTGGGCGAAGCCGTGTTCCAGCTTTTGTACGGCAGGGCGTGCCCGGCGGGCAGGCTGGCGGAGACGTGGCCCAAAAGGCTGGAGGACACGCCCGCCGCGCGCCACTGGCCCATGGGGCCGGACGCCGTTACCTACAACGAAAGCATTTATGTGGGCTACCGCTATTACGACAAAGCGCATGTGGACGTGCGCTTTCCCTTCGGCTACGGGCTGAGCTATACGTCCTTTGCGTATTCGGGCCTTACGCTTTCCCGCAAGGTGCTGGCGCCGGGCAAGGCCATCGAGGTGCTTTTCACGGTGGAAAATACGGGCGCGATGGCGGGCGTGGAGACCGCGCAGGTGTACGTGGCCCACCGGAATTCCGCCGCGCACCAGCCCGTGCGCACGCTGGCGGGCTTCGCCCGTGTGGCGCTGAAGCCGGGCGAGCGCAAAACGGTCTGTGTGACGCTGCCGCCCAGCGCGCTGGAATTTTATGATGTGGCGCGCCATGCGTTCGTGGTGGAGGCGGGCCGTTATGAGGTGTCCGTGGGGCGGCACAGCCGCTGTTTGCTGCTGCACGCCGCTTTTACGGCGCGGGGCGAAACGGTGGCGCCGCCGCCCGCCCACAGCGCCGGGGGGCCGTACGGCTCGTTTGCGGACAACACGTTCCCGGACGCGGCGTTTGCCGCCGTCCACACGCGGCCGCTGCCACGCAACCAAAAGCCCGTCCGCGGCGAATACACCCAGACGACGGTGCTGGGCGACATGCTGGACAGCCGCACGGGGCGCGCGCTGCACGCGCTGGCTTTGTGCGCGGCGCGGCTGGGCATGCATTTTTCCAACAACCCGGCGGTGAACCGCCGGGTGTGCGAGATGACGGTGCGCGATCTGCCGTTTAAAAACCTGGTGCTCAACACCAGCGGCATCATCCGCTACCCCGCGGCCGAAGCATTGCTTGCGCTGGCCAACGGCAGGCTGTTTTCGCGCGGCGGGACGGTGCGGGCGGAGCGCGGCCGGAGCCGGAAGGGATGACGTATATGACAAAAGAGGAAATATGGGCCGCCGCGCTGCGGCAGTCCGCCGTTGATCTGAATTGCAGCCCGGAGGACTTCGGCCGGGAGCACAGCGTGGTGGTGCGTTCCGCGCCCCATGCCGGGGCGCGGAAATATCTGTCGCTGCCCTTTTTCTGCGACCTTGTCTCCTACGGCGGCAACGTGGTGGCTTCCGTCGCGCCCGAGGCCGAGGCAGCCGTGCGGGCCTACGTGGAGCGGTATGCGCCCGAGCATTGCTTTGAAACGCCGAACATGAACGTGCTGGCGGACGCGCTGCGTCCCTTCGGCATGCGGATATGCTTCATGGCGGAATATTTTCTTCCGGATGTTTCCCGCATGCGGCAGTGGGATTGCGGGTATGCGCTGAAGGTGCTGGGGCCTGCGGACTTCGCGGGCCTGTACCGGCCGGAATGGAGCAACGCTCTGTGCGAAAAACGGAGGGAATTGGACGTGCTGGCCGTAGGCGCGTACGACGGCGCAAGGCTGGTGGGCCTGGCCGGCTGTTCGGCGGATTGTGAAAGCATGTGGCAGATCGGCGTGGACGTGCTGCCCGGATACCGCCGCCGGGGCGTTGCCGCCGCGCTGACGTCCCGCCTTGCGGCCGAAACGCTTGCCCGGGGAAAGGTGCCGTTTTACTGCGCCGCGTGGTCAAACATCAAATCGGTGCGCAACGCCGTGAAATGCGGCTTTGTGCCTGCCTGGGCCGAGCTGACGGCAAAGCCCGAGGCGTTTGTGCGGGAGCTGAACGGGCAGTGACGCGCCGCGCGCCCGGCCGCGGCCTGCGGGAATATTGGGAGGCGGCGCAAGGGCGGCCTGTAAAAAGAAAAGAGAGGGTCATACCATGCAATGGAAAGAGCTTTATGACAAAGCCGCGGAGAAGCTGGCCCCCCGCGCGGTCTCGCCGTTCATCGAGGCCGGCGGCGTGGCCGCCGCCATTCTCACCGCGGCGGGAAATGTTTACACCGGGGTGTGCATCGACACCGCCTGTACGCTGGGCATGTGCGCGGAGCGCAGCGCCATCGCCAATATGATCACGAACGGGGAGAGCCGGATCGTTCGGCTGGTGTGCGTGATGGGGGACGGGCGCGTGGGAATGCCCTGCGGCGCGTGCAGGGAATTCATGATGCAGCTGGATAAGGACAGCCCCGGCCTTGAAATACTGGCGGACGCCGAAACCGGGAAAACGGTGCGTTTGCGGGAGCTGATGCCGCACTGGTGGGGCGCAGAGCGGTTCCGGTGACCCTGCGCGGCGGCTATGCCCCATCTGTGTTCTGATTTTGCGTTGAAAGGCGCTCCGCGTTGTAAAAGTTTTGCAAAAGGATACTGTCGAGGCCTTAATATGGCGTGGACAGCAGGAGAAGCAATAAACTGTGACAGTTTGAAGAATGTAAATGAATGCCGGAAAAATATTCTATTATTGCAGAGAGTGTGGTATAATATTGTTGCTACACGATTTTCTATAGCCATGGGAAATGCTTTGGCAAAAAGTGCTTCTTTTTTTATCGCACCTACGGCTAGGCGTGTAAGGTTTGTGCGGTAGCCATAAGAGAACGCGCTTTGGTGGCGCGTTTCTTATTGTAGGATGTACTTTTTATTTTATCTGGAGGTAGATGAGCATGTCAGAGCAGCTGGAACTTTTTCGGACGTTAGAGAAAGATTTTAACTTTGAACTGACACCGTGCGATAAAAATTTTGACTTGGATACAAAATCCGGCCTTACAAAACTGGAGCTTACGTCGGCCCAAAAAGGGCAGATTAGTGCATTGTTTTCTCAAATGCCGGCGATGCTTGCAAGCGAAGCCTTGGCTCACGCTTATATATTAAAATTTCCAGAAGGTCTATCGGGGATGAATCGCTTGATGCCTTACCGTAGCGGCGGATTCGGGACTCCCATTATAGGAGAGAATGGGAAAATCGTTGCACATGCTTCTTTACATGACATTTCTAGCCAAGCGCTGTTTTTGAACTGCTTTACTGCAATGTCCATTGCGTCTGGACAATATTTTCTTGCTCAAATTCATAGCGAGCTCAAGATGATGAGAATGAATTTGGACAAAATTTTGGAGTTCCTGTACGGAGACAAAAAGGCAGAACTGATGGCCGAAATAAGTTTTGTTAAATACGCCTATCAAAACTATAATTCTATCATGTCGCATGAATCGCAAAGGACGGCAACGATAGCCAGTATTCAAGAGGCTAAGAAAGTCGCGATGAAAGATATCGAATTCTATATGAACGACCTTGATTTGGCGGCAAAAACCAAGGATAATTCAGAGCTAATATCCACTGTCAATAAGGCGTTTCAAATCAAAGAAAGCCTGGAGCTTTCGATGCAACTGTATGTGTTCAGCAGCTTATTGGAATTGTATTATTCTCAGAATACGGATTCAAGTTATTTAAAATATGTTGAAGCTGACGTGTCCTCATATATCGATAAATGTGAGAAGCGGATGCTAAGCAGCTTCAGCGTCCTTGACATATTTGTCCGAGATTACAAAGGAAATCTTCTTAAGAAAATTGATACGTCCGAAATAGAGAAGGAGGTTAGTGGATTACTCGATCGTCTGAACAACGGGGAAGAGATTCCGATGCGGCAGGTTTTGCACGCAGCAATAGGTGCACAAACGAAGAAGACAGAATATTATATGGCAACAGATGGAAATATTTATTTAAAGACCGCGTGAATTTTACATTTCTATGAAAAGACAGCATTGCTTTCGAGCTTTTCTGTCTTTTCTTTTTGCTGATTTATAGCTTCGCGCAAAAAACACGGGCCCCTATGAAGAAAAAAGTAAAAAAACATGAGTGACTATACAAAAATACATAAGGCAATAGAACAGCAGCCCGGGAAGCCGCCGCGTTGAGCGGCGCTTCCCGGGCTGCTTTATCTGTGCCGGATAAACTTTTTGTGCAGGTCACACTTCCGGAAAATCCGGGCCGAAATCGTCCATCAAAACCTCGTCCGCGTACAAAGCGGGAAACCAGGCGTTTTCTGCAAGGTTTTCATACACGTTTTCGCTGGTGGCAGTTTGGCCGTCCCTTCGGGCCTGCTCCACATGGCCGTGGGCCTTGTGCTGCTTGCCGTGGGCGCTGGGCTGCCCGTGCCGGTTTTGGCTTTCCTTGTTGGTTTGGTTTTGCATTTTAAACACCCCCGTGCTGTTATTGTGCGCAGGGGGGCGCGGGATACGCAAGGCAATTTCTTCCGGAAAGCGCGTCCCTTTGCCGGGCGCGGCGCGGGTCAATCGTCGCCGCCGTCCTCCTCTTCGGCGGCTTCGCCGCTTTCCCCGTCGTCCGCGCTGCCGTCCGGCGCGTCTGCCCCTGCGGCCTCCTCCGCCTGGGCGGCCAGGCGCGCGGCTTCGGCCTTCGCGGCCTCGGCCTCAATGTCGATGTCCTCGTCCAGATACAGCGCCCGCCGTTTGGCGTGCAGCTTTTCCAGCTCCCGGGCCTGTTCTTCCTTGATTTTTTCGGCCTGTTTTTTGTAGGCGCGCACGGCGCGGCGCGCGCTGACCACGCAGACGCCGATCATCACGGCGGCCATGGCCAGATACAGCCAGGAAAGCCATGTCCAGGACGCAAAGGGAACGGAAAAGGCCGTCAGGCCGCATTGCAGGGCCATATACGCGGCCGCGATGGTGAGGATCACCGATAAAAACATGTTTTTCACCTCATTGATTTTTTGCGCGGCCGCACAGGGCCGCAAATTACAACATATCCCATTATAGCCGGGATTTGTGAACAAGAAAAGCCCCCCTTTTGCCTTTTGAACAGGTTTAGGCTATAAATAACCTCCCTTTGCCGAAATTGACGGAGGGGCAGATTCATGGACGGCAAGCCCGGCAAACCGGAATTAGTTATTTTTATCCTCTCCCCGGATTTTCTTGTTTTTCCGTTCTTCCAACTCCGCAATTTGTTTCATCAAACAATCTGAAAAAGCCCCTTCAACCGGTGCAGCTTCTCCTGTTGTATAGCAGTCCAGAAGGACTATGTTATTATCCTTGTCAAAACAAAATATTTCATCACCATTCCCTATAATGGACAAGAACGGGATAAAACCAGTAAACCCTTCATCGTGCAGTTCTTTCGTTTTCTCACGAATATCCAAAAAATCGGGTATTCCATTGGCAATTCCATAGACTATAATTCCTCGGCAGAACGACCAAAATGGGCCTATGTCATACTGTTTCGCCCGTGGCCATATTTCTTCCCGAACCTCCATATAGAGTCCGCCTAATGGGGACATTGTGAACTCTCTAAAATCAGCAGGAAGATTTATCCCATACTGATGTTCAAATTTCTTTATATCGTGCTCCGACGGCTCATTTCCCCATACAAGCTACAACCTGATAAGTCTGCTTATCATAATTATGGAAATAATCATAAACTTTTTCCAATGCCATCGTATGCCTCCTGCAACTACCAACTTTTCTTTTTATTTACCTATATACAATATTTTCCCGCTTTATTCAATGCATCGTGAAATGGACGAAGCTGAAGCCATCCGTCCAAAGGGGAATCGGGAGAAGAAAAGCCCCGCATTGCATTTTTTCCGCTGCGCCCTTATACTGAAAGCAGGAATACTGCACGGGCGCGGCGCGCCCGTGGGAAACGGAAAAGGGGAATCGTTATGGAATACCGTTCTTACAGGGATACGGACTGCCGCCCTTCGCTGCTGGGGCTGGGCTGTATGCGCCTGCCCACGCTGGAGCCGGGCGGCACCGCCATCGACTACGCGCGCGCCGGGGCGCTGGTGGACGAGGCCGTGCGCGGGGGCATTACCTATTTTGACGTGGCGTATCCGTACCACGGCGGCGGCGCGGAAAAATTCATCGGCGCGGCGCTGGAAAAATATCCGCGGGAATCGTTTTACCTGGCAACGAAGATGCCGCTGTGGAAGCTGGAAACGCAGGAGGATATGGAGCAGGTGTTCAACGAGCAGCTGGCCAACTGCCGTGTGGACTATTTTGATTTTTACCTGTGCCACGCGGTGGACGCCGAACGGTTCGAGAAGATCCGGCGCATCGGCGCGTTTGAATTTCTGGCGCGGAAAAAGGCCGAGGGGAAGATCCGCCGCCTGGGCTTCTCGTTCCACGACAAGCCCGCCGTGCTGCGCGCGGTATGCGCCGCCTACCCGTGGGATTTTGCCCAGCTGCAGCTGAATTATCTGGACTGGACCGTGCAGCGCGCCCGGGAGCAGTACGAAATATTGCAGGAATACGGCCTGCCGTGCATCGTGATGGAGCCCGTGCGCGGCGGCGCGCTGGCTTCCCTGTGCCCGGAGGCCGAGGCGGTGCTGAAGGCGAAGGCGCCCGGCCGCAGCATTGCGTCCTGGGCCATCCGCTTCGCGGCCAGCCTGCCGGGCGTGCTGGTGGTGCTTTCGGGCATGAGCAGCGAGGAACAGCTTGCGGACAACCTTGCCGCGATGTCGCCCTTCCAGCCGCTGACAAAGTCCGAGCAGAACGCGCTCACCCGGGCCGTGCGCATCGACAAGCGGGCCCAGCGCATCCCCTGCACGGGCTGCCGGTACTGCATGCCCTGTCCGTTCGGGGTGGATATTCCCGGCCTGTTCAAAGCGTACAACCGCTGCGCCGCGGCGAAAAGCACCGGCCGCTTTTTGAAAGAGAGCGGGGATATCCCCGCCGCCGCCCGCCCGGCCGCCTGCCGCGCCTGCGGCAAGTGCGCCCGGGTGTGCCCGCAGCACATCGGCATCCCGGAGGAGATGGCAAAGCTGCGCGCGCTGGAGGAAAAGCTGCGGGAAAAATAATTCCCGCAGGGCACAAAAAGCCTCATGCAGATGAACTGCATGAGGCTTTTTTCGGGCTTGCCGTGCAAAGCGGCAAAAACGGCCGGGCGGGGCCGTTTTTGCCCGCAGGCTTAAAAGGCCGGGCGGGCGCCCGCCCGCGCCGGCAAAACAGCGCCGCGGCCGCTGCTTTGGCGGGGGTCAGGGGCGGCTTTCCCGCCGGAGCGTGGTGGGCGTGCGGTTCTCCAGCTTTTTGAACACCCGGATGAAGTTGATGTCGCTGGAAAAGCCCACGGTCTGGGCGATGTCCTTGATGTTCATATCGGTGTTCAGGATCAGGCTCTTGGCCTGGTCCACCCGCAGGCGGTTGATGTACTGGATGATGCTGACGCCGTAGGTGGCCTTGAACGTGGTGGACAGATAGGAGTTGCTGACGTTGAGCTGCTCGGAGACGAGATAAAGGCCCATCATCGGGTCTGCAAAATTTTCGTCGATGATGCGCTTGGCGCGCACGGCCACGGGCTCCTTGTCCTCGGCGCCCGGCGCGGCGGCCTGTACCAGAACGGCCAGCGCGTGCTGGGCCTGGCGGCGCTGGGCGTGGGGCGGGCCGGCGGCTGTCAGCGCGCGTACCTCCTGCGCGGCGCGGGCCTCGGGCAAAGCGGCGCGCAGCGCGTCCGCCAGCAGATTGTCCACGGCGCTCTGCCGCATGGCCTCGGTGCCGGCGGGCGCGCCCGCGTACAGGTATTCGGTATAAAGGCGCTCCATCAGCTGCTGGGCCTGGGCAAACTGCTTTTCGTAAATGCGGTGGCTGAATGCCTGCATCACGCCGGGGTCGCCGCAGTCCGCGCGGGTAAGGCGGGGCGTATAGCGGTTCACCGGGTGGCGGGCCGAGGGCGCCTCGCAGCGCAGCGCCAGCAGCGCGCAGTTGTAGCTGGTCAGGATGTCCGTCATGCTGTCGTAGCAGGGGCCGACGCCCGCGTGGGCGGGCCGGGCGGGAAAGGCCTGGTCCAGCAGCGCGCGGGCAAGGGCCTCGGCCTGGCTGTCGGGCAGGCATTCCTCCGCGTTCAGCAGCACCACGTAGCGGCCGCCGTAAGCGGATACCAGCCCCTCGTGCCCCAGCGCGGCCAGCGTGCCGTGCAGCAGGCCGGGCTCCGGCCCGGCGTCCGGGACGCTGCGCTCGGTGCCGGCCAGCACCAGCACCTGATAGGTGGGATGCTCGAAGCTCACCTCGTAGCGCTTGGCCGCGGCGAAGATCGCGTTTTCGCTGTGCAGGCCGCCGCGCAGGACGGTGCTCAGGAACAGGCCGTTCAGCAGCGTCTGGTGCTCCTGCATCAGCTCTTCGCTCTTGTATTTTTCCGTCATCATCTGTTCGATCTTGTTGGTGATGAACTGGTATTCGTCCTGCGCGCCGGAGCCCTGCGCCCCCAGCGCGGCCAGCAGCTTTTCCATAGGCTTCGCGTTGCGGCGGCTGATGAACACGCTGGCCGCCACGCCCGCGGCCAGGCAGCACACCGCGCCCGCCACGCACACGGCCAGCGTAAAGCGCACCGTGCGCAGCAGGCCGCGCGCGGAATACACGCTCACATAATCCAGCCCGGGCAGGGCGGAGGCATTGAAAAACGCAAAGCTGCCGCCGCTTTCGGGGCTGGCCTGCGGGTCCGCGCACCAGGCCGCATAAAGCCCGGGCGTGTCCTCCAGCAGCGCCATATTGCCTGTGGCGGCCACCAGCTGTCCGTCCAGCAGCACCCCTGTGGCAGAGTCTCCGGGCAGGCCTGCCGCGTCGAAGGCACGCAGCAGCTCCTCCCGGTCTATCTCGATCACAACGACCGCCGCAATCTCGCCCGTCATGCGCATCTCGCGCACATAGCACAGGCGTTCGTCCTTGGGCATCTGCAGCAGCATGAAGCGCGTGTCATGGCTTTTCGTCAGCTCCGCGAGCCATGCGTAATAGCCCTCGCGCTGCGGCACGCCCTGCAGGGCGTAATAGGAGGCGGCCTCGAAGCAGCCCATATTGCCTACCACAAGCCCCGTGCGCGGGTAATAGAGGTATACGCCCCGGGCGAGCTTGTTCGTGACGAGAAAATCCCGCAGCGTGACGGAAAGCTGGTACGCCTGCGCGGGCAGGGTGCCGGGCAGCTCCCGCAGGTTTTTGAGCAGCGTGTTGGCGTGCGTGATCTCAATGGTAGTGGAATAGCGGTGCAGCTCCTCCAGGCGGGTATCGACGCTTTTCTGCACATAAGCCGTCAGGGCGGTGTTGGTCTCCACCACCGTGCGCTCCAGCACATGCAGGACATACAGGCACAGCAGCGAGCAGAGCAGCAGGCACGAAAGCACTACGGCCAGAATGGAGCGCAGCCAGCGCATGGTATGTTTTTTGCGGTGCGGCACAAAACGCGCCCCCTTTTCCGTTTCCTCCGGTATCCGGATAGGACTATTCTATCATAAAACCGTGCCGGAGTAGAAATTGATTTTTTTTGGCCCCTTTTTCCCATCGGGAGGCCGAAATTGGAAGATTTGTTAATCCAAAGCCCGTTCCATCTAAAAAAATGTAAGTGAAAGACAAATAAGGTTTGGTCAATGTGCATAAAACGAACGGTGAAAAATAGACGCTGGTTATTCATATAGGAAAAATTGTAAGTTTACAGCAAGATAGGCTTTCGGCTACCATGAAAGCATGGAAGGGGAGCGCGGAGGACGTTCCCGGCGGGACACCGCCTTCCACATCAAGTAAAACAGGAGGAAAGAACTATGAAAAAACTGCTCAGCATCCTTTTGGCGCTTGTACTGGCCACGGGCCTGTTCGCAGCGTGCTCGGGCTCCGGCTCCGGCTCGCAGGCGGCGGGAAGCACGGCCTCCGGCAGCGGCGCGGCCGCCGCGCCGGACGGGAAAAAGACAGACCTGCTGCTTTGGCTGCCCCCGTTCGCGGCGGGCGACGACGGCGCGCTGGACAAGGAGTTCTGGACGGAAACGCTGGCGCCCTGGGCCGCGGAAAACAACGTGGACCTCACCATCGAGATCACGCCCTGGGGCAATTACGAGGAAAAATACCTGACGGGTTTTTCCTCGGGCGAAGGCCCGGACGTGGGCTATATGTATCTGGAGATGTTCAACGATTTTATTGAGATGGGCGCTCTGGAGCCCCTGGACGCCTACATAACGGATGCGGACCGGGAGAATTACCTCTACCTGGACAAGGGCTTTATCAAGGGCAAGCAGTACACGATGCCGTTCATCGTGGGCAACGCGCGCATCCTGTATTTCAATATGGACATTCTGGAGCAGGCGGGCGTGACGGAGCTGCCCGCCACCTGGCAGGACCTGGTGGACGTTGCCGTGAAGATAAAAGAGGCGGGCCTGCCCGGCGTGATGCCGTTTGCGGGCGAATGGGCCGACCCGGCCATCGGCGCGCTGAACAACCTGTACTATCCGTACCTGTGGCAGGCGGGCGGCGACATTTACAACGAGGACGGCACCAAGGTCGCCCTGATGGACAACGACGCCGCGGTGAAGGCCGCCCGGTTCCTGTACGACCTCAAGTTCAAATACGGCGTGCTGCCGGAGGAATCCATGGCGCTGGTGGGCACCGAGGTGCGCAACCAGTTCATTGAGGGCAATATCGCCATCGCTTCCATGGACGCGAAATCCGGCACGGTGCTCACGGACGCAGGCGTCAACTGGGATTTCATCCCCAGCCTGGAGGACGAGACCCGCGCCACATGGATCGCCTCTGACGCGCTCATCATGAACAGTGCGTCCCAGAACAAGGAGCTGGCTGCAAGCCTCATCAAATACATCACCAGCGCCGAGGTCATGGCGAAATTCCACACCGAGATCGCTCCCTTCCCGCCCATCACCAGGGACGAGGCGTACAACGACGACGAGCGCTTCAAAGAGATGTACGAGGACGCCGAGCACCTGCACACGCTGCCCGTCGCCAACGGCGCGTTCAAGGTGATGGACACCCTGTATAAGAATCTGCAGCTCATGATGCTGGGCGACCTGTCCCCCGAGGAGGCCATCCAGAACACCGTGGATTACGCCGAGAGCATCGGCTGACGGCGGAGGACGGGCCGGCGGGCGCGCCGCGGACGCTCCGGCGCGCGGCGTGCCGGCAGGCCCGGCGGTAGGAAGCTGAAATCCGGCGGGCAGGCGCGGCGCGCCTGCCCGCCGCCTGGATAAAAGGGGTTGTGTGTTATGATCAATCGCAGAAAGGAGGCTGCGCAGGGCTTTTTGTATATCCTGCCCAGCCTCGTGCTGATTCTGGTATTCTCGGTGGTGCCCATCCTGATGAGCCTGTACTTCAGCTTTACGAAGTACAATGTGCTGCAGCCGCCCCAGTGGACGGGGCTGGACAATTACATCCGCCTGTTCAGGGACCCTTATGTGCGCGCCTCGCTGAAAAACACGGTGGTCTTTACGGTGATCACCGTGCCGCTGCAGACAGCCGGCTCGCTGGTGCTGGCGGCGGTCATCGCCGAGCTGTTCCACAACAAATTCGGCAATTTTGTAAAAAGCTCGCTGTTCGTGCCCGTCATTGCGTCGGCCATCCTTGTGGGCACGCTGTGGTTCACGCTGCTGTCGCCGCGCGGCGTGGTGAACAGCATCATCCATGCGTTCGGCCTGCCCTCGGTGAACTGGCTGGGCGGCAAGCTCACGTCCATGCTCAGCGTCTGCATCGTCAGCGTGTGGAAAAACGTGGGGTACTTCCTCGTTATTTACTTCGCGGGCATCATGGATATCCCGCGCAGCCTGTACGAGGCGGCCGAGGTGGACGGCGCCAATGCGTTCCAGCGCTTTTTCAAGATCACGCTGCCGGGGCTTTCCAGCGTGACGTTCCTTGTGGTGACGCTGGGGACCATCTGGTCGTTCCAGGTGTTCGACCTGGTGTACACCATGACGGGCGGCGGCCCGGGCACCTCCACCGTGACGCTGGTGCTCACAACCTACAACGCGGCGTTCAAAGAGTACAATATGGGCTACGCAAGCGCCGTGGCCATGCTGATGTTCGTGTTCGTGCTCGCCGTTTCCGGCCTGCAGAAGCTGCTGCTGAAGGGCGGTGAGGACTGATGAGCCGCAGAGCGAAAAAAAACGCCGCGCGCGCGGTGCTGGGGGCCGTGCTGCTGGCAATGGCGCTGTTTGCGCTGCTGCCCTTTGTGTACATGGGCCTGGTTTCCCTCACGCAGAAAACCGTGCTGGACCTCCGGTTCGATCCCGCGGAGTTCAGCTTCAAAAACTATGCCCGCGTGTTCAGCAACTTCAACATCGGGCGCAACCTGCTGAACAGCGTCATCGTCACAGGCGGCGCGTGCGTGCTCAACTGCATCGTGTGCGCCATGGCCGCCTACGGCTTTGCAAAAAAACATTTTCCGGGGCGCGACCAGCTGTTCATGGTCTATCTTGCCACATTGATGATACCCGGGCAGGTGACGCTCATCCCGGTGTTCACCATCATCAAAAACCTGGGGCTGATGAACACCCACATCGCGCTGATGCTGCCCATCCTGAACGCGTTCGGCGTGTTTCTGGTGCGGCAGTTCATGGTCAACGTGCCGGACGAGCTCATCGAGGCCGCCCGCATTGACGGCTGCGGTGAAAACCGGCTGTTCCTCTCCGTGGTGGTGCCTCTGGTGAAGCCGGTGCTCGTCTCGCTCACCATCTTTACGTTCATCACCTGCTGGAACGACTTTTTGTGGCCCCTTGTCACCGTGACGGACGAGCGCATGCAGACGCTGACGCTGGCCATTGCGGCGCTCAAGGGCAACTACTCCACCAACTACGGCCTGGTGATGGCCGGCTCCACGCTGGCGTTCCTTCCGCCCTTCCTTTTGTATGTCGCGCTGCAGAAAGAATTTGTGGAAGGGATTGCGCTTTCCGGGATCAAAGGGTAATATGAAAGAAGTCTTTGTCAGCAAAGTGAAAAAGGCTGGCGGTGGCAAAGGCCGTCGCGGCGAATGCTGGAATGCCTCCAAAAAGGGTGGCGACCGTGCCCGCAGACACGTATCGGAGCGGTGCGAAGCCTCCCTTGGGGATAACCGCGCTGAAAGCGCGGCTCTTAGCCGCAGGCCCTGTTCGCAGACAAAACCCTTTTTTCATTTAAAGCGTCTTCTCTGGAGAAGGTATTCCCGGCACAGCGCCCCGCGGCGCTTTCGGACGGCGCGCGCCTTTCCGTCTGGCGGGGCGCCCGCGCCGCGGTGCAGCTCGTATACCGTGCGGACGACGCCGCGCCGGGCATGCCCGTGCAGAGCGAAGCGACCGCCGTGGAGCTGATGCCCTCCGATTATCCCTGCTACGAAAGCGCGGACGAGCACTACATCACGAAGGAGCCGGGCCTGTTCCCGGACCTGCTGGCCCCGCTGGAGGCGCCCGCGGTTACACCGCTGCCGCGCCAGTACCGCAGCGTGTGGCTGAGCTGGGATATCCCCGCGGACGCGGCCCCCGGCGCGTATGAGGTGGCCGTGACGGCGCGGGCCGTGGAGGAGCAGAGGATGCCCAACGGCGTGCTCTACCGGGACGCAGACGCGGCCGGGCTTGCGTTCACCTGCCGCTTTACGCTGTGCGTGGGCCGGGCGCGGCTGCCCGCCCAGACGCTGCTGCACACCGAGTGGTTCCATGCGGACTGCCTGGCCTCTTATTACGGCGTTGCGCCGCTGAGCGAAGAGCACTGGCGCATCCTGGAGAATTTCATCCGCGCGGCGGGGGAGGAGCACGGCATCAATATGCTGCTCACGCCCGTGTTCACGCCGCCGCTGGACACCGCCGTAAACGGCGAACGGCTGACCGTGCAGCTTGTGGACGTGCGCCGCGACGCCGGGGTGTATTCCTTCGGCTTTGAAAAGCTCGGGCGCTGGGCCGGGCTGTGCAGGCGCCACGGCGTGGAATATCTGGAGATCGCCCATCTGTTCACCCAATGGGGCGCGCACGCCACGCCCAAGATCATGGCCGTGGTGGATGGGCAGGAGCGGCGCATCTTCGGCTGGGACGTGCCGGCGGCAAGCGCGGAATACCGCGCGTTTCTGGAGGCGTTCCTGCCGGCGCTGCGCACCGCGCTGGAGGGCATGGGCTACGACAAAGAGCATGTGTACTACCACATCTCCGACGAGCCGTCGCCCGAGCATCTGGATTCCTACCGCGCGGCCAAAGCCCAGGCGGAGGATTTGCTGGAGGGCTGCCAGGTCATTGACGCGCTCAGCAGCCTTGAATTTTACAGGCAGGGCCTTGTGCGCCAGCCCGTGCCCGCCAACGACCACATCCAGCCGTTCATCGACGCGCAGGTGCCCGGGCTGTGGGTGTACTATTGCTGTGCCCAGAGCAGCCTTGTGCCCAACCGCTTTTTCGCCATGGAGAGCGCGCGCAACCGCATCATGGGCGTGCTGATGTACCTGTACGGCATCAAGGGCTTCCTGCACTGGGGGTACAATTTTTACAATTCCAAGTTTTCACTGCATCCTGTGGACCCGTACCGCGTGACGCACGCCGACTATGCATTCCCCTCGGGAGACCCGTTCCTTGTATATCCCGGCCCGGACGGCGCGCCGCTTTCGTCGGTGCGCGCGGAGGTGCAGGACGACGCGCTGCTGGACCTGCGGGCGCTGCGGCTGCTGGAGCAGCTTGCCGGGCGCGCGTTCGTGGAGGAGCTGATCTATGCGGACGCGGAGATGCGGCCCATGACGTTCCCGGGATTACCCGCGCGGCGCCGGTTACCTGCTGGCCCTGCGCGAGCGGGTGGCCGCTGAGATCGAGAGCCGGCTGGCTTAAGGCAACACCGCACAATTCACGGCTGAAGCCTTAAGCGTCGCCTCGCTTGCAGATTTTCCGGCAACTGTCACAAAAATGCTCGCGAATACACAAAGTATTCGCTGCGCTTTTTGTTTAACCTGCCAAAAAATCTGCCGGCGCGATTCGACTCTTAGAATTGTGCGGTGTTGCCTTAAAGAAATACCGCGCCGGGAGCGGCGCGCCGCCCGGGGGCTTGAGAGCGCCGCCTTCCGGACAGCCTGAAAAGCGCGGCTGTAAGGCCAACCCCGGGGCCGTCCTGCCAAATGGGCGCGGGCGCAGCGGCCCGCTCCGCAGGACGGCCCCTGTCCTTTTCCCGCGGCGCGGGAACAAACAAAACACCATCCAACAACAGAAACGGAGCGCGTTTGTTATGGAAGCACGGTACCGTTCCACGCTGTGGGCCTGCTGCTTTGCAAATTTTTTTCAGGCTGTGGGCAGCTGCTTTGCCATTCTGTATGTGCCGCTGCGCGGCCTGTACGGCCTCAGCTTTACCGATTTCGGCATCCTTGTCTCGCTGAATTTCATCACGCAGGTCGCGTCCGACGTCCTGTTCTCAAAGCCGGTGGAAAAATACGGCTTCCGCCCGTTTGCCGTGGCCGCTCCCCTCGTCAGCGCGGCCGGGCTGGGCCTGTTTGCCGCCGCCCCCCTACTGTTCCCCCAGAGGCCCTTTGCAGGCTTTTGCGCGGGCATGTTCCTGTTCGCCGCGGCGGGCGGCCTGCAGGAGCTGCTGCTCAGCCCCATTTTGGACGCGCTGCCCATCCCGGAGGAGCGCAAGGCCCGCAGCATGAGCATGCTGCACTCGTTTTTCGCCTGGGGGCAGATCTTCGTGGTGCTGGCCACCACGGGCCTGCTGGCGGTGTGGGGCGCCGCGCGCTGGCAATGGATCGTGCTTTTGTGGGCGGCGCCGCCCGTGGCCGGCGCCGTGCTGTTCTGCCGCGTGCCGCTGGCCCGTAAAAACGGCGGCGCCCCGCCCCTGCCGCTGCGGGCGCTGGCCCGCAAAGGCGTGTTCTACGCGCTGCTGGCGGCCATCGTGCTGGGCGGCGCGGCCGAGGTGACCATGGCCCAGTGGGCGTCGGCCTTTTTGGAAAAGGGCCTGCAGCTGCCGAAGCTGGCGGGCGACGTGTGGGGCGTGTGCTTTTTCTCGCTGATGCTTGCGCTGGGGCGCAGCGGCTATGCGGCGCTGGGCGCGCGCGTGCCGCTGCACCGGCTGCTCATCGGCGGCAGCGGCGCGGCCGCCGTGCTGTACGTGGTCTGCGCGCTTGCACAAAGCCCTCTGCTGGGGGTGCTGGCCTGCGGGCTTACGGGCCTTTGCGTCAGCCTGCTGTGGCCGGGCGCGATCATTCTTGCGTCCCGGCGCATCCCCTCCGCGGGGGCGGCCATGTTCGCGCTGCTTTCCGCGGGCGGCGATGTGGGCGCGTCCCTGGGGGCGTTCTGCGTGGGCCGCGCGGCGGACTGGGCGCAGGCGTCCGGCACGGTGTTTGCGGGGGCCGCGGGGGAGTCTGGGGCGCTGCGCGCGGGCCTGCTGCTGGCGGCGGTGTTCCCGCTGCTGTGCTGCGGCGTGCACACGGCGCTTCATTGCACCGAAGCGCGGGGCGGCTTACCCGCAGGGAGCGAACGGCGGCACAGGCAATAGAAGAAAGCTGTTTTTCAAACCGGAACCGCCGTTTGCAGACGGGGCGAAAGACCGCAAAATGAACAAACGGCGCGGCCTTCATGGCCGCGCCGTTTGTGTGCCGGGAGGACAGCCGCAAAGCGGCGAAAGGGATGCGGTTTCCGGTTCGACAAACTGGGATTTAGCGTTGTGAAGCAAACCCCTCATATTTGGGTTCATATCTGTAGTGCAAGGTTGCCTCTATAAGTTCAAGTGTAAAAATCCCGACTTCAACATCAAGAAGTATGTCAATACGGCGACAGTTATTTTTTATCCATTGACCTACATTATCTTTGGTTAGCCTAAATTTCTCCATATCAGGGTCTGCCAAAATAGAACCTGAAAGAGTACTCATAGCAGAACCTGTATAGTGTTGACTTAGAAATCGTGCGTTACTGTTTGGACCTGCTTTTCCTATTTTCAAAAACTTATCATTATATAAAAATGTGTACACGCCCATTGTTCCAGTTTTCAAGCTTTTCGGAATATGAGGTATGCCACGGTCTATAATTTCTATTTTTGAAATATCTATTTCATGTCCTGCAATTCGTGTAACTTCCTTGATTATTTTTTCAAAATCATAAATATAATCCATTTATACATATTTCCCCTTTCTCCTCCAAATTCCGATTTATAGGTCTGTTCAATTCCATATTATCAGCCGACTGGATAAAATACAAGAACAGCCGTGCAAGCGGCCGTGCCTGTTTGTTGTTTTATGAACATCACACGTTGCCGGCAGGAGCCTGTTTTCTGGAAGGGCGAAAGAAAAAAGACGCCACATAGCCGTGATGTCTTTTCTATGGTCGGAGTGTAATTATAGAATCTGGATGAATCCCGTTAAATCAATGATTTGTAAGCAGTCAGCAAGAGGTTTTATCCTTGTTTGGACTTCATAGCTAAAGTAATTAGTATAATCAGCTGCAAAACGGGACAAGCAATGTAATTAACCCAAGGATTGAAAATAGTTGGTATTATATAGGCGACTCCACCTAAAATTCCACCGATGAGCGCAAGTGAAAAGAACGTTATTACTTTTGTTTTCTTATCCTTAAACGTATTCATAAATGGTACGCATAATGTAATAATCCACGCTAAGGCCCCACCGGACAAAAATTTAAACAGGGGAATATTGCTTGTAGTTTGCTCCATAGAAATTACATTGGAAATTGATAACTCACGCTGTTTCTCAATTTCTGAAATGATTGCATCATATTCTTCCTGCAACGCCGGGTACTGGGATACTTTTCCCATATCAATTTCTGAAAGACTATGTAAAATATTTACTCTTTTTTCAATCCTGTTATAGAAGAAAAAATTTGCATCTATATATGGAAAAACAAGGGCTATAACAACGATTACGGCTGCAAATATAGCATATAACTTTGGATTTTTAAAATTCTGTTGTATCCAAGATACAATTAACTCTATTACCTTGTCCATAGTATATCTCCTTATATTGTTTACCAATATGAAGTGTTCAAAAGAATTTGTATCATGGGAAGCAATTGTTGTCACTCAATTTTTTGCGAGTGCAATTATAGGATTGGTAACTATTTTTATTTTCAAAAATCCGCATAAGTACAGACATAGCAAAAAACCGCCGACAAAGGTCGACGGTCTTTTCAATGGTGCGAGGAACGAGACTTGAACTCGCATGGTATAACCACACGCCCCTCAAACGTGCGCGTCTGCCGATTCCGCCATCCTCGCTTATCCGTGCGGCGTTTGTGCCGCGAATGATATTTTACCACACTGCGGCGGTAAAAGTCAATATGGTTTTTCGTTTTCTCCGCACCTCCTTGACACCGCCGGGCGGACGAAACTATAATCGGAATAGAACAGGCGGAAAACGGAGGGGTGCATGGGTGAAAAAAGAGGAGCGTGCGCGCATGCGCCGGCTGGCCCGGTGGCTGCTGCCGCCCGTGCTGCTGTGCGCGGGGTATGCGCTGTGGGTCGGCCTTACAGGGCGCGGCCCGGCGTGCCCCATCCATGCGGCGCTTGGGCTCTGGTGCCCGCTGTGCGGCGCGTCCCGCATGGGGCTGGCGCTGCTGCGGTTGGATCTTCCGGGCGCGCTGCGGGCAAACGCGGTTCTGCTTGCTTTGCTGCTTCCCGGTACCATTTGGGGCGCGGTGCACGCCGTGCGCTATGTCCGCACGGGGGACGGCTCTGTGCGCCGGTGGGAAAGGGCGCTGCTTTGGGGGGCCGTGGGCGTGCTGCTGGCGGGCGGCGTTTTGCGCAACCTGCCGGCATTCGCTTTTTTGGCGCCGCATTGAGCGGCTGTGTTCCCGCCCAAAGGGATTTTGTTTTTTATGCGGGCTCATTGCCTTTCCGGGCGATAGAAGTCATGCTATTGTTTAGAAAAGCACACAAATATTTTATGCTCCATGAACAAGCCCAGGGTTCTACCCCCTGATTAAAAATGTTTGCTCTTTTTCTGCATCAACGATGCGAGTATCAAATGCGACTGCCACTACATCGTCCCAACTTGATAGAAGGCTCTTTCCGTTGCACTTAATGACTGGTAATTGTGCACTGTCCCAAACTACATAATAATCACGGTTTTCCAGAGGTATTGGTTTTTCACAATGGCTCATTTGTTTTGCGTCATTGGTGTTAATGATTTTTACAATTTGAGCAATCTCTTTTTCACCTTTAAGGATTTGATACCTTTCTAACGAATGAAAACATTCTTGCAATAAAGTGTTCCGGTTCCATTCCGATTCTTTTATATGTTGAGCGTTTACTGATTTTAATATAGCCAACCGTGCCCTTTGCTTTTGGTCCATTTTTATTCCCTCCAATTCTCTGTGCGGATGCCAATATACCATGCTCCGCATCCAACAGCAAGCGTCTGCGCGGCATTCAAATAATTATAAAGGGCAGCCTGAACGGCTGCCCTTTAAAAATTGCTTTTTGCTGCCCCGCGGGAGGGGCCCTTTATCCCGCCCGGCGGGCATGCGGCGAAGCGCGGCCGTCAGGCGTTGAACACGTATTCGTCCAGGCGGCGGAAGGCCTCCTGCACGCGGGAGAGCGGCAACGCCAGATTCATGCGGATGTGGCACGGGCCGTGGAAGGGACGGCCGTCCTGCCAGGCCACGCCCACGTCCCAGCCGGCGCGCTGCAGCGCTTCAATGCTCTTGCCGTGGGCTTCGCACCAGCGGGTGCAGTCCAGAAACAGCATGTAGGTGCCCTGGGGCCTGGAGACCTCCACGCCCTCAAAGCGGCGGGCGATAAAGTCGCAGGCGAAATCCACATTGGCCGTCAGCACCTGGCACAGCTCGTCCACCCACTCGTAGCCTTCGGGCCGGTACGCGCCGAGGAGCGCGTGCATGGAGAGCACGTTCATGGAATTGTAGTGGGACAGGGAGGCTTCCTTCTCCACGCGGTCCCGCAGAACGGGGTTGTAAATAATGTGGTAGCTGCCCACAAGACCCGCCAGGTTGAACGTTTTGGAGGGGGCGTATACGGCAACGGTGCGGCTGCGGGCGTCCTCGCTGACGCTCTGCGTGGGGATATGCCTGTGCCCGCCGAGGATGATGTCCGACCAGATCTCGTCGGACACGACCATTACATCGTGCTTTTTGTACAGCTCCATGGCGCGCTCCAGCTCCCAGCGCTCCCACACGCGGCCGCAGGGGTTGTGGGGCGAGCAGAACACGGCGGCGTGGACCCTGTTGTCCACGATCTTTTTTTCCATGTCCTCAAAATCCATGCGCCAGACATTGTTTTCGTCTTTTACCAGCGGGCTGTGGACGATGTTGTAGCCGTTGTTCTCCAGGCTGTGGGTAAAACCGATGTAGGTGGGGGAGTGCAGCAGGACATTGTCTCCGCGGGAGCAGAAAATGTTCAGCGCGCTGACAACGCCGCCCAGCACGCCGTTTTCATAGCCGATGCACTCCTTTGTCAGGCCGGTGACGCCGTTGCGCGTTTCGTGCCAGCGGATGATGGAAGCAAAATATTCCTCCGTGGGAGAAAAATAGCCGTAGGCCGGATGCCGGGCGCGGGCGATGATGGCCTCGGGAATGGTGGGCACAGTGGGGAAGTTCATATCCGCCACCCACATGGGAATGGCGTCGAAGCCCTCCTTCGGAGCGCCGGGTGCGAAGCCGGGCGCGCCCAGTGCATCCACGGCGATGGCGTCTTTGCCGCGGCGGTCCATGATACTGGTAAAATCGTATTTCATAGGCTCCTGCTCCTTTCACCCGCCGGAACGGGCGTTGAAAATACTGCTGTAAAGCAGCTTAAATGTTAAGCAGCTTCATAATAACACCGCACAGAGCCGCGTGCAAGGGGGAGCGCTTCTTTTTTTATATGGTTCGTCCTTTTTAACAAAAGCCGCGCGTGTTTTTGCACACCCTGACGAAGCGCTGCCGTGCGCTTTCAGGTGAAGTATTCGCGGCTGCGCCGCACGTCGTCCGCATAGGCCTCGTTGATGCGCCGCTGGATGGAGAGGTAGGCGGCGAGCTCCGCCTCGGTGAACCCCTCCAGGCGCCGGAAGGTCAGCGCCTGGCACTGCTTGTCGAAGGCGGCGTGGTCCCGGTATACATGCTCCCCGGCGGGGGTGAGGCGGAGCATTACCTGGCGGTTGTTGGCGGCGTTGCGCACCTGCTCCACCCAGCCCTTGTCCCGCAGCCTGCGCACGAGCTGGGAGCAGGCGCTGGGTGTTTTGCGCACCATATTGGCAAGGTCGGTGACGGTGACGCCGGGGTGGAGGGCGATCCGGTCGATGAGATGCGCCTCCGCCTGGTACAACACATTTTCACCGTAGGAATGGGGCAGGGAATCGTATTCGCTCATCAGGTCATAGGCGGTGTCCTGCGCGGCCCATATTTGCTCCAGAAGCTCCTCGCGCTTTTTGCTCATGGCGCCACCCCTTTCTTTGCTCCTATTGTACTTTCTTTTTGCGGCCGCTGCAAGCCGTGCTCAGGGCTCGCGCAGCAGCTCAAATTCGTTTTTGCGGAAACGGATGAGGCCCTCCGCGCGCATCCTGCCCAGCTCGGCGGAAAGCGCGCTGCGGTCCACGCCAAGGTAATCCGCCAGCTGCTGGCGGTCGAAGGGAATGGCGAAGCTGCGGCTGTTTTCCCGCAGCGCCTGGGCGGAAAGGTAGGACAGCAGCCGCCCGCGGATGGTTTTGGGCGAGGTGTGGAAAATGCGGCGGGAGAGCGCGAGGTTCTTCTGCGATGTCACGGCCAGCAGGTTGCGGATGAGCGCCGCATGGTGGGCGCAGGCGGAGGGACAGGTGCGCAGCAGGCGCGCCGTATTCAAAAACAGCACCTCGGTGCGCTGGGCCGCCACGGCGTCCACCATCAGCGGTTCGCCCGGCAGACAGGCATAGGTTTCGGCAAAAACCTGCCCGGGGCCCACATGGCCCAGAATGCTCCGGCTGCCCCAGACGTCCACGCTCTCGATGTTGACGCCGCCGGAGAGCACCAGGCCCAGCGCTTCCACGGTGTCCCCCGCATGGCAAATGACGCGGTCCTTCTCGTAAACGCGGCGCTCGGCGCGCAGGCATTGCAGCATATCGGCGGTTTCCCGGGGGGAGCAGCCCCGGAACAGCGCGGTTTGGGAGAGAAATAGAAAGTCCATGGCGCCCCTCCTTTTGTTGGAATAACAACGAACCGTTTGGGGAAATCATAGTATACTCTATCCGGAAAGTCAAGAAAAGCATCCCTGCCGCGCGCCGGCAGGGGGAAGGTCGGCGTCTTGACAAACTATACTAAAATGGTATAATAGACATGACCGGAAAACGCGGATGTGCCGCGCGGCCCGGCAGAAACAAGCGGAGGGCTATGCATGAGAAACGAATGGACCGGCTTTGTGCCCGGCGTATGGGAAAAAGAAATCGACGTCCGGGACTTCATCCAGAAAAATTATACACCCTATGACGGGGACGACGCGTTCCTTGCCGGGCCGACGGAGGACACGAAGGCGCTTTGGCAGCAGGTGCTGGAGCTTTCCAGAGCCGAGCGCGAGGCGGGCGGCGTGCTGGACATGGACACCCGCGTCATCTCCACCATCACCTCCCACGCGGCGGGCTATTTGGACAAGGAGAAAGAGACCATCGTGGGCTTTCAGACGGAAAAGCCGTTCAAGCGGGCGCTGATGCCCTACGGCGGCATCCGCATGGCGCAAAAGGCCTGCGAGGACAACGGCTATCATGTGGACCCGGAGGTCGTGGAATTTTTTACAACACACCGCAAAACGCACAACGCGGGCGTGTTCGACGCATATACGCCCGAAATGCGGGCCTGCCGCTCCAGCCATATCATCACCGGCCTGCCGGACGCCTACGGCCGGGGCCGCATCATCGGCGATTACCGCCGTGTGGCGCTGTACGGCGTGGACCGGCTGATCGAGGACAAACGGCACCAGAAGGACACCACCCGCGTCATCATGTATTCCGACGTCATCCGCGAGCGGGAGGAGCTCAGCGAGCAGATCCGCGCGCTGGACGACTTGAAAAAGCTGGGGGAGATCTACGGCTTCGATATCTCCCGTCCGGCGAAGGACACCCGTGAGGCCATCCAGTGGCTGTACTTCGGGTATCTTGCGGCGGTAAAGGAGCAGAACGGCGCGGCCATGAGCCTGGGCCGCACCTCCACGTTCCTGGACGTGTACGCCCAGCGCGACCTTGCGGCGGGCGTTTACACCGAGCGGCAGATCCAGGAGTTTGTGGACCACTTCATCATGAAGCTCCGGCTCATCAAGTTTGCCCGCACGCCCGAATACAACGACCTGTTCTCCGGCGACCCGCAGTGGGTGACGGAATCCATCGGCGGCGTGGGCATCGACGGGCGGCACATGGTCACCAAAATGTCCTACCGTTACCTGCACACGCTGCAGAATCTGGGCACCGCGCCGGAGCCCAACCTGACGGTGCTGTGGTCCACCCGTCTGCCGGAAAGCTTTAAGCGCTTCTGTGCGAAAACCTCCATCGAATCGTCCAGCGTGCAGTACGAGAACGACGACCTGATGCGCGTGACCCATGGCGACGATTACGCCATTGCGTGCTGCGTGTCCTCCATGCGCGTAGGCAAGGAGATGCAGTTCTTCGGTGCGCGCGCCAACCTGGCCAAGTGCCTGCTGTATGCCATCAACGGCGGTGTGGATGAGATCACCAAAAAGCAGGTGGGGCCCAGGTACCGTCCCGTCACAGGGGATTATCTGGATTACGACGACGTGATGGAAAAGTACCGGGACATGATGAAGTGGCTGGCGCAGGTGTATGTGAACACGCTGAACATCATCCATTATATGCACGATAAATACTGCTACGAAAAGCTGCAGATGGCTCTGCACGACAAGAAGGTGACCCGCTGGTTCGCCACGGGCATCGCGGGGCTTTCCGTGGTGGCGGATTCCCTCTCGGCCATCAAGTACGCCCGGGTGAAATGCATCCGCGACGCGGACGGCGTCGTGGTGGATTACGAGGTGGAGGGCGACTTCCCCAAGTACGGCAACGACGACGACCGGGTGGACGGCATCGCATCGGAGCTGGTGGATACCTTTATGAGCTATGTGAAGGGCAACCACACCTACCGCGGCGGCATCCCCACCACTTCGATCCTGACCATCACCTCCAACGTGGTGTACGGCAAAAACACGGGCTCCACGCCGGACGGCCGCAAAAAGGGCGAGCCCTTCGCGCCGGGCGCGAACCCCATGCACCGCCGCGACACCCACGGCGCGGTGGCCAGCCTGGCCTCTGTGGCGAAGCTGCCCTTCAGCGCCGCGCAGGACGGCATTTCCAATACCTTCTCCATCGTACCGGGGGCGCTGGGCAAGGACGACCGGATCTTCGCGGGCGACCTGGAGGTGGAAATGCCCGAGTTTGAGGCGGAGCATTGAGAGAAAGGCGGCGGCCATGACGGAACAGGAAAAGCAACGGCAGATCGACGCGCTGGTGGAGCGCATCGACGCCTTTATGAAAAACGGCGGGGGCCGCATGCGCGTCACCGGCGGCGAGGGCGAAGCGCAGGAGACCCGCTGCGCCGCCTGCTGCGGCGAAGGCGCGGCCGAAGCCTGCAACGCACCGGCCAAACGGGCCGGGCATAAAAGCCGCTGAAAAAGCGGCACAGCAGAGAAAGGAACCTGTTTATGAAAGCAAACGAACGACAGATCGACAACCTTGTCAGCCTTCTGGACGGCTATGTGGCCGAGGGCGGACACCACCTGAACGTGAATGTATTCACCAAAGAAACGCTGCTGGACGCCCAGCGGCATCCGGAAAAGTATCCGCAGCTCACCGTGCGCGTTTCCGGCTATGCGGTGAACTTCATCAAGCTGACGAAGGCCCAGCAGGACGAGGTGATTTCCCGCACCTTCCATCAGGCGATGTGAGATGGCCGCGCAAGTAACGGGCCGCGTCCATTCGGTGGAGAGCTTCGGCACCGTGGACGGCCCGGGCGTGCGGTTCGTGGTGTTTTTGCAGGGATGCCCCATGCGCTGCCTGTACTGCCACAACCCGGACACCTGGGACCCGGGCGGCGGCGTGCCAACCACGGTGGAGGAGCTGCTGGCGCAATACGCCCGCAACGAGGCGTTTTACCGGAAAGGCGGCATCACCGTCACAGGCGGAGAGCCGCTGCTGCAGATCGAATTTGTGACCGCGCTGTTCCGGGAGGCAAAGCGGCGGGGCATCCACACCTGTCTGGATACCTCGGGCGCCACGTTCCGCCCGGAGGACGCGGCGGCGCTGGCGCAGTTCGACGCGCTGTGCGCCGTTACGGACCTGGTGCTGCTGGACATCAAGCAAACCGACCCGGCCGCCCACAGGCGGCTGACCGGACGTGAAAATGGGAACATCCTTGCGTTTGCCCGCTATCTGGCGCAAAAAGAGGTGCCCGTATGGGTACGCCATGTGGTTGTGCCCGGCCTTACCGACAGCGAGGCAGGCTGGAACGCGCTTGGGACGCTTCTTGCGTCGCTGCCCAACGTCCGGGCGCTGGACGTGCTGCCCTATCACACGATGGGGCGTTCCAAGTACGACGCGCTGGGCATCCCTTATCCGCTGGAGGGTACGCCCGCCGCAGAAGCCCCGCTTGCCGCCCGGGCGCGGGATGTGATTCTGGCCGCGCGCAGGGCGGCGCTGGAAAAGCCCGGCGGGCGCGCGGAGGAATAAAAGAAAATACAGCCCCGGCTTCTCGACAGAGAAGCCGGGGCCTTGTGCGCTGTGCATTATTCCGGCGTTTGCGGCGCCGGACGGGTATACCGGACGATCAGCACGCACACGCCCACGGCGGTGACGGCCTCGGTGACGGGCATGGCGAACCAGACGGCGCCGGGCCCGAGCAGGGCCGGCAGCGCATAAATCAGCGCGCCGCTGAGCACCAGCCCGCGCAGGACCGAAACAGAAAACGAGGCGCGGGGCTTCATCAGGGACTGGAAATAGTAGGTGGAGAAAATATTGAGCGGCAGCAGCAGGAACGAAACGCCGTAGCTGCGCAGAATGGCGGGTGCGATGCGCAGGATGTCCCCGGTGGGGGACATGAAAATGCGGATGAACCCGTTGGGAAACAGAAAGACGAGCAGCGTCCACACCGCGCTGAAAAAGGCGGCGGCCATCAGCGCGTACTTCAGCGCCGCGCGGATGCGTCCCCATTTGCCCGCGCCGAAGCTGGCCGAAAGGATGGGCTGGGCGGCCTGGCCCACGCTGTATGCACAGCACTGGACCATGGTGCTCACGTTCACGATCACACCGTACACGGCCAGTGCGTCCGTGCCCAGTCCCTGCAGGATCTGGCGGTTGAACAGCATGGTCAGGATGCCCATGGCGATGTCGAGAAAGAACGTGGAAAAGCCGGTGGTCAGAATCTGCCGCAGCTTGGTTCCGGCATTTCGGAAGCGGACGGGCCGCAGCGTGCAGCACCGGGAGAAAAAGTGGGACAGCATCACCGTGAAGGTGATGCCCGAGCCGATGGCTGTTGCCAGCCCCGCGCCGAATACGCCCATGTCACAGGTGAACACAAAAAAGTAATCGCCGAACACATTGAAGACGCCGCCCGCCAGCACCGCCGCCGTGGCAAGCCCCGGCGCGCCGTCGTTGCGCAGGAACGCCGCCAGCATCTGGTTGAACAGGAACAGCGGCACCACGAATTTGACGGGGAGCAGATATTGCTGCGCCAGCGGCAGCAGCGCGTCCCGCGCGCCGAACAGGCGCAGCAGCGGCGCGTCGAAAAATGCGATGGTGAGCCAGCTCACGGCGGCAAAGAACACGGTGCCCGCCAGCGCGGCGGTAAAATACTCGTCGCCTTCTTTCTGCCTGCCCGCGCCCCGCGCCGCGCTTAGCAGAACCGAGCCGCCGATGCCTGTCAGCAGCCCCAGGCTGTAAATGATGTTCCACACCGGCGCGACGATGGCCAGCGCGGCCGTGCCCTCCGGCCCCTGGTACTGCCCCACCATGGCCGAATCCACCAGGCCGTAGATGGAGCTGATGAGCGCGCTGCCGAACGCCGCGCCCAGATACCTGAAATAAATTTGCCTGACGTTTCCTTTCAGCAGATCCATTGAGATCCCTCCCGTTGTTTTGCACACCCCGCGGGCATCAAAAAAGCCGGATAAAGAAACAGGCGTCTCAGCCTGTCACCTTATCCGGCCCATCATTTCCAAGTGAATGATCTGCCCTCCGAGTGAGCAGTTGACATTATACTAAAACAAAAGAGCGAAGTCAAGCCCTGTCTTACGGCGCGGGGCACGGCGCTATGGCAGGGCGGGCTGCTCCGGCGGCAGGTTGTCCTCGGTGTAGTATCCCACAGCGCCGCCCGAGGGGACAAGGCATCCGGTGGCGGGGTCGTAGCGGCGTGCAACGACGCCCTCCGGCACGGGAAATTCCAGATAGGGCAGCCCTTCCTGTGCCTGCTGCATATAATCCCGCCAGAGCGTCTGCAGCGGTTTGCCCGTGCGCACGCCCTGCTGGGACAGGTCGGCCGGGACGTCGTAGCCCCACCAGCCCGCCGTGACGTAATAAGGCGTCAGGCCCACAAAGGTGAAGTCGCGGTAATCCGTCGTAGTGCCCGTTTTGGCGGCGGCTTCCATCTCCCCGGCGGGCGCCATGCCCCGGGCGGTGCCGCCCGGCGCGGTGAGCACGCCCCGCAGCAGCCGGTTCATGATATAAGCCGTCTGCGGGCTGACGGCCTGCACGGCATAGCTGTCCTGCGCGGGGTCCAGATAAGTGGAGCCGTCCGCCAGCGTGACTTTGGTGTAATAGAGCGCGGGACGGTACACGCCGTCGCGGAAAACGGAATATGCGTTGGCAAGCTGCACGGGCGTAACGCCGTGGGTCTGGCTGCCCAGCACCAAAGGGCCGAGATCGTTGTCCCGCTCCGGGTCCAGATGGGTGAGGCCCAGGCTGCCGTACGCAAAGTCGAACAGCCTGCGCTTGCCCAGCATGTCGCCGATCTGCACCGGGACGGTATTCAGCGACTGCGCAAGCGCATCCGCAACCACTACGGGCCGCCCTGTGCCGGGCCCGTTGTAATTGGTGGGCCAGGCGCGCCAAACGTCGTCCCGCGCCTGGTTGGCGGGGTCGCCCGGGTCCAGCGAAAGGCCCAGCTTGCGGCAGTATTCCGTGTTCAGCATGCGGTGGTCCTGCTGGGTGTAGAGCGGCGCGTCCGCAATGAGGGAGGAATAGTTGATGACGCCGTTTTCAATACCCAGCGCATACGCGGCAAGGGGCTTCATTGTGGAGCCGATCTGACGGGGCACGTCGGCGGCGCGGTTCAGCGAAAGGTCGTACCGTTTTTCGCCCACGCCGCCCACAAGCGCCAGCACGTGGCCTTCATAGTCCATCGTGGCCACGGCGGCCTGCGTGCGGATGTTCCTGTAAAATACCAGTGTGTGGACGCCGTCGGCATTGGGGTGCGCGCTGGAGCCGCGGAGCAGCGTTGTGCCGTCCTGCTCATAGACGGGCGTGTCGTCCGGCCTGAACACCGGCTCGCCCTGTGCGTTCAGCGGCAGGCCGTCGTCTCCGTAGGAAACGGCGTCGGCGCTGTCGAAGGGAATGCCTGTGTCGGCTTCTTCCTGCCGCCACAGAGCGGGGAAGTAGCCGTCCTCGCCGTCGTTTTCCATGAAAGCTTCCAGCATGCGCTGCAGGCGCAGGTCCACGGTGGAAAAGATGCGCAGGCCCCCGGTTCGGATGCGGGTGACGGCGGCGGCACGCCCGCAGTTCTCTTTTTCCATGATATCGTCCGCCAGCCGTTCAAACACAGCGTCGGTGAAATAAGAGTTCACCTTTCCCCTGGGGGAGGCGGCAGCGGCCTCCTCGCGGCTGCGCACGCCCAGCGGAGCGGCCGCCGCCGCGTCGTAATCGGCCTGGGAGATGCGCTCCTGGTCCAGCATCAGTTTGAGCACCCAGTTGCGCCGTTCCAGCAGCTTTTCCGGGTTGGAGTAAGGGCTGTACGCCACCGGGCTGCGGGGGATGGAGGCCAGCGTGGCGGATTCGGCCAGCGTGAGCTGGGAGGCGTCTTTGCCGAAATACTGCTGTGCGCCGGCCTGCATGCCGGAGAGCGTGCCCGTGAGCGGCGCGATATTTAAGGAACCTCTGAATAAATCGCCTTCATTCAGCGCCGAGCGAGAAAATAGACGATTACCGCTAGGTTCAAGCGATTCAGTCGGAAAATAGCCAGTATTCCTTTGCATTTCCGCCCCATTTCCTGAAAAAGGGCAGACTGCCCCTATATCAGGTTGTGGAAAGTTTTCGCCCGGCCATGGCAAGGGCGTATAAATTGGCACAGGCAAACAAAGCGTACAGCCGATTCGCGTTTTTCATCAGTCCGCGATACACCGTTTTCTTATAGCCAAACTGGCACTTGATGATTCGGAACGCATGCTCTACCTTACAGCGCACCGAGGACCTGCGGTTCTCAATATACCGTTCCCAGTCAATTGCATTGTCAGATACATGAGGCAGCTTTCCGGGACGGCGGTTAATGCGGTAGTCAATGCTGGATAAATGCTCGTCGCAGGCTACCTCGGGGCGCTTGTGGATTCCCAGATACCCAGCATCCCCATATACTACTTCATCATCTTCGCGAATCAATGCGGCGGCCTGTGTGATGTCATGCTCATTTGCCGCCGTGACCGTAATGGTATGAACCAGGCCGCTGCCTGCATCCACACCGGTGTGGCATTTCATCCCGAATTTCCACTCATTGCCCTTTTTGGTCTGATGCATTTCAGGGTCACGCTTCTTCTCCGCATTTTTCGTAGAGCTGGGGGCATTGATGATGGTCGCATCCACGATGGTGCCGCCTTTCATCATGTGGCCGGTTTGCACCATTACCCGGTTGATCGCGTCAAAAACAGCTTGTTCAGGCCGTTCGTTTCCAAAAGATGACGGAACTTGCACAGCGTTGTTTCATCCGGCACTGTTTCCGTCATAAAGTCAATGTCTGTGAATTTTCGCATGGCATAGCTGTCGTAGATGGCATCTTCGGTCGCCGGGTCAGACAGGTTGAACCAGATTTGAAGCAGGTACATCCGCAGCATCTTTTCGATCCCCATGGGCGGACGACCGCGCTTTCCCTTGGGGTAGTAGGGTTCAATCACGCCAACCCATTCATCCCACGGGATGATCTCCTCCATGATTTCCAGAAATTCCTCCCGCTTCGTTTTCTTCTTGCGGTAGCTGTATTCGATGTCCGTAAATGTTTCCTGCTTCATTTCCTTGTTCCTCCATCGTTTTGATGGTGTTATTTTACCATCTCTCGCGCATGCGCGGTAGCCCGGATTAAATCAGAGATTCCTTAAGTAGGCCTCCAGGATCATATCCTTGGAGTAGCGCCCGGCCATTACGATGGCGCGTGAAATCTCTTTGAATTTGCCGGAAATGCTCTGGGCGCTGTCGCCGGTGAGGTTTTCGATAAGCTGCTGTTCCAGCGTGGACGCGCCCTGGCGGCTGCCGTACAGGCGGTGGCCCGTCAGCTCGTTGACGGCCGCGCCGAGGATGCGCCCCGGGTTGATGCCGAAGCGCTGGTTCCAGAAATTGCGGTCCTCCACACTGACGACAGCGTCCCGCAGCGTTTGAGGGAACTGCTCCAGCGGCGTCCAGACGCGGTCGTTTTCGCCGGTAAAAACAGCATATTCCGTCCAATCGCCGCCGGCCGGGTCCGCTGCATATACGATGGAGTTTTCCGCCATCTTCAGCACATAGAGGTCGGGCATGTCGGCGTCCGTGCCGGACAGGCGGGCCAGATACGAGGCAAATACCACGGCGGCCACGCTCGCCAGCATCACGCCCACGCAGCAGCAGCACGCCGCGATATACCCGATGCGGCGCAGAACGCGCCGTGCGGTTTTGCCGCCGCGCGTTTTGAGGGGCGCTGCGGCCGGAGCGCCGCCGTCCTGCCTGCCGGGGCCGGAAACGGCCCTGCGTTCGGGAAGCTTCACTTTCATTCCACTGCCTTCTTTCCTTGGATCGTTAAATGCTCCGGCACGCCTGCGGCGCGCGGGAAACAGCTCTTTCCCGTTTGAAACACAATACGTTTTCAAAAGACGGATTCTTGCATTTTGCCGCGATTGTAACGAATTGGTAATGAATGTTAAGGCAATACCGCACAATTCTGAGAGTCGAATCGCGCCGGCCGGTTTTTTGGCAGGTTAAACAAAAAGCGCAGCGAATACTTTGTGTATTCACGAGCATTTTTGTGACAGTTGCCGGAAAATCTGCAAGCGAGGCGACGCTTAAGGCGTCAGCCGTGAATTGTGCGGTGCTGCCTTAAGAATATTGCAGCCCCGCCGCAGGCTTCTAGTGAAGTGTACGGCGGGGCTGTCCGTTTTATGAATGGTCCGGGCCTGGCGGCAACGAAAAAGCCGAAAAACGGGGCGGTTTGCAAGGAAGAACGCCTGTGTGTTGATAATTTGACACGTTGGAAGATAAGATATAGAGTAAAGTTGAGATGCATCCGAGCGCGGCAGTTGGAGGTTGCGGCTGCGCAGGGGGCTTCGCGGGGAAAATATCCGGGTGGCATTTTGAAAAGAGCGGGTGAAGGCAGTGACCTGAGCTGTATGGGGAAAAGAACATGCGACGGGTAAAATGTTTACGCGTTTTTTAAACGCTCCAACGCGGGAGAAGGCGCTCGAAAAAGCCTGGTTCCTTTATGGCAACATCGGGTATATCTTAACCGTGCAGAAAATCTGAAAAGCGCACCGCGCCGGAACAGTTCTTGGTATGGTATAATGCCGCGACGGGTGAAGCGGCTCCTTTTGCTGTTGTAGTTCCCTAACAGTTCTTGGTATGGTATAATAACCTCCATCTTAGCTACATAAAACGATGCGTTGTAGTTCCCTAACAGTTCTTGGTATGGTATAATCACAGCGGCCATCTTTCGGCCCGTGTGCGTGTTGTAGTTCCCTAACAGTTCTTGGTATGGTATAATGGTGGGCAGCGGCACACAGGTGTTCGACAAGTTGTAGTTCCCTAACAGTTCTTGGTATGGTATAATTGACTTTGACAACGCAGCCGGGCCGCTCACGTTGTAGTTCCCTAACAGTTCTTGGTATGGTATAATATGAACCCCGACGAAGTAAGCGCGTTGCTGGTTGTAGTTCCCTAACAGTTCTTGGTATGGTATAATCGTTGTCCCGCCCTGCGGGGTCTCGCCGTAGTTGTAGTTCCCTAACAGTTCTTGGTATGGTATAATCTGGAAAAATTGATGGAGGGAAAATAACATGTTGTAGTTCCCTAACAGTTCTTGGTATGGTATAATGACGGCTCAAATCAGTGTTGCTACAATCGTGTTGTAGTTCCCTAACAGTTCTTGGTATGGTATAATCATGATACCGATGACACCGCCTGCGAACAGGTTGTAGTTCCCTAACAGTTCTTGGTATGGTATAATGATAGAACAGGCGCGGCACGTCAACGTCTAGTTGTAGTTCCCTAACAGTTCTTGGTATGGTATAATCATTGGTATCGCCGATACATGGACAGCATTGTTGTAGTTCCCTAACAGTTCTTGGTATGGTATAATCGACTGTTGCAAAAAGCGCTTCAGGCTGCGGCCTGAAGCGCTTTTTGTTCTTCCCGAAAAATCAAAACAGCGTAAGCTGTTCGCATGCAAAGGAGGTGTCTGCCGGGGAAAATGGGCCGAGCAATATCTCGATCGACTGGTACTGCTTTTCCGTCACTACCAACAGGCGCACAGCGCCATTGGCCGGCAGTTGCCCTGTCAGCCGCGCCCGGTGTTTTGTCACGGCATCGTTGCCGTTGCATACGCGGGCGTAAACCGAGTATTAAAGCATATGATACCCGTCCTTTATAAAAAATTGCGAAAAGCAGTGGCTTCCCGCCGCTGCTTTTTTGTTTGGACGGGCAGGTCAAAAAATACAAGCATTCTCATAAATCTACTCATAACCGTGGGGCTGCCATGCCAGCAGCTTCGGCAGCGCCAAAGCGCCGCCCTTTTCCATGCCGGTGCGCAGGCTTTGCACCAGCCGTTCCATGGCGTAAGCCACGCTGTGGTGCTGTCCGCCGGAAAGAATGTCAGCGTTCATCAGCCCGAACAGCGCGTGCTTGAGCGCGGGGGCGAGCGTGCTTGCCTCGTCCACATTGGCGGCTACATACAAATCCACAACCGGGCGGAACGGCTCCATAAGGTCGTCCGCCAGATTGTATTGGTTCAGCTGGCTGCAATGGTGCAGCCCCTCCCACGGCAAAAGCCCGTAAACTGCGGCGCAGCGGGCGGCATAGCCGCGCAGAATGGCATAGCCGTAATTGAGCGCGGCGTTGCGGCCATCATCGGCGCTGCGGGTGAAGCCTGTGCCGAATAAGGCGGGGAAATAAAACGCCGCGGCAGATGCCTCAAGGTTGTCCTTGTCGCCGCTGGTGACGGCGCGTGCGCGGGAATGCAGAAAGGCCGCTTCTTGTGTTTTGCCGCACAGCGCCAGACATTCTGCCTGATTTTCGATTTTGGCAATGACGAGCTGCTGCCAAAGCCGCTTTTTGGCGGGCAGCGTCAGCGTCTGCTGCGCATGTGCGACGGTGAGCTGCCGGCTGTGCTGGGCATACGGCAGCAGCACGCCGCAGGGCAAGTGCTTTTCGTCGCATACGAACACGGCCGTTCCGTTTTGCGCCAAAGCGGAGAGCGCGGCAGCCGAAAGCGTGGCGCGGCGGCTTTCCAGCATCAGCGCGCTGATGTCCTCGATGGGCACGGTGTGGCGCTCGTCCGTTTCCACAACAAGCTGTTCGCTGCGCGTGCTGATGTGCGCGGGGTTGCTGACGATCACGCATCGGTAGGACATAACCGCCTCCTTTTTTGATGAATCAGCGGAATTTCTGCCGCGTTTCCTTGTGAACGGGGAAGACATTGCCCAGAACATCTACTTGATATTTACAAAGGGACTTTAGGGTTTTGAGCCCAAGGCTTGGGATACCATAAGAATTGTCATGTGTGCGGACGGTAATAGTTCCACCAGAAATACCACCGCTCACGAAATATACAAATGCACTTGCCTGCGTCCGCGTTTTCTCCAGCGTGCTGTCCGCATTCTGTACAGTAAACTTCAGCTCGCTTTTATGCTCCACATACACAAGGTCGTTGGGGTACAGCGAAAAGACAAAATCCTCCTCGCGCATTTCTTTCCACTCGCTGTACGGCTTGCCTTGCACCACCGCCCGATTGGGCAACTCCGGCTTCAGGTGTCTGCCACATACACCGGCACCCAGTAATACCCGTCCCCGGGTATAAGGAACACATCGACGCGCACCATCGTGTCGTTGCTGGCCGCGCCGCCGTGCACGGGGACGGTGAGCGTGGCTTTTTCGGTTGTCTTCACCTTGCGCACCAGCGGGCCGGGCGTGCCGTCCGCTTTCGGCTTGTAAAACGGTTCCGCAAAGGCCTTTTTGCCGTCGCCGCCAAAGCGGCGCAGCTGCGCCTTGATCGCTTCGTACAGCAGCGTATCGCTGGAGGGCATATAGTAGTCTTTGATTTCTCCGTCTTTGTCCAGTTTCAGCTCTGTCAGGGCCTTGCGCACCGTCAAGAGGCCTTCGTCTGCCGCGGCGGCGCCCTTGACGGTTTCCTTGTGGCCCGGGCCGGTCACCTTGCGGCGCGGCATGCGGGAAACGAACACCGGGCGGATATGCTCTGTGCCATATTCGCAGTAAAATGCCGGATTGATGTCCAGAAGCGGTTCGCCGGGCTGCTCGGAAAGCCGTACGATCAGCTCGTCGCGGAAGCGCGGCCACGGCGCGGGGAAGCGCTCTTTGGTGCGGGCGTGCTGCGAGCCGGCGCCGTCGGCGTCCTGAAGATATTCGCCCTCAATGTGCCCGTAATAGCCGGAGATGCGGCGGATCATGCCGTCTGTTGTGCAGGCGACGACGGCGGCGTCCAGCGCGTGGTGCAAATCGCCGTCCGCGCGCACCTTGGAAAGCCCCCAGCGCTTGCGCAAATGCGACGTAACGGCGCCGCTGACGGCGAAAACGCGCTTTTTGCCAAGCGCTTCGGACTGCGCAAATGCAAGATGGTCGGAAATGTAGTTGTACAAAAAGCGCGCCATGTGCTGCGTGTCCTGCAGATTGCGCTGCCGGAAGCCCTCGGCTTCGTCGTCGGAGAGCTTTTCGCGCAAAAGGTTCTGGCGCTTGCGGTAGTCGTGCACGCTGCTGTTTGTCCAGACGATAAAGTCTTCGCGCCGTTTGCCCTGCAGGTATTGCAGCGGCAGGCGGTTGCCCTTTTGCCGGTTTTCGGAGGAAAGCACCAGCACCTTGTTGCTGCGCCGGTCGTCAAAGCTGAGGCTGTACGGCACAATGTGGTCCACGTCCACATAGCCCGGCTCAAACAGCCGTTCCACGTCCAGCCGCCGGAGCGAATAGGCGCACACGCCGTCCTGCTCTTTCCAGAGGCGGTATTTTACAAGGTCCTGCCCGGTGGGGGAGAGCAGGTGGAACGTATCGCGCAGCTCCTGCATCAGGCGCTCGTTTTTTGCGGCGTTTTCGCGCATGGAGCGGTCCATCTCCTGCCGTTCGCCGAAAGTTTTGCTCAGCTCGCGCGCAAGCTCTATGCGCACCCATGCGGGGCTTGCGTCCATCTCGCGGATGATACCGTTCACCACTTTGATCGTCTGCGCAACGGCGCGGCGCACCACGGGGCTTGTGATCTGCTCCATTTCCGGGGCGGCGGCAGGCAATGTAAAGGCCCGCTCACCTGCGCCGTGGCCCTTGAAATCGTACCCGGCGGCACTGCAGGCCTGGTCGTAGGTCAGCCCCTGCTCCAGATGCGGGATCAATTTTCTGCAGGCCTTCAGTGAAAGGTGGCCGAATTTTGAAAAGCCCGTAAGGCCCGCCAGCGCGTCGATCTCGGGTGCTTGGAAACCGGCCTCCGTCAGCTTTGCGCGCAGCGTGTCCTCGTTTTTGTAAAGGGAAAGCGCGGTGGCGGCCGCGTCGCGTTGGGAAATGCTCAGGGAGGAAATACGGCCCTTTACAACGCCGTCCAGCGCCTTGCGCATTTTGTGGTATGCGGGCAGGCAGGCGAACTTTTCCTTTTTTTCGCTCTCTTCAAGCGTTTCGTTTGCCCGGCAGCGCACGCCGTTGAATTGCACCGTTTCCGGGAGCGCCAGCTCCTTGCGAATGCGGGCAAGGCTCATGTCCGGGGTTTTGTGCGCCAGCGAGAGAAGCTGTTGCCGCTGCGGCTGCGTCAGTGGGCGCGTTTCGCCGTTTTCCGCAAGGCGGATGTGGTTGATTTTTTGCAGCAGCGAAAAGTATTCAAACGAATAGGCGGCTTTTGCCGCGCGCGGCTCATCCGGCTCGAATGTGCAGCGGCCCACCATTTTTTCCACCTGGTTGCCTCCGTAGGGGCTGTCGCCGCCCGGCCCTTCATCGAACGAACGCTGGCGCAGAAGGATGGAAAGGTATTCTGCCTGCAGCTCCGGCGTGGCCCAAGCGCAGCCCAGCTCGCGCTGGCGCTGGAACAGCAGCGAGGCTTCCTCTGCCACCATGTCCCGCCCGACGGTGGAAAGGTAATCGTCAGCCTTATTGCGCTTGTGAAGCGCGAAAGCCTCGTGCCGGTACAGCATTTCGCCCACGGTGCGCCAGCCGCCCTGGGCCATGCGCCGGCGGTTTTCGTTCACAGCGGCCAGAAGCCGCCCATCCTCGCCGTCCGAGGCGGTTCGGCGGTTGCTTTTAAACCCGCGGCGCTGGGCAAGGTGCAGCAAAATGCGCGAAAATTCGGCCTTGCCGACGGGCTCGTCCAACGCGCGCGTGCGCAGCGCATAGATGTCTTCCAGGCCGCCCGCTTCAAACATTTGCGCGAGCGCTTCCCGGGTGGAAAGGCCGCTGCGTTCCAGCAGGGCGTAAACGTCCGCACGGCGCAGCGCCTTGCGGCGCAGACGGCGGCGCATCCCGCGCGCCATGCGCCGCGGCGCGGCAAGGCTTTCGCCCGTCTTGGGCTGCTCGGCCTTGTCGAAAATGCGTACACCCAGACGGTGCAGTCCAACAGGTTCGCCCGTGCCGTTCAAACCGACGACGGCCCAGCCGACAGACGCCACGCCGATGTCCAGCCCGATGCCATACAATGTGTTTTTCATATTACCGCCTCTTTCACCAGCATTTGCATGAAAAGGTCCTGCTTTTTACGCTTCCATTTATATCATGACCGAATTACGTTGCAGCCGTCAATCAGCACAGTGGATAAAAATATCCGTGTTTTTTGGGCAAAAAAGATGACGCCCCGCTGAAAGCGAGGCGTCAGAGCTTTACGGTGCTAAGACCTTATCATAGCAACCATAACAGTTCTTGGTATGGTATAAGAACTGGTTTCAGTATAGCAGTTGTTTGCGGGAATGTAAAGCCTTCGACACGAAAATTTTTTGCCGGTTGTGCTTACAAGGAGGCGCCGCGCGCCAAGGCGCGCCTTGGAAAAGCCGGGCCGCCTTGGCGGATGAAAAAACAAGAAGGCGGCGCAGCGGGCGTATGAGCCGCCAATGCCAAAAGACCGCAAAGAATCAACGTTCTTTGCGGTCTTTTGGCTGGTTGGGCCAGCTGGATTCGAACCGAGATAAAATAAATTTCAACATGTTTGCAGAGGTCGATATTTGGCATGATAAAGCCAAAAAGCGGGAGTTTTAATTATTACAAAAACTTACTCAAACCAAGCGCTGGTTCTCAAAGTGGGTTAGAATTTGGGTTACAAAAACCGTTTTTTGTTGGTGTATTTTACGTTATACTTCTATTTTGTCTCATTGAATCATTGCACGCTATCAGACCATTGTGATATACTATCCCCATCACCGCGCTCCCCACTTCGCGCGGTGTACGCTGCCCTCGTCCGTTATTCATGGGCGGGGCAGTTTTTTATAAAATAAAAAAGCCCCCGGCCAGGAATCAAATCTCCTGAACCGGGGGCTTTCGTCATATACTATTCGGTTTTCGCCGCGCCCAGCGCCTGCAGCTTCTTCACAAGGTCGCTCACATAGTTCGCGCCGCGACTGGCAAAAACGCCCGTAAGCGCAATGCCAATCCATGCCACGTTGAAATTCACACCCAACGCGGCGTAGAAGTCCGCTCCAACACCAAAGCATAGCAGCACGCCCAGCGCAACGGCCCCCGCCTGCGTGGCGGCGGTTTTCCACTGCTTTTCGATAATGGCCCTGCCGAAGGTCTTGGCGTATTCCACCAGCGCCTCCACCGTTACGGCCATCATAAGTACAAGCACGATCATGTTCATTGTCCTTTTCCTTTCTATCCGTTTCTGATTTTAAGTGTTTCGCAGCGCCGGACGATATCTCCCACAGAATGGTCGCCATCGCCCAGCGCCTCGTATTCCTTGTAGCAGCCTTTCAGCGTTTCCATACCATACGGCGGAATTTCTCCGGCCTCAAGGTAATGCAGGCCCAAATCGATGATTTTCGCGCGCAACAGCATTTTCACGCCGCGCTCCACAGCTTTGTCCTTTTGATTTGTGTTTCGGATGCGCGCCCCCGCCCACCCGGCAAACGCCGTTACGATGGGCAGAAGCGCCGTAAACAGGTTTTGGAGGAAGTCCCACACAGCCTATACCTCCGCAACGTATTCCTTGGCACTCGCAAGACGCTTGTCCGTTTCAGCGGCGTGCTTCTCGGCTGCGTCGGCGCGCTGTGCCTCTGTGTCGGCGCGACAGGCCTCCGCGTCTGCCCGAGCGTTTGCCGCCTCAAGCTGCGCTTTAAGCTCCTGTGCGCCGTCGCCCGAGCCTCCTTGTGCCACGCAGGCCGCGAAGGCGTCTCCCGGGGAAAGCGTCACAAGCTGGCAGCGGTCGGCCAGCACGGCGGCGTAACGCTGCACCCCCGCCACGAAGATGCGCACCCAGCTGTATCCGCCGGAGCTGCCCACCTCGGCCTGCACCGGGTAGCACACGCCCTCGGTCAGCTTTCCGCCGTTATAGTGCTTGTCCACCGCATTCACATCGGGCGCGGTGAACACCTCGCATTTGCCGCTCGTCACTTTCAGAAATTTCATGTCGCTGTCCTCCTTTATATCTCGTTTCCACGGACATCCGCCGCCGTCCAACACCTGCACATCCATCCCCAGCCACAGCGCAGCCCACACGTCTATCTGCTGCGGCGTGCAGTATGTGCCCTGTGCGTTGCGCACCTGGTATGCGATACCACGCCCCCGGCTCACCTCAAGGTGCAGATGCGCCCCGAAGCGCCCCGGCCTGCCACCGCCAAAACCGCCCTCGTCGCCTATCTTCTCGCCTTGGTGCAGCACCTGTCCGACACGAACGTCCAGCACGTTGTCATGCATCAGCGTCACGGTCATGTAGTCCACGGTTCCGTCGGCAAACTCCACAGGCTCCAGACTTTCAAAATAGGTCTCGTGGCTGGAATCCGTGCGCACGCGGGCTACGCGCCCGGTAAAAGGCGCATAGACTGCATCGCACCCGGTGTCCTTGCCGCCGAAATCCATAGCTTTACTGCCTTTATGGCTTCCTACGTTTGGGCCTTGAGTTACCCGCAGGAACTCCATGGGAAATCTTGCTCGTTCCATAGCTTGTCCTCCTTTACAGCCCCAGCTTGTGGAGCTGCTCTTCAATGTAGGTGCGCTTTCCGATTTTAAAGACGATCTGTTCCTCGTACACAGCCGGTGTATCAGGCGTTTCGGGCTGAGTCATGACACTTGTGATCCCACAGGACAGCTTCAGGACATAACCGTCGAAGTAGTTGACGATCGGATCATAGTGATCGATCTCTGCAACGCCATCGTCATTTGGATCTCTGTAGACAGGAATCCCTTCCGTATTGGTCATGACAATCTGAGCCAAATTCTCCTCCGTCAGAAGAGCATTCAGCTCGTCCAAACCGATCGCGTCCGCTGCACAATTCACTGTGAGGGTGCGACGGCTTGAACCATTGTAAAATTCTTCGGTTTCCAAAGAAGTGAGATACTCAAACTCTTTTTCACCGATTTTCACTTTCAGCATGTGAGAACCTCCTTAGAATTGTTAGGATGTACAGGTAACGGTTCGAACCGTAAACCCATATGGAGATGTGGCATCATAGGCGTTCAGGACAAGTACAACGTAGAAACTCCCTGAGATTCCCGACGTGTCTATGGTGTTTGTAATCGGGCCCCATGTGAACGAACCTGGACCGCCCACATTTGGAGCACGATTCCACCATTTTGAGTAATTCTTATACGCAAAAGAGTCTGGAAGTTGGTTTTGAGGATCACTCGGGATGAACGTCGAGAGGGCAAGTCCAAAATGCTCGATGCCCCACCAAGCAGCGTTATGGTCCGGGCATGTAACCGTACTCGTTCCGCCATAGGTCATGCTTATGCTTTTCAGATCTGTCACATTGACGGCTTTATTTGTGTGAATATAAATTCGACGATTGGAATTTCCGGTGTTGCCAATGTAAAGATCCAGGTAATCAGCACCAATAATGCCGTTGGCGGACCCACTTAGAACCCATTTCTTAACGGACCATCCGCCTGTGATCTCGGCGTTGTCACCCCAATTGAACAAATAGTCCGGCGCATCCTTATAGATCAGACGGCTTGTGGTTCCATCGAAGTCATAGACCTCTTTGATCTGAGAGTTTGTCGATCCGTTCCAGTCGTACAGTTTCCCGATTTCGCGACTGGTGGACCCATCAAAATCATAGATTGGCATACGATCACTTCCTCACCATGATAATGAAATTGGTATACTGCAACTGGCTCGCGCTATTTTGAACGCTGATGTTGCGAAGGAACGCTCCTGCTTCATTTGCCGAACTAGCGAGAACATTTCCCGTAAACGTTCCACCAGATTTCGGCATAGCTGCTCTTGCAATACCGTCTACCGTTGAGACCCTGGCGTTCACTTGATTCACCGCACTCGGAGTTGCAGCGATACCCTGACCGGCGTTCGATCCGCTTGCCGTGGCGTCCGAAAGCTTCACATGTCCGAACTGGCTACCAGAGCCGAGACCGTAAGTAGACTTATCTGAAGAATGGGAAATCGGAGCCTTTTCTGCGATGGCTTGACCCTGCTCATTGAGCGTGTCTTCGACAAAGTCAATACGAGACTCGACCACTTTGTCCGCGCTTTTGAATGCGGCTTTCACCTCTCCACCCGTCATGATGACGAGAGGACCCTCGGCATTATCAAAATCCAGCGGGTCCGTGGCGTACACTTCCGGCGTAGCGAGCTGGTAGGCAATCTGTACAGGCGTGCCTGCTGCTTTTTGGGCGGCGAGGTAAGTTCTCGCGGTCTCCAGACTGTTCCATTTTGAGGTGTGTATTATGATTCGGTTGTATTTTGGTTGACCGAATACAGTATTCTCCGGCAGCGGGGACGCCCCAACCGGAACCATGGCAAAATGACTGCTCATGCAAGTGCCATATACATTTGGAGCTGTTGTGCTACCCGCCGACATTACCCCGTTGGGGTTATTGCCTGAGGAACACGCCATCCATTGGCGGCGATCCGATCGATCATATATTTTGCATCCGAAAATTGCCAGGTGCCTACGTGCTGAAAACCATACTTCTCCAAACACCGGATCTGTTTCGGGGTCGTGAGCCCGGCGCCGCGCCTTTTGTTCAGCCGGTCCAAGAGCATTTGGGCTTTGCCTGCGCTTTCAACAGCGTCCGGTAAAATGCCGAACTTTTCCAGAGCCGCGGTCTGTTTTTCGCTGGGCGGTCCCATCTCCCATCCGAAGGACGGCACATATCCCGTCAGGTCTTCGGCCTGGATGCTCATTTCATATTGCAGCGGGTCCACCAGCTTTTTCTTGCGCCGCCGCATTTCCGCGAGCTGCTTTGCCAGGGCTTCCTCCCGCTGGGCGACAACATCCGCACTGGCCTGTTCAGCAGCCTGCTCGATATCCTCCGGACATCCGGCCTGCGCCAGATTCTCCGTCATTTTCCGGGAAACTTCCCGGTTTTCGCAGATGATGTCCGCGGGGCGGCACAGCTCATGGCGTTCCGTGAGCCATAAAAAATCAAGCAGAAGCAGATCCTTTTTGCCCGTCTCCGGAGACAGGCGCGTGCCGCGCCCAACCATCTGGCTGTACAGGCTGCGCACTTTGGTGGGGCGCAGCACTACGATGCAGTCTACACTGGGACAATCCCAGCCCTCGGTCAGCAGCATGCTGTTGCACAGGACATTGTATTTGCCGTTTGAAAAATCGGACAGAATTTCTGCCCGGTCCTCGCTCTGCCCGTTTACCTCTGCCGCACGAAACCCCTTGCTGTTGAGGATGTCCCGGAACTTCTGGCTCGTTTTGATAAGCGGCAGGAATACAACGGTTTTTCGCCCCGCGCATGCCGTCTGCATCTCTGACGCGATTTGCTCCAGATACGGGTCCAGCGCAGTGCCGAGCCCGCCCACTGCGAAATCTCCGCCGCTGAGCGCGACCTGGCTGATGTCCAGCTGCAGCGGAATGGTTTGGGCCAGGATCGGGCACAGGTACCCCTCGCGGATCGCCTGCGTAAGTTTGTATTCGTAAGCGAGGGAATCGAACACCTCGCCCAGGTTGCGCATATCTCCGCGGTCCGGAGTAGCCGTCACGCCTAGTACGTTCGCCTCCGGAAAATGCTCCAGTACGCGCTGGTATCCGTCTGTGATCGCGTGGTGTGCCTCGTCGATGATGATGGTACCAAAATAGTCGGCAGGGAATTGCTCCAGCCGTGCGGGCCGCTGCAGGCTCTGCACGCTACCCACTACTACACGGCACCAGCTGTCCAGACAGGTCTGTTCTGCTTTTTCCACAGCCGACGCCAACCCCGTGCTCCGTTTGATTTTATCTGCGGCCTGTTCCAGCAGTTCGCCGCGATGCGCGAGGACCAGGACGCGGCTCCCGCTGCGCACCTGGTCCTCCGTCACCGCTGCAAATACGATGGTCTTGCCCGTGCCGGTGGGCAGCACCAGCAATGTGCGGCGCCGTCCATCGTTCCACTCGGCATGGATCGCCTCGCGGGCCGCCTGCTGATAGGGCCGCATTTGCAGCGCGCCCATCAGAAGCTCCCCTGGGTCCAGCTCTGACCCTGCGCCGCCTTCGGCTCTTCCGGCGGAAGGAAGCGGGTGATCTCGTTTGACTGCCGTTTATCGCCGTATTTGTTGGTGTATTCGTGGATGCCGACGCGGCAGCGGCCGCGGCTGCCGTTCACTTCGTTCCAGCGCGGACGCAGAGCCTCCCCGTGCTTGCGCTGGCCGATGCTCTCGAAGAATGCGCACAGCAGTCCTTCCGTCCGCGTATGCAGGTAAAGCCGGTGCGTGACAACGGAATGGCCTTTTTCGCCGCCGTCGATCTGAATGGTCAGCAGGGCCATGGCGCAGGGCGGCAGCTTCGCGCTGCCGGGGTGCCGCTGTCGTTCAAATTTTGTGACCTCGAAGGGATATTCGCCTTCCGGCAAAAGCACAAGGTCCGGGCTGTCATTTTGAATTTCATCGTCCCAGCCAAATTCACGGCCGGCATCATTTGCATAGTTTTCCATCTGTTCAAGTCCTTTCTGTTAAAACGGTACGTCACGGTTGTTTACGATCATTTGTGCGACCTGGTCCCATGCAGCGACCAGGCAGCCGTCCACAAAGTCCATCGGGTAATCCTTTACCGGCATATCGGCCGGGAAGTATCCGCGCTGCCCTACAACAGCCTGCAGCTCGTCCGGCGTCACGTTCATGGACACCATCAGCGGGCGCAGCTTGTCCGGCACGCCGGCCTGCGCCAGTTGGTCTTCCAGCTTATGCGCGGAATCCACAGGCTTGTTTGCGGGCGGCGGTGCGGCCGGCGTGGCCGCGAATGGTGCGGGCGTTTCTACGGGCGTCCCGAATTGCTGAACGGGCGGTGTGGGTTCAGGCGACGCTCCGCCGGGAACGGGAATGACCTGTGCGATAGCGGCGTAATCAAAAGCAAGCTCGTCTGCCAGGCCGTCCCGGTTCTTTGCATCCCAACAGGGATGGTGCGTGGTATACATCACGCGGCGGCCGCCCTGTGCTTTGTTCTTCGCGTTTTTGCCGTCGCCGTCCTTTACCACGATGGTCTTGTAATTGGCGAACAGCAGCATGTCGCACCATTCGCGGATCAGCGGAGCCACCTGTTTGGACGTCTTCATGGTCCAGCGGTCGTATTGTCCCATTTCATCGGGCTGCTCAAATTTTGAAAGCTGCGCGTGGGCGGTCATGACTACGTTGTGCCCGGCGTGCAGCACATCCTCCAGAAGATCCAGAAGTTTGCCGAACTCCTCTTTTAAGTAGGTGTAGCCCTTGCCGTAGCCGAAATCCTCAATGCCTTTCACGTTGGCACGGTCGCATACGGCCCGGATGCACAAACGCTCGGCCCAGTCTGCGGTGTCGATCACAAGCGTGCCGCACGGGATATGCCCCAGCCGTACTTCGTTGGCCTCGTCCATCAGCATTGCCCAGCTGGTGGGCTGCGGCAGACGGTTCACATTGAGCTTTTTCGTGCCGCCCTCGGTGTCGATGAACACGGGGGACGGGAACTTTGCCGCAAAGGTGCTTTTGCCGATGCCTTCCGGCCCGTACAGCACCACTTTTACCGGCGCATGGATGACGCCGGATGAAACTGTATAGCTGCCCATTTAAAATGCTCCCTTCGTCCATTGTCTGGGCTGCGGCGCAGGCGTAATATCTGCGCCCTGCACGCGCCCATCCTCTATGATGATCTGGCACTCGCCGCCGGTGGATACCCGCGTTGCGATGGCCTGAAGGCCCTCCGACGCCAGCCAGCTGCCGAAATCGGTCAGCGTCCGCAGGTCCATTTGCTCCAGCTTGTCCAGCAGCACAAAGCCGCATTCCGGGTTGAGCTTGCGCACGATGGCCGTTGCCACGCGCAGCTGGTCGGAACCCGACATATCGCCCCAGCGCTTGCCCTGATAAGTGAGCGCGCCGTCATCCACGGAAAGTCCCGGCAAAGGGAGGTCGGCGCCGTCCAGAAGGGCGCGGCGTTCCTGCCGCTTGGCATCAATGGAATCCGTCAGCGCTTTGTACTGGTCGGCATAACTCCGCGCTTCATCTTCAGCGCGTGCCTTGTCGAGGTTGGCGCGGACTTTCCGGTTGATCTCCTCGGCGTCTCGGATACTGGCTTCCAGTTCCGCCGTGCTTTCGTCCTGCAGGTCCTCAGCGGATTTTTGAGCCGTCTCCAGGTCTTTCATCGCATTGGCGCACTGTTCGCTTGCCTGCTGCAGCTGAGCGGCCAGGCTGTCCACACGCTCCTGCAGATCCTTTACATGCTGCGCCAGCTGCGCCGCGCGTTCACGCTTGCGCTGATTTTCGCCGTTGCGGGCCAGTATCTCTTGTTGGCTGCGGATCAGCTCGGATACACTGACCGGCTCATCCGGAGCATCGTGGTATTCCACCTGCTCCTCGGCAAAATGTTTTTTCTGTTCTGCGATCTGCCCAATGGTGGTGCGGCGGTCGTACAGCGCGCGGATCTCCCGGTCGAATGCCGCAAGACGGTCTCCGACGCCGATGATTTTCAGAAGCGTGTCGGCCTTTTCCCGGTCGTTCATATTCATGAAGCGTGGCAGGTCGAGCGCCAGCTGTTCCACGAACTCGTTCAGCAGCTGCTGGCCGCCCTTACGGCCGGACGGGTCGGACACCGTCAGCGCACTGTTTTTCCCGCGCCGCTCGACGACCAGCCCATTGGAGAGATTGACATGCAGACGGGGCGGCGTGTTGGCGCCTTCGCGCTGCGCCGCCTCCGGGCGGTATTTGTCTCCGCCCAGCGCCCAGGCGATTGCGTCCAGAACGCTCGTTTTCCCCTGGTTGTTATCGCCGCCGATAATGGTCAGGCCGTTGAGTGCCGGTACGATCTGAACGGCCTTGACGCGCTTTATATTTTCAGCTTCCAGCTCGATGATCTTTACAGGCATTTCAATTCCTCCTCGAATTTGGCAAAGGCATTGTGCAGCATTTCGCGCGGATATGCGCGCATGCCTGCCGGCAAACGCTTGTATGCGGATTTTGCGAGGGTCCAGGCGTTTTCCAGCGCGCGGCTGGCCAGGATCACCTGGTCGTAGCAGGCATTTGCGTCGCCCGTTTCCGCACGGTCCTGCAGTTCGGCGATCTGGTCGCGGTATTCCGCCGTCATCGCTTCGGCCTTTTCCTGGGCGCGTCTGTCGATTTCGTCGGCGTCAGCAAAATCGCCCCGGATCGGCTGCTCACGCAGCGCATCGTTTTCCTCTTTCAGCTTGTCGCCCCGCAGCTTGGCGGCTGCCAAAGCCTGACGGGCGCCGTCGCGCTCATGGGTGACAGTCTGCACAAGCCCCTCCAGCCTGTTCTGATCCTGTGCCCGCCGGTCTGCTTCTGCCTTATACCTCAGCGCAGCGGCATGCGCGTCCTCTCGTTCCTTGCGGTCGAGTTCGGCCTCATGTTCTGCTTTCTCCCGCGCTTCGCGTTCGGCTTTCAGCTGAGCCTCAAGCTCCCTGTACTGCTTGTGTGTGGTGATATCGCCGCCTTTGAATGCGCGAATACTTTACAATAATGAGATGGTAAAATAACACCATCAAAACGATGGAGGAACAAGGAAATGAAGCAGGAAACATTTACGGACATCGAATACAGCTACCGCAAGAAGAAAACGAAGCGGGAAGAATTTTTGGAAATCATGGATGAAATCATCCCGTGGGATGAATGGGTTGGCGTGATTGAACCCTACTACCCCAAAGGGAAAGCGCGGTCGTCCGCCCATGGGGATCGAAAAGATGCTGCGGATGTACCTGCTTCAAATCTGGTTCAACCTGTCTGACCCGGCGACCGAAGATGCCATCTACGACAGCTATGCCATGCGAAAATTCACAGACATTGACTTTATGACGGAAACAGTGCCGGATGAAACAACGCTGTGCAAGTTCCGTCATCTTTTGGAAACGAACGGCCTGAACAAGCTGTTTTTGACGCGATCAACCGGGTAATGGTGCAAACCGGCCACATGATGAAAGGCGGCACCATCGTGGATGCGACCATCATCAATGCCCCCAGCTCTACGAAAAATGCGGAGAAGAAGCGTGACCCTGAAATGCATCAGACCAAAAAGGGCAATGAGTGGAAATTCGGGATGAAATGCCACACCGGTGTGGATGCAGGCAGCGGCCTGGTTCATACCATTACGGTCACGGCGGCAAATGAGCATGACATCACACAGGCCGCCGCATTGGTTCGCGAAGATGATGAAGTAGTATATGGGGATGCTGGGTATCTGGGAATCCACAAGCGCCCCGAGGTAGCCTGCGACGAGCATTTATCCAGCATTGACTACCGCATTAACCGCCGTCCCGGAAAGCTGCCTCATGTATCTGACAATGCAATTGACTGGGAACGGTATATTGAGAACCGCAAGTCCTCGGTGCGCTGTAAGGTAGAGCATGCGTTCCGAATCATCAAGTGCCAGTTTGGCTATAAGAAAACGGTGTATCGCGGACTGATGAAAAACGCGAATCGGCTGTACGCTTTGTTTGCCTGTGCCAATTTATACGCCCTTGCCATGGCCGGGCGAAAACTTTCCACAACCTGATATAGGGGCAGTCTGCCCTTTTTCAGGAAATGGGCGGAAATGCAAAGGAATACTGGCTATTTTCCGACTGAATCGCTTGAACCTAGCGGTAATCGTCTATTTTCTCGCTCGGCGCTGAATGAAGGCGATTTATTCAGAGGTTCCTTAGACTTCCGCAGAGGTCACAAAAATGGCCATCGCTGTTATCGGAATAACTCCGTATGCCATAGAACGGGCAGTCCTGGACTTCTGTTTCTTGCGGTAGCTCGCCGCTCTCCTCCACGACCTCCAGCGGCTCGCTGCTCGCCGGACCGGACACCAGTTCCCAGCCGTCGCGCTTTGCACGGGCCTCTAAGCCCTCCTGCAAGTGCTCACGGTCACGGTAAACGGCGTTGGTATTCCATGTGATGTCGGGTTTCCATACGACGCTGTTCGCCGGGTCTCGATACTGCATCACATATGAGCCGTGTTCCGGTTGCGGGCTTACCCGGTACAGCCAGCCCGTGGCTGGGTCTCTGTATATCAGCATAGCGTTTGTCTCCTTATCCATCTCGGCAGCGTCTTTGTGTGCCGCCGCTTTCCCCCGCTCGATATCGCGCAGGATTTTTGCTTTCTCGGCGTCAGCATCCATGTCTTTCCGGTGAAAGGTTTCATCGAAAAATTCAGCCCATAGGGCACGCTTCGCAGCAATTCCCTTTTTGTTTTGCGAGCAGGCAAGCGTATACCGATACCGACCTTTGTCTACATATTCCGCCGTCCGGATGCGGTCCCGGGAGAAGCCGCCGGAAAGCTCGCCATTGGGATAATGCTCTTTTACCCAATCGCTCACACATTCAAGAAAATCAAAGTCCAGGCTTGTGATTCGGATGGTCGTTTTATCGTCAAGATGGCCGCGTAATTCCGTACGGTATTCCAAAGTTGGCGACATGCGGCATTCATACCCTTTTACGTCCGTAACCATTGCATGCCGTGTATGGTCCCATTCGGTCGGCCCCCAGGGCATCAGATACGGGCAGCCCTCGCAGCCCTCTGTCTCCCGGTTCCCCGTGTTGTCGGCATTTGTGCTTTTATTTACCGCCCGGCCGCACTTGCAGAGGTATCGGTTCATTCACCGTCACCATCCAGTCTAAACATATCCTTATACCGCTCCATCTGCTCGGCATTCAGGCTCTTGTATCGGGTGCGTGCAGCACCGACGACGAGAAAGGGGCCGTAAATCATCATTTTCCCCTTATGAACGCGGTTCGGTTCGGCATCCTCGTGAAAAGGCCCGTTCGCATTGCTGAGGATTGTCGCCCAATCCAGAGAGAAAGGAATTGCCTCGACCGGGCCGCCAAGAAAACGCTGGATGGATTGCAAATCGTCAGAAATGACCGCTTCTTCAGGCTGCTGCCCGGGCCGGATAAGTAAACATTTCATTTGCTTTTTTCCTCACTTTCGGTTAAAATGAGGGTAGCTTGTGGGCTACCCTTTGGGGTTGCGCTTGTCCGATGTGCAAGATCGGGCAGGCGCTTTCTTTTTGTCCGCCAGAAGGCAGACCGCCGTGAAAGCTGTTCCGAGTACGAACCCGAAGCAGATGCATGCAAGACCCGTCATTCGATCGCACCCCAGTCGATTGGTTTCGGCCCTGCCGGCGCTGAGATGTGCGTGTTTTCAAGGATGCTGTCCATGTGGTGTGTCACCATCCAGCCGAGCGCCTTGTCCATCGGGCGGCGCATCCTGCGGGCCATGTTGTCCAGCCGTATGTACTGCCGGGGCGTGATGTTTACTTTGACCTCAATTTCCATGCGTGGTTCCTCCAATCTGAATACATGTGGGCGGCTCTCTATCGTAAAAGTAGTCAAGCCATTTTGCGAATGGGATGTTCAGGACAGGCGCCACAGCTTCGATATAGTCGAAATCCCATGGCTCATGTCCTGCAAATCTACGGCGCAGGGTGGAGAGCGGAATCCCTGTGATTTTTTGACAGCTGCTGTTGAGTAATCTCCTGCTCGTACATCAGATTTTTTAAATTCTTATAGCGACGTTTGGGCATATTTGAATAAGCTCCTTTCTGTCCGCTTTGTGGTACATATTTCCTGCTATTCTAATTGCGCAAACTTCTTTGTAATCAGAGACCTTGACACAGCAATCGGAATGTTTCACGGCCTTTGGGAGTGACAAGTGTTTGAGTACCAGACCATTGGGTTTTCTCATTGAAACACTCTTTCATTTCGAACAGGCCGTCGCTCTTTTCGGCATATGGCATCAGTTTGCCGCGTTTATCACGGTAGATATATTTTCTGTCCAGCAGAAATTGGACAAAGGCCCGTTCTTTCACTTTCAACTGTTTTGCGGTCTCGCGGAAGTTAGTCAGGAGATTGCGATCAACCAATTCGTCGAAATATTCCACTTTTGGTTGGGCGATTTGAACCTGCATGGAAAGTTTGCTGTTGGCTGTTTGCAAGGCAAGATTTTCACTGTGCAGTTTCGCAACGCGTGCATCCGCAATGCGAAGTGCGCGCTGCATGATTGCATCAGGACTGTTCCACTCTTCTTCCACAGCAATGAAATACTGCCGCGCTTGTTTACCACGTTCGTTACGCTGAAGCATGCAAAGTTCTTTCGCCATCGGGACGGTAAGTTGGTGGTCGGTGGCAGGACGTCCGCCCGTACTTTCGCTCAAAAATGAGCAAAAGTCTTTTCCTTCTTCGAATCCGTATTCGCACATTCTGGGGAACCAGTCTTTGTAGGCTGTGCCAACCTGCAAAAAACCGTGTAGTTCCCGGCCACTCACAGTTGGCTGTTCATTGTAGTAGTTTACTTTGATTAATTCATTCATAGCTTTTCCTCCTGAAAATAGTGTCGCATTTTATGCGACAAATTGAGCAAAAAAAATTGCGCTGGCTTCCTGAGCCGAAAGATTTAACTTTCTTGCTATAATATCGGCCTCGGCAATTGTAAAAGTACATCCATTTTCGGAAAACCTTCGATACAAGGTGCTCCTATCAAGTCGGAGTTCATGCGCGAGCTCTCGCATAGATACACGTTGTTCTACAATTTTTCCGCGTAGCTTATCCACATTGACCACTATGTACACCTCCTTTAAAAGTTATTCGCATTTTATGCGACAACATAACAATAACACACTGCATGTGATGCGTCAAGATTGAAATTGCATAAAACGCGACTTTTTTTAAAAAAATGCGTGATGGTGTTGCATATATGCGATACTATGGTGTATAATGCTTTATGAAAACTGAAAGGGGTGTTGTGGGGTGCGTATAGGAGACCGAATCAAAAATAGACGTATTGATTTGGGGCTTACCGTAGACGAGATAGCGGCGGCCTTGGGGAAAAACCGTGCAACGGTTTATCGATACGAAAGCAATGCAATCGAGAATTTTCCAACAACAGTGCTTGAACCTTTAGCAGATGTACTTGAGACGACTCCCGCTTATCTCATGGGATGGACAGAGGACCCATACGACTATGATAAGGACCCGGATAATCTTATAGGTACAATTCCCGGCGATATCTGTCGGCATCTAGCAGAGATTTATGGCGGAGATGCGGAAGAAATGTGGAAAGCTTATCAATCGATGGATGAAGATTCCGGTGCGGAACATAGTTGTGCTAAAAAAATACGCTCTGAGTCTGAAGAAAGAATGCTCTTTCTTGCGAGAAAGGCAGAAGAGATCCCGGAAGAACAAAGAGAAAAAATTTTTAAAAACTTTGAAGACACAATTGATATCTACTTGGAGGCAAAAGGCTTGAAAAAGGGGGACGACTAATAGGTGAAACCTGATTTTGATCGATGCGAAAAAGTGGCAACACGTCTTTTGCTTAAACAAGATATCGAATCTCTATATGTTGACGTTCTCAAACTGAAGTTTGAAAAATCAATCTTTTTCGATACTATTCAAAATTACTGCGCGATAACTGGGGCACGGGTACTAGACCTTCCTGGAGGGATTAAGGCTCTGAGTGATGGGTGCACCCTAAAAAAACAAGGTACTTTTCTGGTTCTCTGTAATCAAGATGCTTTATCGAATAGAGAAAGATTGAATTGGACGCTTGCACATGAGGTAGGGCACATATACTTGGGTCACGAGACTGATGGAGAAACTGAAGAAATAGAGGCGCATTGGTTTGCGGCTCAATTGTTGATGCAGGAGAATGTGCTTCGTGATATGGCTCATATTAACAATGGGTTAGATGTTTGGGAGGTTTCTGAATATTTTCGTGTTTCTTTCACAGCAGCACAAAAAAGGATACATTCACTCACCAAAAAATGCATGTGGTTTTCTGGAGAAGAAGAAATAAGACTTTTAGAGAGATATAGACCATTTGAGTACGCTGCGTTACGTCTTTCTTTTGCAAAATCAGTCTGATGTAACAGGGAGAGTAACCTTTTAAATATAAACGCCCCACGGCGGCAACCGTGAGGCGCTTATATAGAACAGCTTACCACAGAGGTGGCAATCCGCTCCAACAATCGGATTATATCACCTCCAGGGTAGGCTTGGCAAGTCATACCTTGGAGGTGTTTTTATGGGGAAAAGGGTCGGTACTGCAAAGTGGTACGAAAATCAGAAGCGATGGCAGATTAAAGTGCAGAAGGATGGTGAGCGACGAACATTCACGAGTTCGACGCCTGGACGCACTGGCCAGCGTGAGGCAAACGCAAAGGCTGACGAATGGCTGGACGAAGATGTCGTAGCTCCGAATGTGAGGGTGCGGGATCTGTACGAGGATTTCCGCAAAGAGGTAGACGAAAATGCTGGCACTTCAATGCGGCGTCAGGTCAATTCGATAGGCAATGTGTGGATTCTCCCCGCCTTGGGCAATAAAAAAGCGGCACGCCTCTGCGATCACGATATCCAAAGGATACTAGACAAAGCGGCAGCGATGGGTCGCTCCAAGAAGACGATACAGGATATCAACGGTGTCATCAATAAATTTCTGAAATATTGCCGTAGAAGAAAAGCGACCACTTATCGCCCAGAGGAAGTACAAATTCCAGCGTCCGCTAGACTGAAAGGAAAGAGTGTCTTACAGCCAAGTGATTTCATAAAACTGTTCAATGTGGACACTTACAAATATTATGGCAAGCTCGTGCGCGAGCCATACATCAATGCATATAGGTTTGCGGTCCTTACCGGGATGCGCCCGGGAGAGCTGCGCGGACTTCGCCGGGAAGATGTGAAAGGGGACAGGGTGTTTATCCGGCAGGCAATCAATGACTACGGGGAAACGACACAGGGAAAAAATGAGAATGCGATTCGCAGCTTTGTAATGTCGAAGCTGGCAATTCAGGTCATGCAGGATCAGCTTGCGCGCTGGGATGGTGAATTTGTATTCGACATGCCGTCACCAGAGGTCTACCGCCGGCATTGGGATCGCTTCTGTAAGCACAATGATTTGCAGCGTATAACACCTTATGAAATGCGGCACACGTTCGTGAGCGTGGTCAAGCGATTGCCAGCTGGAGAGGTCAAGCCCTTGGTGGGGCACTCTGCGGATATGGATACGTTCGGTATTTATGGTCATGCGCTTGAGGGTGAAGATGAAGAATTGGCAAGCAGTGTAAATGAACTTTTTGAAAAGGTTTTGAGGATTGAAAAATAAGTGGGTTATTTAGTGGGTTACAAATGCCAAAGACCGCAAAGAATCAATGTTCTTTGCGGTCTTTTGGCTGGTTGGGCCAGCTGGATTCGAACCAGCGGAATGCGGGAGTCAAAGTCCCGTGCCTTACCACTTGGCGATGGCCCATTATTGCAGAACGGCAAATCCGCATGCGAATTTGCCGTTCCTGATTTTAAATGGGGTGGGAGATGGGACTCGAACCCACGACAACCAGAACCACAATCTGGCGCTCTACCAACTGAACTACACCCACCATATTTGGTGCGCCCAAAGGGACTCGAACCCCTGGCCCACTGCTTAGAAGGCAGTTGCTCTATCCACCTGAGCTATGGGCGCAAATGTAAGCCACGATCGGGACACTGCTTGGATATTTTACAATAAGACGACCGGAGTTGTCAAGGGTATTTTTGAAGAAAAAGCATATTTCATGAAAAAATCTTCAACCGCTTGACGGCATGGGCCGTGACGCGATAAACTGTTAGGCGGAACCGTGTGAAAATAAAGAACGGAGGATCAGAAAATGGAACTTGCATTGCAACAGGAAAAAGCAAAGCAGCTGCGGGCCGACATCGTGAAGATGACGTATCTCGCAAAATCCGGCCATCCGGGCGGCTCGCTGTCTTGCGTGGAGATGCTGATGGCGCTCTATTATAATATAATGAAGGTGGACCCCTCCAACCCGGGCTGGGAAGAACGGGACCGCTTCGTGCTCAGTAAGGGCCATGCCTGCCCCGCGCTGTATGCCGTTCTGGCGGACAAGGGGTATTTCCCGCGGGAGGACCTCTGGACGCTGCGCAAGTTCCACAGCCATCTGCAGGGCCATCCCGATATGCGCAAGACCCCGGGTGTGGACGCCAACACCGGCTCGCTGGGCCAGGGCGTTTCCATTGCCGGCGGCATGGCGCTTGCCGCAAAGTATAAAGGCGAGAGCCACCGCGTGTTCGTCATCACCGGCGACGGCGAGAGCCAGGAGGGCCTGGTGTGGGAGGCCGCCATGTCCGCCGCCCACTATAAGCTGGACAACCTTACCGTTCTGCTGGACCACAACGGCCTGCAAATTGACGGCACCAATGACGAAGTGATGGGCGTGGGCGATATGATGGCCAAATACGAGGCCTTCGGCTTCGCGTGCGTAAAAGTGGACGGCCACGACGTCGGCGCCGTTGTGGAGGCGGTGAACACGCCGCACCCGGGCAAGCCGCTGTTTGTCTGCTGTGAAACGCACAAGGGCCACGGCGTGTCCTTCATGGAAGACCAGGTGGGCTGGCACGGCAAGGCGCCGAACAAGGAGCAGTATGAGCAAGCGATGAAAGAACTGGGGGTATCCGACAATGGCTGAGAGCAAATCCCTGCGTATTGCCTACGGCGAGGCGCTGGCCGAGCTGGGCGCGGAGAACGACAAGATCGTCGTGCTGGACGCGGACCTTTCCAACGCCACCATGACCAACCGCTTTTCCGCGGTGTATCCGGACCGCTTTTTTGATTTCGGCATCGCCGAGGCCAACATGGCCTGCGCGGCCGCGGGCTTTGCCCACGAGGGGCTGATCCCCTTCATCAGCACGTTCGCGCTGTTCGGCGCGGGCCGCGCTTACGAGCAGATCCGCAATTCCATCGCGTATGTGAACGCCAATGTGAAGTTCGGCTTTTCCCATTCCGGCCTGTGCGTGGGCGAGGACGGCGGCAGCCACCAGAGCATAGAGGACATCGCCCTGATGCGCGTGATGCCCAATATGACGATCTTCGTGCCCTGCGACGCCGTTGAGGTGCGCAAGGCCGTGCGCGCGGCCGCGGCCATCGAAGGCCCGGTGTATATCCGCGTGGCGCGCCCGGTGTGCGAATGCTTCACCGACGAGAGCACGCCCTTTGTGCCCGGAAAGGCGAACATCATGCGCGAGGGCGGCGACGTGGCCATCATCGCCATGGGCCTGATGGTGGCCGAGGCGCTGAAGGCCGCCGACCTGCTGGCGGCGGAGGGCATCCGGGCCACTGTGGTGAACATGCACACGGTGAAGCCGCTGGACGAGGATGCGGTTTTGTCCGTGGCTGAAAAATGCGGCGCCGTTGTGACGGCCGAGGAGCATTCCGTCATCGGCGGGCTGGGCTCCGCGGTGGCCGAGGTGCTGGCGGGCAGGTCCGGCGCCAAATTCGCGCGCGTGGGCATCGAGGACCGGTTCGGCCAGTCCGGCACGCCCGCGGAGCTGTTTGCAGACTACGGCCTGACAGCGGAGAACATTGCCGAAAACGCCCGCCGCCTGGTGAAGTAAGCGCGAAAAAACAGGTTGACTTTGTTTCCGTTTATTCGGCTTTTTCGCTGGATTCTTACAAAAAAATTACAGTTTGCCATTCTTTCCCGCAAAACCCTTAAATTTACAAATATTTTTCCTGAAAACTGCAACATTTTGGCCCTCTGCGTCGTATACTAAGCAGAGGGCACAAAAAGCAGTGTCCCGGATTGAAGCGTGGACGGCGGCGCCAAAGGCGCAGCCGACGGAAAATATGCGGAAAGGGCGTGTGGAATTTATGACGACTTCGATCACTTCTTTTATGGACAACCTCAAACAGATTTTTGGGCTGGTTTATTCAGACACGCCCACCGAATCCTACGAGGAAAGCGAAGAGTACGAGGACTGAGCTTTGTGCGAAAGCGCAGCCGGCCTTTATAAAAGCGTCCCGGGCGGTTTTGCCGCCAACCTCTGAGGGACACCGGACGCTTTGTGCTGCGCAGCCGGTTTCCGGTTTCCCTCAGTTCTCCTTTCCGGCGCACAAAAGGGCAATTTCGCGCACTTCGCACACAAAATTGCCTTTTGCACGGTAGAGGTATTTGCCCGCCCGGCGCACGTCCGGGCGGGCAAACGTTTTTTTATCTTTTTCGACAGGCTGGGGCGGGCACCTTTTCAGGTGCCCGCCTTTTTTGCGTTTGTCCGTTTGCACGCCGGCAAAACGCCCGCCAACGTGTCTTTCGCGCGCCCGTGCGGAGAAACGCTGCGGTTCCCAAAGAAGATACGCCCGGAGACGTGTTTCGACACGGTCAAAAACGGTTCGGCGTCGAAAACTTTCACAGAAAAAGGGTTGATTTTTACAGGGACGCCCCTTATAATTGAAACAGAAGTGGGGCAAAGTGGGTAAAAGTGGGGGAACTCCCCCATGTGCCGGGAAGGTGGTGGCTGGAAATGCTGATCGGCGAGTACAGCTATGCCATCGACGACAAGGGGAGGCTCAATTTCCCGCCCAAATTCCGCGAGGCCATGGGCGGCACTTTCATCGTCACCCGCTGGCTGGACGACTGTCTGGTGGCGTTTCCGGAAGACGAATGGGAGCGCATTTCCGCACTTCTGTCCGAAAAAAGCATGGTGAAATCCCGTGACGTGCAGCGCTTTCTGTACGCCACCGCCGTGGAGGCGTCGCCGGACAAGCAGGGGCGCATCCTGCTGCCCGCCAACCTGCGCCAGCATGCGAAGCTGGAAAAGGACGTTACGGTCATCGGCGTGGGCCGCCATGCCGAGATATGGAACACGCAGGCCTGGCAGCAGATGAACGAGCGCCTGCGCAGCGGGCCCATCGCCGCCGCCATGGAAGAATTGGAGTTTTAAGCCATGAGTTTTCATCACATCCCTGTCCTCCTCGCGGAATGCATCGACGGCCTTGCCATCCGGCCGGACGGCATTTATCTCGACGGCACCGCGGGCGGGGCAGGGCATTCAAAAGAGATCGCCGCGCGCCTCACGACCGGCCGCCTCATCGCGCTGGACCAGGACCCCGACGCCGTGGCCGCCGCGTCGCAGCGCCTGGAAGGGCTGCCCGCCACGGTGGTGCAGAGCAATTTCCGCTATGCGGACAGGGCGCTGGCCCAGCTTGGCGTGGACGGGCTGGACGGCGTGCTGCTGGACCTGGGGGTTTCCTCACACCAGCTGGACGAGGTCTCGCGCGGCTTTTCGTATCAGGGCGACGCGCCGCTGGACATGCGCATGAGCCAGAGCGGCCCCACGGCCGCCGACCTTGTGAACACCGCCTCCCGCGCGGAATTGTGCCGTATCCTCAAGGAATACGGCGAGGAGCCGTATGCCTGGCAGATCGCCGGGAAGATCGAAAGCGCCCGCGCCGCCGCGCCCATTGAAACGACGGCGCAGCTGGTGCAGGCCGTCGCCTCGGCGCTGCCGCCCGCGGTGCGCCGCAAGGACAAAAACCCCGCGCGCCGCACCTTCCAGGCGCTGCGCATCGCCGTGAACGGTGAGCTGGACGCACTGAGTGAAGGGCTGGACGTGCTGTTTGCCGCACTGAAGCCGGGCGGGCGCATGTGCGTCATCACGTTCCATTCCCTGGAGGACAGGCTCGTCAAGCAGCGGTTCCGCCAGTGGGCCACGGCCTGCACCTGCCCGCCGGAGTTCCCGGTGTGCGTATGCGGCGGGAAGGCCAGGGCAAAGCTCATTACCAAAAAGCCCGTTGAGGCAGCCGCCGGGGAACAGGCGGAAAACCGCCGTGCGCGCAGCGCAAAGCTGCGCATACTGGAAAAGCTGTAACGCGGCCGGGGCCGCATTGCATATTTGAGGCAACGCCGCACAATTCACGGCTGAAGCCTTAAGCGCCGCCTCGCTTGCAGATTTTTCGGCAGCCGTCACAAAAATGCTCGCGAATACACAAAGTATTCGCTGCGCTTTTTGTTTAACCTGCCAAAAAACCGGCCGGCGCGATTCGACGCTTAGAATTGTACGGTATTGCCTTGAAACAAAAAAGAAAGGAGAGAGGACGCCATGCAGACGAATGCAGCGTACGACCTTGAGCGGTTCGCTCCGCGGGAGCAAAAGCCGCGTCTGCGCGTGGCCGGGCAGCCAAAGCCCAAACGGGGGCTGGCGCGGTACAATTTAAAATGGATCAAAGCCGTGGCGTTCGCTTCCGTGTTTCTGGCGCTGGTTTGCAGCGTGCTGTACTCGCAGGTGCAGTCCACTGAGCTTTCGGCCCAGATCCGCACGCAGGAGGACACCCTGGCCGACCTTCAGAGCGAGTATACATACCTGGCGGGCGAGATGGAAATGAAAACGAACCTTTCGGCGGTGCAGGAATATGCAACGAATACGCTGAAAATGGTAAAGATGGACCGCTCACAGGTGACGTATGTGACCACCGGGCAGGAGAACAAGGTGGAGCGCTCGGACACCGGGCTGGCCCGCCTGGCGGGCGAGATATCGCAGACGGTGGCCAGCTTTATGGAATACCTCACGCCCTGAATCAATAAGTATTATCACCGCCTTTCTTCCTCTGCCGAGCCGTTCGTGCGGGAAAAGCCGGTGATAATTCTTTTTATGCCCGCGTTCGACCGTTTGCGCGGCTGGCCCGCGCCCTTTGACAACAGCGATATCCCGGGAGGCAGAGATGAAAAAACAGCCGGAACACAATCGAAAGAACGTACCGCCGCAGGACACGGCGAAGGCGCCCAAGAGCGCGGTGTCCCGCAGCATGCGCACGCGCGCCATCGTGCTGGCCGCGCTGTTCGTGCTGGTGGGCTTTGGGGCCGTTGTATACAACCTGTACCAGCTTCAAATCGTGCAGCACGACGAACTGGCCGCCCGCGCCGAAAACCAGCAGCTTGCGGACGAGACCATCACGCCCAACCGCGGCGTTATCTACGATTCCGATATGAAGGTGCTGGCCCGCAGCAACAAGGTGTGGACGGTGGTCGCCTCGCCCCGGGACATGGCCAAAAGCGGCACGAATATCAACGACGTTGCCGTAAAGCTGGCCGAGCTGCTGGAGCTGGACGCCCAGAGCATTTTGGAGAAGCTGCAGAAGAGCGAAAGCAACTATCAGCTCATCAAGCGGCAGATCGAAAAGCCGGTGGCGGACGCCATCACGGCCTGGATCACCGAGTATAACGCATCGGACAAGGGAAAAGATACTCCTGTCGCGGGCATCAGCCTGGTGCAGGACGCGAAGCGTTATTATCCCTACCAGACGCTGGCCTCCACGATCATCGGCTTTGTGAACGCGGACGGCGACGGCGTGCTGGGCATCGAGAGCTATTACAACGATACGCTCAAGGGCACCGCCGGGCGCGTGGTGGGCATGAAGAACGCCTGGGGGTACGATTTGCCAAACGGCACCTACGAGGCGGCCTATGACGCCGAGGACGGCAACGGCCTGGTGCTGACGCTGAACGCCAGCATCCAGAGCACATTGGAAAAATACCTGCAGAACGCCGTGGACCAGTATCATGTGGAAAACCGCGCGGTGGGCATCGTGATGGACGTGAACACGGGGGCGATCCTGGCCATGGCGACGATGCCGGACTACAACCTGCAGGACCCTTACACCATTGCGGACGAGGCGCTGGCGGCACAGATCGCGGCCATTGCGGATGAAAACGAACGGGCGGACGCGAAATATACCGCGCAGTGGGCGCAATGGCGCAACAAGGCGGTGGCCGACCTGTACTACCCCGGCTCGGTGTTCAAGGTCATCACGGCTTCGGCTGCGCTGGACTCCGGCGCGGCGAACCTGAACACCTCGTACACCTGCAAGGGCTCCATCACCGTGGCGGGCCGCACCATGCGGTGCGCGCACACCAACCACGGCACGCTGGACTTCTTCGGCGGCCTGGACGGCTCGTGCAACCCCTACTATGTCACGCTGGGGCAGATGATGGGGGCGGAGACGTTCTGCAATTATATGCAGGCCTTCGGCTTCTACGAGAAAACGGGCGTCGACATGGACGACGAGGGGACGACACAGTACGTCCCGCTGGAAAGAATGGGGCCCGTGGAGCTGGCCTCCTCCGCCTTCGGCCAGACGACGTCCACCACGCCCATCCAGATGATCACAGCGGCCTGCGCCGTCATCAACGGCGGATATCTGGTACAGCCGCACGTGGTGAAGCAGGTGCTGGACGCGGACGGGAATATCATTGAAAACGTGGAGCCGGAAGTGAAGCGGCAGGTGCTCTCGGCCGAGACAAGCGCCACCATGCGCGAGCTGCTGACGAGAAGCGTAAATATGACGGCTGCGGACGGCAAGACGCTGATCGGCGGCAACAAGACGGGCTACGTGGCCGGCTATAAGGCGGGCGGCAAATCCGGCACCAGCCAGCGCAAGCAGGCGCTGAAGGACGAAGAGCAGACCTATTATTCCTCTTACTGGGGCTTCGCGCCCGGGGACGACCCGCAGATCGCGGTGCTGGTGATGCTGGACACGCCGCACGACGAACAGGGAACCTATTACGGCGGCCGTCTGGCCGCGCCCGTGGTGCAAAGTGTGCTGGACGAGGCGCTCCAGACGCTGGGGGTGCCCAAGGAGTACACCGAGGCGGAGCTGGCAAAGGTGGAGACGGCGGTGCCCAACGTGGTGGGCTCCAGTGTGAACGCCGCCGCCGGCAAGCTGCGCGAATCCGGCTTCAATGTGGACATCGAGCGCGCCACAGGCGATACCGTTCTGTATCAGTACCCGGCGGCGGGCACCATCGTGCCGCGCCAGTCCACGATCATCCTGTATTCGGAGGACCGTTCCGAGAGCGGCGGCGACCTTGTCACGGTGCCGAACCTGACGGATATGAGCTACGACGCGGCGTGCGCCACGCTGAAATCGCTGGGCCTGAACGTCAGCGAAAAGGGCGTAACGGGCGGCGGCAAGACCATCGTGGTCACAGAGCAGGACATCGCGGCCGATACGCAGGTGGAGATCGGGTCCGTCATCGAGGTGACGTTCCACGATACCACCGTTCTGGATTAACAGGCCGCGTCAGGGCGGCGGGCCGCGCGGCGCGGCACGAAAGGGGAGTGCATCCATGGAGTTACAGGTATTGTTCAGCGGCGTGCCGTATACCGGCACGCTGCCGCAGGGCGAGGCGTTGCTCGTCACGCAGGATTCCCGCCGGGCCTGCCCGGGCGCGGTGTTCGTGTGCGCCAGGGGCATGACGACCGACGGGCACGACCACGCGCGCAAGGCGCTGGAGGCGGGCGCCGTGTGCATCGTCACCGAGCGTCCGCTGGGCCTGCCCGGCGAGGTGCAGGTGGCCTCCGGCCGCAAGGCATACGCGCAGCTGTGCCAGAATTTTTTCGGCCGTCCCGCCGAAAAGCTGCGGCTGGTGGCCGTCACGGGCACCAACGGAAAAACCACCGTCACCACGCTCATCAAGCAGACGCTGGAGCAGGCGGGCTGCAAAGCGGGGCTCATTGGCACCATCCACACCGAGATCGACGCCATGGACGTGCCCGCAAAATATACCACGCCCGAGCCGTGGGACCTGAACGCGCTGTTCAGCCGCATGGTGCTGGCGGGCTGCACGTTCGCGGTAATGGAAGCCAGCAGCCAGGCGCTGGACCAGCTGCGGCTGTGGGGCCTTACCTTTGAGGTGGGCGTGTTCACGAACCTGACGCAGGATCATCTGGATTATCACAAGACCTTTGAAAACTATTTCGCCGCAAAGAAAAGCCTGTTCAGCCAGGTGAAGCACATGGTGGTGAACCTGGACGACAGCTACGGCCGCCGCCTGCTGGACGAGGTGCGGGGGCCGGAGCGCATCACCTTTTCCGCGGGCGACGACGCGGCGGATTACACCGCCCGCAACATCCGGCTCTCGGCCTCGGGCGTGAAGTTCGAGATGGTGGGCCGCGGCTTCATCCAGCGCATCGATTTCCCCATGCCCGGGGATTACTCGGTGCACAACGCGCTGGCGGCGGCGGCCGCGGCCATTGCGCTGGGCATCCCCGCGCGGGACGCCGCGGCCGCGCTTTCGGCCTCCCGCGGGGTGCGCGGCCGGTGCGAGGTGCTGTATCACGGCGCGTTCACCATCCTGTGCGACTATGCCCACACGGGCGACGCCATTGAAAAGGTGCTCGCGGGCGTTGCGCCTTTCGTGGAGGGGCGGCTGGTGGTGCTGTATGGCTGCGCGGGCGAGCGCGATGCAAAAAAACGCCCGCTGATGAGCGAAGCCGTGGTGAAATATGCTGATTTTGCAGTTTTAACGTCGGATAATCCCCGCAAGGAAGATCCTTGTGCTATAATAAAGGACGCCGAGCCGGTGCTGGCCGCTTCGGGCAAGCCGTACATCGTGGAGGTGGAGCGGCGCACGGCTGTGAACCGGGCGCTGGATATGCTGCGCCCGGGCGATGTGCTGGCGCTGTGCGGAAAGGGCCACGAGGATTACCAGGTCATCGACGGGGTGACCCTTTATCTGGACGAACACAGGATCGTCCGCGAGTGGCTGGAGCGCAAAGGGCTGGACAAAGCCTGACGCCGCCCGGCGAGTATTCAGAGCATGGAGGATTGTATATGCAGCCTGTTTTGTCGAGTGTGCTGCTGCGGGGGCTGGGCGCCCTGGCAGGGGACCCGGAGATCGCGTCGGTGGTGACGGACAGCCGGGAGGCCGGGCCGGGGAGCCTGTTCGTGTGCATCCGGGGCGAGCGCGTGGACGGCCACGATTACGCGCTCCGGGCGCTGGAGGCCGGAGCGGCGGGCGTTGTGGTGCAGCGCCCGGTGCCGGGCGTGCCGCCGGAGAAATGCGTGCAGGTGCCGGACGCGCTGGATGCGATGATCCGGCTGGGCGCGAACTACCGCGCGCTGTACAGCCCGCTGCTGGCGGGCGTGACAGGCAGCGTGGGCAAAACGACGACAAAAGAGTTCTGTTACGCGGTATTTTCGGCTTTCGGCAAAACGCTCAGGACCGAGGGCAACCAGAACAACGAGATCGGCATGCCGAACACGCTGTTCCGCCTGGACAAAAGCGTGGAGTACGCCGTGGTGGAGATGGGCATGCAGGGCCTGGGCGAGATCCGGAAGCTGACGCTGGCGGCAAAGCCTGCGGGCGCTGTCATCACCTGCATCGGGCGCTCCCATCTGGAGCAGCTGGGCACGCGGGAAAATATCCTCAGGGCAAAGCTGGAGATCTGCGAGGGGCTGCCGCAGGGCGCGCCGCTGGTGGTGAACGGCGACGACGATTATCTGCCCGGCGCGGCCGTCCGGCCGGACCTTGAGAAGGTGCTGTTCGCCGTTGAAAACCCGGACGCGGACGTGCGGGCGCTGGATATCGTTTCCGGGGCGGAGGGCACGCGGTTCACCATCGCGGACAAGGCGCACGGAAGCCTGCCCGCGTATATCCCGGCCATGGGCCTGCACAATGTGCGCAACGCGCTTTCGGCTTATGCGCTGGCCACGCGCCTGGGCCTTGCACCGGCCGCTGCGGCCGCGGCGCTGGCGAATTATCAAACGACGGGCCACCGCCAGCATGTGGTGGAGCACGGCGGCGTGACGGTCATCGAGGACTGCTACAACGCGAACCCCGACAGCATGCGCGCCGCGCTGCTGACGCTGAAGGAATATCCTGTCCGGGGACGGAGGGTCGCGGTGCTGGGCGATATGTTCGAGCTGGGCGCCATCACCCGGCAGGCTCACGCCGAGGTGGGCGCGCTGGCGGCGCGCTGCGGTGTGGACCTGCTGCTGACCGTGGGCGGGGCCATGCGGACCGGCCGCGACAGCGCCGCCGCACTGGGCGCGAACGCGGTGCATTGCAGGGACAAGGACGAAGCGCTGGCCCGCCTTACGGCGTACTGCCGCCCGGGCGACGCGGTTTTGGTGAAGGCCAGCCACGGCATGGCGTTCGAGACGATTCTGGACGGGTTTTACAAAGCCGTGCCCAGGGATTAAAGGCAGCACCGCACAATTCATGGCTGACGCCTTAAGTGTCGCCCCGCTTGCATATTTTCCGGCAGTTGTCACAAAAAGCCTCGCAAATGCGCAAAGTATTCGCTGCGTTTTTTGTTTAAACTGCCAAAAAAATCTGCCGGCGCGATTCAACACCTGGAATTGTGCGGCATTGCCTGAAAATAAAAGAAAGCCGGGTGCCCAGCGGAAAGACCGTGCGCATCGGGCCGGGACGCGGCGCGGCCGCGCAAAAATTACCGGGAGCGTGTAAATTATGGAAAAATATGCCCTTATGGCGGCGGCCTTCGGCGCGCTGGCGATCACAGCGGCCTCCGGCCTGCTGATCATCCCCGCGCTGCGCAGGCTTCACTTCGGCCAGACCATCAAGGAGATCGGCCCCACCTGGCACCAGGGCAAAAACGGCACGCCTACCATGGGCGGTTTGACGTTTTACCTGGGTGTCCTTGTGGGCGTGGTGCTGGGCTATACGGTTCTGGCGCTCAGCGTGCCCAGCCTGCTGGGGGGCTGGCTTTCCGGCACCAGCGTCTCGCTGTTCATCGGCGTGCTGACGGCTTACGCCTTCGGCCTGGTGGGCTTTGTGGACGACTATATCAAGGTGGTGAAAAAGCGCAACCTGGGCCTGATGGCGCGCTATAAGATCGTGGCGCAGGTGCTCATCACCGGGGCGTACCTTTCCTCGCTGTATCTCAACGGAACGCTGTCCACCATCGTGACGCTGCCGCTGCTGGGCGCGATGGACTTCGGCTGGTTCTTTTACGTCCTCTCGTTCCTCCTCATCATCGGCATGGTGAACGCCGTCAACCTGACGGACGGCATCGACGGGCTGGCGTCCAGCGTCACCTTTGTTGTAATGATGGGCTTCATGTTTATCGCCAGCCTTTTGGGAAACACTACCATGGCGCTGTTTGCCGCGGCCGTGGCGGGCGGCTGCGCGGGCTTCCTTGCGTGGAACTTTTACCCGGCCAAAACGTTTATGGGCGATACGGGCAGTATGTTCCTGGGGGGCGCGGTGGTGGCCGTGGCTTACGGCATCGGCCGGCCGGAGCTGCTCCTTTTCATGGGTGTTATCTACCTGATCGAGGCGTTCAGCGTGATGCTGCAGGTAACATATTTCAAGCTGACCCACGGCAAGCGTATTTTTAAAATGAGCCCCATCCACCACCACTTTGAAATGTGCGGGTGGAGCGAGGTGAAGATCGTCTCCGTGTTCAGCTTCATCACGCTGGTGGGCGTGGTGCTGGGCGGTATTTTTGTCTACGTATCCTGATTCCCCAATAAGCAGCCTGTGCCGATGCGGCCGGCGCGGGCAATTTTGTATCTTCGGAGGTTCCCGATGCCAGAAGCAGCCAAAAAGTTAAAACGCAAGTCCGAGGCCCGCATCCGGCTGCTCAGCCAGCCGCCGCTGGACTGGCCGCTGGCCATCATCGTGCTGACGCTGGTGGTGTTCGGGCTGGTGATGCTGTTCAGCGCCAGCTATGCCACGGCGTATTACCGCTTCAAGGGCGACAGCTTCCACTTCATCCGCCAGCAGGCGCTGTTCGCCGCGGTGGGCGTGGTCGTGATGTTCGTCGCGTCCCACGTGGATTACCACATCTTCCACAAATTTGCGTGGCCCATCATGGCCGTCACGGTCGTACTGCTCATCGTCGTGCTCTTCATGCCGGAGCTGAACGGCGCGAAGCGGTGGATATTCCTGCCCATCGGCGGCAATCTGCAGCCCTCGGAGGTGGCGAAGTTCGCGGTCATCGTGCTGTTCGCGCACATCATTTCCATCAACCATAAGCGCATGAAGACCTTTGCCTACGGCGTGCTGCCCTTCGTCGTCATCCTCGGCGTGATCGCGGGGCTGATGCTGCTGGAGCCGCATCTTTCAGGCACGGTGCTCATTTTGGGCATCGGGGGACTGATGATGTTTGTGGGCGGCACGGGGCTTGTATGGTTCGGCCTTGCCATCGCGGGCGTTGTGGCGGGCGTGGCGGGCGCCGTTGTGCTGGTGCCGGACCTTGTGCCCTATGCCATGAGCCGCATCGAAAGCTGGCAGAACCCGTGGCTGGACGCCCAGGGCGACGGCCACCAGATCATCCAGAGCATGTACGCCATCGGCTCGGGCGGGCTGACGGGCCTTGGCATCGGCAACTCCAAGCAGAAACACCTGTACCTGCCCGAGCCGCAGAACGACTTTATTTTCTCCGTCATCTGTGAAGAGCTGGGCTTTATCGGCGCGCTGCTGGTGATTTTCCTTTTTGTGGCGCTTTTGCTGCGGGGCATTTATGTGGCGTGGCACGCAAAAGACAAATTCGGCTCCATGCTGGTGGTGGGCGTTATCGTGCAGGTGACGCTGCAGGCGGTGCTGAATATCGCCGTGGTGACGAAGACCATTCCGAACACGGGCATCAGCCTGCCGTTTTTTTCCTACGGAGGCACGTCCCTGTTGATGCTGCTGGGCGAGATGGGCGTTGTGCTTTCGGTCTCCCGCCAGGGCGGCGCGGAGAAGGTATAGCGGCGCGCGGCAGGGCCGCGCGTCTGCATTTTTATTTTTTGAGCGGGGGGCAGACCGCCGGTGAAAAGTTTTCCGGCGCGGCCCGGCGCCTGGAACCGTGCGGTATTGCGCGAAAGCAGGAGGTACCTATGCGTGTATTGATCGCCGCCGGCGGCACAGCCGGACACATCAACCCGGCGCTCGCCATTGCGGGCGCGCTGAAAAAACGTCATCCGGACGCGGAGATACACTTCGCCGGACGGCAGAAGGGAATGGAGTACGGCCTTGTCTCCAAGGCGGGTTATGCGTTCCATCCCATCGAGGTGAACGGCATCCAGCGCCGCCTGACGCCGAAGAACATCGCGCGGAACCTGGTTGCCCTTTGGCACCTGGCGCTGAGCGGCCCGCGCGCCGGCGCCATCCTGCGGGAGGTAAAGCCGGACCTTGTCATCGGCGCGGGCGGGTACGTCAGCGGGCCGGTGGTGCAGGCCGCGGCCCGCAGGGGCATCCGCACGGCCATTCACGAGCAGAACGCTTTCCCCGGCGTGACCAACAAGATCCTGGCAAAGCAGGTGGACCTGGTGTTCGCGGCCATGCCCGACGCCGTGCAGCGTCTGGGTGCGCCGGACAAGACGGTCGTTACGGGCAACCCGGTGCGGGAGGAGATGTTCCGGCAGGACCGTCCCGCCGCACGCCGCGCGCTGGGCGCGAAGGAGGGGCAGGCCGTCATCATCTCCTTCGGCGGCAGCCTGGGCGCGCAGGTGCTGGGCGAACGCGTGGCCGATTTGGCAAAATGGGAGATCGCGCAGCGTGATTTCCTTCATGTGCATGCGACGGGCAGCATTGAAAAAGCGGATTTTGCAGCCCTTGCCGCGCGGCTGGGCATCGACCACAGCCCGAAGTTCATCATCCGGGAGTACATCGACAACATGCCGGAGATGCTGGCCGCGGCGGACCTGGTCATCAGCCGGGCGGGCGCGCTGACGCTGGCGGAGATCGCGGCCGTGGGGCGCGCCTCGGTGCTCATCCCCGTCGCCCAACGTGGCGGAAAACCACCAGTACCACAACGCCATGCAGCTGCAGAAGCTGGGCGCGGCCGTTGTGGTTGAGGAAAAGGAGCTGACGGGCGAGAAGCTCATCGGCATCGTCGACAAGCTGACGAAGGACCCTGCGGAATTGATGCTCATGGGGGCGAAAGCGCGTGCGCTGGCCCAGCCGGATTCGCTGGATAAGATCTGCGAAAATCTGGACCAATTGATGAAAACCACGGCGTAAACGGCGCGCTTTTAACACAAACGGCCCTGTTTGCATAGGATGGGTTACAGTCTGGGACACTGGGCTCCATTCTACGAAACGGGGTGCGGGATATGGAAATTTTGACGATCAGCGGAGGCAGCGGCCTTTTTGGAGAGGTGCGGATACCCGGCGCAAAGAACAGTGTGCTGCCCATCATGGCGGCGTCGGTGCTGTGCCGCGGCACGGTGACGCTCACGGACGTGCCGCATCTGTCCGACGTGGAGGCTTCGGCGCGCATCCTGCAAAGCGTGGGCTGCAAGGTCCTGCTGGAGAATGGGCGCGCCGTCATTACGCCGCCGGAATTTCCGGGCAGCGCAGTGCCGGAGCCGCTGATGCGCGCGATGCGCTCCTCGCTGTTCTATCTGGCGCCGCTGCTGGCCCGCACGGGCCGCGCGGACATCTATACGCCCGGCGGCTGCCGCCTGGGCGCGCGGCCCATTGATATGCATCTTTCCGGCCTTGAGAAGATGGGGGCGCATATCACGGAGAAGGACGGCGGCGCGCTGGAGGTCACTGCGCCGGACGGCCTTGCGGGCGCGGATATCTGCCTGCGCTTCCCCAGTGTGGGCGCCACCGAGACGCTTCTCATGGCGGCGGCCGCAGCCAGAGGAGAGACGGTGCTGCGCGGCGCGGCCGTGGAGCCGGAGGTGACGGATCTGGCGCGCTTTTTGCAGGGCGCGGGCGCGGATATCACAGGCGTCGGCACGCGGGTGCTGCACATCCGCGGCCGGGAGCTGCTGATGGGCACGCAGCATGCCGTCTGCCCGGACCGCATTACCGCGGCCACCGTGCTGTGCGCTGTGGCGGGCTGCGGCGGCGAGGTGCTGCTCACCAATACCTGCAACGCCCATCTGGCCGAGGTGCTGCGCATCCTGCGCAGGGCCGGATGCATGGTGTCGGCCTCGGGGGACAGCTCTGTGGCGCTGGCAAGCTCGGGCGCTCTGCGCGCCGCGGGAGGGTGGGATACGGGCGTGTATCCATCGTTCCCAACGGACGCGGCACCCCTGATGGCGGCGGCGCTGCTGCGGGCGCAGGGGGAAAGCCGTGTGACGGACACGATTTTTGAAAACCGTTTTGCCTGCGCCGAAGGCTTTTTGCGGCTGGGTGCCAGCGTGAATGTTTGCGGCCGGACGCTGCATGTCCACGGCATGGACCTGCTGAACGGAGCGGACGTGGAAGCGCCCGACCTGCGCGGCGGGGCGGCGCTGGTCATCGCCGCGCTGCAGGCACAGGGCAGCACCCGCGTCATGGGCGCGGAGCATATCAGCCGCGGCTACGAGGACATTGCGGCGCTGCTTGCACCGCTGGGGGCGCGCATCACGCGCAGCTGGGGGTGAACCGTGCGGGCGCGGTTGCCGGAATGCCGGGACCGTGCTATGATAATAGAAAACTCCGGGCCGGGGGAGAAGGGCCGGCCGGTCCGCATCCGCACGGCCGTGCGGCGGCAGGGGCAGGTGAAACAAAAAGAGCTCCCGCTGCATGCGGCGCCGGGCCGCAAAGACGTTGATGAGAAAGGAGTGGCGCGTTTTGGCACGCAGCACGCCGCCGCAGAAACCCGTTTATCCAAAAAACGAACCGCAGCCGCGCCGCCAGGCGCCGCAGCGGCCCGTGTATACATACGATGCGGATGTGCCCAGGCAGCCGC